>Ga0307374_10013013_pt1 | contig 11578 bp, 9 predicted proteins | sample OX3MG_FD_202532 | JGI IMG/M metagenome (GOLD analysis project Ga0307374, IMG submission 202532) | Soil microbial communities from Risofladan, Vaasa, Finland - OX-3 | ecosystem: Environmental > Terrestrial > Soil > Coastal area > Acid sulfate soil | place: Finland: Risofladan, Vaasa | collected...
GCTCGAGCGGATCAATCGCACCGGTACCACGGTCGTCATGGCCACGCACGACAAGGCGCTCGTCGACCGGATGCGCCGTCGCGTCGTGGAGCTCGACCGAGGAGAGATGATCCGTGACCAGGTTCGTGGCGTCTACGGCATCGACGAGGGGGTCTCCATCTAATGCGCGTGTACTTCCGCTACGCCTTCAAAGAGACGTTCAGCAACCTTTGGCGTAACCGAATGATGACGATCGCCGCGGTGTTGTGCGTCGCGGTCTCGTTATCCCTCGTCGGATCAGCTCTTCTCTTGAAGCAGAGTGCCGCGCAAGCGTCCGTTTTATGGCAACAGGGCACGCGCGTGACGGTCTGGATGCTCCCCACGGCTTCGACCAGTGAGATCAGTAGTGTCCGCTCGCAGCTTTCGAGTTCACCCATCGTGAAGAACTGCGTCTTCTATACCCAGGCCCAAGACCTCGCCGAGGCGAAGAAGCTGCTGCCGACGAATGAGTGGAGCGTGCTTACCGTCGCTTCGATGCCGACGTCGTTTCGCTGCACGCCCACGGTCCCGTCGGACGCGTTCGTCGTGCAAAATACGTACCAGCACCAGCCCGGGATCTATCAGGTGACGACACCCGGATCACAGATCCGAGAGATGAACAAGGTCATCCGTGTGCTGCAGATCGTCTTTTTGGCGCTCGCCGCGGTCCTACTCTTGTCGGCGTCTGTCCTCATTCTCAACACCATTCGAATGGCGATCTTCGCGCGGCGTCGTGAAGTGTCGGTGATGAAGTTGGTCGGCGCGACCAACTGGTTCATCCGCATTCCCTTCATCACCGAAGGCTTCATCCAGGGGCTGTTAGGAGCGGTCGTGGCGGTGTTGGCCGTGACGGCCCTGCACACCTGGTACCCCTTGCATAACGAGTTCCAACTGAACACGTCGGCGCTGATAGGGACCAACGCGGTCGTGTTGATCGTGGGCGTGGTAATCGGATCAGTGGGATCCGCGATCGCCATCCGTCGTTTCCTCGACGTCTAGTCCCTGGACTCGTCGAAGTCAATGGCGAGGGAGTTCACGCAGTAACGAAGGCCACTCTGCGTAGGTCCGTCGTCAAAGACGTGTCCCAAGTGGCCGCCGCACTTCGAACAGAGGATCTCGGTACGTTCACGAAAGAGTGACCGGTCCTTTCGTTCGATGACGGTGCCGGGTTCGCAGGCGTCAAAGCTGGGCCAACCGCAGCCCGAGTCGAACTTCTGCGCGCTCGTGAAGAGGACTTGACCACAGCCCCCACAGGTGAAGACCCCGTCGGCGTCGACGTGCAACAGCGATCCCGTGAAGGGTGCCTCCGTGGCTGCCTTTCTCAGTACCGCGTAACGATCGGGGGAGAGTTGGTCGTGCCACTGGGCGTCGGTCTTCTCGATCTCGTACACCATGACGATAATTTACCGCGGCGCCTCGAGAGCGCGAACGGTCAGGAGTAATTGGGACGAGGCGCTTCGTGGTACTCGCGTTGAAACTCTGGCTGGCCGGCGAGGAGTCGCGTGAACGCTTGGGCCAGCCCCCCGGGGTCGAGTCCCAGTTCGGCCAAGAGATCGTCGGGACGGTGGTGCTCGAGATAGACCCGCGGCACGCCGAGGATGCGCGTAGTGGGAAAGGGACGCTCGAGTTCTTGCGCGCGCAGGCGAACGGCTGAGACCATCAAGGTGCCAGCCCCACCGTGGCGAGTGCCGTCCTCGACGGTGATGATGCGATCATGGCTCAAGGCGTCGTCGATCATCGCGGGGTCCGGCGGCAAGACGCGTACGTCGTAGAGCGTGACGCGCCGGGCCTCGTCACCCATCAGTTCGAGCGCGGCGTAGGCCGCTGGCGCCATCTTGCCCACGGCCAAGACGCACAGTGATCCGTCCCCGCGCACGACTTCACGCGCGTGAAGACCGTGGCCGACCTTTCCGTCGAAGGGCTGCGGCAGGGTCTTGGGGTAGCGCAGCGCCGTCGGTGTCGAGAGGTCGAGCGCGCTCTCGAGCATGACGGGCACCTCGTCGGCCGACGACGGCGCGAAGACGATCATGTTGGGTATGGCCAGGCAGAGCGCGATGTCGAGTAGACCGTGGTGGCTCGGTCCGTCATCGCCGGTGATCCCCGCGCGGTCGAAGACGAAGACGACGGGCAAGTTCAAGAGTCCGACGTCGAGGTGAGCCTGGTCGAAGGCGCGCGAGAAGAACGTCGCGTAGACCGCGACGATTGGTTTCAACCCGCCCATCGCCATACCGGCGGCGGCGGTGACGGCGTGTTGTTCGGCGATGCCGACGTCGAAGAACCGATCGGGGAACTTAGCTTGGAAGTCCAACAGGCCCGTAGGTCCAGCCATCGCCGCGGTGATTGCGACGATGCGCTCGTCGTCGCCCGCGAGTCGAACCAGGGTGTCGGAGAACGCCTGGGAGAACGAACTCGACACCACGGTGTCGTCGTTCACGAGCGGCGGCAGTTTGTAGTCGTGCATCTTGAGGTCGTCGCTCACTGCTGGCTCGTAGCCCCGACCCTTCTGCGTGAGCGCGTGCACGACGATGGGGCCGTCCCACTCGGCCGCGGCTTTGAGGGCTTTCTCGAGCACCTCGATGTTGTGTCCGTCCACGGGTCCCACGTAGCGCACGCCGAGGTTCTCGAAGAACGTGTGAGGGGTCACCATCTCACGAACGACGGACGTGAAGCCGTCGATGCCGAGGTAGGCGGCCTTGCCGACACGCGGCAAGCGAGGGACGAGTCGGCGAATGCGGTCGCGCAGCGTGAGGTACGTACGGTTCAAGCGCAGCGCGGTGAGCGACTCCGAAAGCTTTGAGATGGTCGGCGCGTAGCTGCGTCCGTTGTCGTTGAGCACGATGACGACGCGCTGATTCGAGTGGCCCAGGTTGTTGAGGGCCTCGTAGGCCATGCCGCCGGTGAGCGATCCGTCGCCGACGACGGCGACGACGTGACGCTTCCCACCGTGACCAATCAGTTCTTTGCGCTGCTCGAGAGCGACGGAGAGGCCATGCGCGTAGGAGAGGGCCGTCGAGGCGTGACTCGACTCGATCCAGTCGTGTTGACTCTCCGTGCGGTTGGGATAGCCCGAGAGGCCGCCGCGTTTGCGAAGGTTCTTGAAGCCGTAGCGCCGTCCGGTGAGCAGCTTGTGGACGTAGGCCTGGTGGCCAGTGTCCCAGAGCAGGATGTCCTTGGGCGATTCGAAGACCCGGTGCAGGGCCAACGTGAGCTCGACGACACCGAGATTCGATCCGAGGTGGCCGCCGGTTTTCGTGACGCTCTCGATGATGAAATCGCGTATCTCTTGACTAAGGGTTTGTAGTTGCTCGTAGGAAAGCGGCTGAAGGTCGGCGGGTGTTTCAATCGACGGCAAGATCACCTCATTTAGCCTACCGTTGGTCGTCGCGTTCGGCTGAGACGCGAGGTGGCGCCAGTAACCTGAGTTTTATGAGTACCCCACTGGTGGAAGGCGACGTCCTGCGGCGCACGATTGACGAAGCGCTGAGCCGTGGCGGGCAGTTCGCCGAGGTCTTCGTCGAGGACCGCGCCACGTCCTCGGCGGTGCTCGATCAGCGCCGCGTCGAAGAGTTGAGTTCGGGCCGCGATCGCGGCGCGGGTGTTCGAGTAGTTGTCGGCGAGACGACGGGCTTCGCGCACACGGCCGATCTCAGTGAGTCGGGTCTGCTGTCCGCCGCGCGCGCGGCCGCCGCCGTAGCCCACGGCGGCGGCGGCAGAGTCCGTGAAGTCGCGCTCGAATCGCTGCGCCCTTACCCGTCGCCGGCCGAGATCGAACCGAGAGACGTCGAGAAGTCGAAGAAGATAGAACTTCTGCTTCAAGCCGACGACGTCGCTCGATCGGAAGGATCGTCGATCACTCAGGTACAGGTCGGGCTCGGTGACTCGACGCGTCGCTTCGTCGTCGCGAACTCCGAGGGCGTCTTCGCGAGTGATCATCAGGTACGAACTCGATTCAACGTGTCATGTATCGCCACCGGTGACACGGGTATGCAGACCGGCTACCGTCCCGTGGCGGCGACGAGGGGCTTCGAACTCCTTAACCCCGAGGTCATCGAAGAGGCCGCCCGTGGCGCAGCTCGACAGGCCATCACGAAGCTCGAAGCACGCCCCGCCCCTTCGGGGGACCTGCCCGTCGTGTTGGCGAGTGGCTCCGGAGGAATCTTGTTTCACGAAGCGTGCGGGCACGGTCTCGAAGCCGACGCCGTCATGAAGCAGGCGTCGGTCTACGCCGGCAAGGTTGGCCAACAGGTCGCCAGTCCACTCGTCACCCTGGTCGACGACGGCACCGTGGCCGGGGAGTGGGGCTACCTCGCCATCGACGACGAAGGTCACTCGAGTTCGCGCAACGTTCTGATAGAAAACGGCGTACTGACCGACTACATGTGGGACTATTTGCGCGCGCGCAAGGAGGGACGACGCGTCTCCGCCAACGGTCGCCGCCAGAGTTATCAGCACCTGCCCATGGTCCGAATGACGAACACGTACCTCTTGGAGGGTGACTCTGACGCGGACGAGATCGTGGCCCAGACTCCGTACGGTGTGTACGTCGCGCAACTTGGTGGGGGACAGGTCAACACCGCGACCGGCGACTTCGTCTTCGGCATGACGGCCGCGTTCTTGATTGAGGACGGCAAGATCACCGCGCCGCTTCGCGACTGCAATCTCATCGGCAACGGTCCCGAGATCCTCCAGCGCGTCGACGCCGTGGGCCGAGACTTTTCCATGATGCCCGGCACCTGTGGCAAGGACGGCCAACAGGTCCCGGTGGGATGCGGCCAGGCTACGATGCGCCTCAGCGCGATCACCATCGGTGGTGCGGCGGCGTGAGTGACCTTCTCGAACAGGCTGAGCGTCTCCTCGAATCAGTCGAGGGCAACGAAGAGATAGAGATCTACGTCTCCAGTGGCCTCGAGACCGAGGTCCGTGCCTACCAGGGCGAGATCGAGAACCTGTCGAGCGCGAGTTCTTCAGGCATCGGCGTCCGCGTACTGCTCGACGGCGTGAGCGGCGCGCAGGTGGGCACGGCGTGGGCCGGATCACTCGACGAAGAGTCCGTGCGCGACGCTCTGCGCGAGGCCCGCGACAACGTTCGCTTTGCCTCCGAGGACGAGTTCGTGGCGTTCGCCCGTCCCGACGGCGTGGCTCCGGCAGTCCTGTCGCTGCGTGACGACTCGGTACTGACGACACCGCTCGATGAAAAGATCGCCATGGCCATCGAGCTCGAACGGCGAGTGCGCGACGGTGACACCCGTATTCGCCAAGTCGACTCCGCGAACTACTCCGACTACGTCGCCGACGCGGCCATCGTCTCGACGACGGGCATTCGAGCGTCCTACGCGCGGTCCGGCGCGTACCTCTCGGTTGAAGCTATCGCCACTGACGGTAAGGACGACCAGACCGGTTGGGGTCTCAGCGCCGGGAGAGCGCCGGGTGAACTGGATATCGAACTCGCGGCCCACGACGCCATCACGCGCGCGACACGCATGCTCGGGGCGGTCAAGCCCTCGTCGATGAAGTGCACGGCGGTCTTCGATCCGCGTACCGCCGCCACACTGCTCGCCATCATCGGTGGCGCCTTGAGTGGCGACGCGGTGGTCCGAGGTCGTTCCTTCTTCGCCAATCGAGTGGGTGAAGTAGTGGCCTCACCGCTCTTCAGTCTTCTCGACGACCCCACCGACCCTCGACACTTCGCGGCGAGCTCGCACGACGGCGAAGGTCTCGCGTGTCGCCGCAACGTATTGATCAGCAAGGGACAACTCCAGGGGTTCGTCTACGACACGTACTCGGCGCGACGTGCCGGCACCGCCTCGACCGGTAGTGCTCTTCGTGGCGGCATCGCGGGTTCGCCCTCGGCGGGGTGTCGCGCGTTACAGCTTGAACCGGGCGACGAGGATCAAGCTTCGATCCTCAGGAGCGTCGGTTTCGGCGTGTACGTCGAGTCGATCATGGGCGTGCACTCTGGCGTCAATCCCGTCTCGGGCGACTTTTCGGTCGGCGTGACGGGTCTCATGATCCGCGACGGTCAGTTGGCCGAACCGGTGCGAGAACTTACGGTCGCCTCGACCCTGCAGCGGATGCTGCTCGATCTCAGCCACGTGGGAAGTGACGTGGAGTGGTTGCCCGGTAGCGCCGCGGGCCAGACGCTCGCCATCGACGATATCGCCGTGTCGGGGTCTTAGCTGGAGCTGGAGCTGGAGGTGGACGGCGTCGGGGTGGACGGCGTCGACGCCGGTGTTGGCACCGCGGCGGGCGTCGCCGCACTGGTGTCCGTCGTGGAACTCGTACTGGGCGTCGTGGACGTCTTGGGTGCTGAGCCGCGGCTGTCGTTCTTGTAGAAGCCACTGCCCTTGAAGACGATGCCTACGGCGGAGAAGACCTTGCGAAGTTCGCCGCCGCACAGCGGACAGACCGTGAGCGTCGGATCGGTGAACTTCTGGACAGCCTCAACACGCTCGTGGCACTGCTGACACTCGTATTCGTAGGTGGGCATGACGCACTCCGATTAGACAACGTAACTAGAGCAGTGTACCGGGCGAAGAAGATAGGTCGATCGTGCCCTAACATGGCTCGGTGGACGACTTCCACCAACTACGACGCGGGCCGGTGGGCGCAGCGTTTCCCCGTGACGTTGGACCGACGGAGGTCAGTGCGCGACGCGCTCTGGCGCGTTGTCGCGTCACGATGCTCGCCTCGACGACCGCCGCCGTGGCGGCGAACACCTTGAACAAGGGTGACGTGCTCGCGACGGCGCGAGTGGCCGGAATTCAAGCCGCGAAGCAGGCCTCTTCACTGCTGCCGACGTCGCACCCCGTGCTGGTGGGCAACGTCTACGTGAACTTCACCATCGCTGACACTCACATCGACCTCGAGGCCGGCGTTGACACGATTGACCGCACTGGTGTTGAGATGGAAGCGCTCACCGCGGTCACCGTCGCGGCCCTGACGATCTACGACATGTGCAAGTCGAGTGATCGGACGATGACAATCGAGCACGTAGCACTCTGGGAGAAGTCGGGCGGCCGGTCGGGTTCGTGGCGTCGCGAAGAAGTGTCGGAGGACGCGCCCGGGGCCTAGCGGCGTGTCACTTGATTCGTTACCGGTGAACCGTTTTGACCGCTACCCTCGTGTCAAGCCAGAACGGGAGTTTGATGAGCACTATCCGAGGAGGAATTGAGCAGAGTCGTGAACGACTCGTGGCCCTCGTGTTGTTGCTCCAACGCGCCTGGCAGTACGGACCGATCACGCAAGATGAGATACTGCGCGACCTGAAGATCGACGAGTACCCTGTGGCGGCGAATGGACCCAGGAAGATTCGCGCCTACGAAGGAGCCGACAGCACGGTTCGCCAGAAGTTCGAGCGCGACAAGGCCCGCATCCGAGAACTGGGCTTTGAGATTGAGACCGTTTCGAATGATGACGGTTCGGTCGGCTACCGGATCGACCCAAAGAGCGGGTACGCGCCCCTCATCTACTTCACCGCTGAAGAAGAGCGTGTGGTCAAGTTGGCACTCTCGTTCTGTGGCTTTGGCAAGTCCGGCGCCTTCAGCGTCTTCAACGACGTGCCGGCCAGCGACGGGGGACTGGCGGTGTCCAACTACTACACACCGGTGCTTCGGGCCTTGCACGTCCGACGCGCACTCGCCTTTGAGTACCTATCAGCGGCAAACAAGGCCCGTCTCGTCGAGCCGCTCGTCATCGACGTGTTCGACGGTGCCAGTTACCTCGTGGCGCGAGTGAAGGATACGAAGGAGATTAAGGGGTACCGCTTCACACGCATGACGTCGATGCCCGTCGTGTTGCCCGACGGCTTCGAAGTCGACGACGAGACCGCGCGTGTGGCGCGCGCTTGGCGCCCAGAATACGCCAAATCACCGAGACCGCTTGACGTCGTGGTGTCGACCAATGAGAACTACGCCGAACTGTTGGTACGACAGTTCCCCAACGCGATGAGCGCGACCAAGAGTGACGGCTCGGTGGACGTCGGCATCACGTTTCAAAGTCCGCGCGCCGCGCTTCGCCTGCTCCTCGACAGCGCGGAGCGGGTGCGCCTCCGGTCGCCCAAGTCGCTCAAGAACGAGTTGACGGCGTGGCTGAAGGAGGTCAACCGCGGCAAGACGCCCGACGTCGAGACGCTGTCGTTTGACGTCATGCCGACGAACGACGTGTTGGGTCAGACCCTGCAGCTCCTGCACGCGGTGTACGTCAGCGACGACGGTCTGCGCATCAGTGAGCTCTCGAAGCGATTCTCGCTGTCGCCAGAGCACGTGCGACTGATCATGGACCGTCTCGTCTCACTTGAACCGATGGCCGAGTCGACCGACGGCACGGACACGTTTCCCGCCCACGTCATCAAAGAGTGCGACGACTGGGACGACGAGGCGCACGACGACTCGACCTATCGTGCGGATTTCTCCGATCTTCCTGAGGGCGTGGAGGACCCGTCACCCTTCATGTGGCGCGACCTGTTCGAACTGAACATCGCCCTGCGTGAGGCGTCACGGATCTACACCGACGCAGCGATATTTTCGGCCATCGAGAAGATTGAGAACGCCACCAAGGTCCCGGTGCAGATTGAGATGGCCTCAAATGAGGCGTTGCTCGCGCAGGTGGAGAGCGCAATCGAAACGCGCTCTCAGATCAAGATCGAGTACACCTCTGGGGTGAGTGACGAGTCCCACGTTCGTGCCATCGAGCCTCGCGAAATGAAGGTCCTGAACGGGCACACGTACGTTCGCGCGTACTGCACGACGAGGACCGCGTGGCGCACGTTTCGCGTGGACCGCATAAACGCGGTGCTCGCGACGTCACCCGCCCCCGAGACGCGACCACTCGACACCGTGTCGAACTGGCTCACGCAAGTGGGCGAGGAAGGTGACGAGATCGTCGTGGTCGTTGAAGCAGCCAATCGATGGCTCTTCGAGCCCCTGCCGGGCGCACAGTGGCTGGTGCTCGACGACGGTCGCCACGCCGTGAAGTTCCGAGTCTCGGATGAGCGATTTGTTGACCACCTGATGTTGCGCGCGGGTCCGGGCGCCGTGGTCGCGACTCCTAAGTACGCCAAAGCCGGTCAGGCACTCGCCAAGAGGATCGCCACTCAGCTCTAGTCGACCGTTGGGTACCTCAAAAGAGGTGTCAGTGATTCGACTACTTACACGACGTTCAAACGACGTGTCGTACTTCACGAACGACCGGGCGCTCGAACTCGACGGTCTTCGTCGCGGCGGACCTGGTTGGTGGCTTCGCGGCGAGGGCGACTCGAGGAACGCTTCAGACGTGTCGCACGTTCTGGTCACGAGTCAACGGTCGGGTCTTTACGGATACGACGTCGTGATCGCTGCGCCGCGCCCAATCTCCATCTTGCTCGCGATCGATCCCGAGCACGCGGGCGACGTTATCGAGGCGCATCGTGCTTCGGTGCGAGCATCGATGACGTACTTGGAAGAACGCGCGCTGGTCGTGCGTGAGCGCCGAGGTGGCGTCGATCGTGACGAATCGGCCAAGTGGCAGAGCATCGTCAGTTTCACGCACGGACTGAATCGTCACGGTGAACCGCACTTGCACGATCACGTTCTCGTGGGCGCGAGACCGGCGGATCGGTCCAACGTCCTCGACTCGCGTGCGCTCTACGCGCACGCGTCTACTGCCGACGCTCTCTATCGTGCGTCACTTCGTCACGAACTTTCCGAGCGTACGCCGTGGCGGGCGTGGCGATCCTTCGAAGGGGTCGAACGCGTCGTTGGTCTCGACGAGGGGTACCGCGCGCTGTGGAGCGGTCATCACCGTGAGCGCGGTGAGAAACTCTCGTGGAGTCGAGAACAGACCCTCGCGTCGTGGGCTCGTGACCAAGATCGCTTCGAATCTCTCGGCGTGGTGAAAGCGGGGCGCGAGAGCGAGAACGCGTTCGACGAACATCGGTTCGCGGGCGCATTCGAGGGTCGCCTTGACGTGGCGCGCCGTCATCTCGTCGCCGCCTGGGCCGACGCCGCGACTTTCGGTCAAGATCCGCAGCAATTGACGAACGCGGTCGACGAGCTCTATCCCGGACTTCACGGAAGACCGGGCGTCTTCGAGCCGACCATCGCGGTGCGCGAAGCACGGATGATCGGCACCGTTCGTGCGCTTGGTCCCCGGCCACTCGAGCGGATCGAGTTCGCCCTCTGGCGTCAACGATCTCGGGAGATCGTTCGTTCGCGCGAGGGGCGTTCAAGGTAGCGGGAGAAGCGCTCGTCGCGGTAGGCGGGCGTGAGTTCGATCCACTTGAGGTGGTTCTGTGCGTCGAGGCCGAGCGCGCGACCTTCTCGTCCCTGAGCGAGTTCGCTCATCGTGACACGGTCACGCTCGATCCAGCTCGTTGAGTGAGAGAGGGCCCGGCCGCGGCGGTCTCGTTGCACGCTCGGCGACAACTTCATCTCCCGGCCGGCCAGGTGACGGAGCATCTCCAGCGTGGCGCGATCTGCGATCCCAGGGAGGACCAGGGTTGTTGGAAAGAGTGAAAGGAAGCCCTCGGCTGAGGCCCCCCAGCGACTCCGTGCCTGGCTGAGGTCTTGTAGACAGGCGAGCGTCAAGACCCCCTGGCCCCCGCCTTCGGACACGATGCTCGCGAGACGCGGCAGGGGCGCGACGTTCGCGAGTTCATCGAGGGCGAGCAGCAGCCGGGCGCCGCGAGCGTGTTGATCGTACGTCGCGTGCACGAGTTCCTCCACGAGGCCAACGACGAGCGGGATCGAGACGGCTTGGTGTCGACTCGGCGCGACGACGTGCAGTTGATGAGGGCCACCGAGGAACTCATTGACGTCGAGCGGTGCCTCTCGGGCCGAAGCGCGCGCCGCTTCAGTGCGCACGCCCGCGAAGAGTCCGGCGGTGGTCGACCAGATGCCCGATCGTTCACGTTCCTCGGTCGCGAGGACGCCGCGCAACAGGGTCACGGAGGGATGGTGCTCGCCGTGTCGATCGTTGAGTTCGTGCAAGAGGTCGTCGCACCGTCGTTCGTCAACGCGCGCGGCGAGTTGGCCGAGTGACTCGCTTCGAAGTGCGCTCGCGTGCATCAGCGGTGCCACCAACGCACCTGCTCGTTCACTCCAATGGTCGTCACCTCGATCGCCTCGACCACGTCGCGAGACGTCGAGCAAGCTCCGAGAAGCTAAAACGGCACCATCCCAACTTAAGGATTGTCTTAGAGGCGAATAGCCAACGCGATGCACGCCCGCAGGTGTGTCGACCGTTCCCGAAGGATCGAAGAGAAGTGTTGCACCGTCACGTCGCGTGCGCGACATGAGTGTTACGACATCACTCTTCGTCGACGTAACGACGCACGCATCGGATGTCATCAGGAGATTTGGAACAATAATCGATGACGTTTTCCCACTTCGAGTTGGACCTAACACGAGTGCCGAACGTTCGCGTCCACTCATCGCGTCTCCGTTCGCACCTCGTCCTAAGTACACGCCCGCGTCAGATAGCACGTCACACCATCGGTCGAAATAAATCTCGAAATACTTGACATTGGTGTGAATAACAACTGAACTTATAGATGTCCTTCTGCGGAGGAGGTACACGTTGTTCA
>Ga0307374_10013015_pt1 | contig 11577 bp, 13 predicted proteins | sample OX3MG_FD_202532 | JGI IMG/M metagenome (GOLD analysis project Ga0307374, IMG submission 202532) | Soil microbial communities from Risofladan, Vaasa, Finland - OX-3 | ecosystem: Environmental > Terrestrial > Soil > Coastal area > Acid sulfate soil | place: Finland: Risofladan, Vaasa | collected...
GGCCGTCGGCCAGGGGCTGGCCACAGGACTCGCAGCGCGTGCCGGCCATGATGCTGGCAACCACCCGGCGTCCTTCCGCGAGGCTCTCCGAGTCGGCCACCCGCCGGAGGGACACGGCGTCTTCCGGCGACGATGAGGCCACCAACTGTGGCAGCACTGGCGCCCAGAAATGTGCGTCGCGAGGTGGTCACCACAGGCACCCTCTCTGCTCGGCCTCGGTAGCGGGGAAGCGCTTGGCCAGGCCGCGTGCTCCTCACGTACCACCGTCATCGTCCGTACCGTAAGAACCGGCGCGCGGTGGCCGCTAGGGACCAATGGCCCGGCTTTAACCTGGGCAAATGGCCTGGATACGGTGCGCTGTCGGCCGCTGACTGCAGGCCGGCCAGGTGGCGGGGGCCGGCCGCGCCGGGTACCGCCCGGCACGGCCGGCGGCCGTCGCTAGAGTCGGGTCATGGCTCAGAACATGCAGGAGTGGCTGGCGGGGTTCGCGGCCGAGATCGGCGTCACCCCGCCAGCCCAGGAAGAACTGGACATGCTGCTCGAGCTCGCCGGGGTCGCCGCGCGCGCATCAGAGCGGCCTGCCGCGCCGCTCACCTGCTGGCTGGTCGGCCGAGCTGGTCTGAGTCCCCGGGACGCGCTCGCGGCCGGTAGGCGGCTGGCCGGGGAGGGCGAGGCGAACGGCGGCTGACCGCCGCCAGGGCTTCCCAGCCGCGGCCAGGCGACCCAGCGTGAAGCGGTGATTCCAGGCCGGGATCACCGGACCAGCTTCAGTCACGTAGGGGCGGACAGATCTGAGCCGAGCCGGTGCGTCGTACACGTGGCGACCGCAGCCCGCTCCCGCAAGAGGGGGCGGGTGTGAGCGCGTGGATCAGTGTGGGACCGCCCGCGCCTCCCGGGGACTCATGCCGTACCGTTCTCTGAACACCCGGCTGAAGTGCGCCGCATCGACGAACCCCCAGTGGAGCGCGACCGAGGCGATCGGCCGGCCGCTCTGGGCGATATCTGCCCAGCACCGGTCGAGCCGCAGCCGGCGGACTCTGTCACTGACCGTCTCGCCGCGTTCTGCGAAGATCAGCTGCAGCGTGCGCAGCGCGATGTAGTGGGCGTCGGCGATGAGCTGCGGTCGCAGCAACGGATCGCTCAGGTGCCGGTCTATGTAGCCGCAGATCTTGACATAGAGGGCGTCGTGCAGGCTGCCTGGCGACACGGCGCACTGCGGTCGCAGCGCCGCGGCCAGCAACTCGACTGTGACCCGCGCGGCGGTTGCCTTCCCATCGGGGCCCAGGGCGGGGAACGCCCGGATCGTCTCGGCAAGAAAGGACATGAACAGGCGGGTCTCGGGTGTCTTCGCCGTCAGCGGCATCCCCGTGAGTTTGTGAAAGTCCGGGCAGCGGTTCTCGAGCTCCTGGCGTGGGATGAACAGGCAGCGCTTGCGGAGGGGTTCGAGCACGGTGAAACGGGCTGGCCCGGTACTTTGCCACAAGATCGCGGATCCCGGGCCGAGCTCGCCGCAGCCATCGTTCTGCTCGAAGATCTCCCGGCCGCGGAGGTTGAACAGCACGACCGCCCATTCATCGTGGGTGGCGGCGATCTCGCGGGCGCCACGAGTTCCCCCGCAGGGGTCGCAGCTGCAGTCGACGATTCTCAGAGCGCCAACCTGCCGCCGCTCCACCCGCGCCCGGTAGCCCGGGCTCGCGTCCCGGGCGGAACCCAGGTCCCACGGGACGTGCGTCTCCGACAGGACCTCGCGCCACCCGTCGAACCGGTCGGCTGGCGGTATGTCCGTGATGTCCCAGTGTTCGACACGATCATCCATGACACCACCGAGTTTCTCTAGCTCACAGCGTACTTACTGATACCTGCCGGTGCATCTGCCTGGCCGCTGACTTGCGTGAACAGGCAAGAACCCGTGCGCATCTGGCCAAGCTGGCGGATCGGCGCCGACTTACGCTCGGGGCAGCAGTGCCGGAGTACCAACTGGAAGGGAGCCCACGATGGCGCAGAAGGTGCTCGGTGGCCGGGACCACGTCCGGGTCGCCGTCATCCAGGCCGCATCGGTCTTCATGGACAAGAAAGGCTGCCTTGCGAAGGCCGCGGACAAGATAGTGGAAGCCGGCCGCGAAGGTGCCGACCTCGTCCTCTTCCCGGAGACCTGGATCCCGACCTACCCGTACTGGTCCATGGGCTGGGACACGATGGCGGCCGGCTTCCACGACGTCAAGGCCGATCTGCAGGACAACGCCCTCGTCGTCGGCAGCGAGGACACCGACCTGCTCGGGCGGGCCGCCCGGGAGGCGAACGCCTACGTGGTCATGGGCTGCAACGAGCTTGACGACCGGGCCGGGAGCCGGACCCTGTTCAACTCCCTGGTCTACCTCGACCGCCAGGGCCGGGTGATGGGCCGCCACCGCAAGCTGATCCCCTCCTACATCGAGAGGATCTGGTGGGGCCGCGGCGATGCCCGCGACCTGAAGGTGTTTGACACCGACATCGGCCGGATCGGCGGCCAGATCTGCTGGGAGAACCACATCATCAACATCACTGCCTGGTTCATCGCCCAGGGCGTGGACATCCACCTGGCAGTGTGGCCCGGCATGTGGAACTGCGGCACGGACAACCAGGAGTCCTTTATCTATGCAGGTCACGACATCAACAAGTGCGACCTGGTCCCCGCGACCCGGGAGCGGGCGTTCGCCGGCCAGTGCTTCGTCCTCTCGGCCAACAACATCCTGCGGATGAGTGACGTCCCGGACGACTTCCCCTTCAAGTCCTCTATGACCTACGGCGGCCCTGGCCAGGAGGACTTCGTCGGCTGGGCCTGCGGCGGCAGCCACATCGTGGCACCCACGTCCGAGTACATCGTGGCGCCCACGTTCGATGTCGAGACCATCCTGTACGCGGACCTCCAGGCGAAGATGATCAAGGTCGTCAAGTCGGTCTTCGACGCTCTCGGGCATTACGCCCGCTGGGACCTGGTCAGCCTGTCCGGGCCACCGGAGCCATACGAGCCGCTGACACCGGCCAGGCAGGCGCCCGTCCGGCCACGGGAGGCGGAGCTGGAGCAGATCGCCGCGGCCGTCGCGGCGGAGTTCAACCTCGACGTCGGCAAGGTCGAGGAAGTCACCCGGCGGCTCGTGGCCGCCGGATAAGAGGCGCCGCGACACCGGCCGGGTTCGGGCACGGGCCGTGAGCCGGGCCGGGTCAGGCGGCAGCTTGCAGCGCCTGGAGGATGGCTGTGGCCCCGGCGCGGGCCTTCTGCGCAGCAGCACGGTCACCTTCGACGAGTGCGGTGATCGTCGCGCCTTCCGTCAGGAGCATCCACTGGTCGGAGATGGCGCCGGGGTCATCCAGGCCCGCCGCCTCCGCCAGTGCGCGGAAGTAGCGGCGGCACCGTGTCTTGTGCGCCATCACCGCATCGTGGGCCGGGTGCCCGGGGTCGGCCAGTTCCACGGTCGCGTTGATGAAGGCGCAGCCGCGGAAGTCACGTCGGCCGAACCACTGCCCCAGCACATCGAACACCGCGAGCAGGCGGTCGTAAGGATCGTCCGCGCTGGCCTCCACCTCGCCCACGAACCAGGAGAAGAACCGCTCGTCGAGGGCGTGCAGGCAGGCGGCGAGGAGGTCAGCCTTGGCCCGGTAGTGCTTGTAGACCGTGACCTTGGTGACGGAGGCGGCCGCCGCCACCTCGTCGACGCTGACCGCCCGTATGCCCTTCCGGTAGAAGAGCCTGGCGGCCGCGCTGAGGATCCGGGCGCTCGTCTTGGGCTCGGCCTCCCTGACGTCGTACGGACCAGCTAGCACAAGGACCTCCCGGCTGCGGGAACTATTGACACGCGCCATCACTTTGTTATTCTGGCATCTCATCTATATACTAACCAGTCAGTATACCAAGGAGTCGGGATGCACGTCGAAGCAGGTGTCCTCGTCCGCGCCGCCGCGCAGCAGTTCGGATCGCGGGTGGCCCTCTCGGCAGGGCAGCAGAGCCTGACGTTCGCCGAGCTCAACGAACGGTCCAACCGGGTCGGCTCGGCACTGACCCAGCTCGGCGTGCGGCGGGGGGACCGGGTCGGGGTGCTGGCCTACAACACCCCGGAGGTGGTCACGACCTGGTTCGGCTGCGAGAAGCACAACCTGGTCCGGGCCGTCCTGCACAGCCACTTCGCTATGGACAGCCACGTCTGGTCGCTCAACCAGATGGAGGCATCGGCGCTGGTCTTCGACACCCGCTTCGCGGCCGACGTCGAGAGCCACCGCGATGAGCTCAAGACCGTCCGCCATTTCATCGGCATCGGCGCGGACTGCCCAAGCTGGGCTAGCCCGTTCGCGGACCTCGAATCCGGCGGCAGCGCGGCGGACCCCTGCCTGGACGTTGACGAGGATGCCCCGTGCTTCCTGCAGCTCACCTCGGGCACCACCGGCCAGCCCAAGGCCTGGGTCAAGACCTACCGGTCATGGCAGGCGGTCATCAACCACAACCTGCATCATTTCGACACCTTTGGGCCCGGTGTCCCGCCGGTCGGCCCGGACGATGTCAACCTGCACTTCCACCCCATCCAGTGGGCGAGTGGCTTTCAGACCCTCTACCCCTACTACGTGCGCGGGGCACGCAGCGTGCTGATGGACGACCAAGCATTCGACCCGGGCGCTCTGCTCGACACCATCGCCGACGAGCAGGTCACTGGTGTGTTCATGCCCGGCCCGCTGCTGACCCCGGTGCTCGACGAGGTGGAGGCGCGCGGCGGCTTCGCGCACCGGCTGCGGCGGATGGTGGTGTTCTTCGGCAACCCCGACCAGCTTGACCGGACCACCCGGCTGCTCGGCCCGATCTGGGCACACGGGTTCGGCTCCACCGAGCAGGGCGCCATCACCACCCGGCTGCTGCCACACGAGGTCGCCGAACGCCGGGAGCGGATCAAGAGCGTCGGCCGGCCGGGATCCCCGTTCCTGGAAGTCGCGGTGATGGACGAACAGGGCAACCAGCTGGCGGCACGGCAGATCGGCGAGATCGTCGTGCGCAGCGCGATGTCGATCGGCGGGTACTGGGCGCTGCCAGAGAAGAATGCGGAGTCGTTCTTCCCCGGCGACTGGTTCCGCCCCTATGACGTCGGCTACCTCGACGAGGACGGTTTTCTCTACTACTCCGACCGGGCCGGGGACCGGATCGTCACCGAGCGCGGCACGGTCTACCCGCACCTGGTGGAAGAGGCGATCCTTGGCCACGACACCGTCATCCTGTGCGGCGTGGTCGGGCTCGGCACCCCCGGCGACGAGCAGGTGGTGGTCGGCGTCCAGCTCAAGGAGGGGGTCACACCCTCCGAGGAGCTCGCGAAGGACATACTGCTGCAGGCCGCACACCTCGCTGAGCATGAGCGGCCGATACGGGCGGTCTTCATCAGCGAACTGCCCACCGTCCTCGGCGGCGCCAAGGTGCAGCGCCAGGCACTGCGGGAACACCTGACAGCGGAACCGGGATGATCGCCGGGCAGGCTTCGCGCCAGGCACTGCTGTCCGCCGGCAGCCGTGTCCTGCTCATCGGGCCCGGTAGGCGCCGCGCGACCGGGCAGGACGTCGAGGCCAGGACCCGCGGGCTGGCATTGGCGATGGCGCATCACGGGCTCGCCGGGCAGCGGATCGGGCTCTGGTTCGCCAACTGCGCCGCGGCGATCGAGGCGCACCTGGCGACGGAGTGGGTCGGCGCCACCCGGGTGCCGGTCGACCCGGACGCACCGGCCGCCGAGGCGGCCGCCGTGTTCGAGGCGGCCGCGGTGGCCGGTGTCGTCACCGACGCCAGTCACGCGGCGCAGGCCCCGCCGGGCGCGCTCGTCCATGACGACGACAGTCCGCTGTCGGCGGCCGGCGCCTTGGCGGAGCGCGAGGTCCACCCCGGGACCACGCACCTGCTCTACCCCCGGATGGCGGCCGAAGGCCATTTCCTGGCCGTGCCCATCTCCTATGCGAACTGGGCCGCGTGCATGTCGGTCAACACCGAGCTCTATCGGTCAGGACGCTACGGCGATGGCTTCGGGGACAGTGAGTGCTTCCTGACCGCGCAGCAGATCATGCACGGAACCGGGATGCTCGGTACGTTCCCCTTCATCCACATGGGGCTGCCACAGATCATCCTGCCCCGCTTCGACGCGACCGCCGTGCTGGAGGCGGCCATGCGCCACGGCGCCACCGCCACCTTCTTCGTGCCCGGGATGGTCACCCGGCTCGCGGACGCCGTCGCCGAAGCTGGCCTGGCACGGGCTGGCACGCTTCGGCGGATCATCTACGGTGGGGCTCCCATGGCCGCGGAAGACCTCAGCCGCGCCACCGCAGTCCTGGGGCCGGTCCTTATCCAGGTTTACGGCCGGTTCGAAGGTGGCTGGCCGCTCGCCATCCTCAGTGCTGCCGATCACCAGGGCCTGGCTTCGGGGCAGTCCCCACATGCCGGGAGCTGCGGGCGCCCGATCCCCCAGACCGAGCTGCGGATCCGGTCCACGCCCGGCCACGCCCCACCCTGGGGCGAGCTGTGCGTGCGCAACGGCATGGTCGTCACGGACTGGGCTGACCCCGGCGGCTGGTGCGGACTGGGCGACCTGGCCAGGCTCGACGACGGGTACCTGTACCTGGGCGGGCGCCTCGACGGAATGATCAACACCGGTTCCTATCACGTGTACCCCCGTGAGGTCGAGGAAGCGATCACCGCGCTCCCGCACGTCCGGGCCGCGCTGGTGCGCGGCGAGGACGACCCCACCTGGGGACAGGCCGTGACCGCCTACGTCGTGCCCGCCCCCGGCGCGCCCAACGATCTCGCTCATGCCATCCGCCAGGCACTCAAGGAACGCCTGGCCGCTTACAAGATCCCCAAACAGGTGATCCTCGTCCTGAACTTGAGAGAAACATCGCTGATCGCCGGATCGGATGACGATACCGGCTGAGGAGGCTGGCATGAGCGCTGAAGCTGAGCCCGCCCTGGGCGGGCCACGAGTGGTGGAGCCGGCGCAGCCGGCCGGGGCCGGGCCGCGGTTGCCGGCTGCGGGCGACGGCTATTTCTTCCCGCAGACCGCGACCGGGGTGCCGCTGGCGGTGTTCTCGTTCGGGTTCACGGTGGGCATGCTCGGGCTGTTCGACACCAACATCGTCACCGGCCTGGCGAGCGGCATGTTCGTCGCGACGGCGTTCGGCGTCGGCGGGATTGGCCTGCTGATCGGCGGGCTATGGGAGTTCCGGGCCAACAACGCCTTCGGCGGCACCTTCGGCGTCGTCTACGGGCTGTTCGTGCTCACGACGGCGCTGATGCTCAAGGTGTTCGCGCCCGCTGTCACCGCGGCGGCGGGGACGGCCGGGTTCGGGCACGCGTTCGGCGCGTGGATGATCTTGTGGGGGATCTTCACGGTAGTGATGGCCGCCGGCGCCCGCACCGTCAACCTGCCGGCGTTCGTCGCGTTCGGGCTGCTCACCGCCGTCTACTTCGTCCTCGGGATCGCGGCGATCGGTGGCGCCGCCGGCTGGGCGGCCAGCCTGACCAAGGTGGGCGGCTGGCTGGCGCTGGCCGACGGCGTGGCCGCCTGGTACCTGGGCGCCGGGATCTTGCTGAACGGCATGCTGGGCCGGCCAGTGATCCCGCTCTTCCCCCACCAGCAGGCCGGGTAGGAAGGCGGGCTGGGCGCCCGGCGGTGGCCTGGGCGCCCAGCCCATCCCCGTGGCCCGGGGTGGTTCAGCACAAAGGGAGCAGATTGATGGCACGTGATCGGGTACCAAGACAGACGATCGATGGCCACTCGCATATCGGCGCGATGGAACCGTGGAAGTTCTACGACCTGGCCGAGCCGGTCAAGCCGACCGTGTATGACTTCGCCACCACCGGCGACTACGTGCGTCACATGGACGGGCTCGGGGTGGAGCGCGCGCTGGTGCTGCCCAACTACGGGATTCCGGTGCAGGGCCAGCCGTTCTCGCTGAATCCGCTGGTCCTGGACACGGTGAAGTCGAGCGACCGGATCCGGGGCGGGCTGTGGGTGTCGTTCCTGCCGCAGAACAAGGAGATGACGCTGGAGGCGTTGCGGCACGCGGGCGAGGAGGGCATCGCGGCGCTCAAGACCACCTTCCTGCTCGGCGGGAACCCCGACCCGCGCACGTGGGACGACGAGACGCGGGAGATCGCCGGGGCGTGCTTTACGGCAGCCCGGGACCACGATCTGGTGTTCCATTTCCACACCAGCCCGGGTGGCAGCTCGGACCTGAACAACTACATTCCGCTGGTCGAGCAGTACGCCAGGGACGTCAAGATCTACCTGGTGCATTTCGGCGGCGGGGTCAGCGGGCACATCCGGCTGGTGCCCCGGTTCCTTGACTGGGTGGAGCAGGGCTACCAGGTCTACACCGACACCACCTGGGCGGTCGGGTTCGGGGTCCGCTGGCTGCTGACCGAGATCGAGCGGCGGGGGGTAGGAGCCGACCGGGTGCTGTATGCCTCCGACGAGCCGTGGAGCGATTTCTGGGGCGAGTACTGCAAGATCGCCGGGCAGCCGGTCAGCGAGGAGCTGAAGAACCGGATCCTGCACCAGAACTTCGAGGCGCTCTACGGCGGGAAGTGATGAGGCATCCGGTGAACGCCAGTCACGGCGCCGCGGTCCCGCGCGCCGTGGCGCCTGAGCTCGGGCAGGTGCTGAGCGAGATCCAGGCCTGCGGCGTACGCGTGGACGAGGCGCTGGGCCAGTCCCGCACCGGCGGGGCGGGGCCGGCCGACGCCGGGATGATGTGGGTCGGGGGAATCCCGGTCACCTTCCGGCCAAGGCCCGCACCGGGATCGCGGGATACTTCTGCGCATGGGAACGGGCCGTCGCCGTGTTCGGTCCAGGCAATGTGTCGACCTATGTGATCCTCGGCCTGGGAGAGGACCCGGGGGTGACGGTCCGGGAGTGCTGGCGGGCCATCGACATCGGCGTGTACCCGGTCGTGGTCCCGCTGCGCCCTGTCCCGGGCAGTCTCATGGCTGATCTCCCCCCACCGGGCGCCACGTACATGCGCGAGGTGTACCGGAAGGTAGTCCCGTACCTGAGGTCGCGTGGCCTGGCGTCCTGGCAGGTGAAGGCCGGATGCGCGCGCTGCGGCGCATGCTCCGCGATGGCCGCGTTCGAGCGGGATCACGGTGGGGTGAGGCCAGCCGCGGCCAGATCCTCCTGATAGGGGAAGCTTCCCGGCTGGTAGCCGCACCATGGTTCCTCGGCGTACGGATCACCGTGGATGGCGAAGGCGCGCGAGCGCGATCCGCCGCAGACCGCGCCGAACTCGCAGGCGCCACAGCGGCCCTTCAGCCGGCCACGGTCACGCAACCCGCTGAACAGCGGCGACGTCTGGTATGTCGTCACCAGCCCGCCGCTGCGCACGTTGCCGGCCGCAAGCGGGAGGAACCCGCTTGGCTGAGCGGCGCCAAGGTGGGAGACAAACATGAAACCCCGGGCCGCGTTGACATCCATGGGAAGGCGCCGGGCTTTCCGCGGCGTCAAGCCCAGCTCGGTGAGCCGCTGCCGCAGGCCGAGATAAAGTGCGCCCAGCCCGAGAACTGCGACATGATCAGCGCCGCGCCGCCGCAGAATCTCTCGCTGGACGGCAATGCGGCGGAAGTGGTGCGCTTCCGTGGTGCGGGCCGGGACATACTCACCAGCGTCGTAGACGAAATTGAGAACGTCCTCGGCCTGCTGCGCCGTCAGCCCGGGCAGCACCTTGCCCCGCCCGGTCGGCACGAGCAGGAAGGCGCTCCAGGAGAAAGCGCCCAGCTGGCACACCATGCTGACGATATCTGGCAGGTCAGTGAGGTTGTGCCCGGCCACAGTGGTGTTGATCTGCACCTTCAGGCCGAGCTCTGCTGCGGCGCGCCAGGCTTTGAGCGTCCAGCCGTACACGCCGGCCGTGCCCCGGAACTGGTCATGAATCCCGCGCGTGGAGCCATCGAGGCTCAGCGAGATGGCCCGCGCGCCGGCTTCCCTGAGGCGTGCGAGGCTGGCAGCGGTCAGCGTTGGCGTGCCTGACGGGGAGACCGCGACTGGGAGGCCGAGCTCCGTGCCGTGCCGGACAAGGTCGAACAGGTCCGGCCGCTGGAAGGGGTCACCTCCGGTGATGACGGCCACCGGCGGCGGGGTGCCGAACTCGGCTACCTGCGCCAGCAGGTCATGCGCCTCACGGGTGGTCAGTTCGCCCGGATGACGGCCGGGCTGGGCCTCGGCGCGGCAGTGGCGGCAGGCAAGCGGGCACGCCTGCGTTGCCTCCCAGATCACGATGAACGGCCGCTCGGCCACGTCGTGGGGGTACGCGCGGATCTGCGTCATCCGCACGTCGTCACCTGCCCTCGCGCTGCGGGAGATCGGCGCCGGCCACCCCGCTGCCCGCCGCCTCGCGAGCGGAGACGGCCTCCCAGTCGTCGCCCCCGAGGCTGGCGAGAGCGGCTGGGAAGAGCCCGTACTCTTCCGCGTGAATGTGCTCGCGGAGCGTGTCGCAGATGCCGGGGATGGCGCCTGGGCGCAGCCCGGTGGCGAGCATGGCCATCAGGCCGGCGTGCTCGGCCTGGAGCCTGTCGATGTGATCGGTGAAATCCGCCGTGGCGCGCATCACGGCGAACAGGCCAGCTTCCTCGGCCCTGGTATGCACGATCAGCAGCCCAGTCAGTGCCGTGATGATCTGGCGGGCAGCGGCCGCGTCCCCGGCCCGCACCGCCCGCCGCGCGTCCTCGGCGAGATCGAGCAGCCGCTCGTGCTCGGCCATGAGCCGCCCGATCGGCACGACCTCACGGCATCCGCAGTGACCGCACACACACCCTCCCGGTCATCGGCGATCCCCGGGCTGTCCACAGCAGCAGGGTAGGCAGGACCGCACTCCAGTTTTCACTAGATTACTAGAAATAATAACTAATCTAGGTAATCTCGTGGGGACTGGACGCCGCAGCCTGTTCCGTTCCGGCCTTGCCGGCGGCGGCCGTGGGCAGCCTCATGCCGTGTCCTGTCGCTTTGCCGGCCCGGGCAACGGAGACAGGACGAGCCAAAGGGGAGACTCAGCCACGACGGGCACCGCGGCGGATCGACCGGGCCCGCGCCTGATCGGCCTGGCCGTGGACGTCGAGGTGATGAACGCGCTGCTGCTGCCGGCCGTGCTGGGATTTCTGCTCCTCCTGGAAGCCAGGGCGCTGCCGCCGGAGTTCCGGATGCGTGGCTGGCACCGGTACCTGACCTGGACCCTGTGCCTGCTGGTGATCGGCTTTGCCCTGTCCATGGTGCCCTGGGCGATCACCCGGCACTGACCCGCCCAGCGGCATGGCCCCTCCGGTAGCCGGCGAGGCTCACGCCGGGGTCGCCGGTGGCGGGATCCGGCGCACAGTGAGGCGGCAGCCGGCGCGGTGAGCCTCTTTGATCACCAGCCCTTCCACCGTCAGATTGCCGATTCCTTCCGTGAACCCTTCGGCGAGGCCGAGGTGCAGCTGGCAGACCGTCTGCGGATCGGCGGAGGCGACCTCCACGAACGGGCAGCGGCGCAAGGTCAGCTCGATCCTTCGTCCCCGGTCGGCCCGGGAAGGCCGGAAGCCGCGGCGGGTCATCTCCG
>Ga0307374_10013016_pt1 | contig 11577 bp, 11 predicted proteins | sample OX3MG_FD_202532 | JGI IMG/M metagenome (GOLD analysis project Ga0307374, IMG submission 202532) | Soil microbial communities from Risofladan, Vaasa, Finland - OX-3 | ecosystem: Environmental > Terrestrial > Soil > Coastal area > Acid sulfate soil | place: Finland: Risofladan, Vaasa | collected...
GGGCGAGGGCGCCCGTCACTCCAGATCGACGGGCGAGGGCGCCCGTCACTCCAGAACAGTAGACGTGTAGCTCTATGATTGAACTCATCGATTTCGGCAAGAGATACGGCGACTTTACGGCCGTCGAGCGGTTGAACTTGAAGATCGAAGCCGGCGAGATGTTCGGCTTTATCGGGCCCAACGGCGCCGGCAAGAGCACCACGATCCGCTTTCTGGCCACGCTGCTCAAGGCCAGCCACGGCGAAGGCATCGTCAACGGGCACAGCGTCACGCGGCGCCCGTTGGACGTCCGCCGCAGCGTGGGCTACATGCCCGACAACTTCGGCGTCTACGACGGCATGAAGGTCTGGGAGTTTCTGGATTTCTTCGCCGTCGCCTACCAGATTCCCCGCAGCAAACGCAAGCAAGTCATCGGCGACGTGCTCGAACTGCTCGACCTGACGCACAAGCGAGACGACTTCGTCAACGGCCTGTCGCGCGGCATGAAGCAGCGGCTGTGCCTGGCGAAAACGTTGGTCCACGATCCCCCGGTGCTGATCCTCGACGAGCCCTCCAGCGGCCTCGACCCGCGGGCCCGGCTGGAGGTCAAGGCGCTGCTCAAGGAATTGCGGCGGATGGGCAAGACGATCTTGATCTCCAGCCATATCCTCACGGAGCTGGCCGACTGCTGCACGTCGATCGGCATCATCGAGCGCGGGCAGCTCTTGATGCACGGGCCGATCGAGGAAGTCTATCGCCGCATCAAGCGCAACCGGATTTTGGAGATCCGCTTCCTGGAAAACATGGAAACCGGCTTGTCGATCATTCGCAGCCTGCCCGAAACGCTCGACTTGGATATCGAAAACCACAAGGTGACCGCCGAGTTGGCGGCCGACGACAAGCAGATCGCCGCCTTGCTGGAACGGCTGATCGCCTCCGGCGTCCGCATGCACTCGTTCGCCGAAAAAGACCCCTCGCTGGAAGACGTGTTCATGTTGGTCACGAAAGGGCTGGTGATATGATCGCGCGCGGAACGCGGAACGCGATTGCCCAGATTTAACCCTTGACGGTTCGAGAGCTTCTCAAATGTACTTGGTCGAAAACCCCGTCCTGCAACGCGAATTGCTGGTGAACCTGCGGATGCGGCGGGCCTTTTTCCTGCTGTTCGCGTACGTGACGCTGTTGGGCGTGGTGGTCTACATGGCCTGGCCACAGGCCAAGAAGATCGACATGACCAATCCGGAGGCGGCCAAGCGGCTGGTCAACTTGTTCTTTCTCGGCCAGTACATGATCGCCTCGCTGATGGCGCCCAGCTTCGCCGCCGGCGCCATCACCGGCGAAAAGGAACGCAAAAGCTACGAGATGCTGCTGGCCAGCCCGCTCAAGCCGGCGGCGATCGTGCTGGGCAAGCTGTTCGCGTCGCTGTCGCACGTGGCGATCTTGATCATCTCTTCGCTGCCGATCGTGATGCTCTGCCTGCCGTTGGGCGGCGTCTCGTTTTACGAGGTGCTGGCGATCTACGCGGCGCTGATCATTTCGGTCGTCACGTTCGGCATGGTCAGCCTGGCCTGCAGCAGCTACTTTCAGCGCACGGCCGCCTCGCTGGTCGTGTCTTACTTGGCGATCTTGCCGCTGACGTTGTTCGCGCTGATGTTCTGGCAGATGTTCGAGGGCGCCGGGGCCGCGTTTCGCCTGTTCGTGACGGTCACGGTCTTTCCGCTCGGCTGCGCCGCCGTCTGCACGGTGCTGTTCATCGCCACCAGCCGGCGGCTGCTGCACCCGCCCGACGTCGGCAGCGAAGGCAAGGAGGTGGTCGACGAGGTGCAGGAACTGCGGCAAGCCGTGGGCCTGGTGATCCACCGCGACCAGTTCCCCGACCGGCTGTTTGCCCCGGCCAAGCGCACCGGGCTGTTGGAAGACGGCACGAACCCGATCTACGACAAGGAAATGCGCAGCGAACTGTTCAGCCAGGGGACGCTGATGCTGCGCGTGGTGATCCAGGTGAGCATGTTTCTGGCCATTCCGCTGATGGCGGCCTGCCTCTACCTGTGGCCGTACCTGGCGCCGTGGTACATCAGCTACGTGGTGCTGTTCAACATGCTGGTCGGCCCGGTGTTTTCCGCCGGCGCCGTGACCAGCGAACGCGAACGCGAAACGCTCGACCTGCTGCTGGTCACGATCCTCTCGCCTTGGCAAATCCTGTGGGGCAAGCTCGTCTCGGGCCTGCGCGTGTCGAGCGTGCTGACGTCGTTCTTGCTCTGGCCGCTGCTGTTGGCCTGCGTGATGGTCTCCTACTTCTGGACGAACCTGCTGACGATCGGCGGCTACCTGGTGATCATCCTGCTGTGTTGTTCGACGACGGCCGGCCTGGCGCTGTTCTGTTCGGTGATCTTCCGCAAGACGTCGGTCAGCATGATGACGTCTTACCTGCTGGTGGTCGTGCTGTTTACGGCGCCGGTGGCCGTCACGCAATTCGCCCAGTTGTTTTATTCCGAGCAGCCAGCCACGGCGCTGGTCAAGCAGCTTTCTTTCACCAGCCCCTTTTCGGCGGCCTTCGCCCTGCCGCTCGACTTGCAGATGCAGGACGTCAAAGCCAGCGCCGGCGACTGGCCGCTCTGGTTTTCGTTCGTCGGCTTTTACGTGGGGCTTGATCTCGCGCTGGCGCTGGGCATGATCTGGCTGTTCCACACGCGCTGGCGAGTGTCGCACTGAGCAGGAGCCAGGCATGAGCAAGGCGAGCCGGCGGCGTTAGCCTCCGGTTTTTTGGCGTCGGCGAATTGCGAGCTGACCCGGAGGCTAACGCCTCCGGCTCGCCTTCGACACGCGCCAACGCGACGAGGCAATTTCGCCGATCAGTGTTTCTTGGGAGTGAAGATCTTCTTCAGTCCTTCCATTGCGGCGTCGCTGGTGTCGATTTCTTGGGGAGGCGGTTCGGCCGGTTTGCCCGCCTCGGCTGCGGCGCGCTCGGCTGCCAGAAAATCGTCGAGACTTGGCAACGTCGCGTCGCTGCGGGCAGGCTTCGGCGAGGCGGTCGGCGGCGCGTCGGCCAAGAACTCCAGCACGTCGACCGGGTCGGGAGCGTCGTGGATCGATCGCGCAACGTCCATCACCGAAGGCTCGCCCTTCGGCGGCTTGTCTGCCTGAGGGGAATGGGGAGTTTCGGGGGGCTTGCCGGCTCCGTACAGGGTGTCGGGTCCCGACTTGCCGTGTACGGTGTCTTTGCTGGCGCCCGCTGCGCGCTCGGCGCGGATTCGCACCACGAACTCCAGCGGTCCGATCCGCAGCCGCTGCCCGTCGTGCAGCTCGATCTGATCGAGAATTCTCTGCCCGTCGACTAACGTGCCGTTACGGCTGCCATAGTCGCGAACGAAAACTCCTTCTTGCTCGACCATGAGCGCGCAGTGGTATCGGCTGATTTGCTCGCTATGCGCGCGGAGATGGCAATCGCTTGCGCGGCCGATCAAAAAACGCCGGCCCAGGACCGCGATTTCCTGGCCCGTATTCCTGCCCGCCACGACTTGTAGCAAGACCGCCACGACTGTTCCGCCTGGTGCGAATGCCCATGGACGCTATTCTCCTCGTCATTGAACGCAAAAACTACCGATAGGTCGAGCGCAATCTGCAAAAAATGTTCGGCCTGCGTAAGCAATCGTGAGCGAACGATTCAGGAAATGAGCAGATGGAGTTAGTTATTAGCAAGCCGTTAGGAATTTGTCAGCGACGCCCCTCTCCTTAGCGGGGGGCGCCGCGAACGCGAGAGCAGAAGCGGCTCGCTTGCGAAGCATCGAGAATAAAATAACAACCACCCGCCAGAACAACAGAAACTGATCGTCCTGCAAGGCGATCATGTGCCTGTCCGGCAGTTTGCCACATATTTGCGGAACCGATTTAGCAACTTGGCGGGTGGTTGTAAAATAATATCCCAATACCCAGCGGGCCGGAAACTCAGTAGCCAGGCGCTTGGGGTCGATTTCCGTTGAAATTGGGAGGTAATTCAATCCGGGGCGCAAACGCGTGCGTGACGAGAGTTCTTAAAAGCACTGCCTGCGGTTTCGACGCGCGGCCAGCACGACTCGCTGTGCGGCCCTTACGGGTTCCTCTTCTCTGTTCTCGTGGAGAAACGACGCCGTCTGGCGGGCGGTCCGGGAGCAAGCAGTCACGTGCTCCCAAATGCCGAAAAGCCGGAACAGAGAAGAGGAACCCGTAAGCGCCGAAGATGGAATGACTTCGAAATACTCAACCGGGTCGAAACCCAATGGCCGGGCCATTGGGGACGATTTCAGTCTTCAGCCGAATTTGGGACGTTATTCAATCGTGGATGCGAACCTTGCTCGTAAGATCGCTGTCCGCAGGATATGTCTCTCGCTCAACACCAAACCGACCACCAGCGCTGCCTGCAACTTGCCGCGGAATTGCTCGGCGAGCCTGCGCGCGCCTTCGGTCTCGATTGGGATCTCCAGCGGTCCATCGAGCCGCTATTGAAGCTCGATCGGCGCTGCGGCGCGACGAGCCATCACCCGCTCGTCTGCTTCCGCGCCGAGCGGCCTGGCCATGAGTTGCAGATGGGCTTGGAACGTTTTCGCCTGGCGCTCGAAGGGCGGGAATTCCGGCTGGTGCGCGTCGAAGCGCCTTTGGGCTGCGGGGAAGGGCAGCGCTTTTGGGCCGTGGCCTCCACGGATTACCTGCGGCTATTTCGCGCCTTGATGCGCCGCTCGCGCCGCGAGTTAGCGCAACATCCGCCGATCATGCGCGAACAAGAATTGGATCGGCTGTGGTGCAACACGATCGGTTTTCTGCGGCACGGCGCCGAATTGCTCTCGCGTTATCGCGTGCCGCAGAAGCGCGGCGTGCTGTTGCTCGGCGAGCCGGGCAACGGCAAGACCATGGCCTGCCGCTGGCTGCGCCATCAGTGCATTCGCATGCGGTTCGCCTGGCGCAGCGTCACGGCCGAAGAGTTTGCGGCCGCCCGACAGGAATCGCAAGCCCACGAACTGTTCCAGCTCGACCGGCCGGGCATCGTGTTCTTCGACGACGTCGACATGGCCGTCCGCGATCGCGGCCAGTTCGATCAGACCAGCGATCATGCGACGTTTCTGGGCGGGCTCGACGGCCTCGAAGTGCATCGCGGCGTGGTCTACTTGTTCACGTCGAATGCCCGGCTTGCGTCGCTCGACCCGGCCTTCCTGCGTCCCGGACGGATCGACGTGGTGATGACCTTCGCCCGGCCCGATGCCGGTCTGCGGCGGCGTTTGATCGAAACCTGGCACGGCGAACTGCTCGCCGCGTTGGACATCGAAAGCGTTGTCGCCGAGACCGAAGGGTTGAGCTTCGCCGAGTTGGAAGAGTGCAAGAAGCTGCTCGTGCTGAACTTCGTCGAGCGCGGCGTCTGGGATTGGCCGGCCGCCTGGTCATTATTCCAACAAGGCCGCGGACCGGGCGGTTCGCGGATGGCGATCGGCTTCAATGCGAACCCGCCGAACCAAGAGCCGGCCCTAGCGCGGCGCGCGGCAGCCGCGCGGGCTGGTTCAAGTTTGGGCGAGAAGTGAAGACGCCGCGCGCCATCCCCATGCCTGCACCGGCGAAGGCATGCTGTCCGGCGCCTGCTACAACGCGATCTTCTCGCCGGGTTTGATCACGATCGGCTCGGCCGAAGTCTCGGCCTTGACTCGCGCGGCCCAAGCCGCGGCGTCTTGTGCGATCGGCGGCCAGGTGTCGTAGTGCGAAGGGACGACGCGCTTGGGGTGCAGCAGTTCGATGGCCTCGATCGAATCGTCGGGCCCCATCGTGAACAGATCGCCGATCGGCAGCACGGCCAGATCGATGCCCGCCGCGCCGATGAGCTTCATGTCGTAAAACAGCCCGGTGTCGCAGGCGAAATAGATCGTTTTGCCTTCGCTCAAGGTCAGCAGAAAACCGCACGGATTGCCGCCGTAGGCCCCGTCGGGCAGCGACGAACTGTGGAAGGCCAGGGTCAGTTTGACGCGGCCCCAAGGATGGTCGGAACCTCCGCCGAGATTGTGGGCGAGCGCGTGCTCCACGCCTTGCCCGGCGAGCCACTGGCAGATTTCGAAGTTGGAGATCACCGTCGCGCCGGTCCGCTTGGCGATCTTCGCCGCGTCGGAAACGTGATCGGCGTGGCCATGCGAGATCAGGAGATAGTCGGCCTCGACCTGGTCGCTTTTGACCGGCGCCGCGGGAGAATCGTCCAGGAATGGATCGATCAGAATCGCATGTTGGCCCGAGTGCAACAGCCAGCAGCCGTGTCCGAGCCAAGTGAGGGTGGTCGCCATTTGTGGGGCATCTCTCCTTCGCAAATCGCCTTGCAGCCGCCCCGCGAAAACGCACGAGATTCGCCTTCACCCTAACGTCTGCGCGTTGGCAAGGAAAGCGGGAAGCGCCCACCCAAGCTTCGCGATTCTCCAAAGCCCGCTTACAATGCTGCCATGGCGCGCCGATTTCAGTTTAGCTTGAGAGGATTACTAGCCGCGGCTTCGGTTGTTTGCCTACTGCTTGGCGCCCGGCATTTGCTCAAAACGTATGGTCAGTACGTTGAAGCGAGGCCGGTGCGAGTTGGCGAACCGATCAGGATTAAGGGACGGCAGATCGATTTTTTTGGTCCAACCAAACGCCACTATAACCTAGAAATCCAGCCGCTCACGGCGCCAGCGTCGTACTCCGGGGAAATTCGCAGAATTCGTTGGACACGCGCAGAACGAACATGGTGGGGCGTTTACGCTTTCGATGCAAACATACCCGATCAATTACAGCCCGGCGAGTATGCATTGAGATTATGGGGAGATACGGACGACGCGTCAGCGGCCGCACTTCTCGGCAAGCTAATCGTCGAGGCCCGCTAGCCCATGCCGCGTTCCAATTCAGCCGTCTTGGACAATGCGCGGCCAAAAAGATCGACGCAGTGGCAAATTACGAAGCCGCCGGACCGCCGGCCCGGCGCATCTTTTCGCGGGCGCGGCTGAGCGTGGGGCCGACGCTGTTTTCGGGCATGCCGACGGCCGAACTGATTTCCTGATAGCTCTTGCCTTCCAGGTGGTACATCCGCACCACGTCTGCCTCTTGGCCGTCGAGTTCTTCGAGCAGGCGTTCGACCTCTTCCCGATCTTCGACCCGCTGCTCCGCGTTCGACGAGACGCCGGCGCCGACGGTTTGCGGCGCCGTCTGGTTCAGCCGCGACGCCGATTTGCGGCCGATCAAGGCTCGCACGACCACGCGCCGCGCGATGACCGTCAAATAAGTGGCCAGACTGCTTTGGCGGCGAAAGTGCCGCAGCACGGCGTAATCGTCTTTGATGATCGCTAGAAACACCTCGGCGCAAAGGTCTTCGCGATCTTCGGGGGTCAACCGAATCGACCGGCACTGCGCAGAGTGGTTGGTGACATGGACGACCAGCCCCATGAAGCGGTCGACAAAGTCTTCCCAGGCCCTGGGCTTTTGCACCAGGCAACGGTCGAGCAAATTGCGGTCGATATCCGATAACGCCACGACGCAGCACCTTGGTGAGCGGCCAATTTGGTCGAGGCCAGTCCCTGCCTGCAACCGTCCTTAGTTGCACAATCCTGGGCTGCAGGCGCGTTGGCCTGCGTTGGAGGCGCCTTTGGGAGAAAAAAGCTGCCGCCCCAATTTCCCCCTCGCCCCCTGATTTTACGGCCGGCCAGAAACCGGGGCAAGCCTGACTTGGCGAAAACCAATTCCCGCCCCCCAACCCGCTTGACTAAAGGCGCCGCCCTTTTTACGATTCCGGGGGATCGCAAGCACTCCTCGTCCGACTGCTTCACGGGTAAGCACTTTGACTTTATTTTACTTCGCCGAGGAGTGGGAAGTCGCAGTCCCGAGATTCTCGAAAGGAGATTTCTGTCAATGACCCACGTCGTATGCGAGCCGTGCTTTGCCTGCAAATACACGGATTGCGTGGTCGTTTGCCCGGTGGAGTGCTTCTACGAAGGCGAGAAAATGCTCTACATCCACCCGGATGAGTGCATCGACTGCGAAGCCTGCGTCCCCGAATGCCCGGTAGAAGCCATCTTCCACGAAGACAACGTGCCCGAAGAGTGGAAAGACTTCACCGCGCTGAACGCCGAAATGGCCCCGCAGTGCGAAGTCATCACCGAAAAGAAAGAGCCGCTCGCCGGCGCCGAGTGAGCCGCTCGCCAGGCCGCGGCAATCGACCGCAATGGCGGCTGCGCGTTGATTTGCCAAGCTAAGCCGCGGGGAACTTCGCGAAGAGCCCTGCGGCTTTCTGCTGCGCGGGTAGAAATCGGAAAATGGCGAGCGGGGGGCGTCAGCCCCCCGGTGGCCGACTTATAATCGGAGACCTGCTTAGAGCGTCGCCAGCCATGAAGTCTCGCATCATGTACATCGAGTTCAAGGGCGCCGATACGCAAGGTCCGGCCCGCATCGGCCGCGTTACCTTCTCGAAGACCGGCAAGACGCTGTATTACAAAGACCAATCGTTCAGGAGCACCAAGGGAAAAGGCGTGTTGTCGAATTATTACAACGTCCAGACCGGAGAGAATTACTGGATTTCCGGATGTTGCAAGGACGGCTTGGACAGGCTCTACGGCACGCGCGGATCGACCGCGATCGATGACGACGTGCGCGAGGAATATTGGACGACGATCCGCGGGTTGCCTGAAAACGCCTCGAAGCGTTTTGCGTAGATTTGCCGCGATCCACCTGTCGCTTGGAAAGGCCGAAGTCGTCGAGGTCGCACTACCCGTAGGCTGACGCCTACGGCTCGCCTTCTAGACGCCTACCGCGCACCGGTCGCCCTATTTCAAGTCGACCGACCAGTAAGCGTTGTCCAAGAACGATTTCCAGCTCTCGTACTTGGGATTGCCCAGCTTCAGGCTCAACATCGGGCTGCGTTTCGGGCAGGCAGGCTCGCGAATCAGGTGCATGTGAGCTTCGTGCGGGGTGCGGCCCCCCTTCCTCACGTTGCACTTCACGCAACTGCAGACGATGTTTTCCCAGCTCGTCTCGCCGCCGCGACTGCGGGGCAGCACGTGGTCGAGGCTCAGTTCGCTGGTCGGAAATCGTTTGCCGCAATACTGGCAGCGGTTCGCGTCGCGAGCAAAGATGTTCCGCCGATTGAATCGCACGGCCTGCTTGGGCAGGCGATCGTAGAACACCAGGCGAATGACGCGAGGAACTTGGATCTCGAAGTTGACGGCCTTGATCCAGTCTTCGTGGGGCTCTTTGAACTTGGCCTTCAGCTCGCTGATTTCGCGCCACGACTCGAACGTGTAGTTAGCGTACTGGCCCTCCTCGACGTGGACCACCTCGGCCAACTCGCGAAACAGCAAGGTGAAGGCCCGGCGCACGTTGACCACGTGGACCGCCATGTAGAAGCGGTTCAAGACCAGTACGCTGGCGGAAAGCGGATCCGCCGTCCCCGCACTCGGCATACAGAATCCTCCTCGGCTCGAACTTCATGAGATCGCCCTTGGCCCCGCCCGGCGATGCAAATGGCGCCAGGCTTTCCGCCCCGTCCGTTTTGCCGTAAATCTTCGAGTGTTGGTTACTTGATTCTAACCGCTGCGCCGGCCGGCGACCAGATCCGCCGGTTGACGAAGGCGTGAAGGTTGCGTGAGCATTGCGTTGGGATCGTGCCGCGCTGCTCGACTCGCCGCACGTCGGCTTGTCAAGCAGAATTCCCGTCGCGCTGAGATTCCAGCCCGCTTTCTCGTCCGCACGCGGAATTTCTGGCCAACATGGCTTGCTTGCGTTTGCAAATTGGCATTAGGATGAAATTCGTTGGCTGAGTACTGCTTTCGAACGAGGCTTGCCGCGGCAAGCTTCAACACGCGGGAATTATCCGATGATTCATTACTCGTGCGATCTGTGTAAGCGCCCTCTCGATCCGGAAGACGACTTGCGCTATGTGGTCAAGTTGGAGGTTTACGCCGCTTTCGACCCGTTGGAAATCGACGACGATTGCGACAACCTGCAAGAGATCCATGAAATCCTGGAACGGATGGACGACTCGACCTGCGAAGAGGTCGGCGACGACGTCTATCAGCAATTGCGGTTCGATCTCTGCCCCGAGTGCCGCAAGAAGTTCCTCAAAAACCCGCTGGGGCGCAAGCACGCCGAACAGTTCGATTTCAGCAAGAACTGAGTCGCTATTCCGCCGGCGCGAAGTGGGGCAGACATTCCTGTCTGCCGACTTGCGGAATCTGGGCAGGCAGGAATGCCTGCCCTACGGAACGAGGCAGGCTACTGCTCGGAGGCTCGCTCGATGCAGCGGCGTTTCCGTCATCCTCGGCGCCGCCGCCGGGGCATTCTGCTCGCGGCGGTCGTGTTGCTTTTGCTCGTCCGCGCCTGGCAACAACGCGGGCGAGTCGAACCGCCGGAAGTTCTCTCCGAAGGCGAGCACCGCGTCGAGCGCGTGATCGACGGCGACACGCTGCTGTTGGCCGACGGCGCTCGCGTGCGGCTGATCGGCGTCGATTGCCCCGAGACCGTAAAGCCCGATCATCCGATCGAGCCTTGGGGACCGGAAGCGCGGGACTTCACTCAATCCTTCGTCGCCGGCGGCAAGGTCCGCCTGCAATTCGACCGCGAACGCCTCGATCGCTACGACCGCTTTCTGGCCTACGTCTGGGTCGGCGACGCGATGCTCAACGAGGAACTCGTGCGCGCCGGACTCGCGCGCGTCGAGCATCGCTTTCATTATTCGCAGTCGATCAAGCGGCAATTCGATCGGGCGGAAGAAGAGGCCCGGACGGCGCGGCGGGGGATTTGGTCGAGCGAGAATTTCGATTAGGCTTGTCCGGTGTAGGATGGACCTCCGGTCCGTCCTGCCGCAACTCGACGGACCGGAGGTCCATCCTATGGTTGATCGACGAGCATGGTATGGCAAAACTCAGGACGGCTGCGGGGCATGGACCCGCCAACGTCGGCGGCTTTCTTTTTGCGCGGGGCCTACTTGCTTGAGCGGTTTTGCGCGGTCTAATGATGCCTTGCGGGGCGAGCACGTCAACGTTGTTTATCAACCTCCATGAGCTGGTTCTCAGCCTACGGCACGGGCGCTACCTTCTTCGATGTCGAGCCCGAACCGGAAGGTAGGGTCAGATTCACGGTCTGGCTCAGCGTCTTTTGGGTGCCGATAATCCCGCTCTCGTCGTGGTCGGCTATCTATCTGGGAGAAACCATCGCCGCCACAGAAAAGAACTACTTCAAAGATCTGGTTCGCGTGCCGCACGAAAGCTGGCGATTGTTTCGGACATTCGTTCTCGCGATGCTCAGTTTGTTAATCACGATCGGACCGATAGTCATAATGATGCAGAGAACGGTCGGCCGTGGTGCAACGCATACCGAGGCGACATCTATGATTGGGCTCGCGATTTTGGCATCGGGAATCGGGATCGCAAAAGAGTGGAATCAGGGCAGAAAACTTCGTAACCGTACACCGGCGCCAGGTGGCTCTGGGGCGGGCGGGGCTAGGGGCGGGCGTCGGGAGAATTCTGGGCCAGCCGTCGCTGAGCACGACGGCGCCGGCGCCGGTCGGCGGCGTCGCGGCGCTCGTCGGTTCGGTAATTGCGAACCGCTTCGGGGTGCGATTGCTTCCAGAGGTCGGCG
>Ga0307374_10013017_pt1 | contig 11576 bp, 6 predicted proteins | sample OX3MG_FD_202532 | JGI IMG/M metagenome (GOLD analysis project Ga0307374, IMG submission 202532) | Soil microbial communities from Risofladan, Vaasa, Finland - OX-3 | ecosystem: Environmental > Terrestrial > Soil > Coastal area > Acid sulfate soil | place: Finland: Risofladan, Vaasa | collected...
GCATGGCAACACGACCTAGCCGAGGGGACAGCCCGACCGGTAAGGGCACCAGCCGAACTCGATATCGAGTCGATAGCCCGTGCTCCAGTCGAGTCGTATCCGGGCTACGAGCTAAGGACACTCGCTGTACGCCCAGTGCCGAACGGCGGCGAGGTCGCGTTCGCAAACGGCTTACCGACAGCTTGACCCGTGCTGACTCCCGCACGCGAATCCTCAAGTGCGCCACCCCGCGCAATCAGCCGGATCGGGACGACCGCAATGTCGCCGTTGCGATCGCCTGGGTTCAAGCCCTCGATTTGTGAAAGCGCTCGTCCGCTGGGTGCGCGCTTGCCGCGCATCTCAGGGCGGGCGGCCACGCCGTGGAGATGCTCGTTCCGCAACGAATGCAGGAGCCCGCGACGTGGCGGCTCGGCTTTCGAGTCTCGTCCTGGGCGAAGGCAGGCGCGCGCGGTGGCTGCCCGGTCGACGCGTGTCGTCCGATGCGGGAGCGCGGCGAGTGCCGTGGTGCGTTGACTTCTGGCCGCCGGTAGTGTGGTCCGGTGGACGTTCCGGAGCCTCGCTACGCACGCAGCGGTGATCTGAGCATCGCCTATCAGGTGGTGGGTGAGGGGCCGTTGGACGTCGTGATGGTTCCGACGAACTTCTCCAACATCGAGCTCCTGTGGGAGCTGCCGTCGCAGGTCGGTTTCCTTGGGCGTCTGGCCTCGTTTTCTCGGGTGATCCTGTTTGACCGGCGCGGGAACGGGATGTCCGACGGGATCACTGGGACGACACCGCTGGAGGGGCACGTCGATGATGTCCGTGCGGTGCTCGACGCGGTCGGGGCCCAGCAACCAGCGCTGATCTCGACCACCGAGGGCTGCGCACTGAGTGCGATGTACGCGGCGTCCCATCCCGGGCTGGTGCGCGCGCTCGTCATGGTGTCACCGGTTCCCCGTCCGATGGCGGGACCGGGATACGAGTGGGCGCAGAGTCTTGAGAAGCGTGCTGCGATGGTCGACGCGGTCATTAAGCATTGGGGTACCAGCTCGCCTGACCAGCCGTGGGCCACGTTCGCCGGCACGGACGAGCGGACGCGACGATCCTGGGCGCGCTACCTGCGTCTGGCGATGAGTCCGAGTGGAGCTGCCGCGACGCTGGCTACGCACGGCGACACCGATGTGCGCGAGCTGCTTCCGAGTGTGCAGTGCCCGACGCTCGTGCTGCACCCTCGGGCCGACACGTTCTTTGACGAGCGTCACTCGCGATACGTCGCCGAGCACGTCCCGAACGCCCGGTTCGTCGAGACGGCCGGCGCTGGCCCTGTGTGGTTCGGCGATCAGGAGGCGGAGGCCATCGCCGATGAGATCGAGCAGTTCCTTACCGGTATGCGCCAGTCGGTCGTCAGCGACCGCGTACTTGCCACGGTGCTGTTCACCGACATCGTCGGCTCGACCGAACGCGCCGCAGCGCTCGGCGACGGAGCCTGGCGGTCGCTGCTGGCGCAGCACGACATCCTGGTGCGCGAAGAGGTCAAGCGTCAACGCGGGCGGTTCGTGAAGTCGCTCGGCGACGGTGCGCTGGCAGTGTTCGACGGGCCGAGCCGTGCGATCAGCAGCGCGACCGCGTCGCTGACCTGGAACTGGAGATCCGCGCCGGTCTGCACACAGGCGAATGCGAACTGCTCCCCGACGACGACGTGGGTGGGCTCGCCGTGCACATCGGCGCGCGCGTCAGCAGCCTCGCGGGACCCAGCGAGGTGCTCGTCAGCAGCACCGTTCGCGACCTCATCGTCGGCTCCGGCCGAACCCTGACCGACCGCGGCGAGCACGACCTCAAAGGCGTACCAGGACCGTGGCGAGTCTTCGCCGTCGAGACCTAGACGGTCCCCACGCTCCTGCCTTCCATGCCTAGCAAACAACCGTCGAGACTCCCCCGCGGGCGACTGCTTTGCTCAACGCGACGTCGCCGAACTCACGATCGAGTTGGCGACAAAGTGAGCCGTCCCGGTACCGCGGTACCAGGCCCCTGCTGTGGCGTGGACCGAGCGGTGCCGCGCGTGGCTCTGCTCGCGCCCACGAGCGCCAGAAGAACCTACGCGGCGAGCCGGTATTCCTCGATGATTCGCGCGTCGCCCTTCTGGACGTATCGGGCCCCCGCTACTGAGAAAAGCCCCGCAAATGGCGGGGTTTTTCTATTTCTACTCCGCGCGACGCGAGTCGCCGGGTACCAAACGGGTACCAAACTTGTCCGGCGCACGCGCCTTCGCGCGATATGGGCGGCGTTACGCGCCCGCGTGCGCCGCCTCTTTGTCGCCATTGCGATAGCGCGCCCCAGGGCGATATCAGACGCAAAAGCGATCGCCAGCGTGATGCTCGCTTTCGGCACGATGCAGGGCCGAGGGCGGAAACGCCGAGATGCTCGTCGCGGCATCAAAGCGGGGCCCGACCCTGATCACGAGAGGCCACGACGCTGGCCTCGAGGACATCGCCGCCGGAACTGGAGACTTCCGCATCGCCGGATTTCGACAGCGGCGATCGCCAATGCGCCCTGCCGTCCAAACGGGCACAGATTTTCGCCCTGATCGGGCGTCGTTCCGCTCCTGGATCTTCGCGCACCGGTAATCAGCGATCACTTCCGCTATCCCGGCCGAGCAGGGCTGCGCACCGACGGAGCGCGGCCGTCCAACCGGACGCTCGGATCTCGCCCAGGGCAGGAGTCTCCGACGGCCGCGTTCGCTCGGATGGCAATCACGGTTCTCCCGTATCGCGCAGCGCTGTGTCGGAGTGCTGCTTCGCCCTGAGCTTGGAAAGCGGTGAGAGCCGATACGTGTCCAGTGTCGCCGAGTCGCTGCTGTCCCGAGCAGCACTCGGGTCGTCCTTCGATTACCCCAGGTAGGCCATCGTGAGCCGCCGTGCACTCAAGGAGGTCGCCGGTTCGAGTCCGGCTAGCTCCATTTCTCCGGAGGGTGCGTGCGCTAATCGAAGCAGCTAGCCGGCCGAGGCGCCACTCCAGCGAAGACCAGCGCCCGACCGCAACCGCGAGTAGGGTCGCCGCGTCGGGTCGGCCCGGCTGAGCTTGTCGGGGTCGGCTCGCGTCCTGAGAAACGGTCGACGAGATCGACCTGACCGCAGTCAACGTGATCGACACCGCGAAGTACGCTGCAGTCGAGTTCAATACTCGCGGCAAGCAACCGACAGGGCTCGCGCGGCGAGAGCGTCTCGTCCAGGGTGGCGGGCCGGGCAGGAATCGGAGATCAGGCCGGTTTTCGGGAACTCGGCCAGCCACTTATCGCTGGCCTCAGATGCTTGGATTCCCTTTCCCGTCGGATGATTCTGGCTATTCCCTTCGGCCACTGAGGGAGATTGGGAGCGCGTCTCAGGCCACCACAAGCGTCCCAGCTCCAACATGCGTTTAGCGGGTTCTTAGGTTTGTCGGTTGAGGTGTCGATGATTACGTATGGATCGGTCTGCACGACCCAGCGCTGGGGGGTGGCTGCATGGCCGGGCTGGTTTGCGGCGGATCGCCGGAGGAGTTGGCGTCCTCAGCGCTGCTGTTGGCGTTGCGTTGCTCGGCTGTCTGGTTGCTGTTGCTGTTTTGCTGTCTGACACGCAGAATCAAGCGCAGCGCTCGGCGGAGCGGCGTTTTGCGGAGCGGGCGCAGATCTCGGCTGCTCTTACGCAGTCGATGTTCCGTGCGCTTGGCGCTGTGTCTGGCCAGGGTCTAGAGCGCCTTTACGGGGGGCCGCGCGCGGCGATCGCGCGCTCGCTCGAGGGTCAGCTGCAAGCGGCGCCCCTGAGCTATCTCGCCGTGGTCGACGCGCGCGGGCACACGCTTGCCGGTGCTGGTCGTCTACCGGCGAGCCTTGCGCTTGTGGATGCCGCGCGCGGAGGGCCCGTGCTCTCCAATGTCGTACACGCCGGCGGCGGGGCGCCGACGATCGAGTTTGCGATTCCGTTCGGCCCACCGCAGGCCGGGCGGGCGTTAGTCGAGGGCGTTCCGCTGGGCATCATCTCTTCGTTTTTGAGTGACTATTTCGGGCAGCTGCGCGGGGGGGCTGGGCTCGCGTTGACCGATCGCCGTGGCGCCGTGCTTCTGCGCCAGGGCCGGATCAGCCTGAGCGGGGTGACCAGCATGACGCGCTTTGGTACGGCGGCGGCGGTGCCAGGTACGCCCTGGACGCTTCGCCTCGAGGCTGATCGTGCGCTCGTGCTCGCCGGGGCCAACCGGTTGAGCTGGCTGCCGTGGCTGCTGCTCTTCGGTCTCGCGCTGGTGGCGGTGATTGGGATCGGCCTGTTCCGGCGCATGGTGATCTACATGCATCGCCAGCGCGAGTCCAACGTTGCGCTACGCGAGAGCCGCGAGCAGATCGGCAACATCGTCGAAGCCCTCGAGGAAGCGGTCATCCTCCATCACGCCGACGGCCGTACCGAGCTGCTGAACGCCTCGGCGAAGGCAATCTTTGATCCGGTGGCGCCGGGATGGGACCTGCTCGACGACACGGGCGAGCCGCTCGACGAGCGTGACACACCGATCCAACGGGTGCTGGGTTCGGGCTTGGCTCAGCGGGGGACCATTGGGCTAAAGCTCCGCGACGGTTCCCGGCGCTGGTTGGCGCTTCGCGCGCGGCCGTTAGTGCGCCCGGGAGAACAGGGCCCGCACGCCGTGGTCGCGTCCTGCATCGATGTGACTGAGCAGCGCGAAATCGAACTCCAGCTGGCCGACGTCGCTGAGCGCGACCCGCTGACCCGGTTGTGGAACCGGCGGCATTTTGAAACCGCCCTCGCCGAGCAGCTCGCACGCTGTAGGCGATATGAGGATCGGGCTGTGCTGCTGAGAGTCAACCTCCACGGCTTCACGCAGGTCAACGACAGGTTCGGACAGCTCGTCGGCGACGATGTGCTCCGCGCCGTGGCTGATGGGTTAAGCCAGCGTTTGCGAGCCAGCGACTGCGCGTCCCGGCTCGGAGGTGACGAGTTCGCCCTCCTGCTCCTGAACGTAGAGCAGCACCAGGCGCTCGAGATCGCGGTCGAGGTCGCCAAGCGGCTAAGGAAGTTCGTCCGCGAGCAGCTCAACGCCGACGTCAGCCTGTCACTCAGGTCAGGAGCGGTGTCGCTTGACCGGCAGTCCGGACTCGTGCCAGACGCGCTGGCTGCCGCCCACCGCGCCCTTGCCCTCGACAAGCAACGCCCGAGCCGGTCGAGCGCCCCGAGCGACGAGCCGGCCGCGAGCGCCGCCACGTCGATCCCGACCTGGACTACCCAAGCGCCTCACCTCTCCTCGCTAAGGGTGTTCCTCACCGCAGTCGAAGCGCGCGACCAATACACCGCGGTGCACTCTCGCAAGGTCGTCAAGCTCGCGCGCGCAGTCGCGCGACGCCTGGGCCTCGACGACGCTCAACTCAGGGAGGTTGAGAGCGTCGCGCTGCTGCACGACCTCGGCAAGATCGCGATGCCCGACGCGATCCTCCGAAAGCCCGGGCCGCTCACCGAGCACGAACAGGCCCTCATGCGCCAACACCCAATCGTTGGCGCCCAGATGGTCTCATCGATCCCCGAACTGGAGCATCTCGACCCAGCCATCCGTGCCGAGCACGAGCGCTGGGACGGCACCGGATACCCCGACGGCCTAGCCGGACTGGCAATCCCAGTCACCAGCCGCATCGTCTTCGTGTGCGACGCCTACCACGCCATGACAAGCGATCGGCCGTACCGTCGCGCGCTCACCCCAGAGGCAGCGATCACCGAAATCGCCAACGAGTCAGGCCGCCAATTCTGCCCATCCGCCGCAGGCGCGCTACTCCACCTGCTGCAAGGCGAGGCGGGCAAAGCACCGCAAGCTGCACGCTGAATCACAACCCGCCCAGGGATTACAGCTAGCCGGTCGAGGCGCTACTCCAGCCGAGACCGGCGCGGCCGACTCTCGGTCTATCGCGGAGCAGGAGCCTGACCACGCCGGGGCCACGACTATCACCGGTCCTCCATACCGACACCGACGCGCGACTGTTCCGCTTCGCCAGCGGAATCCGGGAGCGAGCATCCGAGCGCCCAGCGCTGTCGGAGCTCGTCCGACAAGGAGCAGGCAAGAACCTCCTACCTGGACACACGACCGCTCGTGCATTGCGACGGCCGAGCGGCAGTCCCCGAACCCGCGCGGAGCGGGTCGGCGGTCGCACGTCATCGGAAGGCCCCTCCGGGGACAAGAGCAGGGCCCGCCGCGGTCCGACGGCTCGGACGCGGGGATCAGAGACGAGCGACTACGCCAGGAGCGTGCTCGTTCGTGGCGCGAGCGGCTCGAGGGGCGCGACCGACAGCGGGCGCAGACCAGCGTGCCGCCCAGGCCGCCCCGCGCGGTCTAAGCAATCGGGCTCGGAGTTCGCGGGGTCCGAGACATGCCCGCTGTCCGCGCATTCCGAGACTGTCTGCGCGGGCGCGAAGATGCCCGTGCGACAACAAAGGAGGTCTCGACCAAGGCCGTGAGCAGGGCTAGGTACGCGACTGCTTCACGCCTGGAGCGGCCACGGCGAAGTCGTGACCGCTGCGCACCAGCACCGGCAGTCTGAGCGACGGCTCTGAGACTGCTGCTCTTGTGCTTGCAGCGTGGCGTGCCGTCAGCTAATCGCTCGCAGGCATGCTTGCGTCGTTTCGTTGCGAAGGAGGTCGTCGCTGAGGCGAAGGCCGTTGATCACGCTGAGGATGAGCTGTATGGGGATGCACGCGGCGAGGAGCGCGCCGCCCAGGCCAAGCCGGTCGCGCGCTTGCGGCCCATAGACTTCGCAGCTCGGAGGTATGCGATGAAGATCTCGGCTCCGGCTACTAAGCACTCGCTCAGCTCGCTCGGGAGGGGATCGTGAGCGAGCGGGGCGGGCGGCTGCGCGCCCGGCTTGGGCAGCTGTTTGGCGAACCGGAGACCTCCGATGCGGCTCTTGACATGCCGCGGGCGCAGAAGAACGGCGGCGTCTTTTGGCTGATCGGGGGTGTCTGCCTAGCTGCCCTTTTTCCTTTCGCGCCGCCCACGCGTCAGCTTGGTTGGCCAGGTTGGCCAATCGCTGCGCTCGCGCTCTTGGGCTGTGGGGTGGTCGTAAGGCGCCGGTTTGATCAGACCAGGAGCGCCTCGCTTAACGAGATCTTCCTCTCGGGCTGCCTTGGTCTGGCTGGGATCGCCGCCTTTGAGTGGCTGGCGGGAGGCCGCTCGACGCCATACCACGAGCTCTACGTGTTGCCGGCGATCTACGCAGCGGCGATCCACCGCCCGCGGCGGGGGCTCATCTTCCTCGGCGCGGTCGTGCTCGCCGCTTGCATGCCGCTGACCTACACGACCCTCACGAAGGATCAGGTCGTCGACCTCGCCGCGCAGCTCGCGATGCTCGCCGCGCTGGCGATGGTGGCCCGCGTTCTGATCGTCACCGTTCGGACCCAGCGCGCCGAGCTAAGGCGGGCCGAGGGGGAGGCAAAGCGGGCCCGTGATGAGGCGGAGGGCCGTGCCCGGCGCGATCCGCTCACCGGCCTTGGCAACCGCCTTGCTTTCCAGGAGGCGATCGTCCGCGAGGTAGCGCGCGTAAGCCGGAGCGGGGGGCTGCTTTCCCTGCTGCTCGGCGACATCCACAACTTCAAGCGGATCAATGACACTCTCGGCCATCTGCGCGGCGATGAGTGCCTTCGCAGCGCCGCGGAGGCAATCGCCGGCGCGATACGCGCCGTCGATCAGTGCTTTCGCTGGGGCGGCGATGAGTTCGTCGTGTTGCTGCCCGAGACCGCTCCCGGGGAGGCAGAGCGGGTGTGCGAGCGGCTCTCTGCGGCGGTAAGCAGCGAATGTGGAGAGCCCGGAGGAGAGCGGCTAGAGCTGACCTTCGCTGCGACCTCGCTTGGAGAGGGTCAGGGTCCGGGAGACCTGATGGCGGCGGCGGATGAGCTTCTGATCGCGCTCAAAACTCACAGCCGGAGCCCAGCCCCGCCAGCAGCTAACGCTCACTGAGCAGCGCGGGCGTTACCACCACCTTGAAGCCATAAACGACGGCCAAGCGGCCGTGGACGTCGGTCACCCCGCTTGGCCGATCGGCCCAGCTACGGCCGCGTCGGCCGCCGATCCGGGCGACGAGCGCTTCCCCAAACGGACAGAGGGAGTCACGACGACCGCGCTGGCTCCGCGTACACGCGTCGACGCGAACGCAGGTCTTGGCACCGTAGAGGAGGTCCGTCTCGCATCTCGCCAATTGCGCGACTCCCGGCGAACTTCGGCGGCGATTGGCTTCGTGGCAAAGCACTCGCGCGCCGGCTCGATGTGCGGACGATCGAGGCGTCGCCAACTCGATCGTGAGCTCGGCGACGTCGGGCTGAGCAAGGCGATCGTCCGCGACGGTGCGAGCTGCGACCAAGCCAACGAGTCCGCGCACCCGCGGTGGCGCCTTCACATGCGATACCGGCGGCGCTGGTCGTGACTCGACCGGCCGCTCCGATAGTCAAGTCGGATCTCGTGGTGTAACGGGTCGAGCTCGTCGGCGAGGTGGGCGTCTCAGACTGGGCTGGGGATGGTCACCTCCTTGGTGTCTGGTTCGGGGAGGCAATGCGCACATGTTGGCGTGGAGCCGAAGCCCGAAGGGCGAGGCTTGCCGAGCCGTGAGGGCCGAGGGTGAGCGCCGACGCGCGCGCACCGTCCGCTCGGGATGCGAGGACGACCAAGTTTGGTCGCCCTCAGGAGAAGCTGCCCAGGAAACGCCTGGAGGCGGCGCGGCTGGTGGTCAGCCGCTTGTCGGCAAGTCCGATCTCTTCGATTTGGCCGTGGCGGACCTTGAGCACGCCGCGGCTCGGTCCCGCAGGGGCGAGGTACCAGGAGTTCAGGCCGATCTGAAACCGTCGTCCGACCTTCAGCCGTCGTGCGACGGCGGCCAGCTTGGCCCCGGGGTGCACGCCGCGTAGCGCGTAGCTGGGGTTGGCGGTCAACGCGAGTATCGCGCGGCCGCGCACGCGCCCCCGCTGCTTCGGCGAAAGGGTCCGGAGCAGAGCGGGTGAGGGGTAGCCGACGCGGATCCCGTTGACGGTGCAGAAGAAGTCCATGTAGCGGTGGTGCCGGGTGGAGAAGCTGGGGAACAGGCGGCGCGTCTGACCCCGGGTCATGCCCAGTCTGACCGGGCCGACCGACGAGCCGGCGACAGAGCCGGGGGCGCGGGTGCAGGCGGCGGCGGGACCGAACGGGATCGAAGCCGGCGCCGGTCCCAGCGGCCGGCCGCCATAGATCACGCGGCCGCGCGCGTCTTGATAGGTCATCCACGGGATCGTCGGCTGCTGGTCCACGCCGGGCTTGCTGAAGTCACAGACCCCGTTCGGGAACAGCGACTGCAGCTGCGTCCACTGCGCGTCGGTGAACGGAATCGGCCCGTAGTTGGCCGAGCGATTCAGCGGCCTGAGCTGGCACTTGTTGGCGTCGGTCGTGATCGCGTCGCCGGCGACGGTGCGTGGCGTTCCGTAGATCGGCACGACGCCGGGCGGGCAGAGCCCGTCGGAAACCTTGTTCCCGTTTCCGTCGTAGCACTCGTCGCCGAGGTCGGAGGGCTTGTCGGCGGCGATCTTCTGCGCTTGCGTCTTCGAGCTCGTGTTCTTCTCGACCGCGCCGAGCCAGCGATCCATCGCGATCAGGCTGGTTAGGTTGCACTGGGTGTCGCCGATGATCGGCGCCGGGCCCTCCCAGATCAGCTGGTTGTCGTGGTTGCCGTGCTCGCGATCCAGGCGCGCGCGTACCGCGAACGCCCGGTAGGCGTCGTGGAACGCGCCGGGGTCGGGGCCGCGGCAGTCGATGATCGCGGTCTGGTTGAGGTTGTTGGTCTCGTTGATCATGCCGCTGCGATACGCATTCGCCAACGCGTCTCCACGCGTCGCGATCCGGCTCGCGGTCGGGTTGGTGTCGATGTCCACCCCGCCGATCTTCTGGTTCACGTCAATGAACTGCCCGGGCAGGATCTTGCCCTGCTGCAGCGCAGCGAGGCCGTACTCCACGCCGACGCTGTCGATCGGCGGCACGGCAAAGCCACGCCCGGCCTTCTTCTCACTCTCGGACCAATACGACTTCGGATCGGGCCCGAATATGTTGATCGCCGCGTCCTGGATGTCGCAGCGGACGCCGCCGGGGTTGCTCTGCGGGTTGTAGCGCTGGGCGTCGGTCACCCCGGCGCATTTGTCGGTCGGTACGGCCACGTGCCACTGGGCGTTGTCGCTGACTTCGGAGTTGACGATCGACACGTGCCCCTCGACGTCGGCCATCTGCGTCTCACTCCACGCCACGCCGGTCCCCCATTTCGACGGATCGGTGAAGTAGGCCAACAGGAGGTGGTAGTCGAGGAATTGGGTTGCCGTTCCCCACGCGTCGGGGAACGAGCAGGTCGGCAGGATCCCCTGGTAGATGCCCGGGTAGGCGTTGGCGATCCACTGCTCCGCGAGCGAGCCGCCCGAGCACCCGGTCCCGATCGTGTAGCGGAGCGTCCCGTAGGTATCGATCAGATGCTCCTTGGCCATGATCAGCGACTCGGCCTGGAGCGGCAAGTTGCAGTTGTGGCCGCTGTAGTCCAGCGCGGTCGACATCACGGCAAAGCCGGCGCCGAGCGCGTACTGCGCGCCATCCGCCGCCGGCACGACCGCCGTCGAGACTGGGGAAGGGTTGAAGGTGATCACGCTCGGCGCCGTGCCGGTCCGGTAGTCGACGCCGCACGAGACTCCGTGGGTGATCAGCAGCTTGTGGTTGAACTGCGGCTGGGGCGCCAGCGCGCTCCACGGCTTGCCCGGTTGGAACAGCGCGGCGATCTGGTACTGATCGCGATCTTCGTAGCCGGTCTCGACGCGGACGATGAAGGGCACGGTCGTCCCGGTCTGCGTCGTAGTCGTGGCGACGTCGGTGGGCGGGTTCGCCAGATCGTACGGCTGCAGGCCGCTCTTGCTGGAGTCTGTCGACTTGTAGTAATAGCTGTAGGCGACCGGCTTGTTGCAGGCCGCGTCGACCGCCCCGGACTCGCAGACCCACGGCTTGAGCTGGGGTCCGCTGATGATCGGGCCTCCGATCGGGTGGTTGGTGATCGTCAGGTGCGCTCCGTAACCGTCGGGAAGCCGAGCGGTCAGCACGTTGGGCCCGTTGGCGAGGCCGGTCACCCGACCTTCGAACTTTCCGCTGCTGAGAAGGGCAAACTCCCGCGTGACATCGCGTCCGTTGACGTCGAGCCTTGCCTGGGCGGCCCGGGCGCCGGGCGGGAGGAACACCTGCACCAGCGCCTCGCCTCCCGAGACCACGTCAGCCCGCATGGAGAGCACGGCCAGACGAACCAGATGCGCGGGGCCGATCCGAAGCGCGCCCGAGCGCGCCGAAGGCGCCGCGGCTCCCACCGCGCTGACCCCGAGCGCGACGACCACTAGGACCGACACCGAAATTCGCCGCCGCACGCAGATCATTCCTCTCCGGCTCAGGGGGACCAGATCGTAGCCGTCCTTCCACTTTCCTGTCAGCTGGCGAAGCTATACGAGCGACCGCCGGGGATTCGCTGGGCGCCACCGCCGTCTCCTGCGCCGGGTTTCACGTCCAGAACCGCAGCGATACCTATCGCCCAGCGGGTTCCAGCC
>Ga0307374_10013018_pt1 | contig 11575 bp, 9 predicted proteins | sample OX3MG_FD_202532 | JGI IMG/M metagenome (GOLD analysis project Ga0307374, IMG submission 202532) | Soil microbial communities from Risofladan, Vaasa, Finland - OX-3 | ecosystem: Environmental > Terrestrial > Soil > Coastal area > Acid sulfate soil | place: Finland: Risofladan, Vaasa | collected...
CCAACAAGGTGAACTGCGATGAACAAATTACAGCAAACTTTATTGCCGATCAAGCTGGAGCAGAGCGAGGAGCGGCTGACCAGCCTGGCGGGGCTGATCGTGGTGGAGGAGTTGGCGCGGGCGAAGGGGCTGTGGCGGCGGGTGGATGAGCTGTTTCCGAAGCCGGGCAGCGGGCGTGGGTATCGGGCCAGCGCCACTGTGAAGCCGCTGGTGTGGATGCTGCAGGCCGGAGGACGGCGTCTGGAAGAGGTGCGGGAGTTAAGGGCGGAGCAGGCGGTCTTGAGACGGCTGGGGCTGGGCGAGTTGCCCTCGGCGGACGCGCTGGGGGACTGGCTGCGGCGGATGGGGAGCCGGGGCGTGGCCGCGCTGGGGCAAGTGAACCGGGAGTTGGTGGCGAGCTCTCTCGAAGCCATGCCGGACGAGTTGACGCTGGATGTGGATGCCACGATCCTCGCGGCGGAGAAACAGGAGGCGGAGTGGACGTACGCCAAGGTGAAGGGATAGCAGCCCATACGGGGGTGCGTAGAGGGAGTTTGCGTGCACCACGAGTTTCGCGCTGGCAATGAGCCGGCGGGCACCGGGGCGGTGGAGTTCCTGGAAGGCTGCGAGGCGCAGCTTCCGGCCGGGGAAAAGGTCTATGTGCGCAGCGACAGCGCCTTCTATCAAGCGGCGGTGATGAATCATTGCTGGGAGCGGCAGGAAACGTTCACGATCACGGCGGACCAGGATTGCGCAGTGAAAGCCGTCATCCGGCAGATTGCGGAGAGCGACTGGAAGGCGTACCGCACCCGGGAAGGGATGGCGACGGAGCGGGAGATTGCGGAAACGGTGCATTGCCTGAACCAGACACGGCAGTCGTTCCGGCTGATCGTGGTGCGCTGGAAGAATGCGCAGCCGAGCCTGTTCGAGGCCCAGGATTACGGCTATCACGCCGTGGCCAGTAACCGGGAGGCGTCGGAGAGCGCGAGTGAGGCGCTGTGGCGGCACAACCAGCGGGGCGAGGCGGAGAACTGGCAGAAGGAGTTGAAGCTGGAGTTGGGGATGGAGCAGATGCCGTGCGGGCAGCAGGAAGCCAACGCGGTCTACTTTGGAATAGGAGTGCTGGCCTACAACCTGTGCCGGGTGCTGAAAGCCAAGCTGCTGCCGCGAGAGTACCGGCAGGCCAGCGTGGCGACGCTGCGCTGGAAGCTGTATCGTCTGGCGGGCAAGCTGGTGCGGCATGCGCGGGTTTGGGTGTTGAAGGTGCGGGCGGAGGGCGAGAAGCTGGCGCTGCTTCAAGCGGCGCGCCAGAAATGCTATGAACTGAGAGCGAGTTCAGCGTAGCCGCCAAGCGCCAGACCATTCCGCCGGCAAACCCAGGGGCCGGGCGTGTCGCTACTCCGCGCCTCAAGCTCGGTTCGTAGGTCATCGCGATGTAAGAACCTCCCCAATCGGTGCGCCGGTTCCGATCCGGCCGCGCGAAAACTCTATCTACCGCAACCTAACGAGCGCCTGAAAGCTTCAATCGCGGATTTTGGGCGGGTCATGTTTCGTGTTCTCCAAAGCATAGCGTAGTATACTACGCTATTACAGGTGCGTCAAGAGTAAGGGGTGGGGCGCGGGCGTAACGGTTTTTGAGCCAAATCCACTCGACAAACCGCGGAGTTTCTGAAATTCGAAACTCCGCGCTATTTTGCTCCCGCCGCCCCTTTCATAGATGTGCCACCCGCGAACCCCTTGCTATAATTCGTTCATGCCGAAGGGACTGCCGGATAGGGACTTTAGGGCTAGGCGCGTTGTGCTCACGCGCGATGATTTCGGGTATGCTCCGAAGCCAGAACCGCCACCGTCCGACCTGGTTGATAAGCGTACGTGGACTAGCATTGTGACGTTGCCAGATGACGTCGCGATTCGGACTTCAAACCATCACGGTCAAGCCCTCAGACAACTGGAGGATCTCTGGGGTGCATGGATTGAGTGCGTTGGTGAGGCCCAGGATTGTCTTTTTTCAGCGATGTTAGCCGCTGGAGATGATTTTCAATCCGCCACATACGCGGCTCTGACCGGCTTTTACCGGCTTTCAGTCAGTGCGATGCGAAGCGCGCTGGAGCTCATGACAATTGGCACGTGGGCCCAGGTATGCGACAAAGATGCGGAATATCGCGTGTGGCGAGAGGGGAAATCTACTCTTTCCTTCGGACAGGCGTGTGATGGTCTAATTTGCGCAACTAATGCGCTCCGGAAGCACCTTCGCGCAACTGTCAATGACAGCCTTTTTGACCAAAAGACACCGACCAACCAAGGCGGGTTTGCCCGGAGGACGTACGAAGGTTTGTCGGACTTTTCCCATGCCCGGCCAAGCTACTCTGATGGCGCTATACGCAACAGTAACGGGCCGATCTATGTCAAATCGGCCTTCAATCACGTTTCGTGGATTCAATTTGAAACGATGGGCCTCTGTTTTGTGCTGCTTCTGCTTGCGCGGCCCCGCGCCAAAGCTCCTCAGACCGTCGTGCACCTTTTCGGGGACGTTAAACGGGTTAGGTCACAGGTAACGCGGGCAGCGTTTGAAGCTCTTCTCCGGAACTGAGCGTGAGATTTTCCACATCGCTCGCTCCGGAGGAATTGCGAAATGCGCGTTCCGGTAGGACGTCGCCTACTCGGAAGCGCAGAGTTGTTTTTTAACTCTGCGGCCCTTTGATCGGGATTCTTTCAAATCCTCACCCTCTTATCGGCGGGCAACAGCAAGGGTAGCGCGGAGTTAATTTTTAACTCCGCGGCTTTTGAGCCAAATCAACTCGACAAACCGCGGAGTTTCTGAGATTCAAAACTCCGCGCTACCTTGCTTCGCGAACCTTTACGTCTTTGCATCTTGGCGAGAGGTCTTTTAGCTTTTTGACCTTTTTTTCACAGCTTCTTTGTGATGTCTGCGATCCACTCAGGCGGAAACCTCTGTGAGAGAATTCCGCCTACTGATTCCGGCTGCGGCCCTCAATCGCAGACATGTCGAGAGACGCATGTCTGCGCCATCCGGCGGACGTGGCGCATAGCAGGTTAGTTTCGGCTGCCACAGAGAGGCGAGGCGTTAACCCCACCACCTGTGGTAGAGCGCATTGTCGGTGCCTTTCACGAAAATGTCGAGGCGGCCGGCTGACCACGAGACAGCGCAGGGAGGGGAGGTGAGCACGCCACCCAGAGATTCCCAACCACCCCAAGCCGAGCCGTCCCACCATTTGTGATACATGGCGTTGTTGTCCCCGGCGCCAAAAATATCCAGGCGATTCGGCGCCCAGGAAGCGACGCTTGGGACCGACGTCAAATTGCCGCCCAGAGACTCCCAGCCACCCCAAGCTGATCCGTCCCACCATCGGTGGTAGAGAGCGTTATCCGTTCCGAGAGCGAAGACGTCAAGCCGGTTTTCGTCCCAGGAAACGCCGGAAGGAGGGGAGGTAAGCACGCCGCCCAGAGATTCCCAGCCGCCCCAAGCTGATCCGTCCCACCATCGGTGGTAGAGGGCATTGTCGTCGCCCCGCGCGAATATATCCAACCGGTTCGGACCCCAGGCAATTGCTGCCGGAGGTGAGGTCAGGTTGCCTCCGAGCGACTCCCAGCCGCCCCAGGCCGATCCGTCCCACCACCGGTGCCAGAGCGCGTTATCATCCCCCAAAGCGAACACATCCAGGCGATTTTCACCCCAAGCCACTGCCGCCGGAGGTGAGGTCAGGTTGCCTCCGAGCGACTCCCAGCCGCCCCATGCCGAGCCGTCCCACCACCGGTGCCAGAGCGCGTTATCATCCCCCAGGGCGAACACGTCAAGACGGTTAGGACCCCACGAGACGGCGGTGGGTGGTGAGGTAATGTTTCCAGCCAGCGACTCGAACCCGCCCCAGGCTGATCCGTCCCACCACCGGTGGTACATGGCGTTGTTCGTGCCTCGCACAAACACATCGAGCCGGTTAGGACCCCACGCGACGGCCGAGGGGGGAGAAGTGAGTATGCCGCCCAGCGACTCGAACCCGCCCCAGCTTGAGGTTGGGCTGAGCAAGGGAAACGGATTATCCGTGGTCAGCCCGGAAGGACTGCCCTGCGGGAAGTGAGCCTGGAGAAGAGACGTGAACTGTGTCCAACCATCAGTTCTGCCGGTCAAGTTGGAGTATGTCTGGCCTAACGTCGAAGCCCCTGCCAGGACGATCTCTTGCCAACTGAAATGGAGCTGATACCGCAGCCAGTTCAGGAACAACACGGAGCACCCGATGGATGTGTAATCCTGGTCAGTTGGTTCGGTGTTGTCTACCCAGTTTGGCCGGTTGCTATCGAGCCAGGTTGGCGCGGAGACGAAATCGGAAGGCTCGGCCCCAGGGTACATCGCATTGGCCAGCACGCGCGACAGGCCTTCGCCGTTGCTTGACGAGCAACTCCAGCCGCGGCCAATGCTGGCTTCGAAGACTTCGTCTTCCTCCGCAATCACCAGTTGCCGCATGAAAGGGATGTCAACACCGGGGCCTGAATTTGCCTGGATGGAGATGTCGGTCGAGGCGCAGCTTGGATGACTAGCGCCATTGGCGCCGGGCACGATATGGATGGCGAACGGCAGACCAGCCGGCGTAATGCCGCCAAAGTATCCCTGCAAGCGGAAATAATCCGACTCGCAAACCGCGAGAATGGCGCTTGCGATAGTCTGGCCACTCGTGCCAAGACTGGGGTCATATGAAACGTTGAAATGTGCCGTGCTGCCGGCTGGTGTATCGCCGGCCAATGCTGGCGCTGCAGTAACCTCTGCGCGTGGCTGCCGCGGCAGCATCACGCTTGGCGAGGCAGTACCCGGCGCCGCTCCCGTCGCTTTCGGTGTCATTTGTCCTCCTTGAGACAAGCCTCTTCAGAGGCAGGGCAATGAACACAATCTCCTGAGAGAAAGTGTTCGGGGTTAGTCAGAGCGTGAGCGGATGCAGGAGCACCTTCAAATCACGCACCTTGGACGAATAGTTAGCCTGTCGATCCTTCAACCTAGGTGGGAAAAACCTTCAACCCTCGAATGCGCTCGCGCATCCGCAACATGTAAAGAGACAGGTGTGATTTATCACAGTCGATAGGGTTAGTCAATGGTAAATTAGGTAATCGAATTTTGGCCGCGCTGCTATTCTTGCCTTGACGGGAGGCCGCCACCCAGGGCAACTGCGCACGACTTAAGTCGTCGCCAAATGAGCGGCCTTCGGCTACGATGGATGTGAATTAAAACGCCGCGCGCCCGAACCATCTCAGGAGGAGAAATGGCCTACATTATCGCCGAGCCCTGCATCAACACGAAAGACACCGCTTGCGTGGACGTGTGTCCGGTAGACTGCATCCACCCGCGCAAAGACGAAGCAGGTTTTGCCGAACTGGTCCAGCTTTTCATCGACCCGGTCGAATGCATCGACTGCGGCGCTTGCGTGCCGGTTTGTCCAGTTTCTGCCATCTTCCCGCAAGAGGACCTTCCCGAAAAGTGGACAAGCTTTACCGAAACCAACGCCAAGTATTACAACCGGTGAACGGAGGGCTGCGCGGCCAATACAGCAGCCACGAAAAACTCTCGGTTGCCGCTTGCGCCGGGAAGGACGCTTTCGCTGGCACCGAGCAGCCTGAAACCGAGAGCCTCAATTTTGCGCGATACCTTCTCGATGCACTGGCGGTGGACCTCCGGGTCGCTCACGATGCCGCCCCTGCCCACCTGCTCCCGGCCCGCCTCGAATTGAGGTTTCACCAACACGAGCAGTTCAGCTTTGGGATTCAACAGCGGCGGCAGCACGGGGAGAATCAGCGTGGCGGAAATAAACGAAACATCCATCGTCGCAAGGTCTGCACGGGAGCCGAGCTGCTCCAGGCGCAAGGTACGGGCGTTGGTTTGCTCCAGTGCCGTCACCCTGGGGTCGCTCCGCATCTTCCAGTCCAATTGATTGGTTCCCACATCCACAGCGAGCACTCTTGCCGCACCCCGCTCAAGAAGGCACTGCGTAAAGCCTCCGGTGGAAGCGCCGATATCGAGGCAGACCTTTCCGCTAGGATCAATTTGAAAATGGTCCAGCGCTGCTTCGAGCTTCAGCCCGGCGCGGCTCACGTACTTGAGCGGCTCGCCCACCATGCGCAACTCCGCTTCGACCTCCACTGAGGCGCCACACTTTTCTACTTTTTGCCCGTTTACCAACACCTGGCCGGCCAGAATCATAGCCTGCGCCTTCTCGCGCGACGGTGCCAGGCCGCGCTCCACGAGCAGCCGGTCAAGACGGGTTTTTGAGGGACGCGCCGCGGACATGGATCGGAATGGCTAGCGGCCGCTTACGGCTCTGCCGCAATCCGGCGTTGCGCCTCCGGAAGCCGCTGGCTGGTTTGTCAGGGCATGGCCCGGCCGGAGAGCTTTCAGGAATGCCGCAAAGACCGGTAATGAATCTCGGAGCGCATGGGGCGCTCTTCAGCGTAGTTTTTGATCCGTTCGACAATACCGTCCACGTCCAAGCCGTACTTGGCGTGCAACAGATTGGGCGCGCCGTGAGGGATGATGCGGTCCGGCACGGCGATACGCAGAATGCTGGCGGGAATTTTGCGGTCGTGCAGCATCGCCGCGACGTTCGCGCCGAAGCCACCCGCTTCCGTTCCTTCCTCAGCCGTGACCAGGAATTGTTTTTCCGCAGCCAGCACACAGAACAGATCTTCATCAAGCGGCTTCGCAAAGCGCGCGTTGATGACCGTGGCGTGAATGCCGAGCGAGGCTAGGCGCGAAGCGGCCTCCAGGCAGGGATAAACCATGCTGCCGAGCGCCAGAATGGCAATGTCGCCGCCCTCGCGCAAAATTTCGGCCTTGCCGGTTTCAAGGCTCTTAAACTCCGCGTCGAGCGGCACGCCCAGGCCGTTACCCCGTGGGTAGCGCACGGCGGCGGGCCGGCCCAGGTTCACGGCTGTGTACAACATGTGGCGCAACTCGTTTTCGTCTTTGGGCGCCATCACCGTCATGCCGGGCAGCGCCGTCAGATACACCAGATCGTAGAGTCCGTGATGCGTAGGCCCGTCCGCACCGACAAGCCCCGCGCGGTCAAGCGCCAGCGTTACCGGAAGTTCCATCAAGCAGACTTCATGCACCAATTGGTCATAGGCGCGCTGCAGGAACGTAGAATAAATCGCCGCCACAGGCCGCATCCCTTCGCAAGCAAGGCCGGCGGCAAAATTGACTGCGTGCTGCTCCGCAATACCGACATCGAAAAAACGAGCGGGAAATTTCTTGGCAAATTCGTCGAGCCCAGTGCCCTCGCACATGGCGGCGGTGATGGCCACCACGCGAGGGTCTTTTTCCGCCAATTGGCAGGCGGCTTTGCCGAAGACGGAGGTATAGCTGGGCGCTTTGACAGGAGCCTTATGGAACGCGCCGGTCGAAACGTCAAACTGGGTCACGCCGTGATATTTCATCGGGAGCTGCTCGGCGTGCGGGTAACCCTTGCCCTTCTGCGTGACCACGTGGAGCAGGGTGGGACCGGGGTTATCCTTCACTCGCGCGAGCACCGCAAGCAGTTCGTCCAGATTGTGGCCGTTAACCGGCCCGACATACTCAAACCCCAACTCCTGAAACACCATGCCGGGAATCAGGAGCGTCTTGGCGGATTCCAAAATGTCCCGCGAAACCCTGAGCAGGCGCGGACCGATGCGCGGCACGGAGAGAATCATCTTCTCCACTTCTTGCGTGAGACGGTGATAGGGCTGGCCGTGCACGATGCGGTTCAGGTAGCCGGCAATCGCGCCGACATTCGGAGAGATGGACATCTCGTTGTCATTTAGGATTACCAGCACTTTTTTCTTGAGCGTGCCCAGGTTGTTGATGCCTTCGAGGGCGACGCCGCCTGTGAGGCCCGCGTCGCCCACCACAGCTACCACATAGAAATCCTCGCCCTTAACGTCGCGCGCCACGGCCATGCCGAGCGCTCCCGAGATCGCCGTGCAGGCGTGGGCCACGTTAAAGGCGTCATAGGGGCTTTCCGAGCGGACGGGGAAACCGGAAATGCCGCCATACTGCCGGAGCGTGGGGAACCGGTCGCGGCGGCCAGTGAGTATCTTATGGCCGTAGGCTTGATGGCCTACGTCCCACACGATCTTGTCGCGTGGGGCGTCGAAGGTGTAATGGAGCGCCAGGGTAAGTTCCACCGCGCCCAGACTGGAAGCCAAGTGCCCTCCCACGCGCGATACTACGGAGATCAGGTAATCGCGCAACTCTTCGGCAACCCTCGGGAGAGCCGTGCGCGGCAACGCCTTGAGGTCTGCGGGTGAGTCGATGCGGGTCAGGTACTGGTATTCCATCTATGATGTCCTCTCGACTAAATAATAGGCCAATTCCCGCAACCTGTGAGCGCGTTCCCCATACGGCTCCAAAGCCTCGCTGGCCTCGCGTACCAGTTCTGACGCCCTGCGGCGCGAATCCTCCACTCCGTAAAGCGCCGGGTAGGTAGCCTTGTGCTGATCGCGGTCCTTGCCCGCCGTCTTACCCAGGTCCTCCGTGGAACTGAGCACGTCCAGCAGGTCATCAGCAATTTGGAAGGCCAGCCCGACCTTTTCGCCGTAGCGCGTCACGCGATTGAGATCGGCCTCGCCGGCGCCGGCGTAAAGCGCCCCGGTGCGCACTGCCGCGCGAATCAGGGCGCCGGTTTTGCTGGCGTGAATGTATTCGAGCGTGGCCGCATCCACCTTGCCATCCTCGGCCTCGAGGTCAGCCACCTGGCCGCCCACCATGCCGTTTGGCGTGCCGATGGCTCGCGTCAGCTCGTAAATCGCTCGCAGCTTCAACTCATCACTAGGCTGTCCAGGACCGGCCATCACTTCAAATGCCAGAGTCAGCAACGCGTCGCCGGCCAGGATGGCCATGGCTTCGCCGAATACGCGGTGACAGGTGGGCTTGCCTCGCCGCAAATCGTCATTGTCCAAAGCCGGAAGGTCGTCGTGGATCAGCGAGTAGGTATGGATCAGTTCCAACCCGCAAGCGCGCCGCCGCAGGCTGGCCTCATCACCCGCGAATAGCTTTCCCGCCTCGATGCAAAGGATTGGCCGGAGCCGCTTGCCTCCGGCAAAAACAGAGTGCCGCATTGCCTGATGAATCGTAGCCGGAGGGACATCAGGCCTCGGCAGCAGCCGGTCCAATTCTTCGTCCACCTGCTCCCGCAGGCGCTCAAGATGCTGCCCGATTGCTAAGCTCACTGTTGCGCTCATGCCTGTGACGGCCATTTGCTGGTGCGGCGCTGGCGCTCTATGAGCGCCGGAAACACGGCGGCCAGAGGCCGCCGCACCAGTAAAGGCTGTCATACTTTAACTGTTCTTCTTAATATCCTCTGCGTCACCGGGCAAAAAAGGCTCGGCTTCCACCGCTCCTCCGGCGCGCTTCTTGAGAATTTCCACGCGGCCTTCGGCTTCTTCGAGTTGTCTCTGGCAGGCGGCTGACAATTGCATGCCCTCTTCGTAAAGTTGGAGAGCCTTTTCGAGCGGCAGATCGGCGCTCTCAAGCTCACTAACGATGGCATCCAGCCGTTCGAGATTTTTTTCGAAGCTGTCCGCCTTGCCGGATTTTGCGCCTTGCGCCACGCGCGATCTCCTTAGACTCCCGCTCGCCTCGCTTATTGAGGTTTACAAATTATAGTGACGGCTGCTACTGGTGCGCCGGTGTCCCCACCGGCGTCTTCCGGCGCTGAGGACAGCGCCGCTACCGTTGTCAAATACGCACTACTCTGGCCGTGTCACGGTTCCGCCCAGCGCCTCCGCCACTTCCGCCGCCATGGCATAGCGCCCGAACGGAGCGCTGATTTGCGCGCCCTGTACCATGCCGCGAACTTCGAGCAGCATCTCCTGGGCGATCTTCAGGCCCTCGGCTCGCGCCCGGTCTCCGGTATCCGCCTTCTTCATGCGCTCGAGAATTTGCGGCGGGACGGACATGCCGGGCACTTCATTATTCAAAAACTCGGCGTTGCGGTAACTGGCCAGAGTAAAAATGCCCGCGAGGACCGGAATGAGGGGCGCGCCGCCTGCCTCGATGCGCTTCAGAAAACGGGCCAATTGATCCGTTTCAAAGACGGGCAAGGTCAGCGCGAAATTCGCTCCGGCCTCCACTTTATACTCGAAGCGGCGAATCTCTTCATCCAGGTTCGGCGACGCCGGGTTCACTCGCACGCCGATCAAAAAGCTGGTTTGCGCCCCCATCGGATTTCCGGACGCGTCCAAACCGCGATTCAGATGGCTCAGAATGTTGACCAAGCCAATCGAGTCCACGTCGAAAACGGCTGTGGCTGCCGGAAATGCCTGCAATTGGGCCCGTTCACCCGTCACCGCCAGTATGTTCGCGAGGCCGAGCGCGTGCGCCCCGAGCAGGTCCGACTGGATGGCGACCACGTTCCGTCCGCGGCAACTATAATGCAGCAGGGCTTCAAGGCCGGTCCGCTGCTGGATGAGCGCCGCCAGCGATTGCGCGCTCATGCGCGCCGTGCCGCCCGAACCTTCCGGTACGCTCGCGGCGTCGACGCCCTGGTTTCGCAAATACCCAGCCGCTTCGATTTCCCGCGCCGCATCACAGCCCTTGGGCGGAATCACTTCCACAAGGACTGGAAACTCCTTCCGAGCGAGCTTGGCTGCAAGCCGCGAGCGCTTCTCCACCGGAAGCGGCTCCGCGGCCGTTTCCTCCGCCTCCCGCACCTCCACCCTCGGGCGGGAGCGAAGCGGGCCCGCCACACGCACTGCTTTCTTGATGGCGCGAATGTGCTCCGGCGTTGTCCCGCAACAACCGCCCACCAGACGCACGCCGAGGTCAACGAACCGCTGCGCATACTCGGCCATGTAGTCCGGAGAGCATAGGTAAATGCTTCGGCCGCCCACTTCCCTGGGCAGACCCGCGTTCGGCTGAGCAGAAAGTTTGCGGGCAGTGACCTTCGCCATGCGCTCGAGCGCGTCCGACATTCCGGCCGGTCCCACGCTGCAGTTCAGACCGATTACATCCGCACCCCATTCGTCCAGCCGCCGCGTGAAATCCTCCGGAGCGGTTCCCGTGGGCGTATTGCCGTCCTCCTGGACGGTCATCTGCACGACGACCGGAAGCCCGCACACCTCGCGGGCGGCCAGAAGCGCCTGGCGAGCCTCATTCACGTCAACCATAGTTTCGAGCACAATCAGGTCCGCTCCGCCTTCCGCCAGCGCTGCAATCTGTTCCCGGAAAATCTCGCGGCCTTCTTCGAGCGATGTCGGGCCGAGCGGCTCCATGCGCAGCCCGAGCGGACCCACCGCCCCGGCAACGTAAAGGCTGTCGCCAGCGATTTCGCGCGCCAGGCGCACCCCGGCCAAGTTGATCTCGCGGACCTTTTGCGCCAAGCCGTACTTTTCTAGCCTCGTCCGGTTGGCTCCGAAGGTGTTCGTCTCAATCACCTCCGAGCCGGCCTTCACGTAACCAAGGTGAACGTCTTTTACGAGCTGGGGCTGGCTGAGGTTTAGCTCATCCAGACAGCGGCTGAACGAGACGCCCTTCGAATAGAGCATCGTGCCCATGGCTCCATCCGCCAGCACGATCCGCTTTTCGAGTCTCTCTAAAAAGATTTCCCGCATTGTCATT
>Ga0307374_10013019_pt1 | contig 11575 bp, 17 predicted proteins | sample OX3MG_FD_202532 | JGI IMG/M metagenome (GOLD analysis project Ga0307374, IMG submission 202532) | Soil microbial communities from Risofladan, Vaasa, Finland - OX-3 | ecosystem: Environmental > Terrestrial > Soil > Coastal area > Acid sulfate soil | place: Finland: Risofladan, Vaasa | collected...
GCGGTAGGCCTGGTTGATGGTGGAGAGGGCCAGGCCGCGGGCTCGGCAGGAGGCCAGGTAGTCCTCGACCAGCACTTCCAGGGAGGAGGTGGCAGGCGGCGAGACGACCGAACCCTTGGCCATGGCCGGTCCCTTTTTTGGGGTCGGTATCGCGATAGCCTGATTGTCGCTCGTTACAGCGCTTTTGTGCAAATCCGCGCTGTTTAGCAGCGCTAGCCTAACACATCTCCATCCCGCTTTACAGCGCTAAACTGCGAGCTTTAGCATGCCCTTAAGCGCTCTTATTGAACTCGAAGATAGGCATTTGGAGCGGGAGACGAGACTCGAACTCGCGACATCCAGCTTGGAAGGCTAGCGCTATGCTAAACAGGCCAAAAGCGTCACGGTCTGAGATCAGGAGCAGCTATAGCCTGCGTGTGCGCGGTGCGTAGCACCAATAGCCTCACCCCGAAAATCAGGGGGTCGTTAGAGCGGTTTTGGACGAACCTGTGCGGCTGGAAACCTACCCTCAGCCAACCCGTCTCGGGCGGGCTCCGCGATAACCAGATTCTCAACTCACGGCCCCCATGCCACCATCGATAGACCTTGGGCCACACAGGCTCGGACTTGGAAGCGTTCCCGGTTGGGCGCGGGTGAACGCTCCTCCGTCGAGTGGGCCTGGGGGCTGGGTTGTCGGGGTCCTGGAAGCCGCGTGGGGGCTCCAATGGGCGTACGTCGGGATCTACTGCCTTGAGGACTTCCCACGCCACCGACCTCTCGTGGGCGTCCTCTGGGCAGGCTATGCAGCGATCGTGGCCGCAGCGGGTCGAAGACCAGTGGGAGAAGGAGAAGCGAGCCGAGAATGCCGGGGCCGAGCCATCGCTTGGCGAGCTACTTGAGCTGATTGGGCGCCGCCAGACAGTCGTCTGATTGAACCGCATGCCCTCTCTTTTAGATAGGTACGTTCCGTACCCTCCGGTAGGTACTTTCCACACCTTGGATAGGCACTCTCCGCACCTGAGCGCGGCGAACTGCCCGGCGGGGGCTCAAACTTTTCTGCCGCCCAGTAAGGTCAGACCCGCGCTACCGTCGTATTAACCGTCGGGACTCTCGCTGCGCGAGGCTCTCTTGGAGAGAGAACCCTCAAGCGTAAGTCACAAAAGTGAGCTGTGGCATCGGTGCCACAGCTCACCGGGGAGGATGATCAGACTCCGTGGCCTACGGGCTTGGACTGGGCACGACGCCGGTTGGCGAGGGAGTGGACGTAGCGCCCGGCGAAGGTGACAGCGCTTCTATCATACTCACCCACTGGGCCAGCGTTACCGGCACTACGGGTGCGGACACGTCTGCGAGATTCTGGCTTGGTGACATCCATACTTCGAGTCCCGTTGTGGTCTTGAAGACGATGTTCCCTACGTCACTGCCTGTTGACTGATACACGACCCGGTACCCGTCGACGGTCGCTTGATGGGTCGAGGCCGCACCGTACCATTTCACATCGACGTTCAATGGTGTGCCCGGCTGCTCTGGGTATTCAGAGATGCTAACGGTCGCCCCCGATGACAGGAGATAGATCACGGACACCTGTGGGGTCATGACTTCGCCCGGTGTCACGGGACCTCCACTCTTCGTCGCTGTGGGCGGAATGATTTGCCACTGCTGTGGCGTAGCGATCGAAGCAGGAAGCACAAGGATAGGAAAGGCGACATCCTGTTGGGCTTGGGCAAAGGTGACCGTCTGAGGCATGCCAGGAACGATATCGTTACTTGGCACAGATGACGTGGGAATCCCTTGCCCGTTTGGGCCAGTGACTGTTACGTGGGTCGGCACGGTAGTGAACGTGACGGCAGCGTAGACTCCACCTGCGCTCAGCACGACTACTCCTAGAGCCAGGGCCAGGGTTTGTCGAAGACGCCATGGACGTCCAAATGAGCCATACGACGCTAACCTGTGTAGCCGACCGTGCCCAGCTCGATACGTGCCCGCTGCGAACGCGGGCTCCCTTAGAGATCCCGTATCCGATATCTCTGCTGCAACTCTCTTGAACTTCCCAGAGAGGGCATCATCCTGCAATTGATCATTCATGGCATCTCCTTTTTCAGTTGGTGTTGTCGTCTTCTTTGTTACTTGGTGTTGTATTGGTCGCCGAGAGACGCCCGTAGTCGGCGCCTCCCCTCACGCAGCCTCACTTCGACGTTTGTGGTTGAGCAACCGAGCATGGTTGCAATCGACGCTGTGCTCTGATCCTCCAGGTAGGCCAAGACGATGCAGACTCGCATCTTTGTCGGCAAGGTGCGCAAGGCGCGCATAAGGTCGATCGACTCATCGCTCCACGCTTGAGCACTGACGGTGTCCGTGTCTAGGAAGAAGTGGGGCAGCGATTGGTGAAGGAGGTGCTGGCGAAGTCGCCCTGCTAGGCGCGCTGCCGTGATGCGGAGCCATGGCCATGCAGGGTCTGTGAGATACCCTGGGTTGCGCCTTTCATTCCGTAGGGCGATCACGAACGTCTCCTGAGCGATCTCCTCACCTACGGAGAAGCCGCCGCTCAGCATTGCTGTCAGCCCAACGATCTGTCGGTAGTGGGTTCTATATAGGGCAGTTATGCGTGCGTCCGCGGCGTCGGTCCCCTCTAGCGGTCGAGTGGCGAAGAGGGGTTCCGGTGTAGTGTTGGTCTCCATACCTGTATATAGGCATTGGCGGAGCCCAGCCCCTACTCTCGATAGGGCAGCTATGCGTGCGTCCGCGGCGTCGGTCCCCTCTAGCGGTCGAGTGGCGAAGAGCGGTTCCGGTGTAGTGTTGGTCTCCATACTTATATATAGGCATTGGCGGAGCCCAACCCCTACTCTCGATGTCAAAACCCGGGCGTGCGGATCCTCCTACGGGGCAAGGAGATCGGCTACTCAAGCCACCGCGGAGTTTCTTGGTGTGGTGGCTGTCAAGGTCCATGTCGGCCCTCGGCGCCGGACAACGAGGGAGGAAGGCCTCAATCGCTCCAAGCGAATCATCTCCCTTGCTGCGAGCGTCGCAGAACTCGGTGTATGCTCACGTCTGATGGCTAGAGGTGACCTATACCGCTCGGTGGATGACCTCCCCGACGATACCGTGGACGACACAGCCCTCGTGCTGAAGATGATCATGCGACGCCAACTCGATCCCGCTCAGACATGGGTTTGGACGGAGCAGTGGCAGGAGCAACTGAGGGGATCCTTCGGTGACCTGGAGGCTGGGAGGTCCCAGCACTTCGACACTGGCGAAGACTTGCTGGCGGCGCTGTAGTCAGCGCTGCGGTACCGAGTACGGCAACCGAGAGACTCCGCTGTGGTTGGTGACGGGAGCTAGTGACCGCCACTCAGTCCAGTGGTGTGATCGGCTCGGGCCGGGACAAGCCGGAGCTTAGCCCCCATCGCCTTGGCGATTGCGTCCAGGGTGGACTTGTGAGGGTTGGCCACGCCCCTCTCGATTCGGCTGATCTCACTCTGGTGGACGTGAGCCCGGGCGGCCAACTCCTGCTGGCTTAGGCCTTTGGCCTTTCGGAGCCCGATCATCTGGCTGGCCAGATCGTACTCACGAGCGAAGGTTTGGTAGAGGGCCTGCTCGTCCGGAGTCATGGCGGTCTTGTAGTCCCGCATGAAGTCGTCGAAGCTGCTTCCCATGCCGGCCACAGCTTGATCGCTCACGGTCGTCATGTCCTTGATCACCGTCATAACAAACACCATTATGCGCCCGGAGCATTTTGGCTTGACACACCATGACACCTATGCTACGGTCCTGCTGGGATAAGCAATCAAGTTGGGAAGTATGGATTGTGGGTGGAACTGGACTCTACTTCGACCGTCGGCTGGTTCGCAGAATGCAGGATCCGGCCTTCCAGTTGGAGTACGAACAAGCTTCACGGGAGATCGAGCAGACGATGGCGGTTTTGCGCACCCTCGATTCTCGACGGGAAGACGTCGGGATCTCCAAGGCAGAGCTGGCGCGGAAGATCGGCAAGCGACCAGAGGTCGTCAGACGGCTATTTAGCGCCGGTTGAAACCCTGAGCTGAATACAGTTGCGGCCATGGCTGCGGCGTTGGGTGGCGAGGTACGAGTCGTGTTTCCGCATTCCGGTTCCACAAAGCCCGATTCACCGGCGAAGATGGCTACCGCTTCTACCCGACCGTCATATGCCTAGCGCGCACGACACGCGATGCGTCGCCCGAGGTTGGATGGCGCCCTCGTTGGCCAGACGTTTCTGTCATCCCGACCGCCTTGTCTCGGGGGCCTGCACGCTCTCCGCCCGCCACGGCAGAGCGGTTCGCGGCTGCTGTTAAGTGCCATACATGTCGTCAGGCACGCTTAGGGCGTACGGCAGGTCTCCATTACTGGCTGGCACGTCGTTGCCCACGGCTGTATCCATAATTGACCTCTCGGCCCTTGCCTGGGCGACGCCCTTCGACGTGGCAGCGCTGGCAACGCTGTGGAGCTTCCGGCAGTCGACGGGACACACCCCTGATCTCTTGCTTCCAACCGACCCGTTGGTCAGGGCGTATCTCGTGGACATGGGCCTGGCTGAGTTCATCCCCGGTGATTGGGGCGCTGGTGGCGGGAGCACGATAGAAGGGCCATGGTTGCCACTGACCCGTGTGTGGTCAGCCGACGAATGGGATGACTTGCAGGATGAAATCTGGGCAGTAACACGAAGGTCGTTAGGGAACTACGAGCTGGCACAACGTACTCTCGACATTCTGGGCGAGTTGGTGGATAATGCCGCCACTCATGGGCGAAGCGACGTGGGCACTTTTGTCTGTGCCCAGCGGTATGGTGGCACTACCAGCGGCTTGCCTCCCGGAGTGTGGCTGGGGATTACGGATGCAGGCGTAGGAATACCAGCACACTTGCGCAGGAATCCCAAGTACGCCGAGAACCATAGCGATGTGGATCTCATCCGACTCGCAAGGCGGCCCTGGGTAACTGGGACTGCCGATAGGCGGGGGTGGGGTCTCGTGGATGTCTTTGAGAAGGCGGCAGAGGCTGGCCCGAGTCAAGTGCTGATCCGATCGGGAGGCGCTCAGGGAGCCTTCTGGCTGCGGCCAGGGGCCCGCCCCGCCGCTCGCTATCGCCCGTGCACCCCTCCCACTCCAGGCACCTGGATCCACGTGCTCGTAGAAGGGACTTGACACCCCGGGTGAGCTCTGCTACCATTTCCATGAAACCATGGAAAGCGCATAGAGGAGGCTCACCGTGCGGTATGACGTAGCGACCAGGTGGAGTGTCTTCCTCGCCACCCGCGAGAGAGGTCGTCGGGTACGCGAGGACATTGAACAGGAACTTCGTGGTGTCGCGCCTGGCGGCAATCTCGTGATCAGCTTTGCTGGAGTCGAAGGTATCACGGTGTCATTCGGGGACGAATGCATTGCGAAGTTGATCGTTGGCAGGGCTGCGGGTGACTTTGTCGACCGCGGGCTCCTGATGGAGGGAATGAACGAGGACGTACGGGAAACGATGGAGGCTGTTCTTGCTCGTCGCAAGGTTTCGGCGATAGCCTTAGGGTCATCAGGTGCGCCGGAGGTGATAGGGGAGACGGGTTGGATGTCTTCAACTCTGGCCGCCGCCCTCGAACTGCACTCGTTCGGCGCTGCGGATCTTGCCGGGCGCCTTCATATCAGCCCGCAAGCGGCGAACAACAGGCTGAAGATGTTGGTCGCCTCTGGTGCAGTGGCTAGGGAATTGGTGGTCCCTGATGGGGGCGGTAAGGAGTTTAGCTACGCGATAGTTATCCCTGCATATGCGTAAACCAGCGGCGGGTGCCCATCACCCGCCTTTTTTCAGAAGGCGCTTTCCACGATGACGCTGAAACCTCAGAAGACGATCACGGTGAGTATCCCCCCGAGGCTCGCCGATACCGACCTTCACGACGCCATGGTGGAGTGCGATGGTGCTCCGTGCCAGGTTCGCATCATGGCTGGGAGCCTGCAGTTCGTTACGCCTCTAGCACTTTGTCGTCTGCGTGCGCTGGTCGACCATGCCGCACTCCACGCGCAAACGGTAGTTTTCGACCCACCAGTGCTCACGGAAGCTAGCAATTACCTGAGTCGGATGAACTTCTATGAGGATCTCGACAAGAGTGTGGAGGTCTCCCGCACGCCACCCACACTAACGCGCGCAGACCGCCGTGACAGGCTCATTGAGCTGCAGCGCATCCAAACTATCGAGCACGTAGAGTTCTTTATGGATCGAGCATGGCGCGTGGTCCAACCGCACTTTGCTTCACAGCCCCTAGCTAAGGCCTGCGTTTCCGCCCTCGGTGCCGCCACGGAAAACGTCATTGACCATGCACAGGCTCAGTCTGGTGCCCTCGTCGCGGCACAACTCTACGAGCGGATTGGGCTCGACCTGGCAGTTGTTGATCTGGGGCTCGGCATTCCAGCAACTCTGCGCGCGAACGCAGCTTTCTCCCATCTCTCGGACCTTGAAGCCCTGGGAAAGGCGCTGGAGGATGGAGTCACATGCACCGGACTGGAGGGTCGCGGTGCCGGACTTTGCGAATTAGTTACAAATGCACAGCGAGCTGGGAACTCGACGTTGGTCATCCAATCCGGCGATGCGCGAATCAGTTTGGCCTCGTTCAACGGTCAGAGCCAAGTCTCGTGTACCACCGCCGCCCAGCCCATCCGCGGAACCTGGATTTCTCTGAGATTGCAACCGTCAAGATAGGTCAGCCACGCCGAACTAAAGGAGCAGTAATGGACCCAAAGACCGACATTCACATCGTAATTGATAAGCGAGAATATTCGGTGCAGACCGAAGACATGACAGGAGCACAACTTAAGGCCCTCGCAGACATTCCCCTGAGCAACTTGCTCTTTCGGGACGTGCATGGACCCGGCGATGACGAGCTGATCGCAAATGACTCAATCGTGCACCTCCAAGATGGCGAGCAATTCTACTCTATGCCTCCAGGCAATTTCGGCAGCGGCACCGAGCTGTAGGGACCTCGATGGATCCAGTCGACATACAGCTTGGTGAAGTACGGGAACGCTTCTCCGGCGCGGCTTTCACAACCAGCCCCGATGGGGCGCGTGTGCTTGTCGTGCCGGGGGTATCGTTGCCCCAAGGCTGGAACATGGGGTCAGTGGCACTGCGCGTGGCCGTACCGATAGGATTCCCGCACGTCAAACCAGACTGCTTCTATGCAGACGCGAATCTACGACTGGCCGATGGGGGCGAGCCGGCGTCGAGTAGAGTTCAAGCGGCGCTCGGTGGTTCGTACCGATGGTTCTCGTGGCACTTGTCGGCGTGGGACCCGGTGCGCGGATCGTTGGGTCAATACATACACTTTTGCGAGCGTCGGCTTAAGGAAGTGCGGTGAAGCAGTCCCTATCGCTTACCGCACCGCCGGCTCTGTGGAAGGCAATTCAGTCGGATCTACTCTCGACTCCAGATTTAGAACGGGCTGCAGTTGGGTTTGCCGGAGTGAATGACGCGGGGGGGGCGACGCGACTGCTGCTCCGCGATTGGGCACCCGTTTCGGTCGATGAGTACCTAGTCCAGTTAGGAAACCACCTTGAGGTGAGCCCGGTCTTCTGGGCGCGGGCAGCGAAACGCGCGCGGGCAACGAATGAGTCGCTCGTCATTATGCATAGTCACCCGCGAGACGCGGGGTCTCCACGGTTCTCCCACTCGGACGACGCCGGCGAGCGGCTCTTGGTACCGGGACTCCGGGCAAGAGCGGGAGTACCGGTAGCCGCTGTTGTCGTCTCCCCCGGCGGCGCGACGGCCCGCCATGCAGATGGTGGAACGGCCACGCCGATCGAATTGTCGATTGTTGGAGGCCCTTCAGTCCGAGTCGCAAACATGGTCAAGGGTGACGCCTTTGACCGTCAAGTGCGGGCGCTCGGCAAAGAGGGACAGATGCTGTTGCGTAGTCTGACGGTGGGCGTTGTCGGTGCAGGGGGCCTCGGCTCACATGTCATTCAGCAGCTTGTGCATCTGGGAGTTGGCAGAGTCATTGTGATTGACCCGGATCGGGTGGCCGACACAAACCTTTCCCGTCTGGTTGGAGCGTCGCGCCTAGATGTCTGGCTTCACCGCAAGAAGACACGGGTGGCGCAGCGTCTGTCGCGGCGTCTCCATCGCTTGACCGAAGTAGTCCCGGTCAGTCGCTCAGTCATGGAACCAGCGGTGGGGCGACGCCTTCTGGACTGCGACGTAGTGATTGGCTGCACCGACAATCAATTTAGCCGCGTCGTGCTTAACACTTTGGCATTCCAGTATTACATCCCTGTCATGGATCTTGGTGTGGAATTGCAGATCTCCGGCGCAATGGGGGGGCGGGTTGCGTGGCTCGCACCTGGCCATGCCTGCTTATGGTGCATGGGCATTCTTGATTCGGAACGCGTGAGAATCGAGCAGTTGCCACAGGCAACGCGAGATGAGGAGGTGGCGCGCGGATACATACAAGGCGTGGAGGAGCCGGCCCCGGCAGTCGTAAGTATCAACGGGGTTGTTGCGAGCTTGGGCGTCACTGAAGTGTTGGCTCGGTTCACTGGATTTGCGGGTACTGAGCCACGAGGGAGCTTATTGATGTATCGGCTGAGGGACGGGGTCGTCCGGAGAACGACACCGTCAGCGGTGGCGGACTGCCCCACCTGTTCGTGCTCAGGGCTTCTTGGCATGGGCGATCTTGCCAGTTCGCCCTGGCCTGGGGCCTTGGGGTAGAGTCTCTCAGCAGAACGGAGCGTAGCCTCGGTTTCCTCGGGTTGGATATGGGGCCGGCGTGCGATTTGAGGATGGAGGGCGAGTAGGATGCCGACCGAGATTTCGGACAGGGAGGATTCGGGTGAGCCGATTTGGTGTAAGTTACTTGTAAGCGCATACCTTGCGGCCGTGTTGCTTGCTCCATTGCTTTGGAAGCTCGCCGGCTGGCCCGACGACCTCTTCACCTTCCCCTACGCTGTAGGGTGGGCGGGTGCTCTGGGCGCTTGCGTCCAGATGGCGTATGGTGTCATGCGGCACACTGAGGATTGGAACGGGGCCTATGCTCTCTGGTATTTCATCGGACCACTCATCGGACTCGCTACCGGGATCATCACGTACGCGGTCCTCATGGCCGGCCTGAACACGTTCGGGGGGGCTCCCCATGGAACAGTATGGGGTTATATCGTTGCGGCATTCATCACCGGAGCGAACTACCGGCAGTTCAATCTGCTGATCCAGAAGGCTGGCAATGCACTGCTTGGTACCCCTGGAGACCCTCCAGGGAAGCATGTGTAAAGCGCGGTGGAGTCATGCCCGGATCCTGCGGCAAGGGCGTTGGCAGCGTGTCAGGTGGATGGCCAAGGACGGCCAGGTTGACTTAGTTTCACCCGAGACCTGCCCTGTTCCCTCCGGCCATCAGCTTGTCGATCCCAGCCACCTCAGGTGTCCGCGCAATTGCCTCCGCGATGCTGCGCAGGGAGTGAACGGATATCTGATGCCCCATCAGTGCCGCGCTTATCGTGGGCTCGCTCAGCCCAGCTGCCCGGGCCAGATCCGAGGAGTGCCAGCCTCGGCGGATCAGCTCACGGCGCAGCCGTTCGCCGTCAACGGTGATGCCCATCGTCGACACCTTCCCGATTGGCCGCCGAAGCGAGAGTCTTAGCCATGTAAGCCGAGGGCGCTGCCCTGCCTCCGTCGACCGGCTTGCTGTAGATGCATCCGGCCAGTTTGAACTATTTTCACCGTACGCCCATAGCGGCGACCTGTACGCCCTGCGACTGCCTTGTAACCGGATTATCAGTTGACTCGTAACCGATGAGCGGGCCATTCGGTGGAAATCGGTTCGTCGACGCGGACAGCGTGCGGCCCGAAGGAGTCTCCATCACCGTCTCACGGCCGTCCCCCGCACTCCACTGAAACTCTCTTGCCGAGAACTCAACCGAGAGGCCCATGCCCAAGTCTGGCGGTGCCAGTATGGAGATCCTCGAAGCGTATGGCCGGACTAGGCTCCCCATATCAGGTGTAGCGGCGCTGGCGTCCTTACATAGCCCACGCTCGTACCGAGACCGCACTTGGGCGCTACAGCAGGATGAAGCATGCCCCACACCCGTGAATGCCTGTGCCGTGGCGCAATTGGCCGCGGCTGGCGAGGTCGCGGAGCCCTCGGTGCAAGGCGGTGAGTTGATGGCGAGTGACATCAAGCTGGTGGTGTCCTGGGAGAATTCTGCGGACCCCCTGGAGCTCGACGATCCGATCAATCGAAGAGGCGAAGGCGACAGGATCGGTGCTCTCATAGTTGGCATAGAGGGTTCCGGAATAGAAGAGATCCCCCGTGCATAGGAGCCCGAGGGCCTGCTCGTAGAAGCAGAGATGGCCGGGCGAGTGTCCGGGCGTGTGCATCGCCGTGAGGCGCCGGTCCCCCAAATCGACCACGTCCAGATCCTCCAGCTCAATCGTCGGTTGGCCGCAGAAGCGTTCCCATCGGTCGGGGGCGAAGCTAGCCGGGGCCGGGAGCCGGAATGCCTCTCGCATTAGTTCCCAGCGGCGAGCCTCCAACGGAACTGGAATGCCGTGCTCCATCCATCCGGCGTCGAGGCGATGGACCGCGACCTCGTCGAAGCTTCCGTGACCTCCGATATGATCCCAGTGGCAGTGGGTGGTGCATGCAATTACCGGCAGGTGCGTGAGCTGATCCACTACGGCCCGAATGTCGCCTATGCCTAAGCCACTGTCGATCAGCGCCGCTCGCTCACTGCCCACGAAAAGGTAGGAGTGAGGCTCTTCCCAGTGACCATACTCGCTAATGGCGTAGGTCTGGGGAGCGACCGGTTCGACCGTGAACCAGGAATGATTCTGAGTGGGTGGGTCACAAGATGTCGTCACAGCGATCCAGCGTCCTCCAAGAATCTGGAATACATCCTAACGATGGCCGCCGGATCCGGTGGACGGCAAGTGCGGACTCCAGATGTCCAATCTTCAGTCACAGCGTGCGACAGCGCCGACTGATAGGTGCGGCGCGCCTCGACCTCCGCAACAGGGTGGCAGACATCAGCCTCGACCAGGGGAAGGTGGACCCCGCAGCGCTCGGCGAGCGCAGCGGCCTTGGCCAGGGAGACCTGCGAGAAGTCCAGGCCGGTGACACGGGCGCCCGCCCGGGCCAGGCTGATGGAGTCGAAGCCGATGTGGCACTGCAGGTGGATCACCTCCAGACCCGCTACTTGGCCGACCGCCCGACGCAGTGCCTCCTCTTCAACCTCAGTGAGCGAGGACGCCCCGGCCACCAGAGCCTCCGAATCGTAGAATCTGTCCTGGCCGTGTACCCGTGCCCGGTCGTCCCAGTTCCGTCGGTTCAAGTCGAGTGGGTCGATGGTCACAGGGCGACTCTACTAAATCCAGCCACCCTAGATTCGCAGCCCACCATCGGGTCCGGCGGTGCCCCACAGCCGTTCTGCGGGCGCGTATAATCAGCATCGGACGCGGTTGAGCAGCTGGTCACGAGTCGGTGACTATGGCTCCCAGGAGGCGTTCATGGGTGTCCAATGGACTATATAGATTGTTTGGACACCGTACCGATGGATTTTGCCACCTCTGTTTTCGCATCTTTCGAGATGAAACCCGCCGCCCCTGCTTGCTGTCGATT
>Ga0307374_10013020_pt1 | contig 11572 bp, 11 predicted proteins | sample OX3MG_FD_202532 | JGI IMG/M metagenome (GOLD analysis project Ga0307374, IMG submission 202532) | Soil microbial communities from Risofladan, Vaasa, Finland - OX-3 | ecosystem: Environmental > Terrestrial > Soil > Coastal area > Acid sulfate soil | place: Finland: Risofladan, Vaasa | collected...
GCTGAAGGCCGCGTGCTGGCAGGGGTTTTCGTGTGTCGAACGATTGGAGATGGCGGGTGGATGCCGGTGCCGGTGCCGGTGCCGGTGCCGGGTCCGGGGCAGCCGGGGCCGGGGCAGCCGGTGCCGGTGCCGGGTCCGGGGTAGCCGGGTCCGGGGCAGCCGGTGCCGGGGCCGGGGCTGGGGCCGGTGCCGGTGTCGGTGCCGGGGCTGGGGCCGGGTCTGCAGCACGCTGGCGCGAACGAGGCGCAGAACCACGCGGGTGGCTGCGGCTGGGGCTTGCCGGTGCTGGGGCAGGGCCAGTGCCGCTGGCGTGCAGCCCATTCCAGGGTCTGCCGCCCACTTCCGCGGCGCAGCGGGTGATCGTCCGCCGCCAGCGGCGTGAACCCCGCGCCGTTGGTGGCTTCAACACGTTCTCAGTGGCCGCAAATGCCCGCAGCGACGGCCTCTCAGGGCCCTCGGCGGCCCCAAAGCCGCGCCACGACGCTCAATTCGCGGCGGGTACCGGCCGATATAGGCGATAGATGCGGCGATCTCGCTGCGAGGAGGCGCATGGATGTTCATCAGCAACGTCGGCATTGACCTGGGGTACGGCTATCTGAAGGCCACCAACGGCAGCCGTGACATCGTCTTGCCGAGCGTGGTGGGTACGGGCGCGGACCTGGCCTATCGGTCCGAGCTCTCGCTTTACACGCAGGAAGAGGACAACCTGGTCCTCGAGGTCGAGGGCGCCCGCTACTTCGTGGGGAGCCTCGCCGCCCGGCAGAGCGAGATCGCGGCGCGTTCCCTTGCCGAGGACCGGCCGGGTGATTGGAGCGCGCGCGTCCTCTTCCTGACGGCCCTCGCCCTGGTGGTCGAGGGGCCCACGGGCCACGCCAACGTCGTGACCGGCCTGCCGCCGGCCCACTACCGCATGTACCGCGACGCGCTGACCGAGGTCATGCAGGGCGAGCACCGCCTCATCCTCTGGAGCGGCACGCGCGTCGTCGAGAAGTCCATTTCCGTGGACAACGTGCGGGTGGTGCCGCAGCCGTTCGGCACCGTCTTCGACCTGTTCCTGGACCGCTCGGGCACCGTCCAGCAGCCAGATCTGGCTGCCTCGCGCATCGGCGTCATCGACATCGGCTTCCGGACCACGGATCTCGTTGTGGCCGACCGCCTCGATTATGTGGAGCGGCTTTCGGTGACGACCACCACGGCCCTCGGCACAGCCTGCGCCCTGGTCGGCGACGCCCTGCAGCGCGAATTCGGCTTGACGCGGGAGAGCTACGAGCTCGACGCCGTCATGCTGTCCGGCCGGTTGCGGTCGGGCGGCCGCATGCACGACATCACGCCGCTGCGGGATGACGCCTACCGCCAGGTCGCGCGCAAGATCCTGACCGAGGTCGAGTCGGTCTGGCAAAAGGACGACCTCGACGCTGTCTACATCACGGGCGGCGGCGGCCAGGCCCTGGCGGGCTTTTTGCTCGAGGCCATGCCGAACGCAGCCCTGGCGCCCGCGGCCCAGGCGGCAAACGTCCATGGGTACTGGAAGCTCTCGAACAAGCTGTTCGGCGTGGGCGGCGGCTTCACCCCGGCCATGGCGGCTGCGGATTCGGTGCGCGCCGATATGTCGGCGCGCATGGACCCGCACGCAGCTGGGGAGCGCTGATCGTAGGCGCATTGCCAGAGGCCGCGGCGCCGACTCCGGGGAGCATATGACCTGGAGGTGGAGCCGTTGGCGTGGGGAATGCGCAAGAGCCGTCGCGGCGGATTCGTCCGTGTTCTGACCAACAGCTGGACCCTGTCCGCGCTTGGTGTCGCCGCCGCCGCGGTCTTCGGACTGCGCGCGATGCGGCGCTCCTGAATCTGGGTTCCGCCAAATGTTGCGGGGACGGGCGGGGCGTGCTTGCCTCGCCCGTTTGCATCTCCCTGGCAGGTCGACCCCGCCTCGTGTGGAACCGGTCAGGAGGAGGGGGTGGATCGCATGCAGCAGACAATTCGCAACTGGTATGAGCCTCGCCTGCAGCCGGGCACTCTGGCCGTGCTGTGGTGCGGCCCCGCCGCCCGCGGATTCGACGATGCCGGCGAAGACCTCGATGTCCGCCTGATTTGCGACGAGGACGCCTTCACCCGGGATTGGGACGGTGGCAAGCAGGTCGTGCGCGATGTGGCCAGTGGGCGCGTGATCACCGCCCGCGGGCTGCTGCTGATGGCCCTGGTGCGTGAGCCCTGGGGGCCGGAACAGCGCTTCGAGTACAGCCGCGCCCAGGTGCTTTGGGATTCGGACGGCCGCGTCGGCGGCCTGCTGCGTGAGCGGACGGCCGCTGGCGGCGCAGTCCGCCAACGCGAATGCCTCGCCGCCTACATCGAGCTGCGCACCCTCTGGCAGGGCCTGCAGCACCAGCTGAGCCGCGGGGATCCCGACGCCATCGCCATCGCCGCCTACCAGGTGGCCGAGGCCGCCATGCGCCTGCACTTCGGGCTGGATGGCCGTGGCCAGCCCCCGCGCACCTGGCTTTTGCCGGAGTTCCGCGGCCTCAACCCGCCAATCGGCTGGCAGAGCGCCGTGCATGAGCTGCTCCGCCGCGACGGCAGCGGCGACGTGCGCCGGGCCGCCGCCCATCTGGTGGAGCTGGGCCGCGATGCGATCCACGAGACGTTCCGCATCTCGCGGGGGCGCCTGGACGCGTGGGGCTCCCTGGCCGTGGAGGGCTAGGAGGGCTAGGAGGGCAGGCGTGCCAGGTGTTTGGCCACCAGCGTGGCCAGGGCGCGGTCCACCTCTCCGCGCGTCAGGACCTCGGCGCAGCCCGCCGTCCGCGCCCACTGCAGGCTGGCCGTGTCCACGTGCGAGCCCACGGCGATCATGGGCCGCCCGGCTGCGGTCATGAAAGCTGCCGCCGCCTCGCGCGCAGGCCCGGCAAGGGCCAGGTCGAGGATCAGCAGGTCGGGCTGCGCTGCCGGCAGGTCATCCGGCCCTGCCAACAGACTGACGGCGCAGCCCATCTGACCCAGGGCAACCTCCACCTTCGAGGCGAAGAACAACTCGGCCACCAATGCGGCGACTTTCACGCGCAATCCCCCAATTTTCGCGGTGCACCCCCAGCTTTGACGCCGCTCCCGCGAACAGTGTCGCACCCGTTACTCAGCCCCGCCCCCATGAAGATTCCGCGCCTGACAGAGGGGAGCCTGCGCGTCTTGCCATCCGGCGCCCATTCGGCCGCGCACCGGCCGGAACCCCCGGCCTTCTGGGAGCGTGCCCGCGCCTCGTTCGGCGACTCCATCGGGCTCGATGCCGGAACCGCCAACACCAATGTGTACGTGCAGGGCCGCGGTATCGTCCTCCGCCAGCCCAGCGTCATTGCCATCGACCGCAAGGACGGCGCCATCGTGGCCGTCGGCCGTGAGGCCAAGCGCATGGTCGGCCGCACGCCGCAGGCGATCACGACAGTCCAACCTGTCCGCGGTGGGGTCGTCGCCGACTTCGACGGTAGCCGGCGGATGCTGCGCGCGTTCCTGCTCATGCTGAAGGGTCGCCGCCCCTGGCTGCGGCCGCGCGTGGTCATGACCGTGCCCTCCAGCGCCACGGTGGTGGAGCGCCGTGCGGTCCAGGACCTTGTGGACCAGGTCGGTGGGCGCCTGGTCAAGCTCGTGGAGGAGCCCCTCGCCGCTGCACTCGGCCTTGGGCTGCCCATCGAGGATGCCTCCGGCTGCATGGTGGTCAACATCGGCGGCGGCACCACCGAGGTCGCCGTCATTTCCCTCGGGGGCGTGGTCGCCCAGACCTCGGTTCGGGTGGCGGGGGACGACATGGATCATGCCATCATGGACCGCCTCCATCACGCCCATGGCCTCCTCGTGGGCCAGCCGACGGCCGAGGCCCTGAAGATTGGGCTCGCCTCCCTGTGCCAGGGGGCCTGTGGCCGGATGACCGTCCACGGCCGCGACATGGTGACCGGGCTGCCCCGCGAGTTGGAGGTCACGGCCTCGGAGGTCGCGGAGGCCATCGCGGCGCCGCTGGAGCAAATCCTGATGGCCGTCGAGGCAACGCTGTCCGTCACTCCCCCGGAGCTGGCCGCCGATGTCATGGAGGGCGGCATCATGCTGACCGGCGGCATCTCCCAGATGCCAGGCCTCGACCAGGCGATCGCCGCCCGGACGCGCGTCCCCGCCATCGTTTGCGACGAGCCCCTGCTGGCGGTCGCCCGCGGCGTCGGCCGCCTGGTGGAAGAGCCCGGCCTGCGGCGCAGGGTCCAGACCGCACGCCGGTAGGCGCACCCCTCCATGCGTCGAATCCCCCCGCAATTTGGCGAATGTTCATTAGACCTTCATGATCCCCCGGGAGGAATATCCGAAAGGGTTGTCGAAACCGGTGTACATCTACCGGATTTTGGCGGAAGGAATAACGAGCGAAGCCTAACAGCGGAATCAGACCGCCACGCAGATCAGCGAAGCCAGGCCTCTCCCACAAAGGAGGTCATGGGCTATGGCTAAAGTTATTAGGATCTGCGTCGCCGTTCTTGCGGTCGCCGCGGCCGCGCTAGCGGCGGGTGCTGGACTTGGTTGGAACTAGGCGTCAAACCTTCCGCCGGGGTTTAGCGGATTCTTGACCGGACAGGAGGCCAAATCGGCTGAGTCGCGCCGTTCAAGCGTACATCGTCGTCACGGTGGCCGCCTGTTTGGCCGCCATCACGTTGTCGGCGCGGGCCCTCCCAAGCTTTGGCGATTTGCTGGTGGCGTTCGCCTGCTTTGCTTTAACGATCCTGAGCGAGGTCGGGCGGGTCAGCCTGAGTGATAACGTCTATGTGAGCGGCACCGCCCTGGTCGCCGAGCTGGCCATCCTGGTCCTGCCCCCGCCGATCGCGGCCCTGGTCATGTTGGTCGGGGGGCTCATCGGCCACCGCCTCACGGGCCGGCCATGGTCGAAGGTCGTCTTTAACGCCAGCCTCTTTGCCCTTTGCACGTGGGTCGCCAGTGAAATCTTCCATCTTGCGGGCGGCCGGACCGACATGGCCGTCACCGGCCAGATCCTGTGGCCCTACCTTGCGATGCTTGCGTCCTGGAATCTCACGAATGTGTTCATCCTGGGCGGTCTGCTGGCGACCATTCACCGCCAGAGTCTCATCCGGTATTGGATCAGCGTCGAGCGGACCGGGTTGAGCAACCAGATCGTCTTCGCCGTCATGGGCCTCTTCATGGAGGCCATCTTCGTTCAGATGGGCCTGCTCGGCATCTTCTTCATCTTCCTGATGCTCGTGGCCGTGCGCGTGGCCTTTCAACTCTACGCGAACAACAAGAACTTCTACCGCGAGATTACGGGTGTGCTTGAGCGCACGCTCGCCTTCAAGGACCCCATCACCGGGAGCCACTCGGAGCGGGTCGCCGACCTCGCGACGGAGATCGGCAAAGAGTTGGGTATCGTGGACACCGATCTGGACCTGCTGCGCCACGCGGCCATGCTCCACGACGTGGGCAAGGTGGCCGTCCCCGATGCCATCCTGGGTAAGGCGGGGCCGCTGAACGCCACCGAGCGCACGGCCATGGACCTGCATGTGATGGCCGCCGACAACATCCTGGAGATGTCGCGGTACCTGGGGCCGCTGGCCGAGATGGTGCGCGGCCACCACGAGCGGCTGGACGGCAAGGGCTACCCGGACCAGGTGGTGGGCGGGGAGATTCCGCTGGCCTCCCGCATCATCGCCGTGGCGGACGCCTACGACGCCATGACGCAGGACCGCCCCTACCGCGCGGCCCTGCCCGAGCATGAGGTCGTCCTGCGGCTGCAGGCCGGCAGCGGTACGCAGTTCGATCCGGCCGTGGTGCGCGCCCTCTTCAAGATCAAGGGCTTCCGCGAAGCGATCGCCGCCCAGGCCGCGACTGCGGCCGCGGCCGCCCAGGCGCTGCCCCAGGCCGCCGGCTCGGACGTCGTCGCCCCGCCCGCCCGCCGGGTCGTCAAGCGCGGGAAGCGGAGTGGCGGCGCCTGACGGGGTGCGCGCCTGGGACCCCGACCCTACGCCGCAGATCAGTGCGAGCCCGCTGATGCTCAGGGCCTGCCCCAGCCCGCCGATGCTCAGCGCTTGGACGGCTTGACGGGCTGCGCCGCCGACATCGCGCCTGCGACCCGGACCCTGACGCCGCAGATCAGGGCGAGCCCGCTGATGCTCAGGGCCCGCGCCAGCCCGCCGATGCTCAGCGCTTGGACCGCTTGACAGGCTGCGGCCCCGTCATCGCGCTTGCGATGAAGACCACGACGCCGCAGATCAGGATGAGGTCGCCGGCGCTGAGGACCTGGGCCGGGAGCGGCGCGGGCGTGGCGAGCACGTCGCCCAGCCAGCGCAGGCCTGCGGGGTGGGTCATGGCGACGTGGGTGAGCAGCTGACCGGCGGCCAGCTGAGCCCGCTGCGCCGCAGGCAGCCGTGCCGCGGCCGCGGTCCAGACCGGCATCCGCCCGCCGCCGAGCACGATCGCCAGGAGGTTGAGCCCGCCGCCCAAGCCCACCAGCAGGGCGCCGCGCAGCCGCCGGTGCATGGCCACGGCGGCGAAGATCCCCCCGTACAGGGCAAGCTCGGCCGCCATCAGGAGAACGGGGCTGGCCGCCGCGCCCGGCGAGCGGTACAGGAGCAGCCGCACCAGGAAGGCCGCCGCCGCCACGCCCACGGCGCGCGGATCCAGGCGGGTCAGGTTCTCCAGCCGGCCGCCCAGCAGCCAGCCGGCGATCACCCCGAGGGGCACCGAAGCGGATAGCATGGGTCGACAGCATTCGTCGGCCACGGGGCGCGACCCTGCGGCCGGCCCGACGTACAATATCCGAGGAGGCGGATGCTTGAGCGGGCTCTGGAGTGAGGAGATCCCGGCTGAGGTGGCGGAGGCCGGGCGCGACGCCGTGGTCGTCGACCAATTGGCCGCTGTATTTCGCCGCAACTGCCGCAACGCGGACGGCCTCGTGCGCCAGATCACGGACGCCGAGGCGCACGAGCTCGCCGAGCGGACCATGGCCGTGCTCCTGGACCCTGACGGCCTGCAGATGGCGGACGTCGGGGGCCTGCGCTTTTACCTGCAGATCGATTCCGAGCTTTACCCCTGTCCGAACCTGATCCTGGCCAACGCCTGGGACGGCGTCCAGTGGCGTCCGGTCGCGGAGATCCGCCTGCCGGGCGGCTCTCCGGCGGACGGCGAGGCCTAGCCGCCGGGATGTCTACGCCCACAGGCGGACTGCGCGCTTCCGACGCCGAACGGGCGGCCGTGGTCGCCCGGCTCAAGGTGCACTATGAGGCGGGCCGGCTGACGCTTGCCGAGCTGGAGGAGCGCACGCGCCAGGCCTACGCCGCACGGACCCTGGACGACCTGGCCGCCGTGACGATGGATCTGCCGCCTGCCCCCGAGCTGGAGCCGGCGCCGTCGCCCACGCCACACCGCCACAGCCTCCGACGCCAGTTCGGCACCTACCTTGCCCTGATGGTCCTGCTCGTCGGGATCTGGGCACTCTCGGGCGGCGGCTACTTCTGGCCCGGCTGGGCCATGCTCGGCTGGGGCTTCGCGCTCCTCTCGCAGTGGATGCGCGGTGAGGACTCCCGCCCGCGCCGCCGCCGTCACCGGCGCGGCTAGCTTGGTCCGACCGGCCCCCTAACAGCAGGTCCAACAGGCCTGGTCCACCTGGCCGCCCGCCGCGACACTGGCAACAGAGGTGCCGGTGTTGCTTACGGTGCCCGACGCCATGGTCGCCCCCGGCCCCGGGCACCCGAGCTGGCGGCGGCGGGCCCTGCTTGTGCTGGCCGCCATGGGGCCCGGCCTACTGGTGATGCTGGCGGACACCGACGCCGGCAGCATCGTGACGGCGGCCCAGTCCGGCACCAGATGGGGCTACCGGATGGTCCTGCCTCAGCTCCTGCTGATCCCGTTCCTCTACGTCGTGCAGGAGATGACCGTGCGCCTCGGCCTCGCCACGCGCAGGGGCCACGCCGAGCTGATCCGGGAGCGCTTCGGCCGCGGCTGGGCGGCCGTCTCGGTGGCGACCCTCGCCGTCGCGGCCACCGGCGCCCTCGTCACCGAGTTCGCGGCCATCGCCGGCGTTGGGGTCCTGTTCGGGCTGCCCACCTGGCTGACGGTCGGCGTGGCCACGGCCATCCTCGTGGCCGTCGGGCTCACGGGGTCGTACCGCCGCGTCGAGCGCGTGGTGATCGCGTTTGGCCTGTTTACCGTAGTCCATCTCTTGGCACGAGGCGCTTGACCATGACGAAGTTGCGGTAGGTGAGCCCGTGCGCCGGCTTGTCCTGAGCCCGCACCAGGCGGTAGCCGCACCGCTCGAAGAAGGGCCGCGCCGTCAGGCTGACCTCCGCCTCGAGCATCCCCGTGCCGACGGCCGCCTCGACCGCATCCGCCAGGGCCGTGCCGGCCCCGCGCCCCTGGTGGTCCGGGCTGACATACAGGTGGTCGAAGTACCCCGTGTCGGTCACGTCGGCGAAGCCCACGACCACGCCGTCGATCTCCGCCACAAAGGCCGCCCGCCCCGCCAAGCGCTCCACCCACCTTGCCGGATCCGCGCCCGCGGCTGACCAGGCCGCCACCTGCGCCGCGTCATAGTCCCGCGCGTTGACCCTCCGGACGGTGGCCACGAAGAGGTCAGCCACAGCCTGTCCATCCTCAGCCCGGAACGGCCGGACAGTGACCCCCACCCACCCCGCCTCCCCGACGGCGCCGCCCCTGAGCGGGGGCGCGTACGCGCCCCCGCCGCAAACCCTATTCCGTTGTGGATGCCGACAGCAGCAGCGGGTTGAACAGGAACGGGTAGGTCGACCGGCTCTGCGCCCGGAAGTGCGGGGAAAAGGCCAGCAGCACGACCCGGCCGAGGCCCACCGGAACGTCGGCCACGGCCGCCCGGTCCAGCAGGCGCTCGATCCCCAGGGCCCAGCCCGAGAGCAACGTCCCCGAGCTGGCGAACCGCGCCACCGCGTGGCCCTCCTTCACCTCGAAGGCCGGGCCGCGCACGAACAGCACGGCGCCGCGGCGTGTCATGCCCGTGCCCAGGGGGTTGCTCGTGTCGACCAGCACCTGCAGCAGCGAGCCCGGGATGAAGAACACGTTCGAGGCGAGGCCGTCCAGCACGTTGTCGACCGGCAGCTTCAGGGCCGGGATGGCCCAGCCGCAGGCCTGGTCGACGGCCAGCACGGTGCCGCCGCGCTCCGCGAAGCCGAGGATCCGCTCCTGGCCGAGGTCGCCGAGGCCGCCGGACAGCTCCGGCGGGTAGACATCCGCCGACAGCCCGCGGTTGATGCCGGCCGCGCCCTGGCTCGGGATGATCAGCACGTCGCACTGGTCGAGGCTGCCGCCGCGGATGTCACGGTCGAAGAGGCTCTTGTAGGGGATCCCGAAGCCCTCGAGCACGAAGCGCAGCCAGCCCTCGTCGATGGGGGCGGCGTGCGAGCGGTAGACGCCCACGCGGGGGAGCCTGAGGCGCATGGACCCGGCGGCCGGCGCCGCGGCCGGCGTGACGGCGCAGCCGGGCACGGTGCCCGCGAGCTTGCCGTTCTTCACGTACAAGTCCCCGGAGGCCGCCCGCAGGACGTCGCCGCCCGCGGCCAGCTGCGCGAAGGCGAAGCGGTAGGCGGCGTTGCTCGTCGACGGCACCGCGTACCAGCCGGTGTCGCTCATGGGGGCCTTGGCCGTTGAGGCGGCCGAGCCGCCAGCGGCCAGCACGGCCTGCTCGCCCTGCGCGGCGCCGGGCCAACCGGCAGCCTCGGCCTCGGGCAGGCGGCGGAGATCCGCCGCGAAGGCGCGCTCGGCCCGCACGGCCGTCACGCCAAGGAGGAGCGGCAGGGTGTGGGCCGTGATGTCGTACGGGTTCTTGGGCGGCCCGCCCGGGTATTCGCGCAGGTCGGGGTAGGTCTGCCGCTCCAGCAGGGCCTTGGCGTACGCGCCGAAGGGCTGGGCCAGCAGGATGACGCGCGTGCCCGCGGGGTACTGCACGCCGTCGGAGGTGAAGGGCGCCGTGGCCTCGCTGATCTCGACCAGGCCACGGCGCAGGGTGTCGCAGAGCTCGGCCGCGGTGCCGAAGTCGGGCTGGCCGGGCGGCAGGATGTAGGCGTAGGGCGCCTTGCGGGTGACCGCCCGCTTGCCGATCTCGTATGTGCCGCGCACCCAGCGCGTGCGGAAGCGGGCGGCGTGGTCGAGCACGGCGTGGGCCGCGATCTTCTGGTAGTCGCAGAGGTCGCGCAGGCGCCAACTGCCTCCCGGCCAGGGCTGCGGGTGGTCCTTGTTGGGCGTGAATGGGTCGAAGCCGCGCCCGACGCGCAGCTTCTCGCGCGGCAGGTCGATGGGCGTCGCGATCTTGCAGGAGGCCGCCTCGGTCAGGATGCGCACGCCGTGGTGGTAGTTCATGTAGGCGCGGGCCGGCGTGAAGGCATCGTAGATGACGGAGGTCGACACGCCCTTTTTGTCATGCAGGGCCAGCTCTGCGGCCATCGAGGTGCCCAGGGCGTTGGTCTGCTGGCTGAGCAGCGGGTCGATGTTGGGCTCGTAGGGGTCGATGAACGGCGGCACGAACAGGCGCGGCCCCTCGGAGCCCATCTGGTGCTGGTCGAGGACGACGTGGGGGTGCCAGGCGTTCTGGACCTGGACGCACAGGCGCGTCTCCGCCTGGGTGTGCATGAACCAGTCGCGGTTGTTGTCGTGCCCCGTGTACTTATGGTAGAGCTCCGGCTGGTTGCTGCCCTCGGCCGGGGTGCCGAGCGTCTTTCTGTACCAGTTGGCCACGATGTCCTGGCCGTCGGGGTTGAGGCTGGGAATCAGCAGGTAGATGACATTGTCCAGAATCAGGTGGGTCTCCTCGTCGTCGCCCGTCAGCAGCTCGTGGACGCTCTCCATGCTGACCTGGCTGGCGGCGATCTCCGTGGCGTGGATGGCGCAGGTGTGCAGGATCACGGCCTTGCCGCGGGCGATCAGGCCCTCGGCCTCCTTGGGGTCAAGGCCGCGCGGGTCGGCCAGGCGCTTCTGGATCTGGCGGTAGGTCTCCAGGTCGCGGAGCACCTCGGGCGCCGCGATGCTCATGCAGATGAACGGCCGGCCCTCCGTGGTCAGGCCCAGCTCGTCCAGGCGCATGCGGTCGCTCTCCTTCGCCAGCAGGCGAAAGTAGGCGACCATCTGGCTCCAGTCGGCGAACTGGCGGTCTGCGCCGACGGCGAAGCCCAGGAACTCTTCAGCGGTGGGTATGGACAGGGTGGCTCCCCCCTTTTGGCTCCCGAATCCGCGCGGCAGGCGCCCGCGCGAACCATCGGTTAGAGAGAAGCTTCGAGGGGCGAGGGGCTCTTCCTTGTCTTGCTCAGCGAAGCGGCAGCGGGGAGGCCCAGACCACCGACGTGGCCGTCATCGCCACGGCCACGGCTGCCGTGAGCGCCGCGAACCAGCGGAGGTCGGGGAAGCGGCGCGCGCGCGGGCCGAGGATGCGCAGGCCCACAAAGGCTGCGCCCGCCACGAGCGCCAACTCCGCGAACGCGCCGAACTGCAGGGGTTGAAGCATCAGGCCGGCAAGGGTCAAGCCGAGCGCCACCCACCAGAGGAGCAGCCATCGCTTCATGGCCGCAGCGTACCACACCCCGTCCGT
>Ga0307374_10013021_pt1 | contig 11571 bp, 12 predicted proteins | sample OX3MG_FD_202532 | JGI IMG/M metagenome (GOLD analysis project Ga0307374, IMG submission 202532) | Soil microbial communities from Risofladan, Vaasa, Finland - OX-3 | ecosystem: Environmental > Terrestrial > Soil > Coastal area > Acid sulfate soil | place: Finland: Risofladan, Vaasa | collected...
AATGGGGCAGGCGTGGCCGCAGGCAAAACAGCGCACAAACCCGTTGTCGAGTTTTTCGTACAACTCGCCTTCCCGTACCGATTCCTGCAGGATTTCGCCCAGTGTCTTCATCGCCTTGGCCGTCTCCAGAGAATGTTTTGATGATCTTCTTCTACTCCTATTATACTCCTGCGCCTGAACCCGCAAGACAGCCACCGCAGGGCCGGAAGGGCAGGGAAGTTAGAGGTACAATTCGCGCCGGTCCCAGCAAGTCTGTTGAAGGGTGAAATGGCGCCTGCCTGGATGTTACTCAGGCGCGCCTTGCGGCATGGCTAAAGCCATGCCCTGACGACTTCCCGGCGAACCTAACATAGTAATGCTAGGAAGCAGAACCCTGCTGAAGCTGCTTTGCAAAAGCCTGGAAAAACTGGGTGACAATCTGCCGGGTGGCGGCCTGAATCATGCGCTGTCCCACCGCGGCGATAAGCCCGCCCACCTGCGTTTCACCCGAATAGCTGACCGTTGTTTCACCCTCCGAACCGGTAAGGATGATTTCGCCTTCGCCTTTTAGAAATCCGCCTTTGCCCTGCGCGTTCACTCTGATCCGAAAGCGTTCCGGAGGGTTTGGGTCCAATATTTCGACACGCCCCTGATAAGTCCCCTTGACGGCGGCAATTCCTACTTTCATTTCAGCCTGGTAACTGCCATCGGGGTTCGGAGTCAGCTTCTCGCAGCCGGGCAAAGCCTGAGACAAAGCGTCAGGGTCCAGCAGTTGCTTGTAAACCACTTCACGCGGGGCAGGAATTTTGTAGGAACCTTGAATGTTCATAAAAGGGTGGATTCTCCGTGCCTTGCAATGCAGAGCGGCAGAGCTGCGGGTCAAGCCTCCGTTGGCTTGCGGTTGAGGGTTGTTTCAGCCGGTCAATGTCCGGCGGCCCGTTCTGCGGCCGTGGCCAGCGCCCTTTCGGTATAAACCGTGGCCAGATGGGCCCGGTAGTCCGCTGAGGCGTAAAGGTCTCCGTTCGCTTCAATGTTTTCGGCGGCGTGGCTTGCGGCGAGTTCCAGGTTTTTGGCCGTGGGCAACTTGCCCCGGATGGCATTCTCGACGGCGCTGGCGCGATAGGCTGTTGCGCCCACCCCGGTGATCCCGACCCTGGCCGTTTCCACGGCGCCCCTTTCGTCCAAAGCGACACGGGCTGCCACGCCAACCACGGCAAACCCTGAAGCCGGGTGCGGATGTTTTGCGTAGGCGTCGCCCGTGCGGGGCGCGAGCAGGGGGAAGCGGATGGCGGTCAAAATCTCGCCGGGATTGAGCGAGGTGGTCATCAGGCCAACAAAAAATTCCGAAGCTGGAATCCAGCGTTCGCCCGTCGTGCTGACGGCTTTTAATTCCGCGTCCAGGGCCACGGCTGTGGCAGGCCAGTCGGCGGCGGGATCGGCATGGGCCAGGTTGCCGCCGAGGGTCCCTTTGTTGCGGACCTGCACATCGCCGATTTCCTGCGCGGTCTGCGGCAGCAGCGGGCACTTTTCTTTCAGCAGGCTCGAGGATTCAATCCGGTAGTGGGTTGTCAGCGCCCCAATTTCAAGGCGTCCGTCTTTCTCGATAATGTATCGAAGCCCGTCGAGCCGGGCGATATCCACCAGATGTTTCGGCGAGGCCAGGCGGAGTTTCATCAAGGGAACCAGGCTGTGCCCGCCCGCCAGCAGCTTGCCCTCATCGCCAAACTGCGCGATGAGCTGCGCGGCTTCCTCCAGGGTTTTGGGAACGTGATACTCAAAGGATTCAGAAATCATGATGCGTGGCCTCCTGGCGCCGCCCCGTGCTTTATGAGGTCCCAGATCTTTTCCGGCTTCAGCGGCATGTCGATGTGACGCACGCCCAGCGGGCCCAGCGCATCCACCACGGCGTTGACGATGGCCGGGGTTGAGCCGATCGTTCCCGCCTCGCCCACGCCTTTCACCCCCAGCGGGTTGACCGGCGTTCGGGTTTCCGTATGGGCCGTTTCGAACCATGGAAACTGATGCGCCTTGGGCACCGCGTAATCCATCAGCGTCCCGGTGATAAGCTGGCCGTTCTCGTCGTAGATTATTTCTTCCACCAACGCCTGGCCGGCGCCTTGCGCGATTCCTCCGTGGACCTGTCCGTCAACCAGCATGGGATTCAGGATGCGCCCGCAGTCGTCAACTGCAAAATAGTTGCGCAAGCGGACTTCGCCGGTTTTCGGGTCAATTTCCGTTACGGCCACGTGCGCGCCAAAGGGGTAGGTAAAGTTGGGTGGTTCAAAAACATACAGCTCTGAAAGGCCGGGTTCCATGCCGGGAGGAAGCTCCCGGGCCATGTAGGCTTCCTCAGCCACTTTCTTAAAGGTCACGGATTTTGACCCGTCTTTCGTCTGGATATTGCCTTCCTCAAACACCAGCTCGCCGGGCTTGACGCCCAGTTTGTGGGCGGCGATGCGGGCCATCTTTTTCTTGACCCGTTGGGCGGCGACATAAACAGCTGAGCCACCAACGGCGGTGGCGCGGCTTCCAAAGGTCCCAATACCCATCGGCACCTGCGCCGTGTCCCCGTGAAAAACGGTGACGTCATCAAACGGGATGTCCAATTCCTGGGCGACGATCTGGGCAAAGCTGGTCTGCTCGCCCTGGCCGTGCGGCGAAACTCCGGTCAGCACCGTGACTTTTCCCGTAACCTCCACGCGCACCGTGCCGCTTTCCCATCCGCCCGCGGGCATGCGGCTGGAAGGGCCCATGGCGCAGATTTCAACATAGGTTGAAAGCCCAATCCCGAGAAGCCTGCCTTTCTTCCGCAGGCGCTGCTGTTCCTTCCGCAGCTTTGAATAGCCCGAGAGCTTCAGGACTTTCTTCAAGGTCTTCTGGTAGTTGGCCGTGTCGTAGCTGACTCCGGTGGCCAGCGTGATATCTTTTCCCGGAGCAGGGAAGTTCTTGAGTCTCACGTCCACGGGATCCAGGTTTAGTTCCTGGGCCACCATGTTCATGGCGCGCTCGATGATGTAAGTCGCTTCCGGACGTCCCGCGCCGCGATAGGCATCCGTGGCGATCTTGTTGGTGAAAACGCCGATGGTTTCGACGGAAACGTTCTTGATGTCATAGCAGCCAAGAATCATCAACGCGGTGGAGGTGGGAATGGCCGGAGTCAGAAGCTGGAAGTACGCGCCCATGTCCGCCAGGACGCGGCATTTCAGCCCAACCACTTTCCCGTCCGGCTGGAAGTAAACTTCCACGTCGTCAATCTGGTCGCGCCCGTGGATGGTCCCGGCAAGGTTCTCGCGGCGTCCTTCTATCCATTTCACCGGCCGGCCCAGCAGTTTTGAAGCCAGGCACGCAACCCCTTCTTCCCCATAAACGTTCAGCTTGGAGCCAAACGCGCCGCCCACTTCCGGAGCGATCACCCGGCAGCGGGGCTCGTCGATTTGGGTCATCAATGAAAGCTGGGTTTTCAGGAGGTGCGGAATCTGGGTTGATGACCAGACGGTCAGGGTGTCCTCGCCGGGCGAATAGCTGGCAACAACCCCTCGAGTCTCCATGGCCATGGGGCCCACGCGCTGGTTGATCAGGCGCTGCTTGATGACCTTGATTGCCGGGTCCGCTGCAACCGTCTTCCAATCGCCGCCTTCGAGCCTGGCGACAAACGCGACGTTGTCGCCAAAGGATTCGTGGACCCGGGGAGAACCGCTCTCCAGCGCCTTGTCCATGCCGGTAACGGCGGGCAGCATGTCGTACTCGACTACCACCTGCGCCGCCGCGTCTGCCGCAAGGTAGCGGTTGGTGGCTACAACGGCGGCCACCGGCTCGCCCACGTAGCGCACTCGTTCCCCGGCCAGGCAGGGATGGGCCGGGACCTTCAGTCCTTCCATCCCGGCGGCGCAGGGCACAGGCCCCAGTTTCCCTTTCAGGTCGTCTCCCGTCAGGACGGACAGCACTCCATGAGCATTCCGGGCGGCTTCCGTTTGGATAGAGATGATGCGGGCATGGCCGTAAGGGCTTCTCGCAAAGGCCATGTGGAGCATGCCGTCCAGCTTGATGTCGTCCACAAAATGTCCCCGGCCCTGAATCAACCGGGGATCTTCTTTCCGCTTAATCCGCTTTCCCAGGAGCTTTGTTGTGGCCATGAATCACCTCTCGAGTGCTGCGCCAGGCGGCCTGTGGCCCCTGCCGGGGCCGGGTGGCTTGTCCGCTATTTGCCGGGATGCTCGACAGCCCACTCAATCGCCTTAACGATGTGCTGGTAACCCGTGCAGCGGCAGAGATTGCCTTCCAGCGCGTGCCGTATTTCTTCCCGCGTGGGGTGCGGGTTGCGGCCCAGCAACTGGTGGGATGCCAGGACCATGCCCGGCGTGCAGAACCCGCACTGCAGGCCGTGTTCTTCCCAGAACCCTTGTTGCAGCGGGTGGAGATTGCCGTCTGAACCCAGGCCTTCAATCGTGGTCACTTCCGCGCCGTCGGCCTGAACGGCAAACAGCGTGCATGATTTGGCGGCCTCGCCATTCAGCAGCACGGTACAGGCGCCGCACAACGAAGTCTCGCAGCCGATATGGGTCCCGGTCAGCCCCGCAACTTCCCGCAGGTAGTGCACCAGCAGCATTCGAGGCTCGACTTCGTCTTCGCGCCAGTTGCCGTTAAGGTTGATGCGGATTTTCACGTGCCGGCCTCCGTCCAGATTTTCCACTTCAGTGCCCGAGTCTCAGGCCCGCCGGATCTGGCGAACTTCCGAAGGCAGGCCTGACTGCCTGGTCAGCGTTGCTGGATACGATAAGGAATATACCGCCGGGCAGTGAATGTCAAATGGCCCTTGCAGAAAACGGCCGGGGGATTCTGATGATTCCTGCCGGAGCTTCCACCCGGGTAACAAGCTATTTCTTCTGGAACGATCCCAGGCGTTGCCTGAAGGCTTCAAGGGCTTTCGGAGCCCGTTTGTTCATCCACTGCTCGTAGTTTGAGGCCATGAGTTCCAGATTTTCCCACAGGTGCGGATTTTTGAAGGTTTCGCGCGTGGTGGGAACCAGGCCCTTGATCTTTTCCCAGACGCCGAAAAATTCACCCGTGTTCTGGAAAAAGAAATCCTGTTTGATCAGGCCGCTATTCACGATCGAGCCCACCATCTCCCAATAGGTTACGACCATCCGGAAGAACGCGTTTGCTTCGGAGCTGGGCGGGCATTTCTGCGCGAACTCTTCCGGGGACTGCGCTCGGAACTCGTGAGTAAACCACTCCCGGGCGCGGCGCAGCTTCTCTTCGCGGCGCAAATCATAGAGCCGCAGCAGCAATTCAGCATCGTGGTGATCGGTATGTTCCCTCAAGCCTTTCCCTCCTCAAATTCGTTTTTTTCATCGTGCGGGTCCGAGGCCAGCCGCCCAGTTTCTGCAGGATCCAGAAAGCGGCGCAAGCGAAAAGGCTATCGTACCACGGCCCGGGGGACACTCATGCCGCAATTGGACCGGCCGGCCAGATGAATTTGCCTCAGCGGTTTGATCGTGCAATCCGCAACCCATCGGCAGTCGCACCTTTTTCTCGCTTTCAGAATTTGCAATTCATAATTCGTAATTCATAATTCTTGGTGGCCCATCTTCGCCAGAAAATGCCGGTGGATAGTCGGATCGTCGGTCAATTCCGGATGGAAGGTGGCGGCGAGCAGGTTCGCTTGTTCCACCAGCACGGGCAATCCTTCCGCGCGGCCCAGGATTTTGACCCCTTGGCCCACGCGGCGGATGATGGGGGCGCGGATAAAAACCATTTCAACGGGGTGATCGGAAAGTTCAGGGCACTCGCCCTGCTGGACCGAGCTGTCCACCTGGCGGCCGTAAGCGTTGCGTTCGATGGAAATGTCGATCAGGCCCAGGCGTTCCTGTTCCGGGTTCAGGACTTCCTTCGCCATCAGGATCGCGCCGGCACAGGTCCCGAAAATAGGTTTGTTCTCTTTTGCGAAACGCCGGATGGCGTCACCCATTTCTCGTTCGTTCAGAAACTTCAGCATGGTGGTCGTCTCGCCTCCGGGCAGAATCAGCGCATCGACCTCAGCCAGGTCCTTCACATGCTTGACGAGCTTCCACGACGCGCCGATCAGATCAAGCATCCGGGCGTGCATGGCAAAATCGCCCTGTACGGCAAGAATACCAATCGTTTTATGTTCCTTGCTTTCCATCGCAACGGCCCCGGGCGGTCCGCTCCCAAACGCAGGCCTTAACCTCCCAATAAATTCCTGATAGCAAACGACACATTGGCAGGCCGCTCGGCAAGCCGCCGCATGTACCACGGAAACCAGAACGTTCCGTAGGAGATCAGCACTCCTGACCGCCATCCGTCCCGGGCCAGCCGAAGCTGCTCCGCCGATTGGATCCCGTATAACATCTGAAACTGAAAATCCCCGCCGGTCAAGCCTTCCGTGCGCGCCAGTTCTTCAACACGATGAATCAGCTTGCGGTCGTGAGTCGCGATGGCGGCGCGAACGCCCGCGCTGCGAGCTTCCATGCTCAAGAGTTTCCGGGCCAGGGCAAAGTAGTTTTCGTCCACGTCCTCTTTTCGAGGGAAGGCCGTTTTGGGCGGCTCCAGGTACGCGCCTTTCACCAGCCGGATCGCAGCACCGAGAGAAAGCAGGGACGCCAGGTCGTCCGCCGTCCGGTAAAGGTAGGCCTGAAGGCAGACGCCGACGCTCGAATAAGTGCGGCGGACGCGGCGGTAGAGATCGAGCGTTGCATCGACATAAGGACTTGATTCCATGTCAATCCAGACGATGGATCCCGGGCCGGCCGCCTGAATGATCTTTTCAATATTCGCCTGGCAAAGTTCCGGGCCCAGGTCCAGTCCCAGGTGCGTCAGTTTCACGGAGAGTTCGGAGCGCAGGCCCGCGTCGCGCACCTGGCGAAGAGCGTCAAGGTAATGCCGGGTTACGGATTCAGACTCGGCGGCATTCGAGACGTTTTCGCCCAGATGGGTCAGCACGCTCCCCAGCCCCTGGGCTTCAAGCGTGTGCGCGGCGGCCAGAGCGTCTGCAATCTGCTCACCGGGCATAAAGCGCGCCACGCTTCGCCGGATAAATCGGTACCGCGTTGCCCGCTCGCGCAACCAGTTGTTTCGAGAAGCCCACAGCAAGGCCTCTCGCATCATTCCTGGCATGGGACCAGTCTCTCAGGGCGAGGCTTGGCCGTCAGCCGCGCCCTCGGATAATCTCTTGCACGACCGGCGCACAGCAACGGCGCAACCTGCGGTTAGCTGACCAGCTTCGCTTTCAGGTTGATGGTGGTGCCGGCCAGCGCTTTGGACACCGGGCAGCCCTTCTTGGCGCCTTCCGCCAGTTCCTGAAACCTCGCTTCGTCGATGCCGGGAATCTCCGCTTCGGTTTCAAGGTCGATGCGGGTGATGGCGAAACCGGCCTCTAATTTGTCAAAGTGGACTGAGGCCGTGGTGTGAACCCTCTTCGGCGCAAAACCGGCTTTGCCCAGCCCCGCCGAAAAAGCCATCGAGAAGCAGCCTGCATGAGCGGCCGCAATCAGTTCCTCGGGATTTGTGCCCTCGCCGTTCTCCATGCGCGACTTGAAGGAGAATGGGCCATCATAAGCCCCCGTGCCCATCTTCATGTGCCCGTTTCCCTCAAGAAGACTTCCATTCCATTGTGCTTCAGCCTTGCGAACTGGCATGATTCCTCCTTTTGTTTTGGTGAACTCAAGAATACCGGCGTTGTGAAACGCCCGCGCGCGAATGATGGTCTTGGGCCATCATCGGATTGAATTATTTCACGACTGAATAACCAGCCGGAGACAATGAGGACCCGATTGCCCCGAATACCGGGCCCCTATTTCCATCCCATGCGCTCGCGCAGCGATGTAATGTGCGCGACATGGTGGCGGCCGTGCCAGGCATAGAGACTCAAATACCTGTCAAGGGTGACGATGCCTTGCTCCGGGTGATTCATGGTTCGTGCAAAGTCGGCAGCACTCATTGACCGGAGCAGCACGGCAAACCGCTTGTGCAGCGATTCAATCAGCGCCAGCGATGTCTCAACCGGCGCGGCCTTCGCGTCAGCAAGCTCCGCCCAGCGCTGCTGGTCGTAAGTCTTGATCGTGGGCTGGTCCTCGGTCATCCCCAGCTTGAAGCGGACAAAGGCGTTCAGGTGACTGTCGGCCAGGTGATGCACCACCTGCCGCACCGTCCATCCGCCCTCACGATAAGGCGTGTCGAGTTGCTCTTCTGAAAGCCCCGCCAGCGCCGAGCGCAGTTCCGCCGGCGCATCTGCAATCTGCCGGATGAACATCTGCCGGTCATGGTCAGAGAACTGCTCGGGCAACTTGAATCTTCCAATCGGATATCGTGGGTCCATTCGTTTATCCTTTGAACAGCCGCAGGACCGAGCGACGGGTCCTGCGCCCCAAACTCTTTGATGCTACAATGACTTCCATGAGTACAAGAAAACGTTTTCTCGTCAACCTGATCTTCGACCCCGAGTATAACGGTTACGTGGCCGACGTTCCCCAACTGCCCGGTTGCATGTCGCAGGGAAAATCGGTCGAAGCCGCATTGTCAAATCTCCGGCATGCCGTCCAGATATACCTCAAGGCATCAGACAAGCCGTAAATTGCCAGACTCCCAACGAAACAGCTACCGGCACGCCGGCGCGTGAATCGGTGTGCCGACACCTGTAACCATATCTGGGTTTGAGAGCGCGAATACTCTAAAACTCTCGTAGAAATCGAATCTAAGAACAACACCACCGCGGTCGAAGATAGCGTGCTTGAAGACCCACGGATGGCTGGCTTTCTGCGGCGCAAACGTTGCACTGTTGATCAAATTGCGGAATGCCTGCCAAGGATCAGTATGTCCGGAAAAAGTGTGGGCATGAAGCAAACTTGAGGAGAATATACCCCAGTGCCCTGTGTGCCGCTTGTCATAATGTTTGAAGTACAGAGCGTTCGCAATGGCCTTCATAACGGCGTCAAAGCGGCCCATGTCGAATCGGACTGCACCTGTTTCCCCAATGGGCGTAACAACAGGCCTGACGTTGCGGAAAGTTTGCCATAATAGCGCCGGGCTTCGTTCGAGCGAACGCTTCGTTTTGTCGCAAAACAGTGACAGCCCAACCTCGTTGATCCCTGCGCAAGTGGTCACCAGGTTCCTTACGTACTCTACGTCCTTCGAATTGTCGTTATTGTGTTGTGAACACGAGGGCACTGTATTGAGGTCCGTCCGGAAACCGTGAGGGAAAAAGGCGAGCGGAGGCACGTGTTCCCTGCTGACAGCTTCATTCGTGCAGGCATAACAGAGTTTGCGATTCCTAGCCTGCATAGCGTTCGATTGTCTCCGGCTCTCCATCCGTGATCTGCACTGCTTCTAAAGAGGGTTACCACCCGCGCTTTTGCAGCATCTCTTTCGGGTCCAGCTTGGCGACGTCGGTGCCGCGCATGATCAGCTCTTGTTTCGCAGAATCATGTAAAACGACCTTGCCTGCCGCAGCTTCTTCCAGCGCCCGGGCAAGCTTCTCCTTGACGTAAAGCTCGTATGCAACGTCATCCCGCGCCGCGCCTTCCGGCAAGCCGTCAATCATTTTCTTCGTCTTTTCCTTAACAACGCTCATTTCGGCATTCTCCCTCTGCGCGGCTGCTGTAGCGTCGAGCTATGCTCGACGGGTTGGCGATCATAGATCGCCGCTACAGAATCACCACCCGCGCGTCTGCAGCAACTCTTTCGGATCGAGTTTGGCGACGTCGATGCCGCGCATGGCCTCGCCCAAATCTTCGCAGCACTCGGCCACGACGGCGGGCTCGTTGTAGTGCGTGGTGGCGCGCACGATGGCTTTGGCGCGCTTGGCCGGATCGGACGATTTGAAGATGCCCGAGCCCACAAAGACCGCCTCCGCGCCCAGTTGCATCACCAGTGACGCATCGGCCGGAGTGGCAATGCCGCCCGCGGAAAAATTCGGCACCGGCAGCTTGCCGTTCTGCGACACCCACTTGACCAGATCGAACGGCGCGCCCAGTTCCTTGGCCTTGGCCATCAGCTCTTCCTCGCGCAGTGTGGTGAGTAGGCGCATTTCGCCGGTGATGGCGCGCAGATGCCGGACCGCTTCCACGATGTCGCCGGAGCCGGCTTCGCCCTTGGTGCGGATCATGGCCGCGCCTTCGCCGATCCTTCGCAAGGCCTCGCCCAGGTTGCGGGCGCCGCAAACAAACGGGGCCTTGTACGGCCACTTGTGGATGTGGTGTTCCTCATCGGCGGGCGTCAGCACTTCGCTCTCGTCGATGTAATCCACGCCCACCGACTGCAACACCTGGGCTTCGGCAAAATGGCCGATGCGCGCCTTGGCCATCACCGGGATGGTAACCACTTTCATGATTTCCTTGATGATTTTGATTGACGCCATCCGCGCCACGCCGCCTTCCTTGCGGATGTCCGCCGGGACGCGCTCGAGCGCCATCACCGAGCAGGCGCCGGCATCTTCGGCGATCTTGGCCTGCTCGGCGTTCGTGACGTCCATGATCACGCCGCCCTTCAGCATCTCGGCCAGGCCAATCTTCAATTTCATTTGCTGGTCATACTCCCACATAAGTCCTCCTCGCAAAAACACGTTCGAGTTGCAAACGCGATGCCGGGACCGAATCCCGGCGCAAAATTTTTAATACCAACGCTTTTCGTCTTTCGAATGCGTCTGGCGAACTGCGGAGAACAGGCCCCGGAAACTCTGTTCGTGTTTCGTTTGCCGATAAGCCTGGGCCAACTTCGCCCCGCATATCTCATTATTGGCCGAATAGCCGGAATTGGCAATCAGCGTTGACGAGTCTTTAACCTTAACCTTGCCAGCCTGAGCCTGTATTCAGAATTTGTAGCGCAGGGTCCGCTTTTGGGCCCTGCGGGGTTTCTTATGAAACTGGCACAAGCCGCAGCGTTAGACACGGCGCAATCAGTAGATTCGCATCCAACGCGTCAGGGCATGGCTTTAGCCATGCCGCTGGGAGGTCCGGCACTCCAACCGGCTTTAGCCGCTGAGGGCCGCAAGGGGCTGAAGCCCTGGATGGCGCTCCGGCACGCCTTGCGGCATGGCTGAAGCCATGCCCTGACGAACTGTCAGACCGCCCATGCGCAAACATTTATGTCAGAAAGCGAACGCTGCGCTACAAGGGCGTCCGCGACGATGACGGAACCATTGGCCTCACAGCGTCAGGGCCAACTGGTCGCCGGCGTGCAGCGTCACTTCCGGAGTAAAGACAAAAGTAACTTCCTCGCCTTTCTGCTGAATCTCGTAGGGCAGGGGCTTGTTGCGAATTTTCCCGGCTGGCGCGCTCCCGGCCGTTTTTCGAGCCCTGACCGTCACTTTGTGGCACGCCAGGCTGCCTTCGGCGACGGAAACGGTGAAATGCATTCTCCCGCCCTGGGTGCTCTGGGTAAAGCTGCCCCACGCCGTTCCGGCCGACCAGAAAGACGAAAAGTTGTCAGGGTTCACCAGAGGCTGGGCGATGACCGTTTTATCAGCGCCGTTGTAGCGAAAGCCGCTGAGCGCCACGAGCGGCGCCCAGCCTGCCATGGGCCGGGCATAGTGGTAGCCGCATTCCGCCTCGTTCCACGGATTCCGTTTCTCTCCGTCAA
>Ga0307374_10013022_pt1 | contig 11571 bp, 12 predicted proteins | sample OX3MG_FD_202532 | JGI IMG/M metagenome (GOLD analysis project Ga0307374, IMG submission 202532) | Soil microbial communities from Risofladan, Vaasa, Finland - OX-3 | ecosystem: Environmental > Terrestrial > Soil > Coastal area > Acid sulfate soil | place: Finland: Risofladan, Vaasa | collected...
GGCGACCGGGCAGGAGCCGGCGACCGGGCAGGAGCCGAAACGGGCGGGGCGGGAGACGGCGGCGGGGCGTGAGCCGGGCGGCTGCGCCGCAGTGGTGTGGCACCGGGGGCGCGTGGGAGCCGATCGGGAGCCGGCACCGGCGGGGCGGGAGCCGGCACCAGCGAGGCACGGCCAGCCCAGGCACCGGCGGGCCGGGAGCCGACTCCGGCGGGAGCCCGGGCTTGGCGACCGCCGCCTACTTCGCCGGGGCGCCCCGGGCGGCCAGGTTCGCCGCATGCCGTCCGTAGGCCACGATGATCGACTGCACCAGCGGGTGGCGCACGACATCGCCCTCGTCAAGATAGATGAACGAGAGACCCTGGACGTCCGCGAGCACGCCGCGCACCTCCGCCAGACCGGATGGGCGTTCGATCGGGAGATCCACCTGGGTGATGTCGCCGGTAACCACGGCGCGACTGCCGAAGCCCAGGCGCGTCAGGAACATCTTCATCTGCTCCGAGGTGGTGTTCTGCGCCTCGTCGAGGATGACGAAGGCGTCATCCAGGGTGCGCCCGCGCATGTACGCCAGGGGTGCCACCTCGATGGCCCCGCGCTGCATGTGGCGCTCATAGGCCTCCACGCCCATGATGTCGTAGAGCGCGTCGTACAACGGCCGGAGGTACGGGTCCACCTTCTCCTGGAGGTCGCCGGGCAGAAAGCCCAGCTTCTCGCCGGCTTCCACCGCCGGCCGCGTCAGCACGATGCGGGTGACCTCGCGGTTCTTGAAGGCCGTGATGGCCATGGCCATGGCCAGATAGGTCTTGCCGGTACCGGCCGGCCCGATGCAGAATACCAGCGCATCGCGGCGGATGGCCTCCACGTAGCGCTGCTGGCCCAGGGTCTTGGGCCGGATGGATTTCCCTCGCACCGTGACGCAGACGGCGTCCTGCCAGAGCCCATCCAGGCGGTCGATGTCCCCGCGGCGGGCGACCTCGACCGCGTACTGCACGTCCCTGGCGCCCAGTTCGCGGCCGGAATCCGCCAACCGCAGCAGCCGCTGCAACAGGGCGACGGTCGTCTCAGTGGCCTGCACGGACCCGGAGATGACCAGTTCGTTGCCCCGGGCCAGGATACGCACGCCCAGCCCGGTCTCCAGGGCGCGGAGGTTCTCCTCCTGCCTTCCGTACAGCACCGAGGCGTTCTGATTGTCCGGTACGGCAAACCGCCGGGGCTCGGTCTCTGCAGCCGGCAATGCGGCACCCCTCTCCCAGACCGACCGGGGCCTACCCCATCCCCCCCGCACCGGTGCCTGCCGGGGCCGGGATGCCCGGTCCGGCCTCCGGCGCGGCCGCCCGGAACACGCCGATCATGTCCTCGGTTTCGACCTGCAATTCCACGCCCGCGCGGTCACCGCCGGGGAGCGCGAAGGTGCGCCGTCGCTCCTGCAGGATCCGGGCGTGTGGCGGGAGGTGGGGGATCAGGAACGTGCGGGCCTCCGCCGCCGCCAGATCGCCGGCGTCGTCCACCGAGAGGCGCCGTAGGTAGTACTTGACCTCCGTATAGCGCAGTGTGGCGAATTCGACGGGGAGGGTGAGGTTCCTCCAGTGCAGCGGCGACCCCACGTCCCGCCGCAGCGCGTAGGCGGCGAAGGGCACGCGTCCCCACCCCTGCAGGTCCAAACGCACGGAACCGACCAGGACCGAGCGGCGGACGAAGGCCCGACCGGTGGGAATGCCGACGGACAGCGACAGCGGCACCTCGGCATACGTGGAATACCACTGGCGCGCCAGCACCGTGCCGGAGGCATGGACCGTCGTCTGCTGCAAGGCGCCGGCGTGGCTGCGGGTGGCCGGCAGGGCGGCCCACCCCCGGATCAGCACCTGGCCGGTGTGGACCGTGGCACCCGGGGCCACCTCCGCCTGACCGGCGTGGACGGTAATGGCGGTGACGATGCCGTCGTGGGCGGCGACCACATCGCCCTTGAACATCGCCTCGGCGTAGGCGGGGCGGGGGCGGATCCGCTCGACGACCGCAATGATGGCCAGTGTTCCGTGCAGGGTGACGGCCGCCCAGGAGAGATCGCCCACGACCACCGGCAATCGGCGCGCCAGGGTCGCGGCGTCGAGGCCCCCGCGCCAGACCCCGGGGCGCAGGCCCAGGGAGGCGGCCGCCCCCAGGACAACCGCGGGTGCGACGCGGTCAGTGCCCTGGACCTCCACGAACCAGACGAAGCCCGAGAGCACGTAGAGGGCGAGCGCCGCCACCACCGTCGCGCCCACCAGGAAGGGGCGCCGCGCGAGGCGGGCCACCAGGAAGGGCGCCCCCAGACGCGCAGCGATGCGGACACGCGCCCCAGAGCCGGAGGCGGCCGGTCGCACCCGGCGGAAATGGCGCAGGGCAATGCGCAGGCGGAGGCCGTCGCCGACGCCCCGCGCGCGGCGGAAGGGGACACCGGCCTCCAGCAGGAGGCCGAGGAAGGCGGTGGGTTGCGCGACAGTGACCCGCAGGTCCAGTTCACCCCGCAGCCACCGCCCCAGGCCAGCCGACCACGGCACGCGCCCCGCCCCCCCGGCGCGTCGCAGGTCCCCGCGCCGCTACGTGTGCTACCCCGGTCCCTCGAAGTGGACCGCGGTCAGTTCCCCGGTCACGCTGATTTCGCCGTCGCGCACCACGCCGACGGTCAGGTCCCGGCCCAGGACGACCACGCGCCCGGCGCCGGTGCCGATGGCCACACGCTCGGGCCGGAACTCCAGCAGACCGCGATGGTTTTCCACGGTCATCTGCAAGTGACCGAGCACCGTGATCCGCGGCAGGTCGAAGACGATCTCCAGCGGCAGGTCGAGGCCGGCCGTCAGCGCGGCGCGCAGCCGTGCCCGCAGACCCGTCCGGCGGTTGGGCCCCGCGTCGCCGCCGTGCGGCCGGGCGGCGGGTCTGCCCCCTCCGACCGGCTGCGGCAACGCCTCGGCCCCCTTCGCGCGAGTCTATGTCCTGCCCGGCCACGCCTAGAAGCGAGGCCGCGTATGGCGCAGGCGCCCCCTGGGGCAGCCTCAGGGCAAGGGCGTGCGGGCACGGCCCGCACGCCGGGCCGGTGGGGCGGAGCACGCAGCGGGGCGGCGGCCGAGCCGGCCGCACGGCCGAGGCGGAGCCGGGCACGGGGCCGAGCCGGAGCCGGGTACGGAGCCGAGCACGGAGCCGGGTACGGAGCCGAGCACGGAGCCGAGCCGGAGCCAGGGCGGAGTCACGGCGGAGCCCGCGACGGGGCCGAGGCGGGCCTGGGGTGGAGCCGGGGCAGAGCCACGCAGCGGCGGGCCAGGGCAGCGCGGAGCGAGGGGCGGCCGAGGCAGCGGGTGCGTAGCCGAATCCCGTGAGCCCCAATGCCTGCAGCACACTGATCGAGGGGTGGGTGCCCGGATGGGCAGCGTCGTCAACGTGATCGAGCTGGTGGCCGATGCCGAGGGGGGTTGGGTGGACGCGGTTCAGAACGCTGTCCGCGAGGCGGCGCGCACCGTGCGGCACATCACGGGAGTGGAGGTGACCAACCTCACGGCCCTGGTCGAGGACGGCCGCATCACCAGCTACCGCGCCAACGTGAATCTGGCCTTCGCCGTCGAGCCGCAGGAGAGTCATGAGCCGGACGCGGAGCCACGCCACGGCCGCGTGTAGGCAAGCGCTGCGAACGTCGGTGGGGACACCGCTCCGGAGCTTGAAGGCCTTGGGGCACAGGGGCCATGTGGCATTGGTGCCCCGGCTAGGCCGGGGCGGTCAGCCGCCGAGGAGCTGGCGCACCAAGCCGGCCACCTGCGCGCCGTCCGCGCGGCCGCGGACCCGGGGCAGCAGCAAGCCCATGACCTTGCCCATCTCCTTGGGGGAGGTCGCGCCCACCTCGGCGATGGCGCCGCGCACGGCGTCCTGCAGCGCCTCGGCCGAGAGCGGCTGGGGCAGGTAGGTCCGCAGCACCGCGATCTCCTCGCGCAGCTGCACCTCCGTCTGGTCGCGCCCGCGCCCCTCGATCTCGGCCAGGGTGTCCTGTCGCACGCGGACCTCCCGGTCCAGCAATGCGGTGACCTCCGCGTCGGAGAGGGCCCGGTGCTGATCGATCTCGGCGTTGCGGGCGGCCGCGATGGCCAGCCGCAGGACCGCCAACCGCAGCCGCCCCGCCTCCCGCTCGCGGAGGGCAGCGCGACTGTCCTCCTGCAACCGCTCCAGCATGGTCATGGCCGGGTGGCGGCGCCCCAGGGGCGTCGCCTGCCCCCCCTTCGTGGTGGTCTGTGGCCGCGACCTCGCGACGGGCCGAGGCCCGCCGGGGTCACCCCGGGGGCCAGGTCAGCGGCCGGCCGCCCAGCAGGTGCACGTGGAGATGGCCAACGCTCTGACCACCGTCCGCTCCCGTGTTGAGCACGAGGCGGTACCCCGCCGCCAAATGCAAGCGAGCCGCCAGCGAGCGGCAGGTGGTCAGGAGGTGGCCCAAGACCTCCCCCTGATCCGCCGGGACCTGGTCCAGCCCCGCCCAGTGGGCGCGCGGGATCACCAGGACGTGCACTGGCGCCTGCGGGTGCACGTCCCGGAAGGCCACGACAAGGTCGTCCTGGTGAAGGAGGTCCGCCGGAACCTCTCCCGCGGCAATCTTGCAGAAGATGCAGTCGGCCAAGGTCAGCCTCCTCGGGCGTGCGCGTCCCGTGGATAGGACCGGACCGGGGCCGGGCGACACCGGTGCCGTCGCGGTGGCGGCCTCTGCCGGCTATGCCCCCGCCGGTCCGCGACGCTCCCCGTGCCGCTCGATGGCCAACTCGATCAGCTGTGTGAGCAGCGCCCGATAGGGCAGCCCGCTCGCCTCCCAGAGCTGCGGGTACATCGAGGTGGCCGTGAAACCGGGGATGGTGTTGACCTCGTTGAGCAGGATGCGCTGGCCGCCCCGCTCCACAAAGAAGTCTATCCGCGCCAGACCCGCACAGTCCAGGGCGGCGAAGGCGCGCAGGGCCATCCCCTGGAGTTCGGCGACGACCTCTGGCGGGAGGTCGGCCGGAACAATGAGGTCGGCGCCTTCCTCCGTATATTTGGACGCATAGTCGTAGAACTCGCGGCGGGGGATCACCTCCCCCGGCACGGAGGCCCGGGGCCGGTCATTGCCGAGCACCGCGCACTCGATCTCGCGCGGCTCCAGGACGGCCCGCTCGCAGATCAGCCGCCTGTCCAGCCGCGCCGCCTCCGCCAACCCCAGGGCCAATTCCTCCGGCGTGTGCGCCTTGGTGATGCCCACGCTGCTGCCGAGGTTGGCTGGCTTCACGAAGCAGGGTAGGCCGAGGCGGGCGACCACCGTGGCCACGACCGCCTCTGGATCCGCGAGCCAGTGGTGCCGCATCACCGGCACGTAGTCCGTCACCGGCAGGCCGTGGCGACAGAGCACATCCTTTTGCGCGACCTTGTCCATGCCAAGGGCCGAGCCGAGGACGCCGGCGCCAACGTAGGGCAGATCGCAGAGTTCGAGGAGGCCCTGCAGGGTGCCGTCCTCCCCGTTGGGACCGTGCACCAACGGAAAGATGACATCCAGCGGCGGCAGTGGGGCTGCGGGCCCAGCCGCGGGGATGAGGCTGCGCGCCGCGCCCGGGACCATGGCCAGCGCCAGGCCGTCGGCCGCGCCCGGACCGGCCCCAAGCGCGGCCGCGGCGTCGCGGGGCAGCAGCCACCGACCCTCCCGCGTGATGGGCAGCGCGACCACCTCGAAGCGCTCTGGATCGAGCGCCGCGATCACCGAGCGCGCCGACATCAGCGAAACCTCGTGCTCCCCGGAGCGGCCGCCGAAGACCACGCCCACCCTGATCTTTGCCGTGACCACATCGCCTCCGTTGCTGGCGGGGCGGCCACCGCCGCACTCCCCAGCGGGTGCCGCCACGCTATGCGCCCGCCTCCGGCCCGGTCCGACCCAGGGAGCCCAGGGCGGAGAGCACCAGGGTCAGGGCCACCAGGGCGGCGGTCTCGATGCGCAGGATGCGTGGGCCGAGCGGCAAGAGGCGCGCCCCCGCCTCCAGGGCGGCCGAGACTTCCCCCTCGCTCCAGCCGCCCTCCGGCCCGATGGCGATGAGCACGCCCGACGGCCGGGGGGCCAGGGCAAGGCCGCCCGGCGCGCCCGCGGGCCCGGGGTGGGCCAGGAGGCGGGAACCGGCGACTCCGGCCAGCGCCTGCGCCAGGCCGCAGGCCGGCAGAACCGGCGGGATCCGCCGCCTGCCCGACTGTTCGGCTGCGGCGCGGGCGAGGCGCTCCCAGCGGGCCGGGCGCCCGGCGCCGACGTGGCCAGCCGGGGCCGAGCGTTCGGCCAGCAGCGGCAGGATGGCGGCCGCCCCGATCTCCACCGCCTTTTCGATGAGCCAGTCCATGCGCTCGCCCCGGGGGACCGCCACGGCCAGAGTCACGTCAGTCTCGGGCTCCGGCGCGGGCGCAGTGGCACGGACGGCCAGGACGCGCGCCCGGCCATCCCCCACCCATTCGAGGTCCCACTCGGTACCGTCGGGCGCCACACCGATCAGCGCCGCCCCCGCCCCCAAGCGGAGTACCGTGCCCAGGTGCCGACGCGCCGTCTCCGGGAGCGCGAGCACGCCCCCCGGTGGGGCGAGGCCCTCCAGGAACACGCGGGGCCGCCTCATCGACCCGTGGCGGAGCGCGGCCGGACCGCCGAGGCCCCCGTGGTCCGCGGACACGCCCTACCCCCCCCGCCCCACAGCCGGTCACGATGCCCTCCAGGAACACGCGGGGCCGCCTTATCGACCCGTGGCGGTGCGCGGCCGGACCGCCCGAGGCCCCCCTGCTCTACGGCCACGCCCCTCGCCCCCCGTCACGCGGCGAGCCTCACGCCCGGCGCGCCCACACGGCGACCCAGTCCTCCAGGCGGACCGCTTGGAGGATCCGCAGACCAGCCTGCCGGAGCGCCGACTGCACCCGGCTGCTGCCCTCACCGACGATGCCGGAGGCCACCAGCGTCCCGCCGGGCGCCAGAGCCGCCGCCAGATCGGGGGCGAGTTCGACCAGGGCATCGGCCGTCAGGTTGGCTGTGCAGATGTCACAGGGGGGTGTCCGCGCCGTCAGCAGGTCGCGCAACTCGGCGTAGTGGACGTGGACCTGCTGGGCGACGCCGTTTGTCGCCACGTTCTGCCTAGCGACGCGCACCGCCAGCGGGTCGATGTCCAGCGCGGTCACCACGGAGGCGCCGAGCATCGCCGCCGCCACGGCCAGGATGCCCGATCCGGTCCCCACATCCAGCACGGTCAGGTCATCCGCCACGAGGTCCTCGAGGGCGCGCAGGCACAGGACGGTGGAGGGGTGGGTCCCGGTGCCGAAGGCCATGCCGGGGTCCAGCCGCAGAACCAATTCACCGACCCTCGGGGCGAACGGCTCCCAGGTCGGCGCCACCACCAGGCGGCGGCCGATGCGGATGGGGTGGAAGTGCTCGCGCCAAGCGTTCGCCCAGTCCTCCTCCGCCACGAACCGCTCGGTCTGCCGCAGTTCGCTCATGCCGGGGAAGAAGGCGACCAGGTCCATCAGCTCCTGCCGCAGGGCCCCGAGTCGCTGGGGGAGGCGTTCGTCCCGGGGCAGGTAGGCGCGCAGCTCGGCGCGGGTCTCGTCGTCGATGACCACGCCACCGGTCCCGGCCGTGTGCAGCAGGTGCGCCACGGCTTCCAGCGCCTCCGCGGGGATGGTCAGGCAGATCTCGCAGTATTCCACGCTGCTGCCGCGTTCCTTTCGGCAGGGCGGCACATGGCCTGCAGGCCTCCCCCCGCGGGCCGCTACCGCCCGAGGACCTTGCGGAAGGGGTGTCGCTCTGGACCGTCGACGATTTCACCACGGGCCTCAGCATACTGCCGCAGGGCCTGCCGCTCCGCGGCGGACATCTGGCGCGGCACATCCACGCGCACCACCACCCGGTGGTCGCCGCGACTGTGCCCGCCGATCGCCACGATGCCGCGGCTGCGCAGGCGCAGGACGTCCCCAGGCTGCGTGCCCTCCGGCACGCGCAGGGTCACCTTGCCCTCCAGGGTCTCGACCTCGACCTCGGCGCCCAGCGCCGCCTGCGCCACGCCGACCGCCACCAGGCTGACCACGTCCTGGCCCTCGCGCTGGAAGAGGGGATGGGGGGTCACCGCCACATCCACGTACAGGTCGCCGCTGGGACCGCCGCGGTCGCCGGCCTCCCCCTCCCCCTGCAACCGGAGCCGCTGGCCGTCCTCGATGCCAGCCGGTACATGCACCGAGAGCGTCCGCCGCCGCCGGAGCCGTCCCTGTCCCTGGCACTCGGCGCAGGGCTTCTCCAGAATGGTGCCGCGGCCGGCGCACGTGGTGCAGGGTTGGACGCTGACGAACTGCCCGAAGGGCGTGGAGCGCGCCACGCGCACCTGGCCGGCGCCGGAGCACGTGGCGCACGGCTTCGGTCGGCTGCCGGTCGCCGCGCCGGTGCCCGCGCAGGCCTGGCACGCCTCCGTCCGCGGGATGGTGATCTCCTTGGTGGTGCCGAACGCGGATTGCTCGAAGGTCACCTGCAACGCGACCCGCAGGTCGTTGCCGCGCGCCGGTCCGCCACGCCGCCGACCACCGCGGCCCCCGAAGAAGGCATCCCCCAGCACGCTCTCAAAGAGGTCCTCGAAGCCGACCCCGCCGAAGCCCGGCGCGAAGCCGCCACTTTGCCCCCCGCCGCTCTCCGCCTGGGCGAAGGCCGCATGCCCCAACTGGTCGTATTTGGAGCGCTTTTCCGCGTCGCTGAGGACCGAATAGGCCATCCCCAGCTCCTTGAACTTCTCCGCGGCGCCCGGGTCGCCCTGATTGGCGTCCGGGTGATGCTTGCGCGCCAACTGGCGGAAGGCGCGCTTGATCTCGGCTTCGTCGGCCGTCCGAGGGATGCCGAGTACTTCATAGAAGTCTCTGGTCGGCAAGGCCCGCTTCCCCTCCCCGCCCCCCGGGCAGCGGCACGCCCCGATGACCGGGGGCTACCCTGCCCGCCGGGATCGCGCCGCGCGACCGGCACCCAGGCGGTGCCCCGTCAGGCCCCGCCCTTGACGTCGTAGTCCGCATCCACCACGCGCTCGCCGGCTGGCGCTGGCCCTTGGTCGGGTGCCTCCCCGGCGCCGGGGGGCGTGGCGTCGCCAGCCCCGGCGTTCTGATACATCGCCGCGCCGACCTCCAGGACGAGCTTCTGGAGCGCCTCGACCTCCCGGCGGATCGCGCCCGCGTCCTCGCCCGCCGCCGCCTGCCGCACCCGCTCGGCCTGCTCCTTGACGGCGGCGCTCTTGGCCCCGTCCACCTTGTCGGCCAAGTCCTTGAGGGTCTTCTCGGCATTATACACGAGGGAGTCCGCGGCATTGCGCGCCTCGATCAGCTCCTGGCGCGCCTTGTCGTCCTCGGCGTGCGCCTCCGCCTCGCGGACCATCCGCTGGATCTCCTGCTCACTGAGACCGCCCTGGCCCTGGATCGTGATCTTCTGCGTCTTGTGGGTGGCCTCATCCTTGGCCGAGACGTTGAGGATGCCGTTGACGTCGATGTCGAAGGTGACCAGGATGTGCGGCGTGCCGCGGGGCGCCGGGGGGAGGCCGTCGAGGATGAACCGGCCGAGGGATTTGTTGTCCACAGCCATGGGCCGCTCCCCCTGCAGCACGTGGACCTCGACCTGCGTCTGGCCGTCGGCGGCCGTCGAGAACGTCTGCGAGCGGGAGGTCGGAATCGTGGTATTGCGCTCGATGACGCGCGTGAACACGCCACCCATCGTCTCGATGCCCAGCGAGAGCGGCGTCACATCCAAAAGTAGGACGTCCTTGACCTCGCCGCCGAGCACGCCCGCCTGCACCGCCGCGCCGAGCGCGACCACCTCGTCGGGGTTGATGCCCTTGAAGGGATCCTTGCCAAAGAGTCGCCGGCAGGCGTCCTGCACCGCCGGGATGCGCGTACTGCCGCCGACCAACAGGATCTTGTCGATCTTGGCGGCGTCCTTCCCGGCGTCTGCCATCGCCCGGCGGGAGGGGCCCATGGTCGCCTCCACCAGGTCGGCGGTCAACTCGTCGAACTTCGCCCGGGTGAGGGTCACGTCCAGGTGCTTGGGGCCATGGGCGTCGGCGGTGATGAACGGCAGGTTGACGTTGGTCTGGACGACGCTGGAGAGTTCGATCTTGGCCTTTTCGGCGGCCTCCTTCAGGCGCTGCAGGGCCATGCGGTCCTGGCGCAGATCGATCCCCTGTTCGCGACGGAACTCCTCGGCGATGTAGTCCATCACCCGCTGGTCGAAGTCGTCGCCCCCGAGGTGGTTGTTGCCCGAGGTGGCCTTGACCTCGAAGACGCCGTCGCCGAGTTCCAGCAGCGAGACATCGAAGGTGCCGCCGCCCAGGTCGAAGACCAGGACCGTATGGTCCTCGCCCTTATCCACGCCGTACGCCAGGGCCGAGGCCGTCGGCTCGTTGATGATGCGGAGCACTTCCAGACCGGCGACGCGGCCGGCGTCCTTGGTCGCCTGTCGCTGGGCGTCACTGAAGTAGGCGGGCACGGTGATCACGGCCTGCTCGACCTTCGCCCCGAGGTAGGCCTCGGCATCCGCCCGCAGCTTGCCGAGGATCATCGCGGAGATCTCCTGCGGGGTGTACTGGGCGCCGCGCGCGGCCACGACGGCCATGCCGTCGGCGCCAGCGGTGACCCGGTAGGGCACGCGCCCGGCCTCCTGGCCCACCTCGTCCTGGCGGCGGCCCATGAACCGCTTGATGGAAAACACCGTGTTCTCAGGGTTGGTGATGGCCTGCCGCTTGGCGACCTGGCCGACCAGCCGCTCGCCGTCCTTGGTGAAGGCGACCACCGAGGGCGTCAGCCGGCTGCCCTCGGCGTTGGGGATGACGACGGCCTCCCCACCCTCCATCACCGCGACGACCGAATTGGTGGTGCCGAGGTCGATACCGATGATCTTGCCCATCAGTGCTCCCCTTCTTTCGCCGCGTCCGCCGGGCTGGTGGCGGCTGGCTCCGCGGCAGCCGCCTCGGCGGCAGCCGACTCGGAGGCGACCTTGACCATCGCCGGTCGGAGCACGGCATCCCGCAGGACGTACCCCTTGCGGTACTCAAGGGCGATCGCGCCGGGCGCGACCCCCGGTACCGGCCCGCGGGCTACAGCCTCGTGCCGCGCCGGGTCGAAGGGCTGGCCGACGGCGGCCATCGGGGTCACGCCCGCGGCGGACAGCACGGTGCCGAATTGCCGCAGGGTCATCTCGACACCCTGCCGGACCGCCGCCGCATCGCCGGCGGCGCCCAGCGCCCGCTCCAGGTTATCCACCACCGGCAGGAGCCCCACGATGAACCCCGCGACGGCGCTCTCCCCCCAGCGCACCTGATCCTGGGCTGTGCGCCGCCGGTAGTTGTCGAAGTCGGCCTTGAGGCGCACCAGGCTCTGCAGGTACTCCTCGGCCCTGGCGGCAGCGGAAGCCTCCGCCTCGGGCGGCTCCTCGGCCGACTCGGCGCCCTCCTGCACCGGCGGCGGCTCCTGCGGCTGCTCGATCTCCCCCGTGGTCTCCTCGTCCCGCATCAGTACCCTCCCTCGAACCGGGCCAGGGGCCCGTGGTCACCGGTGACCATTCGCTAG
>Ga0307374_10013023_pt1 | contig 11570 bp, 8 predicted proteins | sample OX3MG_FD_202532 | JGI IMG/M metagenome (GOLD analysis project Ga0307374, IMG submission 202532) | Soil microbial communities from Risofladan, Vaasa, Finland - OX-3 | ecosystem: Environmental > Terrestrial > Soil > Coastal area > Acid sulfate soil | place: Finland: Risofladan, Vaasa | collected...
GCCTATGGTCCTAGCGAAATCTTTGCGCCGGAATCCCTTGGAGGCCGCCAAGGATTTAGCCGCGAGCTTCTCCGATATCCCTGAAATCGAAAGCGCGCAGGCGGAGCCGCCCGGCTTTGTCAACATTACCCTCAAGCTTTCCGCCCTGTGCGCCAACCTCAAGGCCGTCACGCTCGCGCCCCAGGACTACGGACGCGACCCGGACGCAGCCCCGCGCCGCATCCTCATGGAGTTCGTCTCCGCGAACCCTACCGGCCCGCTGCACCTGGCCTCGGGGCGCGGCGCGACGCTGGGCGACTCTCTGGCCCGCATCCTGCGTCGCATCGGACACGACGTGTGGGCCGAATACTACGTCAACGACGCCGGCGCGCGCGTGACCCTGCTCGGGCTCTCCCTCAAAGCGCGTTACGACGAGTTGCACGGCCGGCCGGCTCAGGTTCCCGAGGGCGGATACCAGGGGGACTACCTCAAGGATTTGGCGGCCGCTCTGCCGGAAAAAGCCGGGAATTGGAGCGCCGACGAGTTCGGCCGCTGGGCGATGGATACTCTTTTAGCGTCCCACAAGAAGGACATGGACGATTTCCGCGTCCAATTCAACCGCTGGTTCAAGGAAAGCGAGCTTCACGCCTCGGGAGCGGTGGAAGAGACTCTTAAATACCTCAAGGACCGCGGCATGGTCTACGAAAAGGAATCCGCCTTATGGCTGGGCACGTCCTCGGACGAAAAGGCCGGCGACGACAAGGACCGCGTTCTGGTGCGCTCGGACGGGCGGCCGACCTACTTTTTGCCGGACATCGCCTATCACAAGACCAAGTACGACCGCGGATTCGCCGAGCTCATCGATATTTTCGGGGCGGACCACCATGGCTACGTGCCCCGCTTAAAGGCCGCCATCTCGGCTTTGGGACACGACCCCAATTCCTGCCACGCCATCGTGCACCAGCTTATCCATCTCTACCGCGGCCAGGAGGCCGTCAAGATGTCCAAGCGCGCGGGAACATTCGTGCCCCTGCGCGAGGTCATGGAAGAGGCGGGAACCGACGCCTGCCGGTTTTTCTTCGCCCTGCGCACTCCTGACTCGCACCTGAATTTCGACCTTGACTTGGCCAAGAAGCAGTCCTCTGAAAATCCGGTTTACTACTGCCAGTACGTGCATGCGCGCATCTGCTCCATCTTCCGCGAGGCGGCCAAGCAGAATATTCTGCCTGCGGGCAGCCCCTTGCCCGAACCAAACGCGAGCTTGCTGGGCGCCCCGGAAGAGCGCGCCTTGATGGCCAAAATCGCCTGGTTCCCCGCGGCGCTCAAATCCTGCGAGAAAGAGCTTTCGCCTCATCCCCTGGCCAGCTATGTCTTGGAGCTCGCCGGTGTTTTTCATTCCTTCTACGAGAAATGCCGAGTCAACGACGCGGCCAACCCGGAGCTCTCCCGCGCGCGGCTGCTGTTATGCGCCGGGGCACGGGACGTCATGGCGCAGGGGCTCGGGCTTCTGGGGGTCTCGGCGCCGCAGAAAATGTGAAGAAGCGAATCCCGCCCGCGCGGAACGACAGTCGACGCCCCCTCCTTCAGGCAATTGGGATTCTCGAATCCTGCTTCCGGGAAAAATTCGGGACGCCGCGGCAACCGCAAATTGCCCCGGCGGCGCGCGCCAAGCTCAAGATTTTCGCCAAATTCTCGCCGCACCACTCGCTCAAGGGGTTGGAAGGATTTTCGCACGCGTGGCTGCTGACCTACCTCCACTTGAACACCCAAAAAACGTTCCGCCCCAGCGTGCACCCGCCGCGCCTGGGCGGCAAGGCCGTGGGGGTCTTTGCCTCGCGCTCTCCCCACCGCCCCAGCCCCATCGGGCTCTCGCTGGTCAAAATCGAGAGAATCTCCGGCGATACGATCTATTTTTCCGGAACGGACCTAGTGGACGGCACGCCCGTGATGGACGTAAAGCCTTACATCCCATGGTATGACGAGGCTAAGTGCGCGCTGGGCGGATGGGCCGAGAACACGCCGCAGCAGAGCTTAACGGTTGGCTTTGCTCCCAAGGCCCTGCGGCAAATCAAACGTTTTCAATCTGCCGCGCGGCCGGATCTGAAAATCATGTTGGAGCAGATTCTCCGGCAAGATCCGAGGAATCCGCGCGATCGTTCCCAGCTTAAGCGCGACAAAATTCACGAACTGAGGATTTGGGATTTGAATATTTGTTTTCTAGTGCATGGGCGGCGCGCTGTTATTGAGTCCGTTCACCCGGCGGGGCCGAAAGACTACCTCCGTCCCGGCCGCGTCCCTGCGGAGCTTCTGTAGGGAACGCACGGCCGCATGCCTCTTGTTTTACGCAATTGTGATAATATATACGTGCTTTCATAGAAATTTGATGTCGTCGTAATGGGGACACGATGAAAAAGAAAGACTCTAAAGATGGAAATAAAAAACCATCTAAAAGACCTTATATAATCCCAACTTTAACCGCTGCAGGCAGTTTGCTTTCAATGATTAACAGCCCTTGGGCTTCCGCGACGTCTGTTTGTTGCCTAACAGAAAGGCTCGTTCTCTCCAGAAAACGCATGACCGCGCGTCGGCGCCTTCTTAAGGATGTCGCGACAGTGATTTCTCGCTGATTTCCGGTAAAGCACGCCGACATCAGCGGATGCCGATTTTAAAGCCACGTCTTCCGCGGGTCAGTTTGATCCAGGCACCGGCGTTCATCTCCCAGGCCCCCATAAGCTCCTTGGCGCTTTTAAGCGCCCACCTAAAACGTTCAAGGATCGCCCCATCTATCAGGGACTCAAACCTGTCCATGCTTAAACGCCTGCGTCTTGCGGGAAATATAACAAGCACTCGCCCCGGCATCAATGAACTCATATTTTTTCTCAGGAAAAACGCGGGGCTTTTGGAGACCGCCCTCCAGGCAGAAACGAACAGTATTCTTGCAGCGGAACCCGACATCGTGGGGTTTTCAGTTCTTGTCGGAACGGAAGAACTCAGCCTGGAACTAGCCCGCCGGATTAAACACGCGTCCCCCCGAACGGCCGTTATCTTCGGCGGGGCCCAATGCCTGCGGGACACGCTAGCCGCCGAAATGATGGGTCACGATGCAGTGGATGCGGTAGCCCTGGGCGAGGCTGATTTTTCTCTGGCGGAGTTCGCTCGCCGATTTTCCACGCGCTCCCGCGATCTTCCGAAAGTCCCTGGTTTTTTGATCCGCGAGAATGGCCGCGTCATCGATTGCGGGGACGCGCCGGCACTCGCGAATCTGGACGACCTTCCGTTTATGGATTTCGACAGCTTCAATCTCGCCGAGTACGCCGGATATTTCCACCTCAGCACCAGCCGAGGCTGCGTCAGGAAATGCTCGTTCTGCACGCACATCCTGCAGCAAAAAACATTTCGGACGATGAGCGCGGAAAGAGCCGCATCGGAAATCCACCATCACCTCAAAAGATACCCGGAGCAGGCCTATATTGAATTCGGCGACTCGCTGATCAACGGTGATGTTCGCCGCCTCGCGAAGCTTTCCGTTTCCCTCGCGCAGTTGCGCGCGGAGATGGCGATAAGAAAACCGCGGCGGGAATTCGGCTGGGGCGCGATGGCCATCCTGCACAAGACCACGACTCGCGGCCTTCTAAAACAGATGCGCGCCGGCGGATGCCAGGTCTTATTCTACGGCCTTGAAAGCGGAAGCCGGAAAGTCATCCGGCTCATGAACAAGAAGTTCGAGATTTCCGAAGCTGAAACAGTTCTGCGCGACACAAAATCCGCGGGCATTGATGTCGGTATTTTTGTCATGGTGGGATTCCCGGGAGAAACGGAAGAAGACTTCAAGGAAACTCTCGATTTCATACGCCGCAATGCTTCGACCATTAATCAAATCTCCACATCCGTGTGCGACGTGCAGAAGGGCTCGCATCTTGACGTCTGCGCTGAAAAATACGGAATTAAGACGCCCATTCACGATCGACTGCGCTGGGAGCTCGCGGACGGCTCGAACACCTATGAAATTCGCCTCGACCGCCATCATCGGCTGGTAAATTTCATTAAAGACCAAAAAATTCCCCTCAACGCTCCAACGGTTCGAGTTTTAAACCGAACATCACGAGCGCCCAACCTGGAAGCCTCCCGTGCCGCCAGCGCCTAAAGCCAGCGTCATCGTCACCACCTACAATCGGCTCGACTATCTAAAACAGGCTCTGGAGAGCGTTCTCGCTCAGAGCATCACTCCCCAAGAAATCGTGGTTTCAGATGGAGGATCAAACGACGGCACCCTTAAATGGCTGCGGAAGAATCATCCCGCCGTCAAAATTATTTCCGCCAAAGGGAATCCCGGCCCTGCGGTCCTGATGAATCTGGGCTTAGAATCGACCCGTGGTGAATTCGTGACTTTTTTAGAATCCGACGACTTCTGGCGACCATCTTATTTAGCCCAAATGCTGGCGAATATCCGCCGTTCGACCGCGCTGTGTCTCCACTGCGCATACACCGCAATTGATTCCCGCGGAAGAATTATAATCCGCGCAGGGCGCCACAAAATGCCTCTCTGCCCGCCAGAAATTTTGAATTTTTTGGGCGCGCGCGTACCGGTCGCGCGCGCGCTAGCCGGCTGTACGCGGCTCTCCTTTACCGTGTTCAGACGGAAGGTTTTTTCGCAGCTGGGCGGATTCGATCCTCGATTCAAACGGCTTTGCTGCGATGCCGATTTTTTATTCCGGATTGCTGAAAATTTTGGCGCTTCGGCCTTTTCATGGCTGGACAAAGATCTGGGCGTATGGAGACAACACCCGAACCAGCTGACCGCATTGGATATTCGCTCGGTTTTCCCCGATTATATACGGCTAAATATGAAGCACCCGCCCGTTCTTAAGGAAAAAATCAGCGCCGCGCTTTATAAAGAACTCCAGTCTTCCGGCAGCTGAAAAATCCAATGGAAATCGCAAGTTCGGGCAAAGATGTTCTGCCGTACCGAACGGCTTCCCCCGAATCGCCCCCTCCGGAAATTAGCGTCATCATTTGCGTGCATAACCATATCCGCTTCCTGGAAAAAACTCTTGCCGGCGTTTACAATCAAAGCTTGCAGAATTTCGAAATCATTATTGTGGATGACGCTTCACCCAAACGAGTCCAACGCTGGTTCGCGCGCAGAAAATTTGACCGCCTGCGATATTTGCGCTCACCCCGGAACATCGGCCTAGCCATGGCACGCAACCATGGGTTTAATGTTTCCAGGGGACGCTTAATAGCACTGCTGGATTCCGATGACGTATGGTATTCCGATTACCTCGAAAAAATGCGCTCTTGCTTTCAGGATTCCCGCATCATGGTCGCGGCATCGAATTTTAATCTTATCAATGCCCATGACGATGTTTTGCGAAAAAACTGCCTGCATCGCCGCAAGTGGCGGGGCTGGGAACGGTCGTCTGTGTTTCAAAGGGAATATCATTCGGCCACCGGATTTCGAACTCCCATCTTTCCCTCTTTTGCCGTCATCAGACGGCCGGCTTACAAGGCCGTCAATGGGTTTGATGAACGGTTTAAGCGGATATTAGATGACTGGGATTTCTTCTATCGGATTGGGCTGCGCCATGGCTCCGAAGCATTTCATTGCTTGGACAAATCCTTGGGTGCGCGTCGTTACCACAAAAAGCAATCAACTTTTTTTATCCCTAAAATGACAGCATCAATGCCCCGGCTCACGAACCCGCGAAGGATTGCGCTATGCGATGCCGCGGCATGGATGCATAAATATCGGCACCTGCTGCGCCCGCGCCGGGGATAGCATTTATACGGAAATTAAAAACGGCAGGATTCCCAGTCTTAGAGAGGACGCTCGCTTCCCGCCATCACGAGACGCACGATTCGCTTTTCCCGAGGATCGAATCCGCTCCGGCCATGGATAACGCTCCGATTGTCGAAAAGAAGGAGATCTTGCCGCGACCATACGTGGATGTAGATAAAACGAGCTTGTTCCTGAAAAGCGAACAGCGCGCCCAACATCCTCTCGCTTTTCCCCTTCGGTAATCCAGCTATTTTTTTCGTCATAGCCCGGGACACGTAAATGGCTTTCCGACGAGTAACCGGATGCGTGCGGAAAATGGGATGAAGACTCTGGTGCGCGGTTTTATTTCCGCAGAAGTCCTCGCCGCAGCAGTTGAGGGCAAGATGCCCCTTTAGTTCCGCCTTGATTCCTCGCGGAAGAAAATCACATGCCGCGCGCGTGTCCGCGAAAAACGTAGCTCCGCCTCTCTTGGCGGCTTGAACGCAGTAAAGCGAACTGACAACGCATGGGCGCGGAAGATAGGCCTGGTCGGAATGGATTCGCATCGCGCCGCGGTCCCCATTTCCCAGGCTAGATCGCTCCATCATCGCGGGATGCCTGCCGGAGTTCGCAGGCTTGTGCGCGACGCTGGCCAAGGCGCCGAACCGTTTCATCAATTCAAGCTGCTGCGGACTGGTTAAGCTTACGCCGCGGAATAAAAGAACACCTGCAGCGATGAGCTCCCGTTCAATCCGTTGAAAGAACCGCTCACTAAGAATATCTCCGCCAAGAACCTCCGCGCCAAAAGAGGCCCCAAGCAACGGCCGCATTTCAATCATCATCGACTCTCGTAAAAAATCTCCGGAGCGTTCCCCTAGAAAAATATTGCGGCGCGAACCCACAGCTTGTTAAGGACATAAATTCTACCTGCGACGCGCGGCTTTACGGATTGGATTTTCTATAAGGCACCCCCCGGCGATAGCCGCGTCCAGAGGAACTTTCTCCAGCAATAGCCGTAAATCCCGCAAAGTTTCAACAATCGGCTCACCCATCACGTTGAGACTGGTGTTAAGAATGCATCCCACTCCGGTACTTCGCTCCACTTCTTGAAGGCAACGATGCAGCAGCGGATTCTGACTTTTTCTAACCGTCTGGATACGCGACGTCCCATCTTTGTGCGCAATCTCCCCCAGCAAATCCCGATATTCCTCGCGCACCCTAGGAGCGAAGGACATAAAAGGGCTTTCAAAACCCCGTGGAACGCAAAAATATCGGCTAGCTTTTTCCCATAGGACTGAACAGCCGTAGGGCCTAAACCTCTCGCGGCCCTTTATTACCTCATTCAGGTATTCTTTAATGCCGGGCTGGAGCGCATTAGCGAAAATGCTTCTAAACCCCAGGGCCCGGGGCCCGGATTCGCTGCGCCCCTGGAACCAAGCGATGACCTTATGCTGGCCCAACAACTCCGCGGCCGTCACGGCCGGATCTTTCAGGCGGCGCACATTCCAACCGGAAAAAATAATCCGGCACGATTTTTCATCCGGCTCGGACTCTCTTGGTCCAAAATTCGGAACCTGAGATTTCCACGGCCATGGCTGCCAGGATTCGTTGGGATTTTCATACCGCAGGGAACAAGCCGCGCCAAAAGCCGTGGACTCATCTCCCGGGAACGGCGGAACATAGATGGAGGAGAAGAGGCCGCTCTGGGCCAGCTTCATATTGGCAACGCAGTTCAAGGCGCATCCGCCCGTTAAAATTAAGTTTTCCTCCCGTGGAAACCTCCGTTTCAAATCGGCCGCCGAATCAAGCAACCATTGTTCAAAATATTCCTGAACCGCCGCGGAAATATCGGCATAATGCTCGATAAGATCGCAGCCCTCCCATGCCCATTTGCCGGAGCCGGTAAACCTTTTCCCTTTATCTAAATTCTTAAAAAATATTTTTCTCTTTTTGACCTTCATGGCTCCGGGTCGCCCAAAAGCCGCCAATCCCATAACCTTGCCCTGAGCCCAATCAGAATTGAAGACATATTGGCTTGCCCGCGTAAAAAGCCATCCCAAACTTATATCTCCCGCCGCGGCGCCCTCCACCTCATCTGCGCTGGCGGGATTCTGGGGCTGCCATTTTTTTTCAACGCAGCTCAATCGTGAGCCGCTCTGCCGATAAACCGTGTAAAACTCGCGCGCATGCCCGGTGAGCGCCGGCGGAGGCGGGAAGGCCGCTTCTTCATGTTTGGAAGTAAAATCACTCCAAGGGTTTCCGCCGCCATCGTTAACAATAATTAAGGATTTCTCAAATGGTGAAAGAGCCGCGGCCGATCGGGCGTGGCAATAATGGTGGGTAAAGAAGCGAAGATTAGGATTAAAGTGCCTGGTAAAAGACGCAAGCCCGAGGCGTTTAAGGTTGTCGAAATAAGGAAACGACTCATTCCACCGCTGCTCCGCGTTAATGGGATCCCAAAAAGCAAAATTTTCCGCGATGCAGTCTTCAGCAATCGAACCATTTTTCGCTATCTTAAATAAAAAATGATCCAATGGGCCGCCCGCGTGCTTAACGCGGACGAAGCGTTCCTTTAAAATAATTTCCGTTTCCAGCAGAGGCCCGTTCACAGGCAACAAACATATGCCCGCATCACAAGATTTATGGAGGCCGACATACGCCGAGGAATATTTTACCGCCATCGTTATTCACCACTACAAACGGCTGGCGGAAGCTTGCAATGAAACCACAGTGAGGCACTCTGCCAGGATGCCCGCAATGAAGTCCGCGTCCGCCTTCGTGATGCACAGGGGCGGCTCGATACGCAGAATGTTTCCCCAAATTCCTCCGCTACCAATCAAAAGCCCTCGGTCCTTGGTCATGTCGAGGAGCTTCGCCGCCAGCTCCGGCATGGGCTCCTTGCTCTCCTTGTCCTTGACCAACTCCACGCCCAGCATGAGCCCCATGCCGCGCGCCTCGCCGATGTAGGGGGAGGTCTGCTCAAGCTTCTTTAAGCGCGCCAGGAGGTGCGCGCCGACCTTGGCCGCGTTCTCCGGCAGCTTCTCGGACTCAAGCACGTCCAAGACCGCGCCGGCGGCCGCCATCTGCACCGGCGAGCCCCCAAACGTGTTGTAGTGGCTCTTGCCCTTGATGGCGTCCGCGATTTTGCGCGTGGTGATGACCGCGCCCACGGGATAGCCGTTGCCCAACCCTTTGGCCATGGTGATGATATCCGGTTTGACGCCCCATTTCTGGATGCCGAAAAAGTCGTTGCCCGTGCGGCCCACGCCGGTCTGTACCTCGTCCGCGATGAAGAGCCCGCCCGCTTTCTTGATGACGGCGTAGGCGCCGGGGAAATACGCGGGCTCGGGCGTGATGACGCCGCCGCCATTAATCGGCTCGGCGAAAAACGCCGCGATTTTGCCCGAAGTTGAGGTCTTGATGACGTCCGCCAAGTCCTCCACGCAAAGAGCCGCGAACTCCTTGGGGCTCATGCCGGCCGGGCGCCGGTAGGCGTAGTTCGCCTTGGCGAAGGACACGCCAAATGGATACGGCATCGAGTGCCGCCAGGAAGACTGCCCGGTCAGGGCCATCGCCATCATGGTGCGGCCGTGGTAGGCGTGGCGCAGCGCCACGAACTCGTGGCTGCCGGTGTAGTTCTTGGCGATCAGGGCGGCGAGCTCATTGGCTTCGGAGCCCGAGTTGGTGAAGAAGCACACGTCCATGTCCGGGTTGGCGGCCTTAGCCTTGTCGGCAAGGCGTTTGGCGAAAAGCCCCAGGGAGGGATGAAGATAAAGCGCGGTCGTATGGAAGTATTCGCGCATCTGCTCGTCTATTTTCTTGAGCCAATGCGGGTGGCAGTGGCCGATGGAGACGGTGCCGCCGCCAACAAAAGCGTCCAAATATTTGCGGCCCTTCTCATCGAAAACAAACTGGGCGCGCCCGCGCACGATTTGCAGGGGCTTGGAATACATGGGACCGGGCAGGGGCATGACGTGCTTCTCACGCAAGGCCGCTATGGTCTCGGTCGACCATGCCCCGAGCGATAGTTTTGCCATTTTCATAACGAGAAATTTTATCACATATCCTCGTTATGACAATTTAAGGGGGTGACGTCGGCACAACGGAGGACACACAGTGGCGCGACGCCGGTTCCCCTCAACCGCCGCAGGTGCGCCTTCTACTTAAGACATAATACAGAGAGCATTTTGTTAGCCGAATCAATTGGCCTTTGAACAATCCCTGGCGGGCGGGGTATACGCTTATTAAATCCCGAAGCGACTCAATATGAGATTCTTTCACTCCGAGAATTAGGTCGGAATATTCAAAATTGCCACAGTGTCTCAATCCGCCGTCCTCTACGATTTCCCTCCATTGTTTCGGCCTCGAGCCCTCATGGGACTCCGCAAAAAGAACCTGTCCGCCGTCCAGCAGGAATTGCCCAACCATTCCGTAAAACATTTTATGAATATTAAAACCGGGATCATATTTAAGGAGATTCATCTTCCGTTGGTTCTCGGTGCCATGAAAAAATGGGGGGTAGCTCACCACTAAATCCCATCTTTCTTCGGCAGGCACATTTTTTAAGCCATTGGAAATATAGCAATTGACTTTTCTTCTAAGACCATTTTTAGCCACTGTGTATTTGGCCGCCGCGATTGCTTCCGCATTGACGTCGATAAGACATAGCGAGTCACATAGACCGTGGGCCAGAAGCGAAAACCCTATAAATCCAGGACCGCTGGCAAACTCGCATATCCTATTTACCTTGCCAAACAGTTTCCGAACAGCAGGAATGAAGGTTTGGCCAAAGGTGCTTCCGCCTCCATCCAGGTGGGGATGAGAATAGACCCGAATGTTCTTATAAACAACGCTTTTATAATTCAAAGGGAATTTCGCTCCCCATATCTAGCGATTGTATTAAAGCAAGATGGTTGGAATATATACTAAATTCACTTTAATAATTGCGGGTAGGGTTTCCCCTATTATGTTAAAATAAGCATGGCTAGTTTTTGAATACCTCAAAATACCACTTTCCGATAAATGATCACGCCGCTTAAAGCGGACGACCATAGCGCCCTGCGTCAAAATCCATATATTATTATTGGAGCGGGCGTGCAAGGCCTGACGTTCGCTCTTTGCCTGGCACGCAAAGGCCTCCCCGTGGTTTTACTCGAACGCTCCGGCGTGCTTGGGGGTCAGGCGCGCTCGTTTCATTACGAAGGCTTCACCTTCGATTTCGGGCTGCATGCTTTCGTAACCAAGAACCCCAGAGTGGAGAATTTCGTCCGGGAGATTCTCGGCGCCGATCTCACGTCATTCTACCCGCGGGCCGCGTCCCATTGGGGCGGAAAAAAGATCGTTGAGGATTCCTCCTATTGGCACGTTCAGAATCTCCATAAGAAACTTTATGCCCTACTCCCCAAGACTGAAAATCGGGAATGGAGCTGTATGCGCATCTCTAAGCCGCCGAAAATAATCTATCCCCGGCAAGGCGGGTTCGGTTCGATCTTTCAACGCATGGGAAAACTGTTGAAAAAGAACGGCGGGCGACTTATGCTGGAAACGCCTGTAAGAGCGGAGCATCTTGTGTTTATAGGCCGCCGCTTGACCCACATTAAAATCGGGAAAACAGCATACCGGGTTCGCGGATGCTATTGGAGCACGGGCCGCCCCTTCGTCTCCGACAAGAAACCGCAGTTGAAAAACTCATCGCGCGGCGCAAGGGACGTTTTGCTTTTATACCACTTTCTCGCGCGAGGGCGGGCTCCACTCCCCTACCATTGGATTCGTCTCCCGGAAACCGGCGGCCCGCTCCTACCTCCGCTGGCTTACTGCCCAACGCACTTCAGCC
>Ga0307374_10013024_pt1 | contig 11570 bp, 14 predicted proteins | sample OX3MG_FD_202532 | JGI IMG/M metagenome (GOLD analysis project Ga0307374, IMG submission 202532) | Soil microbial communities from Risofladan, Vaasa, Finland - OX-3 | ecosystem: Environmental > Terrestrial > Soil > Coastal area > Acid sulfate soil | place: Finland: Risofladan, Vaasa | collected...
GGCGGCATGAACCGGCCGGCGAAGCCGGCGTCTGTCCAGTTCTACCTCGACGCCGACGTACTGGGGCTCGCCAAGATCCTCGTGCACGTGCGAACTCCCGCTCTGACGGCATGGGCCGGAAGCTCCCCAGCTTGACTTATGCTTTCGTCCACGTGTTCTAATCACAGGTGTGGACGTGGTACGGCCTGCCTGGTGGCGCTATCCGGAGCGGTGCGCGAACGGGCACGAGTGGGGGCCGGGCCTGGTCATCGTCGGCTGGTCGCCGTGCTGCTGCGAACCTGCGCTCGTGGCCCGTGGCAGCGTGGGCGGAGCCGGCCATCGCGTGGTGCACTGCGGTATGGAGGGCTGCCGGTCTACGTGGTATGTACCTCGCCACGACCCGGACTCAGCCTGAGCGCATCAAGCGCGCTGGTCGGCCTCGTCGCGGTCAAGGATCTCCAGCACTGCCATCTTGAATGCCTGGTCGTGCAGCCGGAGCGCCTGGTTGATGCCGTCGAGCTTGCGCTCGGCGTCCGCAGCGTGGCGCCGGAGAGAGCCGATCTCGATCATGAGCGGGTGATCGGCTTCGCGCAGGCAGTTGGAGCAGTGCCCGTGCGTCGCACCCAGGTGACGCGCTGCCCGCTCAGATCCATCACGGGTGGCCCTGGCCCGTACTTGCGCCGCTCACGCCAGCCCAGCGCGTGTGTCACTTGCTGCGCATGTGGTGTCGATACCCGTTCCGCCGGTGTTCATTGGCCCGCAGGCTCCCCGGCGATACCGGAGGCGCACGACACTTACGGCGCGTGATGTCGGGTGACAGGGTGGAATATGCGGCCCCGGGCATGACTGTCATGATGGATGGGCCGCTGCCATGATGAATGGGCCGCTGCCGCAGCTGGGGAGGATGACCGGGTGCCGGAATTCGATGTGGCCGTACTCGGCGGGGGAACATCTGGCGTGCTCATCGCCAGCGACCTGGCACGGGCCGGCCGCTCGGTCGCGGTGGTGGAGGCGGGCCTGGCGGGCGGCGTATCACCGTATCTGGCATGCATGCCGTCCACCTCCCTGCTCGCCTCCGCCCGCCGCGGTGAGACCTGGGAGCATGCCGTCGCCCGGCGGGACGAGGTCACCGGCCGCCTCGACGACCGGCTGATCGCGGACCGGCTCACCGGGACGGGGGTGACTCTGGTCCGGGGCACGGGCCAGGTGGCCGAGCCGGGTGTGGTGGAGGTCGCCGCGACCGCCCGGGGCAACGGCCGGGGCCGGGCGGGGGCATCGGTCCTCGGCTACCGCGACCTGGTCATCGCCACCGGGGCCGAGCCGGTCGCCCCGCCCATCGAAGGGCTCACCGACATCCCCGCCTGGACCAGCGCGGAGGCGCTGAGCAGCCCTGACCTGCCGCGCCGCCTCATCGTGCTGGGCGCAGGCCCGGCCGGCTGCGAGCTGGCGCAGATCTACGCGGCCTTCGGTTCGCAGGTCACGCTGGTGGAGGCCGAGCCGGAGGTGCTGCCCGACGAGGTGCCGTTCGCCGGTGAGATCCTGGCCGGCGCCTTGCGCCGGGCCGGGGTGGACCTCCGCCTGGGCTCCCCGGTGGTCAAGGCGGAGGCACTGGATCATGGGCACGCGCTGATCCTGGCCGACGGCACCAGCCTGGAGGGTGACCGGCTGCTGCTCGCTACCGGCCGCAGGCCCCGGCTGAGCGGCCTCGGGCTCGGTCACCTGGGCATCGTCCCGTCGGCTGCCGGTGCGCTGGTGGTGGACGCCACCTGCCGGGTGCTCGCGGACGGCATGGCCGACGCGGTGACCACCGGCCAGGCGGCGCCGGCCGCGGGTCAGGTCTGGGCGGCGGGCGACGTCACCGGGGTCGCGCCTTACACGCACATGGCCCGGTACCAGGCGGGCATCGTCACCGCCAACATCCTGGGCCGGCACCGGGTCGCCGATTACCGGGCGATCCCACGGGCCGTCTACACTTCGCCGTCTGTGTGCTGCGTCGGGCTGACGCCCCGCCGGGCCGCGGCAGCCGGGATCCACCTGCGCACGGTTGGCCTTGACCTGGCCGAGACCGCCCGTGCCACCGTGGAGGACGACGCCACGGGGCGGGTCGAGCTGTATGCGGACACGACACGGGGCGACATGCTGGTCGGTGCCGCGGCTGTCGGCCCGCACGCGGAAGAATGGATGGGGGAGATCACCCTCGCCATCCGGGCGGGACTCCCCGTGACCGTGCTGGCCGACGTGGTCCACGCGTTCCCGACCTATGGTGAGGCCATCGAGCGCCCGCTCCGCGAACTAGCCGCCAGCACACCCGAAGGGGGGCTCCGCCCATGAGTGAGAGCGACCTGGAGAAACCGGTGCCCGATTCCGTGGATGAGCAGTGGGACACGGCCGGTGACACCGACGCGCCCGCTGGCGAGGACCCGGGTGACCTGACTCTCGACGTGAACGAGGCCGATGCTGCCGAGCAGCACCGGGAAGTGAAACTCGACGAGGATGACTACCGTTGACACCAGGGCTGGCGGACAGCCCGAGCTAGCGGATCGGAGACCGTGATGACCGCGACCCCCCAGGCCCGGGCGGTCGGCACACGGCTGCCCAAGCCCGCCCGGCGCCGGCAACTCCTCGGTGCGGCACGGGAAGTCTTCGTGGCCCAGGGCTATCACGCCGCCGCCATGGACGAGATCGCGGACCGGGCCGGCGTCAGCAAGCCGGTGCTGTACCAGCACTTCCCCGGCAAGCTGGAGCTCTACCTGGCCCTGCTGGACGAGAGCGTCGACGCGCTGACCGCCACCGTCCGCAGCGCGCTGGCGTCCACGACAGACAACAAGCAGCGCGTGACCGCCACCTTCACCGCCTTCTTCGACTTCGTCGGCAGCACCGGCCAGGCGTTCCGGCTGGTTTTCGAGTCCGACCTGCGCAACGAGCCCGCGGTCCGCGACCGGCTGGACCGGTCGATGCACGACTGTGCGGAGATGATCAGCGAGATCATCCGGGAGGATGCCGGACTCGGTGACGACGATGCCCACCTGCTGGGCATGGGGCTGGTCGGCATGGCCCAGGTCAGCGCTACCTTCTGGCTGAGCAGGGACAGGATGATCCCCAAGGATGCCGCCGAGCAGCTGATCGCGCGGCTGGCCTGGCGGGGGATCAGCGGCTGGCCGCGGGCGGGCGAGCACGGGACCTCCGAGCACGGGACCTCCGAGCACGGTGCCCCCGAGCCCGGGACTCCTGAACACGGCGCCCCGGGCAGTGACCACTGAGAGGATCGCCGTGGAAGTCAAGATCGGGATCCAGTCGATCCCGCGGGAACTCATGATCGAGACCAACGCCTCCGCGCAGGACGTCGAGGCTGCCCTGGCCTCGGCGATGGCCGACGGTGGCCTGTTCATGCTGCGCGACGACAAGGGCGGGAAGATCATCGTCCCGGTGGACAAGATCGGCTACCTGGAGTTCAGCGGCTCCGACCAGCGCCGGGTCGGCTTCAGCAACTTGTGACCGCGGGCTACTCGGTCTCGGCTTCCCGTTCCCAGCCAGCCAGGCCCAGCGCCCTCATCCGCTGGTCGTGGGCGTCGGTGAGGCGCGCGAACATGCGGCCGATCTCACCCTGTTCCCCGGCGGCGCCCTCCCGTCCGGCAGCCGCGCCGGTGAGCAGCCGTGCGACCGGCGCCCGCTCGGCGACCACCCGGTGAGCCTGCGCCAGGGCCTCGCCGACCAGGCGCCTGGCCCAGAGCGCGAGCCGGCCAGCCACCGCCGGATCGGCCTCGATGGCCGCCCGCACCCGTGAGGTGACGAAGTCGGCGTGACCGGTGTCGGCGAGCACTTCCAGCACCAGGTCCCGGGTCTGCGGGTCCAGCAGCTCGGCGACGGCGCGGTAAAAATCCGCCGCGATGCCGTCGCCCACGTACGCCTTCACCAGCCCCTCCAGCCAGTCCGAGGGAGCGGTCCTGGCGTGGAAGGCGTCCAGCGGCCCCACGAAGGGCAGCATTGCCTGCTCCGGGGCTTCGTCCATGCGCGCGATCTGGCCGCGGAGCAACTGGAAGTGGCCAAACTCCGCCACGGCCATCTCGCCCAGTGCGGCCTTGTCCGCCAGCGAGGGCGCCAGCGCGGCGTCCTCCGACAGCCGGAAGAAGGCGACCAGTTCGGCGTAGGCGAGCAGGCCGAGCAGATCCAGGACGCCATCCGTGCTTGCCACGACGAGCTCCCTCGGTACTGAGCAGCGGCTGGGCGGGCCGGGGCCGGGCGGCCAGCCAGCATCGCCTCTGGCGGCGAGCCTAACAAGGAGCTGGCCCGGCGACCGGCCCCGGCCGCCGGGCCGGCACAGGTCACCGGGATGTCGTGACCGGCCCTTGCGCGGCGGCGTTGCTAGACTTGCCCCGCAGCCGGAGGGAATGCGGTCAGCTATGCGCCGTGTTTCACCAGGCAGCCGGGTGCGGTGCCCAGCGTGCCGAAGGCGGCGACGAGGAGTTGTCCGTGTACCGCCCGCCGGCGAAAGATCAATCCCCGGACCCGGGACGGTGATGGCGCGCGCCAGACGAGCGCCACCCAACGGGCCACTGATGGAAGCTGGAAACCCTGACAACACAGACACAGACCTCCAGGGAAGCCGACGACGACACTGGCGTCCCAACCGTCCCAACCGCCCCGGTCGCGCCCACCTTCGGTGATCTCGGCGTCAGCGAGCCGATCTGCGAGGCGCTCGCGGCGGTGGGAATCACGACCGCCTTCCCCATCCAGGAACTGGCCCTCCCGATCGCCCTCTCCGGCCACGACATCATCGGCCAGGCGCGCACCGGGACCGGCAAGACGCTGGCGTTCGGTATCGCGCTGCTGCAGCGCCTCGGGGAGCCGGACCAGCGGCGCCCGCTCGCTCCCGGTGCGCTGGTCGTCGTTCCCACCCGGGAACTGGCCATCCAGGTCGCCGGGGACCTGAAGATCGCGGGCTCGCGCAGCGCAACCCGGGTGCTCACGCTGTACGGCGGCCGTGCCTATGAACCCCAGATCGAGGCCCTGCGGGCCGCGGTGGACGTGGTGGTCGGCACCCCCGGCCGCCTGCTCGACCTGGTGCGCCAGCACCACCTCGACCTGTCGGACGTGGCCACCCTCGTCCTCGACGAAGCCGACAAGATGCTTGACCTGGGCTTCTTCCCCGACGTCGAGCGCATCCTGCAGCTCACTCCGCCTGGCCGGCAGACCATGCTGTTCTCTGCCACCATGCCCGGCGAGGTGGTCACGCTGGCCCGGCGTCACCTGCAGCAGCCCATGCACGTGCGGGCCGAGCAGCATGACGAGCCCGAGCATGTGCCGCTGACCGAGCAGCACGTCTTCCGCGCCCACCAGATGGACAAGATCGAGATGCTGGCCCGGGTCCTGCAGGCGGACGGGCGCGGGCTGACGATGGTGTTCTGTCGGACCAAGCGGACTGCGGACCAGGTCGCGGGCGCGCTGACCACCCGCGGCTTCGCCGCCGCCGCCGTCCACGGCGACCTCGGCCAGGCCCAGCGGGAACGCGCGCTGCGCGCGTTCCGCAACGGCAAGGTGGACGTGCTCGTCGCCACCGACGTGGCGGCCCGCGGCCTCGACGTCGACGACGTCACCCACGTGATCAACTACGAGTGCCCCGAGGACGACAAGGCGTACCTGCACCGGATCGGCCGGACCGGCCGGGCCGGCCGGACGGGGGTGGCCGTCACCTTCGTGGACTGGCGGGATCTGCAGCGCTGGAAGCTCATCAACGAGTCGCTCAGCCTGAGTCACGCCGACCCGCCGGAGACCTACTCCACCTCCGAGCATCTGTACACCGCGCTCGGCATCCCGGCTGGGGCTGGCAGCAGCCTGCCCCGGGCACGACGGGACCGGGCCGGGCTGGAAGCCGAGGAGATCGAGGATCTCGGCGAGACCGGCCGGACCCGCTCCGGCTCCAGCCGCCGGGAGCACGGAACGACGCCCCGGGGCGGCGGGCGTGGCAGTGGCCGCCGCGGCGGCACCGGGCGGGACAGTGGGCCGCACGCCGACGACGCACGCGCCGACGGCGACCGGGCCCCTGGGCGCGGTTCCCGGACCCGGCGCCGGACCAGGGCCGGGGTCGCCCTCCCGGCGGACGGTGCGCCAGCCGGCCACCAGGACGGCCCCCCAGCTGCCCATGCGCACCCGGACGGCGCCGACCCGGCGCCTGGCCGGGCCGCTTCGCAGCCGCGTCAGGGCCCGCCCCGGCGCCGCCGCCGTAGCGGCCGCAAAGGACCGGCCACCGGCCCTCGCCCAGAAGCAGCCTGACCCCGGCTCTAACCCGGCGCCTTCCACGGCTGGCCGGGCGGTGCCGCCTCTCGCCGGTCGCCTACGGATCCCGCCTTCTGGCTGGTGTCCGGTAGGTCGGGGTTGACGCAGTCCGCTACCCGGTGAGGTTTATCGTCATCTTTTCTCGGTAAGCTGGCCGCCTGTGAGTACACCGAGGTCGCTGCGGCTGCCCGACGGCGTGCGGCGGATGACGGTCGAGACCGCTCGCGGCGCCTTCGCAGCGCTGGAGGCGCTGCCCGCGGCCGGCGTGGCCGAACGCCAGCCCGCCCTGCTCATACCGGGGTACACCGGCAGCAAGGAAGATTTCCTGCCGGTGCTGTGGCCGCTGGCGGCAGCTGGCCGCCGGGTACTCGCCATCGACATGCGCGGCCAGTATGAGAGTCCCGCCGCGGCCGGCCCGGACGGATACCAACTCGCGGCGCTGGCCGCGGACGCGGCCGCGATCGCCGAGGCGCTGGCCAGGGACGACGGCCAGCCGGCCGACGGCAGCCACCACGTCCACCTGCTCGGGCACTCGTTCGGCGGCCTGGTGGCGCGGGAGCTGCTGCTCGCCCAGGCGGCCAGGATCAGCTCACTCACCCTGATGAGTTCCGGGCCCGGTGCGCTGACCGGGCCGCGGGCCGTGGTCCTGCGCGGCATCCTCGCGGGGCTGGAGCCCACCCCGGCCGACGGCCTGGCGGCGGAGATCCAGCGGCTCTGGGACACCCAGCTGGAGCCGGCCGCGGTCGCGGACGGGACGCCAGCCGAGATCATCGCCTTCGTGCGAACACGGATGCTGCGCAGCTGCCCCACCGGGCTGCGGACGATGGCCCAGGGGCTGCTCGCCTGTCCCGACCGCACCCCGGACCTCGCCGCGCTGAAGGCGCCGCTGCTGGTCATCTACGGCGAGAACGACGACGCCTGGGAACCCACCATCCAGGACGACATGGCACAGCGGCTGGGCGCCCAGCGGGTGTGCATCCCCGGCGCGGCTCATTCGCCCGCGGTTGAGGCGCCGGAAACCGCCGCCAGCATCCTCACCGGGTTCTGGAACTCGGTCGAGACCGGCCAGCACCGCCGGTAGCCGTCAGTCCGGCGCCAGCCCGTCCCAGGGCTGGCGGGCGGGGGCGGCCGCCGTCCCCTCCGGGCACTGGCCACGGTAGTCGCACCAGCCGCAGCCCGGGCCCGTGCGGGGCGGGAAGGTCTCGTCCAGCGCCTGCGCCGTGAGGCCGGTGCGGAACCGCTCGTCGGCGTCCGCGCATTCGGCGGCGATGCTCTCGGCGCGGCCAAGCTGCCGCCCGATCCCCTCCTCGGAGTGCTCCCAGGTGAGGACCGTCGCGGTCGGCAGGTGGTGCAGCTCCACCCGGCGGCAGCGGGCGTGGAACATCCGCGCCGCCGCCAGTGCGTACAGCGCGAGCGGCATCGATGTCCGCGCGTCGTCAGTGGTGAGCGGCCGGCGGCCGGTCTTGTAGTCGACCACCACCAGCTCCCGCCCGCCGTCGGCCTGGCGGCGCTCGTCGAGCCGGTCGATCCGGCCCGACAGCACGATCTGCTCGGTGCGGGCGCCCACCGTGCGCTCCACCCCCAGCGGCTCCGCCGCCGGGTCGAGCGTCGCGGTGTAACGCTCCACCATCTGCCTGGCGGCCCCACGCCGCTGCGCCGACTGGGCGTCGTTCGCGAAGCCCTGGTCGATCCAGCCCTGCTCCAGCAGCTCGCCCGCGGCGGCCACGGTCCGCCCGCCGCGGGGCCGCCGCCACCACCCGGCCAGCGCGTTGTGCACGCTCGCGCCGAGACTGTTGTGCGCCCACGGCGGGCCTTTGGGCGCCGGCGGCCGGTCCAGGTAGGCCATCCGGTACCGGCGCGGGCAGTCCAGCCAGGTGGCCAGCCTGGTAGGGGTGCACGGATAGAGCCGCCGCGGCATCCCTTCCAGGGTGGGCTGCTCCATCTCCATCATTCAGTCCGGCAGGTCGCCGTAGATGGGGCCGGCCGCCACCCACGAGTCGAAGCGCTTGCCCGCCGCCGCGACCGTGAGCTCCTCGCCGTGGCCGGGCAGGACCCTGGTCTCCTCCGGCAGCGCCAGCAGCTCCTCGCCGATCGCGCTCAGCTGCCCCGCGAAGTCGGGGAACTCGTGCTCGTGCGGGGCTGGGCCCTCGGCGAGCAGCGCGTCACCGGAGAACACCACCCCGAGCTCCTCGCAGTACAGGCTGACCGACCCGGGGCTGTGCCCGGGGGTGTGGATCACTTCCAGCGCCACGTCGGCGACCTCGAAGACCCCGCCCTCCTCCATCTCGATCTCCGGCTGGGAGTCGCGGTGTGCCTCCCGCCACGCCAGCAGGTCCCGCGGGTGCAGCGCCACCGGAGCGTCATCGCGGGCGGCGACCTCCGGCGCCGCCGCCACGTGCGCGGGATGGCCATGGGTGCAGATCACGGCCAGGATCTCCCGGCCGGCCGTGGCGGCCAGCACCGCTTCGGTGTCCCGGCCCGGGTCGACCACGATGACCTCCTCGTCGTCCCCGACCAGCCAGGTGTTGCATGCCTTGCCACCGCCGGAGTCCACCCGGTCGATACGCGCGTCCATCGGTTCATCTCCCTCGCCCAGCGTCGTGACTGCCATTGAATCGCGGACTCAGCCCAGCTTGATAAACGCCCGGACAGCGTCGGCGACCAGCTGTACCGCGATAGCCGACAGCAGCAGGCCGGCGATCCGGCTGACCAGCTCAACCCCGCTGGGCCGCAGCAGGCGCAGCAGCACGGCGGAGAACCGCATCGTCAGCCAGAGCACGACGGCGACAGCGACGATCGCGACCGCGAAGGCGGCCAGCTGCGCATTCCCCTGCGCCCGCTGGACGAACAGCATCGACGCCACGATCGCGCCGGGCCCGGCCAGCAGCGGCGTGCCGAGCGGCACGAACGCCACGTTCGCCCGCTCCCGCTCCGCCTCGGTCGGCTCGGACATCTGCCCGGTGAGCAGCTGCAGGGCGACCAGCAGGAGCAGCAGCCCGCCCGCCCCCTGCAGAGCCGGCAGCTCCACCCCCAGGTAGGTCAGCACCGACTGGCCGAACAGCGCGAACGCCACGATCACCCCCAGCGCCACCACGGCCGCCTGCCAGGCCAGCCGGTGGCGCACCCGTGACGGCAGACCCCGGGTCAGGGCCAGGAAGGGGGGCACCACCCCGGGCGGGTCGGTGATCACCAGCAGGGTGACGAAGGCCTCCCAGAAGAACTTCAGGTCCGATGCCGCATTCATCACCGTCCTGCCGTGGCCGCGCCAGCCGCCTGCGACATGAGCCGCTCATAGTGCTCCGGCGTGATCGTCTCGCAGCCGAGCCGGTGACCGGTCAGGCTGCCGTGGTCGTCGCTTCCGCCCGACGGCACCAGATCAAGGGTGACAGCGAGGTCGTGCAGACGCAGCCGTTCGGCATCATCGTGGTCGGGGTGTGCGATTTCCAGGCCCCCCAGGCCCGCCCTGGCCAGCAGCTCGACGTCGGGCGCCGGGATCGTCCAGCCGCGGGACGCGGCGCCCGGGTGGGCGAGCACGCTCACTCCGCCGGCCGCCCGGACCAGCCCGATCGCCTCCTCCGGCGGCAGCGCATACCTGCTCACATAGGCACGGCCGCCCGCGCCGATCCACTCCTGTGTGAACGCCTGCTCAGGGCTGGCGATGGCGCCAGCCGCGACCATGGCGCGCGCGATGTGCGGGCGGCCCACCACGCCGCCGCCAGCGATCTGCGCCACCTGCTCCCAGGTGACCTCCACCCCGAGCCCGCGCAGCTTGGCCACCATCTCCCGGCCGCGCCGCAGCCGGTCGCCGGTGATCTGGCGAAGCTGCTCCGCCAGCCCGGCGTGCGCCGGGTCGACGTGGTAGGCGAGCAGATGCACGCTGTGCCCACGCAGCCGGCAGGACAGTTCCATGCCCGGCACCAGCGTCAGGCCCGGCGGGAGTGCCCGGCCCGCCTCCGGCATGCCCGCCAGCGTGTCGTGGTCGGTCAGCGCGATCACATCCAGGCCAGCGTCCCGCGCCCGGCGCATCACCTCGGCGGGCGGATCCGTGCCATCAGAAGCGGTGCTGTGGGAATGCAGATCGATGCGCACGAGCGCTCATCGTAGGGGCATCCGCCCCGCCCGGCGGGCGCGGTGAGCCAGCCCGGCGGGCGCGGTGAGTCAGCCGGGCAGCCGCGGCGAGGCCGCGCCGAACGGCAGATCCAGATCCTGGTCGGGATCGCGCAGGTCACGCAGGGGCATGGCCTCCACCAGCAGGACCCCAGCGGTGTCGGGCCACAGCAGCACCCACAGCCAGGTCCCCAGCGCCTCACCGGCGAAGGCGGCCCGGTCCGGTGCGTCCACATGCCACAGCGGGAACTCGTGGTGCCGGTACCGGACAGTTGCGTGCGGCTGGCCGGCCGCGAAACCCTCGCCGGGATCGGGTCCCGCCAGGCCAGCCAGCCGTGCCCCGAGGCCGACCCCTATCTCCTCCGAGACCAGCAGCAGCTCGCCCAGACCGCCTACGGGGCTCGGCCCGGACAGGGCGACCACGCAGGCATGCGTTCCGCTGCGGTCATCGCCAGCTCCGGCGAAACCGGTCACCAGCCAGCTGGCCGGCAGCGGCCAGGGCAGCCAGACCGGCACTTTGGCGTCGCGCAGCAGTCCGCGCAGCCCATCCGGGGCCGGGCGGTAGGCCGGCCACAGCGGGTACACCTCACCGTGCAGCTGGCATCGCCAGCCGCTGGCCCAGGCACTGGGGGCGGTCACCGGTCCGCCGCAGCGCGGGCAGGTGGGCGGCGCCTTCATGGATACCGACGCTGGCCGCTGCCGGGGCACACGTCAAGCACCCGGCCCGGGCACGGCGCGATACTGGCATGGTGCCAGGAGCGCCGCGGATCCGGTGTGTGGGCGCCATCGTCACCGATGACGACGGGCGGCTGCTGCTGGTCCAGCGTGGGCACGAGCCCGAGGCGGGCCGCTGGTCGCTGCCCGGCGGCCGGGCCCAGGCGGGGGAGAGTGACCCGCAGGCGGTCGTGCGCGAGGTGCGTGAGGAGACCGGGCTCGTGGTGACTCCCGGCGTGCTGGTCGGTACGGTCGAGCGGCCAGCGCCGGGCGGGGCCGTGTTCGATATCAGCGACTACGCGGCCACCGTCAGCGGCGGGCGGCTCGCCGCCGGCGACGACGCCGCCGATGCCCGCTGGATACACCCCGATGATCTTCATCGTCTACCCCTGACCAGCGGCCTGGCTGAGACTCTCGCCGGGTGGGGAGTGATCGGCTGAGCCCGGCCCGCTGGGCGCCGCCTGCCCGGGCGGTGCCTGACGTGCCCGTGCCTGCCC
>Ga0307374_10013026_pt1 | contig 11569 bp, 11 predicted proteins | sample OX3MG_FD_202532 | JGI IMG/M metagenome (GOLD analysis project Ga0307374, IMG submission 202532) | Soil microbial communities from Risofladan, Vaasa, Finland - OX-3 | ecosystem: Environmental > Terrestrial > Soil > Coastal area > Acid sulfate soil | place: Finland: Risofladan, Vaasa | collected...
TTTCTCATCGAAACCTTCATCGCAGGGACGATCCGCCTAGTAGCTTCAGATCCGTTTACCCCTGGCCTTTGGAGGTCAGATGGTAGAGAGATTAGCGATTGATACTCGGGCGTACTCAGTGCCTGGTCGCTCGAAAGGTCGTACACGGCGAGATACATGGGCGACGATACCGATCGGAAGCGCGTCGCCGAAATGAATCCTGGGCACCGCATTCGCTCAGCGACGTGTTCATCGTTGTACCAGCGGTTGAATTCCACATCCTCAATCGAAGGATCCACGTCGAGAGCCGCAACCAGAATAGTTCGAGGGCCTTGGCGCATTGTTCGCCTCTCCTTATTAATGTGCCTGCGATTGGAATTTGCGTTCGCCCTGAGGGGCGGCCAAGTACTGTAGCGGTGTGAGTGACTCACCGCTTGAGCTGAAGGATCATTTTGGCTACCTCTGAGGATCGTCGGCGGCGCCGCCAGCCCGGCCACCCCGCATCCCCTGGTGGCAAGCCAGGTCCGCGTTATCCCATCGAGTCGGTCGACAACGCACTCAAACTGCTATTAGTGTTCCGCGATCGGAGTTCGGTTGGCGTCGCTCAAGCCAGTGATTACCTAGGGGTTGCCCGTTCGACGGCCCACCGCTTGCTAGCGATGCTCGAACACCACCGACTTGTCCAGCAGGATAAGGTTCAGCGAACCTACCTTCCTGGGCCGGGGCTAATCGAACTGGGGCTGGGCGCGCTTCGCGATATTGACGTGAGGGCGACCGTCCAGCCGTACCTTCACGAGCTAGTTGCTGAGGTGGGCGAAACGGCGCATTTCGTCGCACGCAAAGGTCATGACGTCCTGTTCCTTGATTCGGTTGAATCACCGAAATCCCTCCGGGTCGGATCGCGCACCGGCGAAATAATGCCCGCCCATGCGACAGCGGGGGGAAAGGCGATCCTGGCCACTCTCGAGCACTCAGCGCTACTCGATTTATATCCAGATTCAAGTCTACCGGAGGTTACGGGTCGTACGATCACGAACCGTGAAACTCTTCTCGACGAGCTCGATTCGATAAGGAAGTCCGGCTTGGCAGTAAACAAAGGCGAGAGTGAAGCTGGAGTGGTGGCGATTGCGAAAGCAATTAAGGGAGCCGATGGCAACGTGTTCGGAGCCTTGGCCGTGGCGGGGCCGACCTCACGCCTGTCGGATACGGCCCTCGCATCCATCGGACGGTCCCTTCGCTTGTACACGGCGCGGATCGCCGACGAGTTGACTCGCCTCAGAAGCTCTAGCTGACGCTGACGGCACATGCCAGAGTAGGTGTGACGCCCGATCACCAGGTCTTGACAATCAGATCGAGCGCGAGTGAAGTGAGGGGCAAGGCACGATCCTCGAACTCCGCGACATAATCCAGCAGGTGGCGGAGATCCTTTGCGATCAGATCGATCTCGTTGCCACGAACGCCGTCAACGTTGTGTGCTTTCCAGAATGAGCTGACTGTGGCCCAATGGTCGGTGACCCAACTCCTACCCGTCGCCGACGACGCCACGTCCATGAGGATGTTTTCGTCTAATCCCGCGATCGCGGCAACTCGTAAAGCTTCGGCCACACCAAGCATGTTGATCGCGAGCATCGCCTGATTCGCTAGTTTGGTGGCTTGCGCAACACCCGGCAATTTTGCAACTGGCACGACTCGGGTCGCCATTCCGAGCAGGATCCCGCGAGTAGCTGTAACAGAGTCCTCGTCACCTGCCGTAATTATTGTGAGCTCGCCGGCAGCCGCTGCTAAACGTCCACCGGTTACCGGGGCATCTACCAGCCGCAGACCGCGGCGCGCGGCATCTATTTCTAGCTGACGGATGGCAGCCGGGCTCATGGTCGTCGCGACGATTAATATCAGACCTTCACGGGCTCCAGAGGCGATTCCCGACGGTCCAAACATCGCCTCTTCCGCTTGTGGGTAGTCCTGCACCATCAGCACTAGAGCCCGATCTGATGCTCGGGCCACGTCGGCATTCGACTCTGCCGCAAGGATTCCGCCCGTCACGGCGGCCCGTAAACGAGATGAATCAACGTCAAACCCCACGACTGCGAAGCCGCGTTGAACAAGACTCGCTGCCATAAGCGATCCCATCGCGCCCAACCCGACAAAGCCGACAACTTCCCCTGGCATTCGGTTGTATCCTCCGGGCGTCACTGTAAGGCAGAATCCAGTTCTGCCACGATTTGGAGGAGGGCCGCCGGGTGGTGGGTAGGAGGGTCGCATTGGTGACCGGTGCGGGTTCTCGATCAGGCATCGGGCGTTTCAGTGCCGCAGCATTGCTCGACGCCGGCGTTGACGTCGCGCTCGCCGATGTCGATGTCGATGGGGCTATTACCAACGCCGCCGAGCTTCAAGCAGTGGCTGGAAAGGCCATTGGCGTCTCCATGGACGTCACCGATGAACGTTCTGTGCACGACGCGGTGCGGACGGTAGAACGTGATCTTGGACGCGTCGACATCCTTGTTAACAACGCGGGGATTAGTGACCCCACGCCCCTGCAAGAAATGAGACGTCCGGTATTCGAGCGGGTCATGCAGGTCAACCTGGTGGGTGGGTTCGTCTGTCTGATGGCGGTGATTCCGGGGATGCGCGAGCGTGGGTGGGGCCGAGTAATCTGGATCTCGAGCCTTGCTGGCAAGCAAGGTGGAGGCTTCTTTGGGACGGCCGCATATGCCGCCTCCAAGGCGGGCGTAATCGGACTCTGTCAAGCGGCCGCCCGAGAACTTGGGCCGTATGGCATCACGAGCAACGCGATCGCGCCCGGTTACGTCCACGGGACCGCCTTGGTTGGCGAGCGGGCTCGGGAACTCGACGAAATCACCAAGTCCGCTGCGCCGTTGCGCCGGTCGGGACGGCCAGAAGATATAGGTGCAGCGGTCCGATTTCTAGCCTCGGACGATGCAGCCTACATCACAGGGGAGGTTATGGACGTGAACGGCGGTCTCTATTTCGACTAAGGTAAATCATGTTCTGCGTCGAAGAATGGCGTTCTTGACAGTCGGCGAGTGGTCTGTGAGAATACGCCCCGCCCGACTAGAAAGCGAGCGAGCGGCTCTCGGGCAGGTCGTTTGCCGTTATTGGGGGTAGACCGACGATGTTCGATAGTCAGACACGGCGTGAATTCATCGCCCGTTCAGCAGCACTCGTTGGTGGTGCTGTTGCGATCGGAAGTGGCGTAGGCCTCCTTGAAGCCTGCGCATCGCCGCCGTCGACCTCGTCGACTGCGACTGCGGGTCCTGCCCTGACGCTGAAGTTCGCCCACGTTGACCAGACCCCGGCGATCCCCGCCCAGATCGTTGCCAAGTTCAAGGAGATCATCGAGAAGAATACCAGGGGACGGATCACCGTCTCCGACTTTCCCAATGCACAGCTCGGGTCAGAGGCCGACTCGATGAAGCAGGTGGTCGCGGGGACGCTTGAGATGAGTATTGCCTCCTCGAACACTCTCCCGACCTATTTCTCGCAGTGGTCGATTCTCGACGGACCGTACCTGTTCACCAGTCTTGACCAAGCTGCCAAAGTCCTCTGGGGCGCACCGGGTCGGACGCTGGCGGCAGGGTTCGCACCAGTGGGCATTCATCTTTTCAATCCCATGCCAGGCCTACCGAGAAACGTACTGACCACGCAGAAGTGGGGACCGATTACAAAGCCCACGGACCTCAAAGGAATGAAAGCTCGAACGGTGGCGTCCGACCTCTACGTAAACATGTGGAAAGCGTGGGGTGCCAATCCGATTCCAATCGCCTTCAACGAGATCTACACCTCTTTTCAGACGGGCGCCGTCCAAGGGTCGGATTCGTCGAATGACAATGTGGTCATCCAGAAGCTCAACGAAGTCATCAAATACGTTGCGCTAACACGGCGAACGCTGTAGTCGGAAGCGAGAAGTTCTTCCAATCGCTCTCGAAGACGGACCAGAAGATCGTCACTGACTCGGTCCAGGAAGCGTTGCAGTTCGGGCTAGATACAGCCAGGACAGCTGACGCCGGACTGATTAGCCAACTCAAGACACTTGGCGTCACATTCAATGACGTTGACAAGCCTGCCTTCATTGCGGCGACGCGGTCGGTTTCGGACCAGACCGCACAGAAAGCGGGCGCAAATGACCTCCTCGCCGAAATCCGGAAGCTTGCCGGCACCTAAAGAGAGGCCCATGAGGCGAGTCCAGTTCTCGTCACTCAGGTCCGGCCGCAAGGCCCGATGCTGAAGGTAGAGAGGGTCCCACTCGTGTCTGAGCGTGCGGAGAAAACCAATTCGGGCATGGAGGCCACAGCCTTTGACGAGGGGTTGGAGCCGCAAGCTGCTGAAGTTCGCTCGCGGCCACTCCCTGTCCGGCTCACCGAGTTGGCCTGCGAGTATGCCATTGTCATCGCGATCGTCGGAGAGTTCGTAGTCCTCTTCGGCAACGTCGTCGTCCGAACTCTGTTCAACAGCTCGTGGGTCTGGGCGCTAGAACCAAGCGAGGTCGCGCTGACGATCATCGCGTTCGTGGGCGGCGCGCTCGCGTATCTCCGAGGGCAACAGCCTGCCATGACCGTCTTGGTTTCGCGTCTGCCAAACCTCTGGCCGGAGACTTGCGCTGCGATCTCGGACACCGTAGTCGCCGTCATTTCTTTGACTGTCGCAGTCCTGTCAATGAGTGAAGTGCCCCCCACTATGGCGCAGGGCTCTCTCCTGCTGAAGATTCCGGTTGGGCTCAATTTCGCAATCTTGGCCTTCGGGCTTTTCGCGTGCGTGCTGTTTGCTATCGACAACCTCATCCACCGTCCTCGAAGAGCGGCGGCCGTCGCTGTCGTGATATGCGTCGTCGCCCTGCCGCTATTTGTGTGGGCTGCCCCTTGGGTTGTGTATCTGGCGGGACCACTCTGGCTCATTGCGGGCGCGTTCCTTCTTCTAATCGCAAACGGTGTACCGATCACCTTTGCACTCCTCGGGGCGTCGCTGCTCTATCAGATCAACGGCGGTTGGTTTACCGCACTTACGGTCGTCCTTAACGTTCAGGCTGGCACCGCGAACTTCTTGTATTTGGCTATTCCATTCTTCGTCATGGCAGGTGGGCTCCTGACCCAGGCTGGATTGGCGCGCCCATTGGGCAGTTTCGCAACGCTGTTGCTCGGACGCCTCAGGGGCGGAACGGCCCACGCGATCGTCGGTGCAATGTACGTGTTCTCCGGGATGTCCGGATCGAAGCTGGCCGATATTGCGGGAGTTGGGGCGGCAATGAGCGACATCGTCCGACGAGAGGGTGTGCCGAGGCGCCAGGTCGCGGCCTTGCTCTCGGCTTCCGCAGTCATGGGCGAGACTGTGCCACCAAGCATTGGCATCCTCGTCTTGGCTCCGCTCGCATCACTATCCGTCGGCACCCTCTTCTTGGCGGGCGTGGTTCCGGCCGCGGTCGTAGCGATTGCTCTGATGGCCGTGATCTTTATTCGCGGTCGCAGTGCCCCGGTCCGCGGCCCCGGTTTGCTGTCAAAAGATGCGGGGCGCATCCTTCTCGGAGCGGCTCCCAGTTTGCTGATCCCGGTCGTGCTCGTCGTTGGGCTGGTCTCCGGCACTGGCACGCCGACCGAGGTGTCATCGTTCGCAGTACTGCTTGCATTCGTGATGATGGTGATAGTCAACAAGCGCCTCGACCTTCGTGCAACTGGGCGCATTCTGAGCTATACGGGATCGATGTCTGGAATGGTCCTCATCCTCATTGCCGCAGCGGCCAGCTTCAGCTTTTCGCTCACGCTCGCCCATGCACCGCAAGACCTGGCCACGGCCGTTGCGAAAATCTCGGATCCGAGGATCTACATGCTCGGCACCATCGTAGCCATGATCGTGATGGGGGGGCTGCTTGAGGGGCTGGCAGCAATAATCGTTTTGGCCCCGCTAATGCTTCCTCCTGCGACTCAGCTCGGAATCGATCCGATCCACTACGCGATCGTTCTGCTGATTGCGATGGCACTCGGAGCGTTCGCTCCGCCGATCGGTGCCGGGTTCTACATGGCAAGCGTAGTCGCCGGGGCAAAAGTTGATGAAGCGATGCGACCGACGCTGTTTTACCTGTTCATCGTCTTAGTCGCGCTCGTAGTAATTGCATTTGTCCCGGGCATCTCACTTGCCCTCCCGCATTCTTTTCACCGGTGATGCCGGATTATTCAGAGGTATGGACGCGAGCGCGAACGCCAAGCGGACTTACTCGTACGAAGGGAGCAATGAGTCAATGAATAGCGTCAAGCAGAAGCTGCGCGACGGCAGGTCGGTCCTCGGGACGTTCAATTTTTTCGATGATCCCAGCGTTGCAGAGATCCTGGGACTCGCACGACTTGATTTCTTAATAATCGACATGGAGCATTCGCCACGCGGCTTCGACCGAGTCGAGAACATGGTCCGAGCGGCGGAGCTGGTCGGGCTCACAGCATTAGTGCGAGTTCCGTCAGGCACCGAAACGGAAATCAACCGAGCACTTGAAACCGGGGCACGGGGGATCGTCCTTCGAATGCTCGAGAATCCAGAGCAGGTTCGTCAGGCCCGGACGGCAACGCTCTATCCGCCAGACGGACAACGCGGCACGTGCTCCGCATCGCGAGCAGCCCGCTACACGGCGCTGCGGCCGCGATTCGCAGAGTACATTCGAGGCGCCAATGATGATGTGCTGCTCGTTGGGCTGATTGAGAGCTCCACTGGGGTCGACAATGCTGCCGCGATCGCCGCAGCAGGACTCGACGTCATAGTCGTCGGACGTGGCGACCTCTCTGCAGCGCTGGGCGTTCCTGGTGAGAACCAGAATCCCGCAGTACTAGCGATGTGCAGTCGAGTCGCCGAAGTGGCACACAGCTCGGAGAAAACAATCTTCGGTTCGACAGCGAGCAGCCAACGGGAGATCGAGGATCTCACGCAATTGGGCTGCCGCATGTTCATTTACCGCGACGACACAAGCGTTCTCTTCGAGGCGTTTGCCAAGGCCTCAGATGCTTTTCGGAACAGTCTCAGTTCGCGACCGATCGCGGAAGGCGACGTTGGACCAAAACCGGAATTCACAAGGAGTTTGCGCGTTGACTAACAGCGGATCACAAACATCAGGCCGGCTGGCCGGCAAGGTCGCCATCGTTACGGGTGGCGGCACCAGCGGAAAGATCGTCGGAACCGGACGGGCCATTAGTGAAGTCTTCGCTCGAGAGGGAGCCGCCATCGCGGTAATCGATAGGAACCCGGCGGCCGCCCAGGAGACGATCGATTTCATCACGGCGGCTGGTGGACGAGCGATTCCCATAATCGCCGACATTGGTGGCGAGGCCGAATGCAAAAGAGCGGTGGATGAAACTGTCGCCGCATTCGGGCGCGTCGACATCCTCGTCAACAATGTTGGGGTCGACAACAAGAGCGGACATCCCCGAGTAGGCGAGATCTCCGAGGCTGAATGGAACGCTCTAATGGACGTCAATATCAAGGGCCCTCTAATGATGGCTAAGCATTCGATCCCCCATATGACCAATGGTGGCTCGATGATCCACATTTCCTCGATCGCTTCAGTCCGGCCTGGTCCGGACACTGTCTATACGGCAGCGAAGGGCGCTCTCGAGCACCTGTCAGGATCGATCGCCGCACAGTATGGGGATCGACAGATTCGTTCGAACGTCATCCGACCTGGAGAAATCTGGACTAGCCTGATCGCAACTGCGTTCCCTGACGAGGAACTGCCGATAGTCCGCGAGAAGCGGATAAAACGTTCCCTTCTGCAGACTGAAGGCACCGCTTACGACATCGCAACAGCAGCACTCTTCTTCGCAAGTGATGACTCCCGATGGGTAACCGCTCAGACGCTGACGGTCGATGGCGGGATAACCATCTTCTTCGATCGGCAGTACCACCCCAGGTCCCACTGGCAGTTCAGTCACCGTTAGAAATGGCAACACCATCAGTGGTGGACTGTGACGTCCATCACACGCCGGTTGCGGACCAGCTGCGGCGGTATTTGCCGCAGCGCTGGTCGCGTTACTACGAGCGATATGGCGTGCCTTACTTCAACTCGTCCGCATATTTCCAGCCCCGACCTAGGCGGATGGGAATGCGGGCAGATGCCTGGCCACCCAACGGCGGGGTGCCCGGAAGCGATGTTAATTTCATGCGCGCGCAGTTGCTTGACAGATGCAACGTCGATGTGGCGATCCTCAACTGCATTGATGTCGCATACGTTGGTATGGAGTCAGCGGATTACTCGGCAGCGTTGATGTCTGCTCTCAACGATTGGACAGCGGACTTGTGGCTGGCCGCTGATCGCCGCTTCGTGGCTTCGATCTGCGTGCCCCCTGAGCACCCATCGCGGGGGGTGTCCGAGATTGAAAGGTGGGCGAATGATGGTCGCTTTGTCCAAGTTTTGATGAGCCTCGCCGCGCGGGATCCGCTCGGCTCGCAGAAGTATTGGCCGCTATACGAAGCTGCGGAGGCGCATAGGCTGCCCATCGGCATCCACGTTGGAGGCGTCGCGACCAATCCCGTAACTGGTGCGGGAAGTCCGAACTTCTATTACGAGCTTCACAGCAGTTACTCCGCGGCAGCGCAATCGCAGCTGGCAAGTCTGGTTCTGGAAGGCGTCTTTACCCGCTTTCCCTCAATACGATTCGTCTTCCAGGAGAGCGGGTTTGCTTGGTTGCCAGCGCTCAAGTGGCGCCTCGACGCCGCCTGGCGCTTGTTCCGCGAAGACGTTCCTCAGCTGATCGAAGCTCCCTCCGCGCAGATCCATCGTGGAGTGTGGTTTACGACCCAGCCAATCGAAGGGCCTGGTGAGGAAGCCGCAATGATCGCGCTACTTACTCAGGCCGATCTAGCCGACCGACTCATGTTTGCATCCGACTACCCGCATTGGGACTTCGACTCGCCCGACCTGGCTCTACCACCCGGCCTCGCTTTAGCGCAAAAGCACGCAATTCTGGCCGGCAATGCGAGAGAGATGTACGGCGAAAGCGTCGACAAGGCGACACCCGCAGAAACCTTGGAACTGGGACGGTAAGGCTAATGCCCGAGCACGTCGTAGCAGGCGCCGACGACATTCCCGAGGGAGGTCGTCTCATCGTTGAAATCGAGGGCCGCTCCATAGGGATCTTTCGTGTGAACGGGCGCTTCTATGCGGTCCGGAACCGCTGCCCGCATCAGGGCGGCCCCCTCTGCGATGGGGTGCTGGTGGGCTGGCTCGATTCACCAAGGCCTGGTGTTTACAACTACGATCCAACGCGCCCACTTATAGAGTGCCCGTGGCATGCGTGGACATTTGAATTGTCGACTGGCCAATCGTGGTTTGACCCCAAGAGAACTCGAGTCAAGCCGTACCCGGTAGCGGTTCGAGAGGTTGCCAGTGGCTCTGTGCAGGGAGACCGGCTGACCGAAAGGATTGCTGGACCCTATCAGGCAGAGGTACTCCCGGTCGAGGTGAGGCAGCGGATGTTAGTCGTGGACGTACGCTCCTGATAATCCGTAATTTGTGAGGCAAAGGACGATGACATTTGAAACTGGAGCGATGATCTGGTCATGAGCACAAGCGAAGTTATGCAGGCGGGCCGCCCCCTATCGCCTTGGCTTACGGACATCGTCGATTGTGACGTTCACCAGCTGGCTCCGGACATCGAACTGCGGCGCTATCTCTCGGATCGATGGCGTCGCTATCACGAGCGCTACGGACTCACAGCGCGGAATGCGCATGCTCGCCACTTCGACCCCCGCCCGCGCAAAGCGGGTGCGCGCAGCGATTCGTGGCCGCCCAGCGGAGCCCTTCCGGGCAGCGATATGAATCACCTGCGTGGACAGCTCTTGGAACGATGGGACATCTCGGCAGCGATACTCAATTCGATCGACATGGCCTATATCGGGGCCGAGACTGCCGATTACAGCCACGCTCTCACTGCAGCAATCAACGATTGGACACTGCATGACTGGATTGAACGGGACGATCGCTTCTACGCGTCGATCTGCATCTCACCAGAATTCCCGGACCGTGCGATCAAGGAGATTGAGCGCTTCGCCGGACATCCTAAGTTCGTCCAAGTCCTGGGCAACACAGCGACGCGCGATCCTCTCGGGTCCGAGAAGTACTGGCCAATCTATGAGGCCGCCAGCGCACTCGGGTTGCCAGTTGCCTTTCATGTTGGAGGGGCCGCGACCAGTCCTGTGACCGGTTCGGGCTGGCCGGTTTACTACTTCGAATTGCATGCAGGTTGGACAGTCGCAACGCAGTCGCAAGTTGTCAGCCTGATATGTGAGGGTGCCGTAGAGCGCTTCCCGGATTGTCAGTTTGTGATGCAGGAGGGCGGCTTCTCCTGGGTGCCGTCACTCGGCTGGCGCCTTGATTCAGCATGGAAACTGTTCGGCGAGGACATGCCCCAGTTGCGGAAGGCGCCATCGCAGTACCTTCGGAATAACTTCTGGTTCACGACGCAGCCTATCGAGGGACCATTAGAAGCGAAGGCTCTGGCTCGGATGCTCGATGACGAGACCTATCGAGGTCACCTCTTGTACGCGTCCGACTACCCCCACTGGGACTTCGACGCTCCGGATAACGTGCTTCCGTCGGAGCTCGATCCTGCCATAGCCGTGAACATAATGGGCGACAACGCGCGACGGCTCTACATCAAATTGCCGAAGAGGGAATCGGGTTCATGACCCGTCATGGTCTTATCCACGCCGGACTGATCGACTGCGATGTGCACATCAGCCCTCCCGAGGCACCCCGCCTGTTTCCGTATCTCGAGCCTCACTGGCGCGAATACGTCGACCTTGCCGCCTATAAGCTCCCGGCATCGGTGTCTGTGACCTACCCGCCAGGGGCGCCCACAACAAAGACGAACGAGGCCGTCATCAACGGTGAATGGACTGTCGAGCGCGAGTACGAACTCCTTCGTATCAACGTGCTTGAGAGACGAGAGACGAGTATCGCCATCCTTACTTGCTTTTGGGGGGTCGAAGTCATCAACAATCCGGACTTCTCGGTTGCCGCCGCGGCCGCCGTGAACGACTGGGTACGCGAACACTGGCTCGAGCGGGATCATCGCCTGAGAGGCAGCTTAGTGGTGACGCCCCAGAATCCTGAGGCGGCAGCGGCTGAAATCGACCGGATGGCCAGCGACAAGCGCTTCGCTCAGGTGCTCCTTCCAGTCCGGTCGGAGCGACCCTATGGACACCGCAGGTTCTTTCCCATTTTCGAGGCTGCCCAACGGAATGGACTTCCCGTGGCACTCCACTTCGGGGGAATGACAGGATTGCCTCCGACCCCAAGTGGATGGCCGAGTTCGTACGTCGAGGACTACGTGGTGATGGCGCAAGTCTTTCAATCGCAACTCGTGAGCATGATTGCCAGCGGCGTGTTTGATCAGTATCCGAAGCTTCGGTTGGTCCTCCTCGAGGGAGGCTTCACTTGGCTCCCGCCACTCCTTTGGCGACTAGACGCGAAATGGAAGGGCATGCAGCGGGAGGCGCCGTGGGTTCGACGGCCGCCCTCCCAATACGTGGCTGAACATGTACGGATAGGGATACAACCTCTCGATCGGCCTGTTTCGGTCGAGCGCCTTATTGAAGT
>Ga0307374_10013027_pt1 | contig 11569 bp, 9 predicted proteins | sample OX3MG_FD_202532 | JGI IMG/M metagenome (GOLD analysis project Ga0307374, IMG submission 202532) | Soil microbial communities from Risofladan, Vaasa, Finland - OX-3 | ecosystem: Environmental > Terrestrial > Soil > Coastal area > Acid sulfate soil | place: Finland: Risofladan, Vaasa | collected...
CATCGATGGAAGGCTCTCGGGGCAGTCCGAGGCTGCGCTCGCCAAGGATGTTGTGCTGAACCTCATCGGTGCCCCCGGCAATGGAGCCGGCCGGGACCGAGACGATGATCTCGGCCAGGATCCCGCCTAGGACCGAATCGGGCCCGTTGAGCATGGCGGCCGGGCCGGCCATCTGGGCGTGAAGCGAAGAGGAGCGACGGGCGATGTCGGTGCCAGTCAGCTTGGCCAGCGAGCCTTCCGGTCCGGGGGCCTGACCCTGGGCCCGGGCGGCCAAGGCCCGCCGGACGTTCCAGCGGGCCACCCGTTCGCGCATCTCCACGTCGGCCAGCCGCTGGCGGATGAGTGGGTCTTCGGAGCGGCCTGACTCCTTGGCCTGGGAGGCCAGCAGATCGGGACGTCCGGCCCGCTGCGGGTACCAGGAGTAGGTGCGCAGGTAGTCACCGTCCTCGTCCATGGCCTCCCGGACCGTGCGCCCAGCGGCCGAGGTTGACCCGGGGGCGCTGCGGTTCGCTCCCAGGTTGCGCTCGTGGGCCAGGGTGGTGAGGGCCGCGGCCCAGCCAACGCCCTCGGCGCCGACGATGTTCTCGTGGGGCACCGCCGCATCGGTGAGGAAGACCTCGTTGAACGAAGCGTGGTTGTTCATCTGGCGCAGGGGTCGGACCTCGACCCCGTCTTGGTGCATGGGCAGGGCGAAATAGGTGATGCCCCGGTGCTTGGGGGCGTCCCAATCGGTGCGGGCCAGCAGCATCCCGTAACTGGCCGTCTTGGCCCCGGTGGTCCACACCTTCTGCCCGTTGACGATCCACTGGTCCCCGTCCCGCACGGCCCGGGTGGTCAGGCCGGCCAGGTCCGAGCCGTTGCCCGGCTCGCTGAAGAGCTGACACCAGCGCTCCTCCCCGGTGAGGATGCCCCGCAGGAGACGGCGCTGGAGATCCTCGGGACCGTGGCGGAGCAGGGTCGGGGCGGCCAGGGCCATCCCGGAACCGCCGGCCGCTCCTACTGCTCCGGCCGCGGCCATCTCCTCGGCCAGACCGGTGGCGTAGGAGTCGGGCAGGCCCCGCCCGTAGGCGTCGGCTGGCCAGGTGGGAGCGGCCCAGCCCGAGTCGACCAGCAGGCGGCGCCACTCGGCCAGCGGGCGTTCGGGGTCCCACCACTCGGCCAGCCAGGCCCGGAGTTCGGCTCGGGCCGTCTGCTCATCGGGCGGGGTGGCCACGGAACGCCTCCCGGTCAGTCCGTGCGCTCGGTGACGTGGGCGATCACGTACAGCCGGCCATCGACCCGCAGCGGCTCCAGCCGCACGTGGATGGGGACCAGGGTCCCGTCCATGGGTCGCTCCAGTTCCGGCTCCAGACCGGGGTCCATCTCCCGGTCGTTGGGCTCAGCCTGGTAACCGCGGCGGTAGGCTTGATGACCCCAGCGCTTCTTTTCCGGCACCAGCATCTCGATGAACTCCCCGGCGATGTCATCCGACGCCACCCCGAAGAGGGCCTCGGCCGCGGCGGTCATGAGGGCGATCTGGCCCTCCTGGTCCACCACCACCAGGGCTTCGGAGGCCGACTGGAGAGACGTGACTGCGCTGGGGAGCTCCGTGCTCGACATGGGCGGCAAGGTACACGTCCCATCCGGGCCGTCCGACAGCCCTCAGGGGCGGCGGGGTACACCGGCGCCGACCCGCCACCGGTCAGACTGACGGCATGGCGATTCCGGGGGGACGCGCCGGTCAGGTCAGGGCCCACCTGGGTCTGGCCACCGTGTGCGGGGTGCTGTTCCTGACCTTTCTCGATAACACCATCGTGAGCGTCACCCTGGCCGACATCCAGGGCCGCCTCCACGCCGGGGTGGTGTCGTTGCAGTGGGTGGTCAACGGTTATGCCCTGGTCTTTGCCGCCCTGATGTTGACCGGCGGGACCCTGGGTGATCTCCTCGGGCGCAAGAAGGTCATGCTGGTCGGTGTCGGCATCTTCTGCGCCGGCTCGGTGCTGGCCGCACTGGCCCCCAACGTCGATGTGCTCATAGCCGGCCGGGTAGTGATGGGGGTGGGAGCGGCGGCATCCGAGCCCGGCACGCTGTCGGTCATCCGCCACCTGTATCCGGACCGGGCCGTGCGGGCCCGGGCCGTGGGGATCTGGGCGGCGGTGTCCGGCCTGGCCCTGGCTCTGGGCCCGGTGGTCGGAGGCGTGCTGGTGGGAGTGGCCGACTGGCGGGCGGTGTTCTGGTTCAACCTGGGCTTCGGCCTGCTGGCCTTTGCCGCCGCCGCCTGGGTCCTGCCCGAGAGCTCCGATCCCGAGGGCCGCCACATCGATCTGCCCGGCTTCGTGCTCGGTGCCGGGGCTCTGGCCTGCTCCGCTTTCGGGATCATCCTGGGTGAGACGGCGGGCTACACGCGATGGTGGGTCATCGCCCTCTTGGCCGGTTCGGTGGTTCTGGGCTTCTTCTTTGTCCAGGTCGAGAGTCGGACGGGGGACCCCGTGCTGCAGATGTCCCTTTTCCGTAATCCGACCTTCAGCGGCGCCAACGTCATCGCCTTCATCAACTACTTCGCCACTTTCGCCATCTTCTTCTTCTGTGCTCTCTACCTGCAGTTGATCGGTAACCGCACCCCGGCCTCGGTGGCCCTCATGTTCGTGCCCATGGCCGTCGGCCTGGTGCTGGCCTCGACACTGACCGGGCGTTGGGTGGCCGCCTCCGGGCCGGCCGTGCCGATAGTCGTGGGCTGTCTGCTGGGTGCGGCTGGGACCCTGGCCACCGGGGCGGTCATGGGACCACACGTCACGTTCCTGTCTCTGGCCCCCTATCTGGGGGTGGCCGGGGTCGGCTTCGGGATGGCCGTGGTGCCGGTCACGTCCTCGGTCCTCAGCGTGGCACCCGCCGAGCGCTCGGGCATGGCCGCCTCGGTGACCAATACGGCCCGGGAGATGGGGGCGGTCCTGGGGGTGGCGGTGCTGGGGGCTCTGGTCAACACCACGCTCACCTCCAAGCTGGTGGCCACCATGAAGACCCTGCACATCCCCTCCAGTTACCAGAGCCTGGTGCTCACCTATGTGCTGACCGGCCAGAGCCCGTCCTCCATTGCCGGAGTGAGCACCAGCAACCCGATCATCAAGGCCCTGGAGGCCAAGATCACCGACGCCGCCTATCACGGCTTCCTCACCGGCCTCCGGACCGCCCTGGACCTGGCCGGAGCCATGCTGGTGGCCGGGGCCGTGGTGGCCGCCGCCACCGTTCGCCGGAGCCGGGCCCATCCCGACCCGGAGGCAGCCGACCCGGTGGCCCGGTCCGGTCCGGCCTTTAGTATCGGTACGTGACCACGCTCTATTTCCGGCAGCTGCTCTCGGGCCGGGACTTTGCCGTCGAGGACGCCATGGCGGCCCAGATGGTCAACTTCGTCTATCTCATCGGGGACCGCGACACCGGTGAGGCGGTGGTGGTCGATCCGGCCTACGCCGTGGCCGAGCTAGTCGACACCCTGGAGGCCGACGGGATGCGACTGACCGGCGTTCTGGCCACCCACCATCACCCCGACCACGTGGGCGGTTCGATGATGGGCCACGGCATCGAAGGCATCGACCGCCTGCTGGAGACCTCCGACGTCCCGGTTCACGTCAACCGCCATGAGGCCGGCCTGGTCACCAAGGTCACCGGGGTCGGCACCGACCAGCTGATTAGCCACGAAGGCGGGGATGTCCTCCGGGTCGGGGGCCTGGAGCTGCGCATGATCCACACACCCGGGCACACCCCGGGCAGCCAGTGCTTCCTCTTCGAAGGGATGCTGGTGGCGGGCGACACCTTGTTCCTCCAGGGCTGTGGGCGCACCGACCTGCCCGGCAGTGATCCGGAGGCCATGTTCCACAGCCTGCGTACCCTGGCCGCCTTACCGGATGAGACGGCTCTGTTCCCCGGCCACCGTTACTCCCCGCCGTCCTCGGCGGTCATGGGCGCGGTCAAGGAGATGAACCCGGTACTGCGCGTGCCGGACAAGGAACAATGGCTGGCGGCCTGGAACTGAGGGGCGGCGCAGCACCGGTGGCGGCACGCCACTGAGGCCCTCGGGGGCCCGGACAAGGGGGAATCGATGCGTAGTACGGAGTGGAGCCTGGGCCGGGTGGTGAGGGACAACGCCGCCGCCTTCGGGGACCAGGTGGCCCTGACCAGCGAGGGCGGCCAGGTGACCTGGCGGGAGCTGGACGAGCGGTCCAGTCGCGCCGCCCACGCCCTGGCCGCCGAGGGGGTCGGTCCGAACAGCCGGGTGGCCTTCCTGGACAAGAACACCCCCGAGTTCTTCGACGTTCTGATGGGGGCGGGCAAGCTGGGCGCGGTCATGGTGCCGGTCAACTGGCGCCTGGCCCCGGCCGAGATGGCCCACATCATCGAGGACTCCACCGCCACCGTCCTGGTCATCGGGGCGGAGTACACGGCGTCGGTCAAGGAGATTGGCCCGGACCTGACCCAGGTGAAGCGGACGGTCGTGCTGGGTCCCGAATACGAGGACTGGCTATCGGCCCACCCCGCCACCGACCCCGGTTATGAGTCCAAGCCGGAGGATGTCGCCATCCAGCTCTACACCTCCGGCACCACCGGCCTGCCCAAGGGGGCCATGTTGGTCAACGCCAACTTCGGAGCCATCCTGGATCAGGTGGTGGGCCCGTGGCGGCTCGATCCAAGCTCGGTCAGCGCCGTGGCCATGCCCCTGTTCCACATCGGCGGTTCGGGTTGGGCCCTGGCCGGCATGACGGTCGGGGCCCGCTCCGTGGTCATCCGGGAGATGGTCCCCGCCGATCTCATCCGTATCTTCGAAACCGAGAAGGTCACCAACGCCTTTCTCGTCCCCGCCGTGCTCCAGATGGTGTGCGCCACGGAAGGCGTGGAGAAGGCGGACTTTTCCGCTCTGCGAGCGATCAAATACGGGGCTTCCCCCATCACCGACGAGGCTCTCAAGCGGGCCATCGCCACCTTCGGTTGCGAGTTCATCCAGCTCTACGGACTGACCGAAACCACCGGGGCCATCACCCAGCTCGACGCCGCCGACCACGATCCGGGCGGGCCCCGCTCCCGCCTGCTCCGCTCGGTCGGTAAGCCCTATCCGTGGGTGGAGATCCGCATAGTCGATCCCGACTCCGGTCAGGAGCGGCCGGCCGGGGAGGTGGGCGAGCTCTGGGCCAAGGGCCCCCAGACCATGAAGGGGTACTGGAACAAGCCGGAGGACCCCCACCGGGTCATCGACGCCGAGGGCTGGTTCCGCACCGGTGACGCCGGGTTCCGGGACGAGGACGGCTACATCTTCCTGACCGATCGCATCAAGGACATGATCGTGAGTGGCGGGGAGAACATCTATCCCGCCGAAGTTGAGAACGCCTTGGCCTCCCATCCGGCGGTCGGTGACGTGGCCGTCATCGGCGTGCCGGACGAGCGCTGGGGCGAGACGCCCAAGGCCATGGTCGTTCTTCGTCCCGACGCCGAGGCCGGCCCCGAGCAGGCCCGATCCATCATGGATTTCGCCCGGGAGCGCCTGGCCCATTACAAGTGCCCGACCTCGGTGGAGTTCATCGAGGTGCTACCCCGCAACCCGTCCGGCAAGGTGCTCAAGCGCGAGCTGCGCGAGCCCTACTGGGAGGGACGGGCCCGCCGGGTCAACTGAGCGGGTGTGAGTTGGCATCCAAAATGGGAAGAATCAAACCGGGAGCCTGCGTCGGCGGGTGGCAGGGAGGCCGGATCATGAGCAATGCCGAGGATCATGCGCTGGGGCTGGAGCTCCAACTCATCGAGTTGGTCGAACAACAGGAGCGGGCCCGGATTCAACACCGGGACGCCGATGCGGCCGCGGTTCAGACCGAGATCGACGCCCTCCAGGAGGAGTTGGCCCGGACCGGTGAGGTCAGAGACGCCGGCTCGGCCCACATTCACGACGCCGACCCGGCCGCCTGGCCCGCCGGCTCCGCCGCCTGAGCTCAGCCCCCTGACGCCGGGCGGCGGCCGGCGGAAGACGGTGGGTGCAGTCCGGACCGGGCCCCCGTGCCCACCTGCTCGGCGACGATGTCCCGCAAAAGGTCCCGCACCGCCCGGGCCGGCGCCGACAGCAGTCCGCGGTGCCGGGTGACCACCCCCACCGTGCGGCGGGGCAGTCCCTCCACCGCCACCGTCACCCAGCGGTCATGGAGATAGTCGGGCACGGCGCAGGCGGGCAGTATGGCCGGGCCGTGGCCGTCGAAGGTCAGTGACGCGATGAGGCGTACGCCGTCGATGTCGGCCTTGGGGGTGAGGGCGACGGGCTGATCGCGGCCTTGACCGAGGGCCGTCTCCAGTTCCCGGCGCAGGGTGGTGCCCTGCATGGGCAGCAGCAGGGGGATGGAGCACAGCTCCTCGACGGAGATGTCGGTCCGGCCGGCCAGGGGATCGTGCCGGGCCACCACCAGGACCAGGTCCTCATCGAAGAGGCCCTCCCCGTTGAGGTCCTCATCGGCGGAAGGCAGGCTGCTCACGGCCAGGTCCAGCCGACCGGCCTGGAGGCGGTCGGCCAGTTCCGCCGATGTGCCCTCGGCCACGCTCAGGTGGACGCCGGGGTGCTCACGGCCCATCTCCTCCAGCACCTTGGGGGCCAGCCAACGGGCGGTGGTCCCGATCATGCCCAGGCTGACGGTGCCGGCCACCACGTTGCGCACGGCGGCCACGTCGGCCACCAGGGCCTCCATCTCCACCATCATCCGCCGGGCCCGGTCCACAACCACCTTTCCCTCCTCGGTGAGCGCCCCCCGGGAGCGGTCGAACAGCGGCGTGCCCAACTCCCGCTCCAGCCGGGCGATGTGGGTGGACACATTGGACTGCACCGTTCCCAGGGCGTCGGCGGCGGCCGAGAAGGTCCCGTGCTCGGCCAGAGCCAGGATGGCTGACAGCTGGCGCAGCTCCATGGCTCGGGACGCTAATGGGGGGGCGCGGTAGCCTTGGCCGGTGGGGAACACCGCCGCCTTCTTCGACCTCGACCGCACCGTGCTCCGCCGGGCCAGCGGGCCGCTCATCAGTGAGGCCCTGGCCGCCGCCGGGGTGGTGCCCAGCCGGGGGGCGGGGGTGGGCGGGCTCTTCTACCGGATCTACGACGTGGTGGGCGAGACCCTGCCGTCGATGGCCATGGCCCGGGCCGCGGCTCTCATCGCCCGGGGCTGGCCGGCCGACACCGTCCGCCAAGCCGGGCGGGAGGTGGCGGAGAAGCTGGAGGAACTGGTGGCCCCCTTCGCCCGGCCGTTGATCAAGCATCACCAGGACATGGGTCACAGCGTGGTGCTGGCCACCACCACCCCCATGCATCTGATCGAGTCCTTTGCGGCCAAGATGGGCTTCGACGACGTCATCGCCACCCGCTACGCCGAGCGCGACGGTGCTTTCACCGGGGCCCTCGAGGGTGAGTTCGTGTGGGCCCGGGGCAAACTGGCCGCCGTCCGGCGCTGGGCCGGCGCCCACAACGTGGAGATGTCCGACAGCTTCGCCTACTCGGACAGCTTCTACGACCTGCCTCTGCTCGGTGCCGTCGGTCATCCCGCCGCCGTCAATCCCGACCCCCGCCTGCTGGCCGTAGCCACCCTGCGGCGCTGGCCCGTGCTCAACCTGGACGCCCCTCCGGGGGTGGTGAAGGTGGCCGGGGTCGAACTGATGGACATGGTGCGCTGGGTGTCGCATCCCGCCTTCGTGCCCTTTGCCAACTTCGACATCGAAGGGGCGGAGCACATCCCCTCCACCGGGGCGGTGATCGTGGTTTCCAATCACCGTTCCTACTTCGACTTCGTGGCCATGGGCATGGTCGTGCTGGGCCGGGGCAGGAACCTGCGCTTCCTGGGCAAGAAGGAGGTCTTCGACGCCCCCGTCATCGGCTCGCTGGCCTCGGCGGCCGGCGGCATCCGGGTGGACCGGGGCACGGGCAGCGCCCAACCCCTCGAGGCGGCTGCGGCCGCCCTGGAAGGCGGGGAGGCCGTGGCGATCCTCCCCCAGGGCACCATTCCCCGGGGCAAGGAGTTCTTCGAGCCCAAGCTGGTGGGCAAGACGGGGGCCGCCCGCCTGGCCACCATGACCGGCGCCCCGGTCGTTCCCATCGGGCTGTGGGGAACGGAGGAGGTGTGGCCCCGGCGCATGCGGGTACCTCGTATCCATCAGATCATCAACCCACCCAAGGTCCGCGTCCGGGTCGGCCCGCCAGTGCCGCTGTCGGGCTCGGATCCGCACGCCGACACCGAAGCCATCATGAAGGCGATCACTGAGCTGCTGCCGCCCGAGGCTCGTCGCCGCCGCCGCCCGACCCCGGAACAGATCGCCATGGCCACTCCCGCCAACGTGCGGGCCGAGGCCTGAGCCCGCCGGCCCGCACCCGGGCGCTCGGCGCTCCGGGACCGCCGGCCCGCACCCGGGCCGCCGCCGGCCTGGGCCGAGCCGTGGGACGCGCCTCGCGCCTGGCCGGCCGGGGCGGTGGAGGAGTCATCGGCGGGCGGGTCACCCTGCTGGTCGACCCCGACGCCCTGGCCCGTCTGGCCCGGGGCCGGCGCTCGGTGCTGGTCAGCGGCACCAACGGTAAGACGACCACCACCCGGCTCCTGGCCGCCGCCCTGGCCACGGCCGGACCGACCGCCACCAACTCCGGCGGGGCCAACCTGCCCTACGGCCTGGTGGCGGCCCTGTCCTCGGCTCCTCCCGGTGGGCTGGCCGCCCTGGAGGTGGACGAGGCCTACCTCGGCCCGGTGGCCGACGCCGTGCGGCCCGAGGTGGTGTGCCTGCTCAATCTGTCCCGGGACCAGCTCGACCGCATCAACGAGGTGAGGATGCTGGCCGGGCGCTGGCGCCGGGCGCTGGAGAGCGCCGCCGGCACCTCTTCGGCCGCGGCCCCCTGGGCCGGCGCTTCCGGGGCCGGCGCCGCCTCCAGCGGGCCGGTGGTGGTGGCCAACGCTGATGACCCGATGGTGGTGTGGGCCGCCTCGGGCGCAGCCCGGGTGGTGTGGGTGGGCGCCGGCCTTTCCTGGCGGCTGGACGCCACCGGTTGTCCCCGCTGCGAAGGTCGCATCCAGTTCACCGACACCTCCTGGTCGTGCGGGGACTGCGGGCTCGCCCGCCCGGACGCCGAGGTGACCGTCGATCAAGTAGCCATGACCGACCGGGCCGGAGGCCGCCATCCCTTCACCCTCTCCTTGCCGGGCCACTGCAACCGGTCCAACGCCGCCATGGCCGCCACCGCCGCCTCGCTGCTCGGCATAGGTGAGGCCCAGGCCCTTACGGCCATGGAGCCGGTGTCCGATGTGACCGGCCGCTACGGCGTGGTCCGGGTCGGAGGGGTGCCGGCCCGCCTGCTCTTGTCCAAGAACCCGGCCGGCTGGATGGAGATATTCGATTTCTTGCGGCCGGCGCCGTCCCCGGTGGTGGTGGCCATCAACGCCAAGATTGCCGACGGGCGTGATCCGTCCTGGCTGTGGGACGTGCCCTTCGAGCGGCTGGCCGGCCGCCAGGTGGTGGCTACAGGCGAGCGCTGCCGGGACCTGGCCGTGCGGCTGCGCTACGCCGAGGTCGGCCACGTCATGGTCGAGGACGCCGTGGCGGCCGTGGTCGAGGCGCGCCGGCTGGGCGATGACTCGGCGCCGGTTGACGTGGTGGCGAACTACACGTCCTTCCAGGGACTGCGCCGGGCGGCCGTGAATGCCTGAGGTCAACGGCCGGGCGGGTTCAGTCGCTTCCCCGCCGCCGCCGCCGCCGCCGGTCGCACGCCGGAGGGACTCGGCCGTGCGGGTGGTGGTGGTGCACCCCGACCTCCTCGGCACCTACGGGGACGGCGGGAACGGCTTGATCCTGGCCCGGCGCCTGCAGTGGCGCGGCTTCGCGGTCGAACTGGTTGAAGCCATGTCGGGCACCCCGGTGCCCGCCTCGGGAGACGTCTATTGCCTGGGCGGGGGAGAGGACGCTGCCCAGCACCGGGCCGCCGCCGAACTGGCCCAGGGCAGCCCACTCGGAAAGGCGTTGGACAACGGTGCCGCCGTGCTGGCCGTGTGCGCCGGCTTCCAGGTTCTCGGGCACCGGTACCCGTCCGCCGACGGGCAGGTGCGCGACGGCCTCGGACTCATCGACATCGAGACACTCAAAGGCACCGGCCGCCGTCCCGTGGGCGAGTTGGTGGTGACGCCGTCGGCCGGCCTCGGCCTGCCTCAGCTGAGCGGCTACGAGAATCATGGTGGCCTGACCTCCCTCGGACCCGGCGCAGCGCCACTCGGGCGCGTCGAGGCCGGCATCGGCAATGGTGGGGGAGACGGGAGCGAGGGCGCCGTGGTAGGTCGTGTCATCGGCACCTACATGCACGGGCCGGTGCTGTCCCGCAACCCCGCCCTGGCCGATGTGATTCTGGCTTCGGTAGTCGGGGCGCTCGAGCCATTGGATGACTCTGACGCGGAATCGTTGCGAGCCGAGCGGCTTGCCACCGTTGGCGTCACGCGCTCAGCCGGCCGTTCGCGCTGGACTGATCGGTTGACTTCGCGCCGCTGATGTGCATAATTTTCGGTAAGTCCTTAGGGCATGTGCGGAGCACGTAGCTCGAGAAATCGGGGCCTTGGTTTAGTACGTCCCAGGCTCTTGTCTTCCGGACACAACTCATTTACGTTGCTCAGCATGAGCGTTACCGATTCGCGTTCCGGCCTTGCCGCGCATGGCGATCTGGCCGCCGAGCAGGCCTATGTGGATCAGGCCTATGAGTGCCTGGCCGCCATGCGTGAGCGGGCCGAGTACCTAAAGGGCCTCGGCTACATGGGTGGAAACGTCCACGCCGACACGGGACTCAGGCCGGAGGCGGCCGGCTATTGGGACCGCGACAAGCAGCAACGGATCGATGACCTGGCTGACACGGCGGCGGCGCTGTGCTTCGGCCGCATCGATCGCGCCGACGGCGGTGAGTGGTACATAGGCCGCCGGCACGTCGAGGACTCCGTCGGGGAGCCGGTCGTTACCGACTGGCGCGCCTCGGTGGCGACGCCGTTCTACCGGGCGACGGTGGTTGACCCTATGGGGCTCGCTCTGCGCCGGCGGTTCCTGATCGAGGGCCGCACCCTCTCCGACCTCTTCGATGAGAACTTGGCCGATCCCGACTCGGCCGCCGCCGGCGCCTACGTGCCCGACCCGTTGCTGGCCGAGGTGACCCGGTCGCGCACCGGGGAGATGCGCGACATCGTCGCCACCATTCAGGCCGAACAGGACGTAATCATCCGGGCTCCGCTGGAGCAGTGCACGGTGGTACAGGGCGGCCCCGGTACCGGTAAGACGGCCGTGGGTCTGCACCGGGCCGCCTTTCTTCTCTATGAGCACCGGGAGCTGCTGGAGCGCCAACGTCTGCTCATCGTCGGACCCAACCGCATCTTCCTGCGCTATATCGCTCAGGTGTTGCCCTCCCTGGGTGAAGTCGCCTCCACCCAGCTGACCATCGAGGGCCTGGCCGGGGCGGCCTACACGGTGCGGGCGGAGGACTCCTCCGCCGCGGCGCGGGTCAAGGGTGATGGCCGTATGGCTGAGGTGGTCCGTCGGGCCGTTCTCGACCAGGTCAGTCGCCCCACCCAGGACCAGGTCC
>Ga0307374_10013028_pt1 | contig 11568 bp, 10 predicted proteins | sample OX3MG_FD_202532 | JGI IMG/M metagenome (GOLD analysis project Ga0307374, IMG submission 202532) | Soil microbial communities from Risofladan, Vaasa, Finland - OX-3 | ecosystem: Environmental > Terrestrial > Soil > Coastal area > Acid sulfate soil | place: Finland: Risofladan, Vaasa | collected...
AACGGGCTCATAAACTCTTCATCATCGGAGGGCCGATAATCGGGCGGCAATACCGGACGCATCACTCTCCCCAAAACCCGTCAATGACGGGCGCGGAGTATATGAATCGGGTCGGCCTATTTCAACCATCAGAAATGCAATTCACGACATTGATTCCGTTGGCGTTTTGTCCGGCGTCGGCGGGCGGCGTCGGCGGGCGGCGAGTGACCGCGCTGGGGCCGCGGTGTTTTTCAGATGACCATTCAAGGGAGAGGACGATGCCACGAATTGAACCGCTGCGGCCCCAATCCATGCCTGAACCGGCCGCGCTGCGCGTCGCGCAGAGCGCGGCGCAGGCACAGAACGCGGTGGCGCGGCCACTGAACTGCGCCGCTTTTCAACGAGCCGCCGGTAATCCTGCCGCCGGAGCTAAGACGGCGGCGTATCCGCCTCCTCGAACAGCGCATGCGGCCCTTGAACTGGAACACCTGCCGCGGTCGCTGCTGATCATCGGCGGCGGCGCCGGCGCAGCGCGAGGTGGCGCCGCCCTTTCCGATCTCTCGGCGATTGGCTATCGTGCCAGCCGAATAGGCAATTCACAGCGAATCGGGGCGCAGCGGTGACGGACGCGGCAGAAACCTACGATTTCATCGTCACCGGCGCCGGTTCGGCGGGCTGCCCGGTCGCGGCGCGGCTCAGCGAGTCGGGGCGTTACCGGGTGCTGATCCTCGAAGCCGGGCCGCCCGACAAAAACCCGTGGATCCACATCCCGCTCGGCTACACCCGCACCTACACCGACCCGCGGGTCAACTGGATGTTCGACAGCGAACCCGAAAAGGAGCTCAACGGCCGCACCCTCTACCAGCCGCGCGGCAAGGTGTTGGGCGGCACCAGCTCGATCAACGGCATGGTGTACATGCGCGGTACCCCCACCGATTACGACAATTGGCGCCAGCGCGGCTGCGAGGGCTGGGATTGGGACAGCGTCCTGCCGTTCTTCAAGAAGGCCGAAAACCAGGAGCGCGGCGCCGACGATTTCCACGGCGTCGGCGGCCCGTTGCGCGTCTCGAACCCGGTGCGCTCGCCGTTGGGCGACGCGATGGTCGCGGCGGCGATCGAGGCCGGCATCCCGGCCAACCCCGATTTCAACGGCGCCCGCCAGGAGGGCGTCGGCTACTACCAGACGACGACCGGCAACCGCCGCCGCTGGAGCGCCGCCAAGGCCTATCTGCGTCCGGCGCGCAGCCGCGCCAATCTCACGGTCGTCACCGAGGCGCACGCGACCCGCGTCTTGATCGAGGAGGGCCGCGCCGTCGGCGTCGAATACCGGACGCCGCAGGGCCTCGTCACCGCGCGTTGCCGCGGCGAGATCGTCGTTTCGGGCGGCGTCTATGGCTCGCCGCAGCTGCTGCAGCTGTCGGGGCTGGGCCCGGCCGCGCTGTTGCAGCAATTCGGCATCCCGCTGGTGCGCGACATGCCCGGGGTCGGCGCCCACCTGCACGACCATTTCAACACCTATCTGGTGTGGCGCTGCTCGCAGCCGATCACGATCAACGATCTGGCGATGAGCGGGCTGAAAAAGCTGCAGGCCGGCGTGCAATATTTCGTGGCGCGCTCCGGCCACCTGTCGAATGCCGGGATTTATGCCGGCGCGTTCGTCAAAAGCGACCCGCGCCTCGAACAGCCGGATCTGCAGATCAACATGTTCGGCTGGAGTGCGATGGAGCGGCTGCGCACCGGCATCAAGCCGCACCCGTTTTCCGCCTTCACGATGAGCCCGGTGCATCTGCGCCCGGAGGGACGCGGCACGGTCAAGATCAAGAGCCCCGACCCGCAGGCGCCACCCTCGATCCAGTTCAATTTTCTCGCCAGCGAATACGATTTCCAGGCGCTGATCTACGGCAGCAGGCTCAGCCGCACGATCGCCGCGCAGCCGGCCCTGCGGCCGTTCATCCTGGAAGAAGTCATCCCCGGCCCCGCCACCCAGAGCGACGACCAGCTGGTCGAGGAGATCCGGGTGCGCGGCGTCTCCAACCTGCACCCGGTCGGCACCTGCCGGATGGGGCACGAGGTCGACGCCGTCGTCGACCCGCGGCTGCGCGTGCACGGCATCGCCGGCTTGCGCGTTGCCGACGCCTCGATCATGCCGCAGGTCCCCGGCGGCAACACCAACGCCCCCTCGATCATGATCGGCGAAAAATGCGCCGCAATGATTTTGGAGGACGCACGGGCGGCGTAGGCGATCGGCCGCTCAATGGGCGGAGGCAATCTTTAACAGCGCGAGCGAAAGCCCGATTGCGCCGGCGAAGACGGCAACGATGATTGCCGCCTGCATGAATACAAGCTGGAACGTCGTCGGCATGTTCGACAGTTTGCCCTTGATCTCGGCCAGATCCAGCCGGATCGCGCCAACCGCGGCTTCTAGGTGAACAAGGCGAGTTTCAACGGGCGGATCGTTGGTTCCAGAACCTCCCGTACCGAATCGGCCGTGGCCGATTATGTTGTCAGATTCCGAACCCTGCGCCATTCGTCGAATACTCTTTTGAAGATACTCACCGTGTTTCCGCAGTTATCACAATAGACTGCAATAAATTCTACCGGATAAGACGACGTTGGAAAGGGAACAATTCGATCGCCCATTTGAAAATTGGCCAACGTATGCGCCGTTATGCTGAGAAGAGCGTCGTTCGGCAATATGGACCATTGAAAGGTGTTGCACCGATCACAGGGGCGACGTTGCCATTTCTCACTGACGAATGCCTGCACGTCCTGCAGAAATTCGGTTTCGGTGAGCGTTTGATCGGACATAACGAACCTGCGCCGCTTGGGGTAGTACTCCCCGCTGATATCGGACGATCCTGCCAAATTTCGAGTCTGCGCGCCAGCCGGCCGGTTGCCGTCATGCGAAAAAAGCGAACGTCGTTCGGCGAATCTGGCTTTACACTCGCAGCACAGACGCGGAGGGCGCCATGCAGTACCGCAGGATTTCGGCCGATTGCCATCTCGATCTGCCGTGGCTGCCGCCGGCACTGTTTGTCTCCGAGGCGCGGCGCGAATTGCGCGAGCGCATGCCGTATGTCGAGGACGGGCCGGACGGGCCGCAATGGGTGACCAGGGCCGGGGTCAATATGGGCCTGGTCGGCGGCATCGGCTCGGTCGGCGGCAAGTTCGTGCCGGGGCAAAACTACCGGGTCGACAAGATGGCCGAGACCGGCCTCTACGAGGATGCCAAAAAGGGCATCCGCCGCCCTGGCGACCCCGACCAGCGGATCAAGGATATGGAGCGCGACGGGGTCGATGCCGAGATCATCTTCGGCATCTTGGGGGTCGCCTCGCGCGTCCAGGACCATGACGCCGCCAACGAGATGCTGCGCATCTACAATGACTGGCTGAAGGGGTTCTGCAGCAAATACCCCGACCGTCAGATCGGGCTGGCCTGCCTGCCCTATGGCGACATCGACGCCGCGGTCGCCGAGATCCACCGGGTCGCCAAGCTCGGCCTCAGGGGCCTCGAACTGTCGTGCTCGTGGGACATGGAGCCGATGTGGCACCCGCTCTGGGACCCGCTTTGGCAGGCGGTCAACGAGGTGCAGCTGCCGCTGCATTTCCACACCTTCCCGTCGACGCCGCGCAGCGTGCGCGAGCGCGCCCCCAGTTCCTCGCGCCGCGCCGCCCAGTTCACCGGCGTCGCCGGCTTCCAGATGAACCTGATCAACATCATCGCCGCGATCATCGGCGCCAATGTCCTGGAGCGCTTCCCGAATTTGCGCATCGGCCTTGGCGAATCCGGCATCGGCTGGCTGCCCTATGCCTTGGACCGCATGGATTTCGAGTGGGAGGACCGCTTTCGCGATCTCGGCCTCAAGATGCGCCCGAGCGACTACTGGCGCCGCCAGTGCCGCGCGACCTTCCAGTTCGACCGCATCGGCCCCAAGCTGATCGAGGAAATGGGGGTCGAAACCTTGATGTGGGGCTCAGACTACCCGCACCCCGACGGCGTCTGGCCGGAATCCACGAAATACATCGAGGAACAATTCGCCGGATTGCCGGCCGAGACGATCCACAAGATCACCTGCGAGAACGCCGCCAAGTTTTACGGGCTGATCAACTGACGCTTGCGCTGCAACCGCCCCTCACCCCCTCCCTCTCCCCGCTTGCGGGGAGAGGGAGGGACCCGCGAAGCGGGAGGGTGAGGGGCAACACAGGAGAACCGGATGGCTTATGACCTGTTGATCAAGAACGGCCGCATCGTTGACGGCTCGGGCGGGCCCTCTTTCCGCGGCGATGTCGCGGTCAAGGACGGCAAGATCGCCGAGATCGGTAAATTGTCGGGCGCGGCGGCGAAGACCGTCGATGCCGAGGGCCGCGTCGTCAGCCCGGGCTTTATCGACAACCATTGCCATTACGACGCCCAGGTCACCTGGGACCCGCTGTGCTCATTCTCCTGCGACCACGGCGCCACCTCGGTCGTCTTCGGCAATTGCTCGCTGTCGCTGGCGCCGGTGAAGAAGGGCAAGGAGGAGCGCCTGTCGGAATTCCTCTCCTATGTCGAGGCGATCCCGATGGAGGTCTTGAAGACGCTCGAATTCACCTGGGAGAGCTTCCCGCAATATCTCGACCAGCTCGACCGCAACCTCGGGGTCAATGTCGGCAACCTGATCGGCCATACCGCGGTGCGGTATTACGTGATGGACGAGGATTGCCAGAAGCGCACCGCGACCGACAACGAGATCAAAGAGATGCAAGGCCTCGTGCGCGACGGCATGGAAGCGGGCGCGCTCGGCCTCTCGGTATCGCGCAACCAGGGCCATTATGACCCGCAGGGCGTCCATATCCCGGCGATCTGGGCCGACGAGAAGGAGATTTTCGCGCTCGGCGACGTGCTGCGCGAGATGGGCACCGGTCTCATCCAGTCGGGCGGCGGCAACGGCGCCGAAATGAAGGACGCGTTGATGAGCCGCCTCAGCGAGGCGACCGGCCGCACCGTCGTCTACAACAATCTCGGCCAGACGATGCGCCGGCCCGGCCAATGGCAGGCGCAGATGGCGCAGGTCGATGCGACGACCGCGCGCGGCATCCGCGCCTTCCCGATGTGCACGCCCAACCGCATCACCGACTACTTCCAGATGCGCAACACCCAGACCTTCCGCGGCCTGCCGGTATGGCATCCGATCTGCCTGTCCTCGCCCGAGGAGCAGCTGCGCGCCTATGCCGACGCGGACGTGCGCCAGAAGCTTCACGCTGAGGCGGTCGAATTCAAGAGCGGGCCGGCGATCGGCATCTGCTCGACTTGGTGGGACTATATGGTCCTGCAGACCGCCGTATTGCCGAAGAACAAGCAGTACGAAGGCAAGACCCTCGGCCAGATCGCGGCGGCGCAGGGCAAGGGCATCATCGACGCGTTCCTCGACCTCGCGGTCGAAGAGCATCTCGACACCGAATGGCTGCACGGCGAGAACAATGTCGACGATGCCGCGGTTGCCCAGATCCTGACCTATCCGAACGCCATCATCGGGCTGTCGGACGGCGGTGCGCATGTCCAGTTCCAGAGCGGCTTTGGCTTTTCGACCCGCCTCCTGTCCGAATGGGTGCGTGAGAAGAAGATCATGTCATTGGAAACCGCGGTGCGCCGGCTGACCTTCGAATCCGCCTCGATTTTCGGGCTCTACGACCGCGGCCTCGTGCGCCCCGGCATGGTCGCCGACATCACGATCTTCGACCCCGACACGGTCAAGCCGCTGCCGCTCGAAGTCGTGCACGACTTCCCGACCGGCGCCAAGCGGATCAAGGAGCCGGCCCAGGGGATCTACGCCACCTTTGTCAACGGCGAGATGCTGATGAAGGAAGGCCGGCACACCGGCGCGCTGCCCGGCCGCGTCCTGCGCAACACCTACTACAAGGCCAACCACGCCTGACGGCCGGCACGCTCAGCCGCCTGGCGCCGCCGCGCGTTCATCGAGGCGGCTCGCCAGGCGGTCGAGCCCCCACTCGCGGGCGAGCGCGGCGGCCCTGTCCCAGCGGGGTGTGCAGTCGGGCAGCGGCGGAATCGGCGCCGCCTTATCCATCGTCGCGATGCGCCGGTAGAGCCGCAACTGTTCGGCCTGGGCGAGCAACTGGCCGGCGGCGAAGGCGTCTTCGAGGCTGGCGTATTTGTGCAGCAACGCCGCTGCGCCCTTCGGGCCGACGCCGCGCGCCCCGGGCAGCCGGTCCGACGGGTCACCGCGCAACGCGATGAAATCGGGCACCTGTTTGGGCTCGACCCCATAGCGGGCGCGCACCTCGGCGGGGCCGATGCGCGCCATCTCGCCGGCCTTGACCGGATGCAGGATTGTGGTGCGCTCGGACGCCAGCTGGAAGGCGTCGCGGTCGCCGCTGGCAACGAGCGCAAGCCCGCCCTGCCGCTCCTCCACGGCGACAGCGGCGGCCAGGAAGTCGTCGGCCTCGTAGCCGGCCGCCTTGGCGTTGGCGAAGCCGCAGGCGGCGACGAACAGTGGCAGCAGGTCGAGCTGCTCGACCAGGTCGTCGTCGAACTGGCGGCCACCCTGATAGGCCGGGAACAGCTCTTGCCGGTAGGTCGGCGTGCCGAGCGTGTCCCAGCCGGCGAGCACCGCGCGCGGCCGCTCGTCGTCGTGGAGCCGCAACAGGAAATTGGCAAAGCCGACGATCGCCCCGGCGCCGCCACCTCCGCCACCGCCACCCTTCCGGCGCAGCGATTTCGGGAGCGCGTGGTAGGCGCGATGAGCGAATGAATCGCCGTCGATGATCAGCAAAGGTCGGTTCATCGGCTTCCCTGCAACGCACTCTCGGATAATATGGCCCCGATCGTCGGCATTGCGGCAGGGAGCGAGACATGAGCGACGCAGCGAAGGGGCCGGGCAGCATCGAGCGGCCGATCCTGCCCAACGAGCCGGGCGATTACTGGGGCAGCGACGCGGTCGCGCTGATGCTGCGCGAATTGCAGCTGCCCTATGTCGCGCTCAACCCCGGCGCCTCCTATCGCGGGCTGCATGACAGCCTCGTCAACCTGCTCGGCAACCGTGAGCCGCAGATGCTCTTGTGTCTGCACGAGGAGCACGCCGTCGCGATGGCGCACGGCTATGCCAAGGTGACCGGCAAGCCGATGGGCGCGATTGTGCATTCGAATGTCGGGCTGATGCACGCAACGATGGCGATCTTCAACGCGTGGTGCGATCGCGCGCCGGTGTTCGTCCTCGGCGCCACGGGGCCGGTCGACGCCGCCCAGCGGCGGCCGTGGATCGACTGGATCCACACCGCGCAAGACCAGGGCGCCCTCATCCGCAATTTCACCAAATGGGACGACCAGCCGGCTTCGGTCGCGGCGGCGGCCGAATCGGTGCTGCGCGCCTACCGGATGATGACGACGACGCCGTGCGGCCCGGTTTATATCTGCCTCGACGCGGCATTGCAGGAGAGCCGCATCGGCGCCCTGCCGCAATTGCCGAAGGCCGACCGGTTCCGCGCCCCGCGCCCTGCCGCGCCCGACCCGGCGGCACTCGCCGAGGCGGCCGCCTTGCTCGGCGCCGCCGAGCGGCCGCTGATCCTGGTCGGCCGCACCTCGCGGGGCGAAGCCGACTGGCAGCGCCGCGTCCAGCTTGCCGAGGCCTTGGGCGCGATCGTCCTGACCGACGCCAAGACCGGCGCCGGCTTCCCGTCGCGCCACAAACTGCACGGGCCGCCGGCCGGCAGCAACCCGAGCCCGGATGCCGCGGCCCTGATCCGCCAGGCCGATGTGATCCTCAGCCTCGACTGGGTCGACCTCGCCGGGGCGCTGAAGGCCGGCTTTGGCGGCGAGCCGGTTGCGGCCAAAATCATCTCGGCCTCGCTCGACCACCTCGTTCACAACGGCTGGAGCATGGATTACCAGGGCCTGCCGCCGGTCGATGTGCACCTCGCGGTCGAGCCCGACATCGCCGTCGCAGCGCTGCTGCCGCTGGTCAAGCCGCGCCAGCCGGGATGGCGCGACCGCCCGGAAGCGGCGCTGCAGCCGCCCGACCTCGGCGGCGGCGACAAGATCACCCCGCTGGCGCTTGCGGCGGCCTTGCGCGAGGCGGTCGGCTCCCGCCCGACCTGCCTCATTCGCAGCCCGCTCGCCTGGGCCAACAACACCTGGGATGTCGCTCATCCGCTCGATGCGCTGGGCGGCGACGGCGGCGGCGGCATCGGCGGCGGCCCCGGCATGGCGGTCGGCGCCGCGCTGGGGCTGAGGGACCTGCCGGGCGGCAGCGGCCGATTGCCGATCGCGGTGCTCGGCGACGGCGACTTCCTGATGGGCGCGACCGCGCTGTGGACGGCGGCGCATTACCGCATTCCGCTGCTGGTCGTCGTCTCCAACAACAATTCCTTCTTCAACGACGAACTGCACCAGGACCGCATGGCGCGCCAGCGCAACCGGCCGGTCCAGAACCGTTGGATCGGCCAGCGCATCGCCGACCCCGAGCCCGATCTCGGCATGCTGGCGAAGGCCCAGGGCGGCGAAGGCTTCGGCCCGATCCGGCGACCGGACGAATTGGCGCGCGCGCTCAGGGCGGCGATCGACTGCGTCGCGGGCGGCGGGCTGGCGGTCGTCGATGTCCGGGTCGAGCCGGGCTACGCTCCGGTCAACTCGGCCGCGGTCGCCCGCGGTACGACAGGGACATGATCCGGAACTTCAGCGATCATGCAGCGAACGAACGTACATTCCTCGCCTGGGTGCGCACGGCCATCGCCGTCATGGCGTTCGGCTTCATCGTCGAGAAATTCGACGTGTTCCTGGAAATTGCCGCGCCGTCGTTGGCCGGTCGCGCCCTGTCGTTGCCGGGCCAGAAATTCGGCAACGCCGCCGGTCTCGGGCTGATCCTTCTCGGGACCGTGATGATCGCGCTCGCCGGCTTCCGTTTTCTGACGACCGCGAAGGCCATCGACAGCGCAGAGCCTCACCCAGGTCCCCGCGTACGCATCGATCTGGCGCTCGCGGCGCTGCTGTTCCTGCTGGGTTGCGCGCTATTCGTCTATCTGTCGCACGCTCTCATCACGACGCCGTGAGGGTTGGCGGAAACGCCTGATAGCGCGATCCGAGGTTCGCGCGTTGTCGCTGACCGTGCCTCGGTGGTAGCGTCCGCACCCAGGGATGGATCGCAAGAGGAGCCGGTATGGCCGCGCAGGCGGGCACAATCCAGCCGCGATCGGCGCGCGCGCCCGCGAGCAGCGACCTTGTCGAATGGTATTACGAGGAGGGCTGGACCGATGGGCTGCCGGTCGTGCCGCCGACCCGCGACAAGCTCGATGCCATGGTCGCGGCGCTCGGCGGCGATCCCGAACTCGTCGAGTGCCGGGTGCCGCCGCGCCACGGCAGCCTGAGCCGCGAGGTGCTGGCGATCAATCTGGTGATGGCCGGGTGCAAGCCCGAATACGCGCCGGTGGTGCGCGCCGCGCTATTGGCGTTGACGCAGCCCGCCTTCAACCTCAACGGCGTGCAGGCGACGACCCACATGGCGGCGCCGCTGCTCGTCGTCAACGGCCCGGTCGCCGCCGCGATCGGCATGAATGGCGGGGTCAACGCGTTCGGCTCGGGCAACCGCGCCAACGCCACGATCGGCCGCGCCATCCGCCTCGTCCTGCTTAATGTCGGGGGCGGCTGGCCGGGCGACCTCGACAAATCGACGCTCGGGCACCCCGGCAAATACAGCTATGCCGTCGCCGAGAACGAAAGCGACAGCCCGTGGGCGCCCTACCACGTCGAGAAGGGCTTTGCGCCCGAGGATTCGACGGTCTTCGTGATCGCCGCCGAGCCGCCGCACAGCGTCACCAACCACCTCGCCGACGATCCCGAGGGCATCCTCGACAGCATCGCGTCGGCGATGACGACGATCGCCCACAACAATGCCGTGTCCTCGGGCCATTGCGCCGTCGTGATCGGCCCCGAGCATGCCCAGACGATCGCCGGCAAGGGCTGGACCCGGCACGACGTCAAAAGCTACCTGCACATGAACGCCTATAATCTGTTCCGCGAACTGGCCTTCGACCACCGCTACGGCCGCATCTACAACCGCAACCTGCCGCGCTGGTACAAGCGCGAGCCGGAGTCGCGCATCCCGATCGTGCCGAGCCCCGACCACATCCACCTGTTCGTGATCGGCGGCGCCGCCGGCCGGTTTTCCGCCTTCATCCCGGGCTGGGGGCATATGTCGTCGCCGGTGCTGCGCAGCATCGAAGGCGGCGGCGCCACTGGAGCCAATGCCGGCCCCATCTGCGTCGACGGCACCTGCTATTTGTGAACTGGAGGAACCGGAGCACATGATCTGGTGCTTGAAACCTCGCGCCAGTAGCTCATATAGCGAACCAAATCCAAATGCCCTTGGCCCTCAGTCATGACCGTAGACTACCGAACGATCGCCCGACAGGCATTGAAGCGGGCCAGAGCGGAAACAGAGAGCGGTGATCCCGAGCGGCTGGTATACGCGGCGCTCGAACTGCGGAACGCACTGGAAGCGGTGATATATGACAGAGCGCGGCTATACAAGGACGAGGTTCCCGCCGACGTGTATCGGACATGGCAGCCACGGAAAGTCATCAGATACATGGCCGAAATCGACTGGATGGTGTCTTTCAAAAATTGGGAGGTATTGTTCAAGCCGCAACACAAACCAGGCCAACCGGAGAATCCCTGGATTCCTCTCGGCACCGAGACCCTTCTGACTCAGGGAAATCTCAAGGATCACTATGATGCGTTGGGGAGTTTCCTACACGTTCCTACCCCTCATCAAATCGCTGACAATAAGGAGCCAGACAAGATTCGCCTCATAGAACACTGTGAAAAATGTATCGCCATTCTCGATAGAGTTCTGAAATCTCCTGTATCGAAGGTCGCACTCGGTGAATATTCCAAATGGGAATGCCTACGATGCGGTCATCTCGTAGTAAAGCGGTCTCCACCGAACTCAACGAAGACCTTTGAGACTCGTTGCATCGAGTGTGGTGCCGAATATATGGGAACGCATGAGGGGTGGACGCCAAAGATTCACAAGATCGACTGCGAAACTCCCGGTTGCGACCAGAAAAAAGAGCTGTGGGAGGACGAGATCCGACCCGGTGTTGAATGGAATTGCGAGGGATGCGGGGAAACATACGGGCTGCATCTCAGGATTATGCAAAAAGTACGAAACTGACACATGAATGCCGGAGGTGACCGAAATGGCTGAAGACGGGTACGAGATCGTCTTCGATCCGCGCGGGCGGGTCGAGACCGAGCGGGTCATGCCGGCGCCGCGCGTCGTTTCGCTCGACGGGATGCGCCTCGGCATCCTCGACAACACCAAATGGAATGCCGGCCGGCTGTTGCGCAAGACGGCGGCGCGGCTCGGCGAGCGCTTCGCGTTTGCCGCAGTCAATTACTACCGCAAGGAGAGCTTCTCGAAAGCCGCCGATCCGGCCCTGATCGCGCAGATCGCTGCCGCCAACGACATCGTCCTGACCGCGATCGGCGATTGAGGGTCGTGCACGTCGTGCTGTACGCATGACGGCATCGCCCTCGAAGCCTTGGGACGGCCGGTTGCCGTGGTCGTGACGCGCGAGTTTTTGCACGAGGCCGAG
>Ga0307374_10013029_pt1 | contig 11568 bp, 8 predicted proteins | sample OX3MG_FD_202532 | JGI IMG/M metagenome (GOLD analysis project Ga0307374, IMG submission 202532) | Soil microbial communities from Risofladan, Vaasa, Finland - OX-3 | ecosystem: Environmental > Terrestrial > Soil > Coastal area > Acid sulfate soil | place: Finland: Risofladan, Vaasa | collected...
CGTCAGGGCTCCGATCAACCCCACGGTAGGAAAGGGATCCATGGGGGCCCACCAGAGGTTATGCGTGACGGCCCCATAAACCTGCACGCCTACGCCAATTGTCGCAATGAGATAGATGAGGACATTCACCATAGGATCGCCGCCAGAAACGCTCGTTTCGCCCGGCGGGACGTCCGCGGGGTCAGACGCCATTCTAAGAAAATCCGGCACACCAGGATACAACGCGGTACACGCAAGGTTTCGAATCGGCCACTGGCCAGAACCCCGATACCAGTTCCCTGATACTGATACCGTTCATTTCCGGCCACTTCCCGCCGATGGGCGTCCTAGGGTTTTTGGGCCGGGCGAATGGAAATCTCGCTGATGAAGCTCTGTGTCTGTTGGAGCAGGATCATCTCGACGACGTGAGCCACATCGTCCGGCTGGAGCATCTTGTTCGGGTCCTTGCCGGCAGGAGAGGAAAATTCCGTCAGAACGCTGCCCGGACAGATCACGCTCGTGCGAATCCCGTAGCCTCGAAGGTCCTCGGCCGCCGCATACGACATGCCGAGCAGCCCCCATTTAGAGGCGCAATAGATGCCGCCGCCGGCGAAGGCATTCTTGCCGGCGAGGGAGGCGATCTGGATCACGTGCCCGCTCCGCCGCCGGATCATGTGCGGGACAACGCTGCGCAGCAGCAAAAATGGCGCCTTGAGGTTCGTGTCGATCACGCGGTCCCAGTCGGCTTCGCTGGCCTCATGCAGCGGTCCGAACCAGCCGATACCCGCGTTATTCACGGCAATGTCGATATCGCCCAGTTGGCGGCGAGTCTCCTCGACCAGCCGTTCCACCTGCTCCTTCTGCGTGAGGTCGGTTTGCGTGGCCACGGCGGATATGCCCTCTTCCACGAGGGTCCGGCGCGCGGCTTCCAGGGGGCCAGAATGGCGGGCGCAAAGGCTTACGGCGGCTCCCAGCCGCCCAACCTTTCGCGCAATGGCAAACCCAATGCCGCGGCTGGAACCGGTTACCAGGGCCACTTGGCCGGCAAGGGGCTGGTTTGAGGGCGGCATGAAAATAGTTCCTCCGAAAGCTGTCCCATAGGCGACAGGAAACAGCTAAAAGTCATCATATCATCGGGGGGCTCGGCATGCGGAGGGGCGGGCAAGGGGCCGCTGGTCAGCCGATGAATCGCACGAAAACGAAAGCGGCGCTTGAACCTGCTGGAGCCATCCCCTATAATCGGCGATCTTTCTGGCCGCATGCGAATCGTCTATCGTTCGGGGTCGAATCGCCGCGGAACGCACGCGAAGGAGGCGGATTCACGATGTCCAAAGGCATTGTTCGCTCTGGCCTGGCGCTGGGGTTAATGATTGGGTTGTCGCTGGCAATGGGTCTTGCGACCACGGCCAGAGCTGGGGTGCAAGCGCAGCAGAAGCCTGCCTACTCTTACGCCGAGTACAATGCGTACCAGGCGGCGGTGAGGGAAACCAATCCCCAGCAGCGCACCAAGCTCCTCGACGATTTCGTTTCGAAATTCCCGAAGTCCACGCTCTTGCCGTATGTCTATCAAGCCTATTACCAGACATACGAGCACCTCAAGCAATACGACAAGGTGATTGAATACGCCGACAAGCTGATCTCCAGCGACGCCAAGGAAGTCGATAGCGGCATGAAGCTACAGGCCGATTATGCCCGCGAAGTGGCATTCAACTACGCTTTCGACCCCAAGGCTCCCAACGCGACCGAGCAAGCCAAGGCGGCCCGTGACGATGCCACCTTGGGGCTGAAGCTCCTCGGCGAGCTGGTCAAGCCGAAAGGCATGACCGACGCGCAGTTTGCCGCGCAAAAGACGGGGCCGTCGGCTCTCTTCAGTTACACCGCGGGCTATGCGTCCCTTATTTTGAAGGACTATCCTGCCGCGGAGAAGGGCTTCCACGATGCCCTGGTCACCGATCCGACCAACCCCGGGAACTCGGTAACGTATTTCCGTTTGGGCGTCGCCTACCTGCAACAGGCCGCGCAGGAACAGGCCGCGGCTCCGGCGACACCGGCGGCAACGCCCCCGGCGCAAACGCCGGCCGCCACCGCTCCGGGTTCTACGGCCGCTCAGCCGGCCGCCGCCGGCGCGGCTGCCCCAGCGCAACTGGCGCCTTTGCCGGGCCCGTCGGCCGGACAGGAAAACTTCATCAAGGGTTTTTGGGCTCTGGCCCGCTCGATTGCCCTGAAGGGCAGCACCCAGCAGCAGGTGCAATCTTACCTGCAGAACCAGATGCTCGCTTATCAGAAGACCGCCTGCCAGCCTCTGCTGACCGCCGAGATGAACCAACTGCTGCAGTCGGCACAGACCACCCAAACGATCGACCCGCCCGCCGGATATACTTTGCCGAGCGGTGTTCAGCTCGGCGACTACCTGCAAGGCAGCAATCTCTTCACGATCATGGAGGACTTGCAGGCGGGCGGCGATAGAGCCCAGTTCGTCTGGCTGGCGGTTTGCGGCAACGAATTCCCGATGGTTCCCATCAAGGTCATCAGCGTCACCCCGTCCGCGACCGGCGTCGATATGCAGGTCTACGCGGGTTCGACCCCGAAGGACCTCGAGCAGGCGACAACCGCCAATATGGAAGTCCAGGTGCCGAATCAGCCCGACGCGCAACGGCTGCAGAAAGACAATATCGTTCGCTTCACCGGCACGCTGTCCAGCTACGATCCCCCTCCCAGCTTCCTGCTGCACTGGACCAACGCGCAGGTGAATCCCGCCGATATTCCTCCCGCCAAGCCCGCGGGAAGGAAAAGGCCTGCGGGGCGCAAGTAAACCGCGCCGGCCGAGCCGGTCCAAACGATAGGATTTTCTCTCGTGGCGGGTACGCCGGGCGGGTGTAGCCCGCACGGCGTATCCGCCGGGAAAAGCGCAGGGTGGAATCGCAGGGAAAAGTAAACTGCGGTTATCGCTGCCGGGAGGCGGCGTGGTCGAGCCGGAATTTTCCGAGCTTCCGGCTCAGGGTGTTGCGGTGGATGCCCAGCAGGCGTGCGGCGCGCGATTGATTGCCACGGCTGCCTTCCATGGCCGCCTTGATGAATCTCTTCTCGAATTCCTCAATCGCTTCCTCGAGCAGAATCCCACGATCGACCATCTCCGACACCAACGCTTCGAGTCGGTCTTTCAAAGCCGGTTTCTCCCTCGAGTTCGGTCAGGTTGCTGTGTAGAAGGTCAGTCCAGCGCTTTTCCGGTCAATCGCTGGTAGACGTCGCGATATTTCGCCGTGGTGGCCGCAACGACGTCGGCGGGAAGCTCCGGGGCCGGCGGCTGCTTCGGCCATTGGATCCGCTCCAGGTAATCGCGCACGAACTGTTTGTCGAATGAGGGTTGCGAGGAGCCGGGAGCGTATTGATCGGCCGGCCAGAAGCGCGAAGAATCCGGCGTCAACGCCTCGTCGATCCAAATGAGTTCCCCGTCCAGCACGCCGAACTCGAATTTTGTGTCGGCGATGATGATGCTCCTCTGCTCGGCGTATTCCGCAGCCCGGCGATAGAGGTCCAGGCTGAGTTCGCGGAGATGCTCGGAGCGTTCGCGGCCCAGTATCTCCACCATCTGGTCGAACGAGATATTCTCGTCGTGACCGGAATCGGCCTTGGTTGCCGGGGTGAAAATCGGCTCGGGCAGGCGGGCCGAATCGACCAGTCCCGGGGGCAGCCCGATGCCGCATACGCTCGAGCGTTGCTGGTATTCCTTCCATCCCGAACCGGCCAGGTAGCCGCGCACGACGCACTCGACGCGTATGGGCTCGGTGTGCCGTACCAGCATGGAGCGGCCGCGCAACTGGTCGTGATAGGGCTTCAGCTCCTTGGGGAAGTCCGTGGCGCTGATGACGTGATTGGGGACGGCGTCGGACAACCGGTCGAACCAGAAGAGGGAAAGCTGCGTCAGAACGCGTCCCTTATCGGGAATCGGAGTCGGCAAGATAACGTCGAAGGCGGACAGGCGGTCGGTGGCGACCAGCAGCAGGCGGTCGCCGAAGTCATAGATGTCGCGAACCTTGCCGCGGGCCAGGAGTTTCATGCCAGGGAAATTTGTTTCCCGAATAACGGGATGACGCATTGGAGTCGTCATGGAAGTAATGAAGGCGGTATTGTAGCCGACTGGTCGTGCTTGTCAACCCTCCGGCGGCCATTCGGTTCAGGCGGCGTCGCTCTGCGGCTCTTCCCACCGAACGGAAACGATTCGCGAAACGCCCGGTTGCTGCATCGTGACGCCATAGAGCGCGGTCCCCGTCTCCATCGTGCGCCGGTTGTGCGTCACCACCAGGAACTGCGTGTGCTCGCTCATCTCGGTGAGCATCCGGTTGAACCGGACGACGTTCGATTCGTCCAGCGGGGCGTCCACCTCGTCGAGCACGCAGAACGGGCTCGGCTGGTAGCGGAAAATCGCGATCAGCAGCGCCAGCGCGGTGAGCGCCTTCTCGCCGCCCGAGAGCAGCATCACGTTCTGCAGGCGCTTGCCGGGCGGCTGGGCGACGATGACCAGTCCCTGTTCGCCGGAGCTGTCGGGTTCGTCCTGCCGCATTTCGGCGCTGCCGCCGCCGAACAGGGCGGTGAAGGCCTCGGTGAAATTCGCGTTGATCTGGGCAAAGGCCTGCTCGAACCGTTCGCGGGATACCCGATCGAGTTCGGCGATGGCCTGTTCGGTGTCGCTGATCGAGCAAAGCAGGTCGTCGCGCTCGCGGGTCAGGAACGAGGACCGCCCCTCGCACTCCTTGTATTCCTCGAGCGCCATCATGTTGATCGGGCCCATCGATTCCAGCCGCTCCTTCATCTCGCGATAGCTGGCTTCAGCGGCGGCCAGCTCTTCCGGCGAGAGGGAAACGGGCTCGGAGGCGATCTGTTCGGGCGCGACGCCGAGTTCGGACTGGCTGGCCTGGCGAAGATGCTCGATTTCGGTCTCCATGCGCGCGCTTTCCACTTCCATGCGGCTGCGCTGGTCGCGCGACTGGTCGAGTTGCTGGCGCGCCGACCGCAGCGTTTCCGCGATTTCCAGCGAGCGTTCGCGCGACCGGCGGAATTCCTCATCGAGTTGCCGTCCGCGCTCTTCGGCCTCGGCGGCGCTCCGGCCGAGCTGTTCGAGTTCGGCCTGGGCGGTGATGGTGTCCTGGGCGAGCAGGGAACGGCGGCCGGCCAGCGCCGTGCGCTCGCGGCCGATTTGATCGAACCGGGAAGAGAATCCCGCCTGTTCGGTGGTCAACGCCTGAACGACGGCTTGGGCCGCGGCGGTTCGCTCGGTGATGCCGGCCAGATCGGCCCGGCCGGTGGAGAGGCGGTCGCGCTCGGCGGCGAGGTTCTCGCGGAGCTGGACGAGTTGGGCGGCGCAGGCGTCGGCTTCCGTCTCGGCGGCCCCGCGGGCGCCGGCGGCCCCGTCCATGCGCTGCCGGGATGCCTCCAGGCGGGCCGTGGCTGCGTCTCGCTCGTTCTGCGAGCGCGCCATCCGGGCTTGGCCATCGCGCAATTCGGCGATGGCGCGTTCGTGTTCCGTGCGGGCGTGCTCGCGCTCCTGCGCGGCGGCCGAAGCGGATTTCTCGGCGGCGAGCGCCTCGGTCTGCGCCGTCTCAACGGCCGAGGATAGCCCGGCAATCTCCGCGGCGATCGATTCCAGCCGGGCCTCGCACCGGGCGAGATCGGCTTTGCCGCTCACCGTTTCCGCCTCGATTTCCCGCAATTCCCGTTTCAGCGAGAGCGGCCCGGTGTCGCCGGGCTTGCCGCCGCCGACCGTCCGGCCGTGATACCAGGTGCCATCGGTGGTGACGAAATGCTTGTGTGGATGGGCTTGCGCCAGGCGTTCGGCGGCGGCGGGACTCTCGACCAGAAAGGCCGAGCGCAGGCGCGGCAGGAATATTTTGGCCGCTTCACCCAGGGGAAGCCGGAAACTGACCAGCCGGTCCATCGGCGCGACGACGCCCTCGGCGCCGGCGACGGGCGATTCCGGCTCGGCCGCCGTCGCCAGCGAGCCAAACGAATCCACGAAAAACGTGGCTCGACCGCCCAGCTCGTTGCGGAGCAACCCGATGCCCGCGCGGGCCGAATCGAAGCTTTCGACGACGACGTAATCGAATTCGTCCACGAGGAACTGCTCGACGGCCGCCTCGAATTGGGGTTCGACCTCGACATAATCGGAGAGCAGGCCGGCGGCGCGGAAACCGGATCGCTCGCCATCCCCGTCGAGTCCCAGCAGTTTCTGAATCGTGGTGCCCGTGTAGGCGCGCTCGCGGAGGATTTCTTCGAGCGAAGCGTGGCGGGCGCGCGCCGCGGCCAGTTGCTCCCGCGTCCGGGTGGCTTCGGCTGTCGCGGGGACCTGCTCGCGGCGCCGCTCGGCCAGACTGCTCTGCAGCTCGGCCAAACGGCTGCCGGCTTGCCGGGCGCGGTTCTGGCTGTCGGTCCAGCGTTCTTCGACGGCGGAAAGCGAGCCGGATTTATTTTCCAAAGCGGCGCTCAGGAGCGCCAAGGCCTGCTCCTGCTGCGTGAGCGCCTCGGTATGATGTCGCAACGCTTCGGCGGCCTGCGCGCTTTCCACCTGGATGGCGGAGATCTCTTCGGACAGGCGCTTGGCGGCGGCGACCGCTTCCTGGTGGCGGCGGGACAGGAGGCGCTCATCGTTCTCGATGGCGCGGACCCGCTCCACCAGGGCATTTGCCGCGGCTTCGAGTGCGCCCTTCTGTTGCCGGAGGGCGTCGAGTGTTTCCCTCTGGGAGTTCAAGCGCTGGCTGGCGGCCCGGGCGTTCTCGGAGGCTTCGGTCGATTGCAGCTCGAGCTGGCTCATCTGAAATTCCAGCTGCTGATCCTGCTGGCGGTTGTAACTGAGGCGATTGCGGGTCCGGTCGGTTTCGAGCATGGCCTGATTTTGCCGGTTCTGGTTGTCCCGCAGCTCGCTTTCGAGTTCGAAAACGCGGGCCTCCACCCGTTGTTGCTCCGCGTCGAGCCGGGCCAGCTCGGCGGCCTGGCGGGATTCGTCTTCCCGCAACCCGCCAAGTTGCAGGGAAATCGCCTCGGTATCGGCGTGCATCCGGCCCCACTTGGCCGCCAGGACCGATGCCAGAGCGCGGCGCAATTCGTCGCGCAGCTCGCCGTAGCGGCGGGCGCGGGCCGCCTGCCGTTTCAGGGACCCGAGTTGCTTGGTGACCTCGGTCAGGATGTCGTTGACACGCGAAAGATTGCCTTTGGAGGATTCCAGTTTCGCCTCCGCCAGGCGCTTCTTCGTCTTGTACTTGCTCACGCCGGCCGCCTCTTCGAGGATGGCCCGGCGCTCGGCGGGCCGCGAAGAGAGAATCAGGCCAATCCGGCCCTGTTCGATGATGGCGTAGGAGTGGGGACCGAGGCCCATCTCCATGAATAGATCCTGGATGTCTCTCAGCCTCGCCGCGCGGCCGTTGATCAGATATTCGCTTTGGCCGGAGCGGTAAAGCCGCCGGGTGACGACAACCTCTCCCGGGTTCAGCTTGACCTCCGGCGTTTTCCTTTTCCGGCGGCCATCGTTCCGGGCCGGCGCGTCGGCCGGAGCGGCTTCTTCCGCAGAACCCGGAGCCGGCGCCTGGTTTTGATCCTGGTTTTGAGGAAGGCCGGCTTCGGCGCTGGCCGGCTCGGCGGCGGGCGGTTCTTCGTCCCGGCCGAGAATTCGTTCGGCGGCCTCGGCCAGTTCGGGATCGGCGAGCGTCAGCGACACCTCCGCCATGCCAACCGGCGCGCGGCTGGCCGAGCCGTTCGAGATGCAATCGGCCATGCGCTCGGCGCGCAGCGACTTGTGGCTCTGCTCTCCAAGCACCCAGGTGATGGCGTCGACGATATTCGATTTTCCGCAGCCATTGGGGCCGACGATGCAGGTAATCCCCTGGCCACCGAGCGACAGCACCGTATGGTCGGAGAACGATTTAAAGCCGGTCAGCTCGATTTTGCGAAGCTTGAGCAAGGGTCGCCTGGCTCCTCTCTACGTGAAATACCGCATGGTGAAATTCGGGCAGGAAAGCCCTCGCCGGAGGCGAGACTGTGTTGCAAAGACAGAACCGCGCGCGGCCTCTGCGGCCGCCCCCGCCGTTCTGGCGCACGGAGTAGCGGAACAAAAGTCGAAGCTAGCATAGGCACGGGCAACTGTAAAGAATCTCGCCGGGGCCGGTGACCAACCATCCAACCGGTTTCACTTCGTTTGGCTTGGCCGGAGGGTGTCTGTCCGGTACAATTCAAATCCTTCAGCGCCGCGTGCGCCAAACCATGGATAAAGTCAGATTTGTAACGGCTGGAGAATCTCACGGCCAGGGGCTCATCGCCTGGCTGTCCGGGCTCCCCGCCGGTCTCGCGGTGGATTTCGAGTTCGTCAATCGCGAACTCGGCCGGCGCCAACTCGGCTTCGGGCGCGGCGGGCGGCAGAAGATCGAAAAGGACGCCGTCGACGTGCTGGCCGGGGTGCGTCATGGCCGCACGATCGGAGCGCCCATCGCGCTGCGCCTCGAAAACCGCGAATGGGAAACCCGGTGGAAGCAGGCGCTTCCCGTCGAGGATTTCGCCGGCTCGGAACAGGCGCGCCGGCCGCTGACGGCGCCGCGCCCCGGACATGCCGATCTGGCCGGCGCGCTGAAGTTCAACCTGCACGACGCCCGCTACATTCTCGAACGCGCCTCGGCTCGCGAAACGGCCGCGCGCACGGCGGCCGGCGCCTTCGCGAAACTGTTGCTGGGCGAATTCGGGATCGAGATTCTCAGCCACGTCGTCGCCGTGGGCCATGTCAGCCTGGCGCGGCCGGTGTCCTGGGAAGAAATCCAGGCCGTCTGCGCGAATCTGGAATCGCCCCTGCGCTGCGTCGATCCGGAAACCGAGGCCCGGATGAAGGCCGAGGTGGATGCCGTGCTGCGCGCGGGCAATTCGGTGGGTGGGGTTTTCGAGGTCGTCGCGCACAACGTTCCGCCCGGTCTCGGCAGCCACGCGCAATGGGATGAGAAACTCGATGGAAAGCTGGCGAGAGCGGTGATGTCGATTCAGGCGGTGAAGGCGGTCGAAATCGGAAGCGGCGTCGCCGGCGCGGGCTCCTACGGTTCCGAGGTGCAGGACCCGATTTCGTATTCGGCCGATCGACGGCGGTTCGTGCGGCCGTCCAATCACGCCGGCGGGCTCGAGGGAGGGATCACGAACGGCGAGGATGTCGTCGTCCGCGGATACCTGAAACCGATCTCGACGCTTCGCCGTCCGCTCGGGACGGCCGATTTGCAGGCCAAGGGCGCCGTCGAGGCCGCCTATGAGCGTTCCGATGTGTGCGTCGTACCGGCGGGGGGCGTCGTGGGCGAAGCGATGGTGGCGTTCACTTTGGCCGGGGCGTTTATGGAAAAATTTGGCGGGGATTCGATCAAGGAGACGCGACGGAATTTCCTCGGCTATCAGCGTCAACTCGACGAATTCTAACGGAAAGGCGGCGATGGTTCACCCAATCGTAAAATTTCCCAACTCCATTTTGGCGCAGGAGACCCCTCCGGTTGAGAAGTTTGATGAGCAGCTTCAGAAGACCGTCGACGACATGTTCGAATCGATGTACGCGGCCGAAGGCGTCGGCCTGGCCGCGCCGCAGATCGGCCTGAGTCTGCGGCTGGCCGTGATCGACGTCACGGTGGGGAAAAACCCGGAAGCGCGTCTGGTGCTCGCCAATCCGGAGATCACGCATTTCGAAGGCGAGCAGCGCGAGGAGGAAGGCTGCCTGTCGGTTCCCGGTTTCCGCGCCCATGTGCTGCGGCCCCAGTTCGTCAGCGTGCGCGCGCAGGATGCGACGGGAAAGGAATGGGAGATGCGCGGCGAGGGCCTGCTCGCCCGCGCCTTCTGCCACGAGATCGACCATCTGTTCGGCATCCTGTTCCTGAACCACTTGAGCATGCTCAAGCGCGACCTCATCAAGCGCCGCATCCGCAAACTGCAAAAGGCCGGGGAGTGGTAGTCGCGCGGGGCCGGGCGATATGAGGCTCGTCTTCTGCGGTACGCCCGCTTTTGCGGTTCCCTCGCTCGAGCGTCTGATCCGTGACCCTCAATTTCAGATCGAAGCCGTACTCACGCAGCCGGACCGGCCGAGCGGCCGGGGACTCGAAACGACGGCCAGCCCGGTCAAGCGAACCGCCCTCGCCGCGGGCATTCCGCTCTATCAGCCCGCCAAGGTGCGCGCGGAAGAGGCGTTCGAGTTCTTTCGAAAAATCTCCCCCGATGCGGTCGTGATCATCGCGTTTGGCCAGATCGTTCCCGGGCGCCTGATCGAAATCCCGCGCCTGGGCTGGATCAATCTCCACGCCTCGCTTCTGCCGAAATATCGCGGGGCCGCGCCGATTCAGTGGGCCGTCGCCGAAGGGGAAACGCGCACGGGCCTGACCACCATGCAGATCGATGCGGGAATGGATACCGGCCCCACGCTGCTGCGATGGGAAACCGGAATCGGCCCGGACGAAACAGCGCCGGAACTGGCTGCGCGCATGGCGGTCGCCGGCGCAGACCTGGTCGTAAGCACCCTCGAAGGGTTGGGCGCCGGCACGCTCGTTCCGCAGGCGCAGGATCACTCGCGCGCGACGCTGGCCCCGCTGCTCAAGAAAGAGCAGGGCCGCATCGAATGGAGCTGGCCGGCCCACAAGATCCACAACCGTATGCGCGGCTTCACGCCGTGGCCGGGGGCCTATACGAGCTTCCGCGGCAATCGCTGCCACATCTGGGGCCGTCCCGCGGAGAAAGCCGAAATGGGCGCCGATGCCGCTCCCGCCGAACCGGGTACGATACGGACGGCCGCCGGCGCGCTGTATGTGGCCTGTGGGGAGGGTACGTGGTTGCGTGTCGAGGCCGTACAGGCCGATGGTCGCAAACGGATCAGCGCGAAGGATTTCATCAGCGGGGCTCGCCTGGCTTCGGACGAGCATTTCGATGCCGCTTGACCGGTTTGCGCCGAGCGTCCCTTCAATGGCGCGCCCCTCCCCGATACGGATGATGATTCGGATGGCGCGCTCAATGGTGTTTTAATCAGCCCGATGCCCGTTTCTCCGTCCAGAGCGATTGCCTACGATGTTCTCTCGCGCGTTGAAGCCGAAAACGCTTACGCCGCCGATGCCCTCCATGCCTTGCTGGGGGGTGATGCGGCGCGGCCGCCCAGGCCCCTTGCCGCGCCGGTGGAACATTTGAAACGACAGGACGCCGCGCTGGCGACCGAACTGGTTTTCGGCGTCTTGCGCTGGCAGCGGCTCCTGGATGTACTGATCGAGCGCCAGGCGAAACGCCCTGCCGCTTCGCTCGACATGGCGGTTCGCCTGTGCCTGCGTCTGGGCGCCTACCAACTGCTCTTTCTCGATCGGATTCCCCCCTCGGCTGCCGTGAACGAGTCGGTCGAACTGGTCAAGCGGGCGCGCAAGGGTTCGGCGGCCTCGATTGTCAACGCGGTTTTGCGCCACATGCCTCGGGGACCTCTGCCGCCGGCGGAAATGGCGCGGCTTCTCCCCATCCGCATGCCCGAAGCGGAACGGATGGGCATTCTCCATTCCCATCCCACCTGGATGGTCGCCCGCTGGCTCGAACGGTTGGGAGAGGAGCGCACGAAATCCCTGC
>Ga0307374_10013030_pt1 | contig 11567 bp, 8 predicted proteins | sample OX3MG_FD_202532 | JGI IMG/M metagenome (GOLD analysis project Ga0307374, IMG submission 202532) | Soil microbial communities from Risofladan, Vaasa, Finland - OX-3 | ecosystem: Environmental > Terrestrial > Soil > Coastal area > Acid sulfate soil | place: Finland: Risofladan, Vaasa | collected...
CGCGCAGATCAACGCCGTATACGGGCCGGGGACGCAGATGCTCGGGTACCTGGGACAGGGGGCGCTGCTCGCGATCGGCGGCAACATGGTGCTCCACCACCAGCTTTCGCTGGGCGCGCTGGTCGCGTTCTTCCTCTACCTCAACCGCTTCTTCGCGCCGATCCAGCTGCTGGTCCAGCAGTACAACACCTTCCAGCAGGGCCAGTCCTCGGTGCTCAAGCTGCGCACGCTGTTCCAGACCGAGCCGAGCACGCCGGAGCGTGTCGACGCGCAGGAGCTGCCGCCGCTGCGGGGCGAGATCGTCTTTGACGACGTGAGCTTCGGCTACGAGCCGGGCCGACCGGTGCTGCACCATGTCAACCTGCGGATCGCTCCCGGTGAGACGGTCGCGTTCGTCGGCCAAACCGGCGCCGGTAAGTCCACCGTCGCGAAGCTGATCACCCGCTTCTATGACCCGACCGAGGGCAGCGTCCGGCTCGACGGCCACGACCTGCGCGAGGTGACCCTCGACTCGCTTCGCCGCCAGCTCGGGGTAGTGCCGCAGGAGCCGTTCCTGTTCGCCGGCAGCCTGCGCTACAACATCGCTTTTGCGCGTCCCGATGCAAGTGACGCGGAGGTCTGGGCGGCCGTCGACGCGGTCGGCCTGCGCGATGTCGTCGAGCGCATGCCCGATGGGCTCGACAGCGTCGTGCACGAGCGCGGGCAGTCGCTGTCCTCGGGCGAGCGTCAGCTGATCGCGCTGGCGCGTGCCTTCCATGCGCAGCCGCGCGTGCTGGTGCTCGACGAGGCGACGTCAAATTTGGATCTCCTGTCGGAGACGAAGATCGAGGCTGCGCTCGACATCCTGCTTGAGGCGCGCACCGCGGTGCTGATCGCCCACCGTCTGACGACCGCGATGAAGGCCGATCGGATCGTCGTCGTCGATCACGGGCGCATCATCGAGACCGGCTCGCACGACGAGCTCGTCGCTCGCGGCGGGCGCTACGCGGAGATGTACGCGACCTGGACGTCGCAGATGGAGGTCGCGGCGTGAGCCGATGGCCTGTCGTCTCGGTGTCGCGCTCGCGGTTGGCGTGTTGGTTACGACCCTAGGTCAGCTGGCGCCTTAGCAGTGATTCGTCGGCGATGATCCGGGCGATCTCGGCCGCGGGCACGGGGGCCGAGTAGATCAGGCCCTGAGCGTGGGTGCAGCCGAGGCGGCGGAGCTCGTCGACCTGGGCGACCGTCTCGGCACCGAGGCCGACGACACCAACGCCCAACGCGTGGCCGGTGGCCGCCACGGCCTGGGCGATGCGGCCTGCGTCCTCGTCGTGACCCAGCAGGGCAACGAAGCGCCGGTCGACCTTGATCGCGTCGATCGGCAGCTCGACGAGCCGCGTGAGCGAAGAGTCGCCGGTGCCGAAATCGTGGATCACGAGCCGCACTCCGGTGCGCTTGAGCGCGAGCAGGTTGCGATGGATCTGCTCGGCGTCCTCGCGCAGCACACACTCGTCGAGCTCGAGGTGGATGCTCGCAGGGTCGATGTCGCCGCCGTCGATCGCGTCGGCGAGCTGCTCCGCGAAGCGCCGGTTGTGGAGTTGGTGCATGGAGACGTTGATCCCGAGCCCGAGCGGCGGCCGATCCGGACGGGCGTCCTTCCAGCGAGCTGCGTCGCGCAACGTCTGCTCGATCACCCACAGGCCGATACGGTCGATCAGCCCGCTCTCCTCAGCGACCGGGATGAACTCCTCAGGGAGCACGAGGCCACGCTGAGGGTGCTCCCAGCGGACCAGCGCCTCGAGCCCGTCGAGCGTCTCGTCGGCGAGCCGCACCACGGGCTGGTAGACGAGCCGCAGCTCGTGCAGTTCCATGGCTCGGCGTAGCTCGTTCTCGATGCGCCCGCGGGCGAGCGCGCGGACCCGGAGGTCCTCGTCGAAGAGGTCGTAGCGGGCGCGGCCACGCTGCTTAGCCCGATACATCGCGGCGTCCGCGTCCTGCAACATCGTCTGGGCGTCCTGACGGCCGTCGGCGATCGCAATGCCGATGCTGACGGTCACGAACTGCGATCCGGCGTCGAGCACGAACGGTCGCGCGAAGCCGGCGGCGACCCGCTCGGCCGCGGCGATCGCGACGCGCTCGCTGGCGATCTCTTCGAGCAGCAGCCCGAACTCGTCGCCGCCGAACCGCGCGACCGTGTCGGTCAGGCGCACGGCATCGCGCAGGCGTGTGGCGACCCCGATCAGCAGATCGTCTCCGGCCTGGTGGCCGAGCGTGTCGTTGACCTGCTTGAAGTGGTCGACGTCTATGAACAGGACCGCGGCGAGCGAGCCGGTATGCCGGCGGACTCGCTCGAGCGCCTGCTCGAGACGGTCGGTGAACAGCACACGGTTGGGCAGTCCCGTGAGCGGATCGTGCAGCGCGCGATGCTGCATCGCGTCCTCCGCGTCCTGTCGCTCGATCGCGTCCGCCAGGATGTTGGCGAGCGAGACGACGAAGTCGACGTCATGCTCGCTGAAAGCGTGCGGTCGGGAGGAAAACGCGCCGAACACGCCCCAGGGGTGGGCGGGCCCCTCGATCCGTACGCCGATGCTGCTCTTGACCTCATGGGCGTTGGGTGGATCGGGATGCGTGAATCGTGTCTCCTCGTCCCAGTTCTGGACGAGCAGGGGCTTGCCCGTGAGCAGCGTGTGGCTGATCGGTGAGCGCGGATCCAGTCCGTCCTGGCGCCGCAGTGCCTCCTCGGTGTGCCAGCCGTATTCGGCCCGCAGCTCGAGTGAGTTACGGTCCTCGCCGGCCTGAAAGACGGCGGCGGCTTCGATCTCGAGCGCTTCGGCCGCCGCGCGGCAGGCCTCGTCGAGTAGGTCGGGGATCGGGGTGCCGGCCAGCGCGTGTTCGCCGAGGCGCGCGACCGTCGCCTGCGCCACGCCCCGGCGCTCGAGCTGCTGCTCGATCAGTTTCTGGTCGCTGATGTCCATCAATACGCCGTGCCACAGCGGCGTGCCGTCCGGCCCCGGGACCACAACGGAGCTGTCTCGGATCCAGACGACGTGCCCATCCTTGTGGAGCATGCGGTAATCGAGGAAGTACGCAGCCGAGTCTTCGGGACCGCTCGCGCCGAACTCCATTACGCCCTCGGCCTCTGCAGTGAGCGCGACGTCACGATCCTCGGGGTGGAGCTGCCGTGCCCAGAGCGTCGGATCGCTCGTCCACTCCTCCACGGTGAAGCCCAGGATCGGCTTGATCCATTCGTTCACGTAGTGCCAGACGCCGTTCTCGCCGGTGCCGGCGATGTAGACGATCGCCGGCACGCGCTCGACGATTGCCTGGTAGTCGCGGCTGCTCTCGGACCTGTTCATGTCCATGTCTTGGATCTATTCGGCAGCCGAGCGGGCGCTTTAGAGCCTTGAGCGCCCACTTGCGGTCAGATCGCCTAAGCGGCTGCGCTGCTTGCCGTCTGGATCGAAGTTGTCCGGGCTCAGCCAGGCTTCGAATCCGGCGCGGACGGCAGGCCAGCGGCCGTCTGTGATCGCGAACCAGGCACTGTCGCGGTTGTGGCCCTTGACCACGCGATGGTTGTTGAAGACCCCCTCGAACTCGAAGCCGAATCGGATCGCCGCCCTGCGCGACGGTTCGTTGAGGGCGTTGCACTTCCACTCGAGACGCCGGTACCCGAGGTCGTCGAAGGCATGTTTCGCGAGCAGGAAGATCGCCTCAGTCGCGGCGGGCGTGCGCTGGAGCTGCGGGCCGAACCAGATGTTCCCGATCTCGATCACGCCGTGCTCGGGGACGATCGACAGGTAGGAGACGATCCCCAGTGGCCGGCCGTCGTCGGCGCGGGTCACCGTGAGGAACAGGTAGTCGCGGCGCGCGGCCTGCTCCTCGAGCGAGGCGCGGAAGCTCTCGAGGTCGGGGTACGGACCGTCGTAGAGGTAGGTCCAGATCGTGGCGTCGCCCGACGGCGCGTGCGATGCGGCGTACAGCGGCACCGCATCGTGCGCTGGGTCGACCGGTCGGAGGATGACGTGTTTCCCGTGCAGCTCCGTCGGCATTGGCGCGCGGGCGCCGGTGAAGTCGACAGGCTCTCCGACTGGCTGCTCCGGGGTCCGATCCACGTTGGCAGCGTAACCGGCCAGGCCCTGAGCGTCGTACGTGCTCGGCTTGGTCTTGACACAGAGTTGGCACAAAGGGGCATGGTCAGCAGGCAGTCTCGCTGGGACGATGTGGAGATGGCATCGAAAGGAGAGACTCGTCGCAACGCTGGGGGAGTTTTGCCGCGTGGGGCGGCAAAAGTCCCCCAGCGCCTGGAGCGAGGTCAGCGCCTGGAGCGAGGTCAGCGCCTGACGCGGGCCATGCGCCAGAACAGCGGGGTGATCTCGCTCGGCGGTCTACGGCGGTTGGGCTTCAGCCGACATGATGTCGCCGGTCTCATCGCCCACGGGGATCTCAGGCGCCTCCACAACGGTGTCTACGCCGCCGGTCGCGCGCCGCTCAAAGACGACGCGTACTTCAAAGCGGCGCTACTGGCGCTCGGCCACCGTGCCTGGCTTCCGGAAACGACGGCCTCGATGGTGTGGGGCCTCGCGCCGGTCAGCGTGGCAAGCATCGCGGTGACCGTCGTCGCCAGTTCGACACCGAAGCATCCCGGGCTGCGCGTCCGGCGCGTCTCGCAGCCACCGCACCCTTCCGAAATCAAGACCCGCCGCGGGCTGCGCGTCAGCTCGATCCCACGACTTCTGATCGAGGTGGCTGCCGCCGGTGGCACCAGAGAGGAGCTCGACGCGCTGATCGACGCAGCGGTGAGTCGCGGCAAGCTCGACATCGCCGACCTTGCCGCGACGATCGAGCGCCACGCCGGCCGCTCCGGCACAGCAAAGGTCAGGCAGACCTGCGGGGAGTACCTCCCGCATCTGGACCGCAAATCAGGCCTCGAACGCTCCTTCGACCGCTGGCTGGGAAGACACCCTGAGATCCCCGAGCCGGAACGCAACATCTACCTCGGGCCGTGGGAGATCGACTGCTACTGGCAAGAGCACTGCCTGGCCCTAGAGCTGGATGGCCGCCCGTACCACACCATCATCGAGGACATCGAACGCGACCGTCGCAAGGACGCCTGGCTACAAATCCACGGCATCCGCATCCTGCGCGTCACCGATGCACGTTGGAAGCGCGACAAGGCTGGCGTCCAAGACGACCTCACGACACTGCTCGCGCTCGGCGCGACGACGCGGGCCGCTTGACAGGCTCGCCCCTCGGGTCGCCTGACCGGCTCGGCCCACCCCCAGGTCATTCGTGGTAGCGCAGCCGTCAGTCGCGGTAGGCAGCCGTCAGTCGCGGTAGCGCAGCCCGTCCAACGCGATGTCGAGGATGTGGTCGCGCTGGCCCGGTGCGGTCACCTCGATCTTGGAGATCCCGCCGACTAGCTGCACGATCTCGGTGAAGTCGGTGTCGGTACGGACGACCTTGGCGTCTTGGGCGCGCTTGAGCACGGGCTCGACGGCGGCGAAGAGATCGCCGCGACAGGTCTTGAAGAACGCGGCATCGCGATCCACATAGTCGAGTAGCTCGTTCGCGAGCGCCTTCTTGGTTGCCAGGTAGCTGACGAGCCGGTGCATAACCGCCACGAAGCTCTCCCACGGAGGCAGCTCAAGCAGCTCCTGGGTCGAGTTGCAGAGCTCCTGCAGCTCGCCGACGTACACGGCCTCGAGCAGCGCCTGGCGTGTGGGGAAGTGGCGGTAGAGCGTGCCGATCCCTACCTCGGAGCGGCGCGCGATCGCCTCCAGCGAGGTGGACGCGCCTGTCTCGGCAAAAACCTCACGCGCGGCCGTGACGATCTTGTCGTAGTTGCGCTTCGCGTCTGAGCGTTGCGCTCGTGCGTGGGACTGCTCTGGGCTTTCTGAAGTTTTTATCGACATGGGCTTGAAAACCGGAGGGGGCCTCCGTTATAGTTTCCGGAGGCGGCCTCCAGTTTAGCCTGTCTACCACCTTCTCTCAACCCCACCTCACTCCTCTCAACCTCGGGCCCTTCTCATCACCAACTTTCTCCTCTCAGCCACAACCCCTTCTCAGCGCAAAGTGATCCATATGACTTCAGAACGTCGGCGCTGGCTCGCACTTGCAGTCGTGTGCCTGGCCCAGCTGATGATCGTGCTCGACACCACGATCGTGAACGTCGCGCTGCCCTCGATTCAGCGCGACCTGCACTTCACCCAGGGCAACCTCACCTGGGTCGTCAACGCATTCCTTGTCACCTTCGGCAGCTTCCTCCTGCTCGCCGGCCGCTTGGGCGATCTACTCGGCCGCAAGCGCGTGTTCCTGTTCGGCGTGACTCTGTTCACGCTCGCATCGCTGCTGTGCGGCGCCTCTTCCAGCGCCGGCATGCTCATCGGCGCGCGCTTCGTCCAGGGTGTCGGCGCCGCCATGCAGGCCTCGGTGATCCTCGCGATCATCGTGATCGAGTTCCCCGCGCCCGCTGATCGCGCCCGCGCGATGAGCGCCTACGTGTTCACGGCCGTCGCCGGGGGTTCGCTCGGACTACTCGCCGGCGGCGTGCTCACGCAGCTGCTGAGCTGGCACTGGATCTTCTTCGTCAACCTCCCGATCGGCGCGCTTGCAATCGTCGCCGGCCGGTTGCTGATTCCAGAGGACCGCGGAGCCGGATTAGGCGAGGGCGTCGACTGGCTCGGCTCCGTGCTCGTGACGCTCGCGATCGGCATCGCCGTGTATTCGATCGTCGAAGCGACCAGCCATGGCTGGGGCTCGGCTCAGGTAATCGGCGGCGGCGCGCTCGCGGTGGCCCTGCTCAGCGCGTTCTTCGCGCTCGAGGCGCGGATCAGGAACCCGATCATGCCGCTGCGCATCCTGCGTCTGCGCGGCCTGGTCGGCTCGTGCATCACCCGCGGTTTCCTAGTCACCGGGATGTACGGCACCTGGTTCCTCGGAACGCTGTACCTCGAGCACGTCCTGCATTACGACGCGATCCGCACAGGTCTCGCGTTCCTGCCGTGGACGCTCACCGTCGCCGTCCTCTCGATGGGTGTCACGCGTTGGCTGGTGGCGCGTCTCGGTGCGCTGTCGGTGATGGTGGGCGGAATGTTGCTGGTCGCCCTCGGCCTGTTCGAAATGCACGGCATCGGCCTGCACACGGATTACTTCCCGCGGCTCGCGATCGGGTTCTTCCTGCTCGGCTTCGGGATCGGCAACTCGTTCATGCCGATGTTGACGATCGCGATGGCCGAGGTTCCGCACCAGGACGCGGGCCTCGCTTCCGGCATCGTCAACGTCTCTCAGCAGGTCTCAGGTGCGCTGGGCCTGGCAGTTCTCAGTACGTTCGCCACCAACCACAGCAACGCGTTGATCGCGGCGCACAAGGCGGTTGACGTGTCGCTGCTCAGTGGCTACCGGCTGTCCTACGCGATCGGCATCGGCGCGGTCCTGTTCGGCGTCGGCGTGGCGATCGTGCTGTTGCGTCAGCGCAGGCCCGCGACCGAAGCCCTGCCCGCGACCGAAGCACTACTGGCCTCAGAAGTGGCCGTGGACACCGGTGGCGGTGATACGGCTCGCGTCGTCCGGGGCCGGCCGCAGGATCAGGACCTCGGCGGCGACGTGGCCGAGCAGCCAGGCGAGGTCATCCTGGCTTAGGCCCTGGCGCGGGCTGTCGGTCCCGGACACGATCACGCGGTCGTAGTGCTCCTGGTCGAGCAGACGCTCGAGCGCATCGCGGTAGGTGCGTCCCCGACTGACTCTCGAGTCGACGGGGATGCCCTCCGCCGTGGCGCGCTGCTCGATCGCCTCGAGCAATGGCATGCCGATCGCGCACGCGCCCGGCAGGGGGGACTCGATCGGCAGGTTGCGCGGCACGCGCGCGAGGAACGCCGGCACGATCGTCGCGCCTTCCGCGTGCGCCAGCCGGATCGCGGCCTCGAACGCACGGCGTGAGATCGCCTGGTTGGTGAACGGCAGCAGGATGCGCTCGCCGGACGGCTTCGGTGCGGACTGCTCGGGGGCGGATTGGGTCTTCATTCTTGTTCCTCCGTGGGGCGCTGGGCGCGGTCGGCGACGATTCGCACGTCGACACCGGGTAACAGCTCCATCAGCCGTTGCGGCAACGGCGTTCGCAGCCGCCCCGGCCCGTGCGCGGGACGGGAGCGACCGATCAGGATGTAGGTGGTGCGCTGGCGCTTGGCGACCTCTGCGATCGTTCGTGCGAGTTCGTCTGACTCCTCGACGATCAGGCGAGCGCCGAGCATCGAGGCGAGCTGGCGCAGCGCCTTCAGCGAATGCTCCTGCTCGGCGCTGAGGGCGCCGGGCGGCCGCACCCACAGCAGGTCGAGGTCCGTTCCCAGTCGCTGGGCCGACCGCCAGGCACGGCGCACCAGGCGGTGCGCGGCCGGGTAGGGCTCGACGAGCGCCAGCAGCCGCTCGGCGACCGCGCGCGGCGCCTCGGAGGCGATCGTCTCCTCACGTGAGCCGACGTTGCTCGCGGCGGCGAAACGTCGCTGGCCAACCTCCTCGGCGACCTGGCGCAGCGCGACCTCCCGCAGCGCCGAGAGGTTCTCGATCTTGAAAAAGTTGTTCAGCGCCGCGTCGATCCGTTCGGCGGGGTAGACCTTGCCGGCGCGCAGCCGCTCGAGCAGCTCCTCTGGCGTGAGGTCGACGACGACGATGTCATCGGCGCGACCGAGCAGTGCGTCCGGGATCGTTTCGCGCACGCGGATGCCGCTGAGCTCGGCGACCTGGTCGTTCAGCGATTCGAGGTGCTGAACGTTGAGCGTCGACAGCACATCGATGCCCGCGGCCAGGACGTCCTCGACGTCCTCGTAACGCTTTGCGTGCTCAAGCCCGGGCGCGTTGGTGTGGGCGAGCTCGTCGATCAGGCATATGTCGGGGTGGCGGGCGATGATCCCCGGCAGATCCATCTCCTCCAGCCGCGTGCCGCGGTAGTTGACCTTCCGTAGAGGCAGTATCTCGAGCCCCTCCGCCAGTCGCGCCGTCTCGACCCGCTGATGCGTCTCGAGCAAACCGATGACGACGTCGCGCCCGGCTTCCTTCTCGACATGACCCTCGAGCAGCATCCGGTAGGTCTTGCCGACGCCGGCGGCCATCCCGATGACGATGCGTAGGTGTCCGCGCCCCTGCCGGCTTGGCACAGGCGCGGCAGCTGCGTAGTCCATGGCCGCCGCCGTCATGCCCCCAGCAGGTTGTGGATGATCAGGTCGATCAGCTTGATCCCGATGAAGGGGGCGATCAGGCCACCCAGCCCGTAGATCCAGAGGTTACGGCGCAGCAGTGCGCTGGCGCCGATCGGACGGTAGGAGACTCCCTTGAGCGAGATCGGGATCAGCAGCGGAATCACGATCGCATTGAAGATGATCGCCGAGATCACCGCCGAGTGCGGGTCCCCGAGCTTCATGATGTTGAGGACGTGTAACGGGCCCTTGCCGCCGGCGGTGGCCGCGTAGGTGGAGACGAAGATCGCCGGCAGGATCGCAAAGTATTTTGCGACGTCGTTGGCGATGCTGAACGTGGTCAGCGCACCGCGGGTGATCAGCAGCTGCTTGCCGACCTCGACGATCTCGATGAGCTTCGTCGGATTGGAGTCGAGGTCGACCATGTTGCCGGCCTCACGCGCGGCCTGAGTGCCTGTGTTCATGGCAACGCCGACGTCCGCCTGCGCGAGCGCAGGCGCGTCATTGGTGCCGTCGCCGGTCATCGCGACCATCCGGCCCGCCGCCTGCTGTTCCCTGATCAGCTCGAGCTTCTTCTCCGGCGTGGCCTCGGCGAGGAAGTCGTCGACGCCCGCCTCCTCGGCGATCTTCTTGGCCGTCAGGCGGTTGTCGCCGGTGATCATGATCGTGCGGATGCCCATCGCTCGCAGCTGGTCAAAGCGCGCGCTCATGCCCTCCTTGACGGTGTCCTTGAGGTAGATGACGCCGAGCACCTGGTTGTCGCGCGCGACGGCAAGGGGTGTCCCGCCCTCCGCGGCGATCCGGTCGAGCGCGGGGCGAAGCTCCGCCGGAGGACGGCCGCCCTCATCCTCGACCATCTTGATGACCGCGTCCCCGGCGCCCTTGCGCAGCCGCTGCCCGTCGAGGTCGACACCGCTCATTCGCGTCTGTGCGGTGAACGGCACGAACTCGGCGTGCAGTTGGCCCATGTCGTGCTCCCGGATTCCGTACTGCTTCGCGAGCACCACGATCGAGCGGCCCTCAGGGGTCTCGTCAGCGAGTGAGGCAAGCTGCGCGACCTCGGCGAGTTCCGGCTCCGACACCCCGGGCATCGGCACGAACTCCGACGCCAGGCGGTTGCCGATCGTGATCGTGCCGGTCTTGTCGAGCAGCAATACGTCGACGTCGCCGGAGGCCTCGACGGCACGCCCCGACAATGCCAGCACGTTGCGCCGTACGAGCCTGTCCATGCCCGCGATGCCGATCGCCGACAGCAGCGCCCCGATCGTCGTCGGGATCAACGCCACCAGCAGGCTGATCAGCGTCGTCTCGGAGATCGTCGTGTGCGCGAACAGGCCGAACGGCCTAAGCGTGGCGACCACGATCATGAAGATCAGCGTCAGGCCTGCGAGCAGGATGTTGAGCGCGATCTCGTTCGGAGTCTTGCGCCGCGCGGCGCCCTCGACGAGCGCGATCATTCGGTCCAGGAAGGACTTGCCGGGCTCCTGTGTGATCTCGACCACGATCCGGTCAGAGAGCACGCGCGTGCCGCCCGTGACGGCGCTGCGGTCGCCTCCGGACTCGCGGATCACCGGTGCCGACTCGCCCGTGATGGCTGACTCGTCGACCGAGGCAATGCCCTCGATCACGGTGCCGTCTCCGGGGATCAGCTCGCCGGCCACGACGACGACGCGGTCTCCGCGCTGCAGCTCCTCGGCCCTGCGCGTGGATCCGTCCTCCATGGTCGCGACCGTCTGCTGGCGCATCGACCGCAATGTGTCCGCCTGGGCGCGGCCGCGGCCTTCGGCGAACGCTTCGGCCAGATTCGCGAACACCACCGTCAGCCACAGCCAGATCGAGATCGTGAACGTGTACCAGGCCGGGTCGTTCCCGCCCAGCGCCTTGCCGCCGAACACCTGGATGAACCAGGTGACGGTTGTGATCGAGGCACCGAGCTCGACGACGAACATCACCGGGTTGCGCACCTGGACGCGCGGGTCGAGCTTGATACAGCTGTCGATCACCGCACGCTTCACGATGTCCGCGCGGAAAAGCGACGCCGCCTGGCGGTGCTGGGTTGTCGCGGGTCCAATCGGTGTAGGGGGTGTGGTGGTGCTCATGGTTGGTCTTTGAGTCCTTCGATCAGAGGCGGTTGAGCGCCAGGTTCAGCTCGAGCACGTCGACTCCGGGCTCGCCGGAGAAGCCGAGCCCACGTCCGGCTGTGTACACGGAGATCAGGTGGTTGACGGTCGCAAGCCGCAGGTGTCGCACTGCCGCGATCCGGTACGCCTGAATGTGGGCGTTGGCGACAGAGATGTCGGGATCGACGCCGGATGCCGACGTGTCAGCGGCATCGACCGGAATCTTGGCCGCCGTCAGACCGCCGGGGTAGTACTTGCCGTTCAGCTGGATGTAGGCCGAGAC
>Ga0307374_10013032_pt1 | contig 11565 bp, 12 predicted proteins | sample OX3MG_FD_202532 | JGI IMG/M metagenome (GOLD analysis project Ga0307374, IMG submission 202532) | Soil microbial communities from Risofladan, Vaasa, Finland - OX-3 | ecosystem: Environmental > Terrestrial > Soil > Coastal area > Acid sulfate soil | place: Finland: Risofladan, Vaasa | collected...
GAGCGAGGCGGCGCTCGCGCTCGGCGCGCCAAAGTGGCGGACCGCGTTGCGGATCGTGATCCCGGCCGCGTTGCCGGGCATCCTCACCGGAGTCGTACTCGCGATCGCCCGTGCCGCCGGCGAGACCGCCCCGCTGCTGTTTACCGCAGGGAGCAGTAACTTCTTCTCGACGGACATCTTCCAGCCGATGGCGTCGATGCCCATTGTGATCTACAACCTCGTCATCAACGCCCGCACCCCGCAGTCCACGCAATTCGCGTGGGGGGCGACATTGGTGTTGGTCGCGATGATTCTGGTGTTAAATCTGATTGCGCGATTCGTTGGACGCCTCGCGCGTGGAACGGAGCGATAGTGACCGACGGATCCCCCCTGGAGCAGGCGATGTCAGCCGAATCTGACCCGACCCCATCCTCCGAGCGCGCCGAGCGACCCAACGCGGTCAACGGGGCTGCCGTGGCCGATCTGCCGCTCCGCTCGCGCGACCTGAGCTGCTACTACGGCAAGCATCACGCAGTCGACAGCGTCACGCTCGAGTTTTGCGAGAACTCGGTCACCGCACTTATCGGCCCGTCCGGCTGCGGCAAGAGCACCTATCTGCGCTCGCTGAACCGGATGCATGAACTGATTCCGAATGCGTACAACACCGGCGAAGCCGTCCTGCGCGGCACCAATATCTTCGAGCGCGGGGCCGATCCGGTCGCGATCCGGCGGGCGATCGGGATGGTGTTTCAGCGGCCGAACCCGTTCCCGACAAAGTCGATTGCCGACAACGTACTGGCCGGACCGAAGTTCAATCGCGTCAAGCTCTCACGGTCCGATCGCACCGATCTCGTCGAGCACACACTGCGCGGCGCGGGTCTGTGGAACGAGGTCAAGAATCGGCTGAACGCCCCCGCGGGCGGGCTGTCGGGTGGTCAGCAGCAGCGCTTGTGCATCGCGCGTGCGCTGGCGGTCGAACCGGAGGTGTTGCTGATGGACGAGCCCTGCTCGGCGCTCGATCCGCAGTCGACGCTGCGCATCGAGGACCTGATCCAGGAACTCAAGGACCGCGTCACGATCGTGATCGTCACGCACAACATGCAGCAGGCCGCCCGTGTCTCGGACACGACCGCGTTCTTTACGATCACCAACGAGGGCGAACCCGGCCGGCTCATCGAGGTGGGCCAGACCGAAGAGATGTTCTCGAACCCCAAGGACCCCCAGACCGAGGCGTACGTCTCCGGCCGCTTCGGCTGACCCCGCATCCCGCGGGTCGCATGGACCGCGACGCGCGCGCTAGTCGGTGACCGCGGCGACCTCGTGGCCGTCGCTCTCCAGCTCGACGGCCTCGGCTTCTGCCTCCCGACGCAGCTGCCCGAAGCTGACGCCCTCGAACAGCAGGAAGATGAAGCCGGTGACGACGCCGACGATGATCTCGGTGAACTGCAGGACGACCGAGAACGCGATGGCTTGTGAGGCCGGGACGCCGTAGGTCGCCGTGAGCGGCACGACCGCGGCGGCCTGGAAGATCACCAGGTTGCCCGGCAGCAGCGGGAACGCCTGGGCCAGCGTGATCGTGACCAGAAGCAGCCCCGCGCCACCCCATCCGACATATCCCAGGCCGAATGCCTTGAGCGTGCAGTAGATCCCTGCCCACTGCGCGAACCAGGTGAGCAGGCTCGCACCGCTGACCATGGCGAAGCGGCTTGGATCCCGCAACACCAGGTGACACTCGCGCACGGCGCCCCATAACCGCGATGCCGCCCGCACCGCCTTGGCGAAGACCGACCCGTGGGACAGCCACGGCAGCGGCTGGTGCCCGGTGGCGGTCATCATCGCGTAGCCGACGATCAGCGCGGCGATGCCCCCGATCACCAGGCTCGCGATCCACGCGTAGAGCGGCAGCGGCAAGAACATGCCGATCCCGATCACGAGCAGCACCCACATGAGCGTGCCGATCAGGTTCTCGACGACGATCGTGCCCAGAAGCACCGTCGCGGAGATGTCCTCCCCCCGGGCGACGAGGCGGCGGCGCGCGAGGGCGACCTTGACCAGTTCCCCGAGCCGCGCGGCGAGCATCGTGTTGAACAGGAACCCGATGAAGACCGGCGGGAGCAGGTCGCCATAGCGCGTGCGCTTCCGCAGTCCGGGGAGCCCGTCGATGATGCCCTTCCAGATGAGGCCCTTGAAGCCGACCGAGATGAAGTTCGCGATTACCGCCAGCAACAGGAACCACCACGACGACGGGTGGACGAACAGACGGGCGCTCGACCAGTTGACGCGCCAAACGACCACGAGCGCCACCACGACCACGATCGCGGCCCGGACCAGATGCAGCACCCAGCGGCGCCCGCCCACCCGCTCGGCAACGCGGGAGCTCACACACCCACCAACTCGTCGAATCGCACCAGCGCCAGGCCCAGATCGCGCGCGGCCGCACAGATGCCGGGAATGGCGTCGACAGTCTGGGGACGCGTCCGCGTCGCGTCCCACCCGTCGGCGTCGTGCAGGAGGATCACGGCGCCCGGCACCAGCGCCTCGGCGCTGCGGGCCACGATCACCTCGACCCCGGGCTCGGCGGTGTCCCAGACTCCCGTCGTCCATGCGGCCATGTGATAGCCGCGCCGACGTGCGGACAGCCAGGTGGCGGGTCCGCGAAACCCGTGCGGGGCGCGAAAGTACGGGGTCAGCGCGCCCTGGCCCGCAGCGGCCACAACGGCCGCCTCGGTCGCACGGAGCTGCCGATCCACGTAACGCGGACCGCGAAACACGAGGATTCCGTGGTCATATCCGTGGCTGGCGATCTGGTGACCGTCCCGTTGCATCCGGGCGATCAGCTGCGGGTATGCACGAGCCTGGCGCCCAAGGACAAAGAACGTGGCGTGGACGCCCTCGTCCGCGAGGACATCGAGCAGCGCGTCCGTCGATGGCCCGGGCCCGTCATCGAAGGTCAACGCCGCCTGACTGCCCGCGGCCGGACCGCGGCTGAGCGTCGGCCCGAACAGGGGCGCGGAGGGGACGAACGCGGCGGCACCGAGCGCGGCGGCACCGGCGACCACACCCGCCGCAGACACCCGGCGCCCCCTCGCGGCAAGGCCCACTGCCAGCACGCCGACGGCGGCACCCAACACGGCTGCACGGCCGACGACCTGGTTCCTACGCATCGGATCTGCCACGTCGAATTCCCAGATCGCGGGTCGGTCAGACGGATCGTCGTGCTCGCTCATCCGCTCGTCGGGCACCACACGACGCCCCATCGGTCGTCATGGCCGCATGGTACCAACGCGGTCGCGGCTGACGAACGGCTCAGTTTTTGGCACACTCTTGCTAAGAGTGCCAAAATCGTCCGCAGCGGACGCTCCGCTGACGGGCCACCGAACGCCGGACGAGGTGCCGCGTGCCGACTTACGTTTACCGCTGCAGTGACTGCGACCACTACTTCGAGGTCATGCAGAGCATGAGTGACGATCCCGTCACCGTGTGCGAAGCGTGCGGCGGTGAAGTCACGCGCGTCCTGTTCGCTCCGGCGATCCACTTCAAGGGTTCGGGCTTCCACAACACCGACTACGGCACCAAGCGCCGCCCGGTGGGCGGTGACGGCGCCGGAGACGGTGCGGGGACGAAGACCGCGGACGGCGCCGGCGGGAACGGCGCTTCGACAGGCAACGGAGCGACGGGCAACTCCGGCACCTCGTCCAGCGAGAGTGCGGGCTCGGGTGCGAGCAAGACGGTCGGGCTCGACAAGGTCTAGCCCCCTGGCGACGTCGAAGACCGTCGCTCCGCCTCAGTTCTTGCTCATGAAGGCCTTCTTGGCCGCGGCGCTGAGATTCGGGTCGTTGACGACGTAGTTGACGTTGCCGATGTACGTCGGCGTACCCGGCAGCAGGAAGTGGTCCTTGGAGGGCTGAGTGAGGCTCATCTCGAGCCATCCGAGTTCAGTCACGTCAGTCGTGCTCATGTCGGTCGAGAGCGCGCTCACGAGCGACGCCGCGCTCCACGGTGCCTTCCAAATCAACCACGGCGAGACGATCGCCGACTTCAGCGCCGCAAGGAATACCTGCTGCCGACGTTCACGCTGGAAGTCGGTGTCGCAGTCGCGCACGCGCACGTACTGGAGCGCGGTGGTGCCGTTGAGCGTGATCGGGCCGCCCGGGAAGCTCACCTTGATCCCTCCCGTATAGCCGCAGTTTTTCAACGGGGTCGGGTTATTCAACGTGACCCCGCCCAGATCGTTGACGACCTTGCTGAGCCCGTCGAAGCTCACGACCACGATGTGGTTGACCGGCAGCCCGGTGAATTGCTCGACGGTTTTGATCGCGCCCGCTTCACCGGCGAAGAAGTAGGCCGCGTTGATCTTCTGGTTCTGCACGTAGGCGCCGCAGGACGGGCAGCTTTGGCTGTCGATCAGGGTGTCGCGCGGAATCGAGAGGTACTTGATCTTGCCGGAGTTCGGATCGAGACGCATGAGCATCATCGTGTCCGAGCGCGACGCACCCTGGCCAGGCCGTGCATCGGATCCGATGAACAGGATGTTCGTCGGTGTCGTCAACATGGACCCGTTGCTCGGTGTGAGGGCCTTGACGGCCGACGCGGTGATCCGCGAGTTCGCGTCCGAGACCGCGCTGTTGAGCGCGATGTATCCCGCGATGCCCCACACGAGGAGCCCCAGGACGAGCACCACCGCGATGCGCCAGGTCCAGCCGACCCAACTGAGCCCGCGCAGGGACCACCAGCGGCGCGAAGGTTTGTCCGGCGGGAGATCCCCGGAACTCGACGCCGGCTGCTGTCGACCGGGCGGCGGAGGCGGGGTGGAATCCAACGGTGACGGCCGCGGTGGCGTCGCGACTGCGGCCCGCGGGGTTCCGCCGGCGCGCGCGACCTCACCATCGGTCATCCGCCGCAATTCCTCGATGCCGCCGGACGCGGACCCCCCATGAACGCGGAAGCGCCGGTACGACTTCGTGGTATTCGTCGTCATGCGTGGATGATGGTAGCGACCTGCATACTCGAGTCGGCGATCCCCGGGCAGAGGACAACGTGACCACATCAGCGACAGACGGCCGCCTGACGGTCGTCGCAACGCCCATCGGAAACTTGAGCGATATTTCGCCACGAGCGTGCGAGACCCTGCGAGATGCCGACATCATCGCGTGCGAAGACACACGACGCACCGGCATGTTGCTGCAGTCCCTCGGGCTGAAGGTGCCGCTGATCAGCCTGCATGCCCATAATGAGACGGCCCGGCTTCCCGAACTCCTCACGCGACTGGACGCCGGCGCACGTATCGTGGTCGTCAGCGACGCCGGCATGCCGGGCGTCAGCGACCCCGGCGCGCGACTCGTGACCGCGGCCCACGACGCCGGCATCACGGTCGAGGTCATTCCGGGCCCGAGTGCGGTGACCGCGGCGATCGCGGCCTCAGGCGCGCCCGCCGATCGCTTCGCCTTCGCCGGCTTCATGCCCCGCAAGGCGGGCGAACGCAGCGCCCTGCTTGAGGATCTCGACCGCTTGGGATGGCCCGTCGTGGGGTTCGAGAGCCCGCAGCGCGTTGCGGGGCTGCTCGCCGACGTCGCCGCCCACGACCCGGCGCGGCGCGTGGCGATCTGCCGGGAACTCAGCAAGCTCTACGAGGAGACCATCGTCGGCTCCGCGGGCGAACTTGCCGCCCGGCTCGCGGCCGCACCCGTGCGCGGCGAGATCACGCTCGTGTTGTGGCCGCGGGTGGGCGCCGGGCAGGCGGCGGCGGTGCGGCACCTCGATGACGTCGTGACGACGTTGCTCGACGCGGGTCTGAGCCCGGGACAGGCCGCCGACATCACGGCGAAAATCGGGGCCGCCTCCCGCAACGCGGCCTACCGCACCGCCCTCGCCGCAGCCAAGCGCCGAAACACGTAAGCCGGCCTCGGCGGCGGTCCGCCGCCGCCCGAAACCTTGGCGATCCGCGCCCAGTCGCCGGCGATCAGGGCGCGCACCAGCTGCTCTTCGGGCGGCGCGAGCGTAATCGCGTATCCGCCGACGGCGACCGACCGGGACCAGACACGGGCCATCGCGTCGTCGGACTCGAGCCCCCATTCGGGTCCGCGCACCGCGACGCCCGCGCTCACGTCGACATCGACGCCCTCGACGGCGCACTGGCCGCGCAGCGATGACCACCCGTTGCTCGCGTTGACCATGAGCACGCATCCCAATACGACGGCGACCCGATCGGCATCGATCACCGCGATCTCGATGTCCAGATCGCGCGGCGCGACCGTCGCGCCCGCAAGCGCTCGCGCCGCGGATCCCGCCAGCATCCACTCGATGTCCACCGAGCCGAGTCGACGCGCGAGCTCGGCGAGCGCGGCTGCGATCCGTGGCGGTAGCCGCCCGTCTAGACTGTTGGACTCGTGAGCCACGATCGTTTCTACGTCACCACACCGATCTACTACGTGAACGCCGAGCCCCACGTCGGGCATGCGTACACCACGATCATGGCGGACATCTTCGCGCGCCATCATCGGCAACGTGGGGAAGATGTGTTTTTTCTGACGGGCACCGACGAGCATGGTGCCAAGATCGCCCGCGCCGCCGAGGCCGCCGGCCACACCCCCAAGTCGCATGCCGACACGCTGTCGGCCAAGTTCCGCGACCTCGGGCGGGTCCTGGAAGCGAGCAACGACTTCTTCATCCGCACGACGGACGCAGCGCACATCACCGAAGTGCAGCGCGTCCTGGGCATCCTCCACGCACGGGGCGACATCTACAAAGGCAGCTACGGCGGTTGGTACTGCACGCCGTGCGAGGCGTTCTACGTCGATGGCGAGCTGGCGGAGGACCACACCTGCCCCATCCACGGCACGCCGGTCGAATGGCTCGAGGAGGACAACTGGTTCTTCCGCTTGTCGGCGTACCGTGAGCGGCTGCTGGCCCATTTCGATGCACACCCCGAGTGGGTGGTCCCGACGCCGCGGTACAACGAGGCACGCCGCATGATCGAGTCCGGTCTCGAGGACCTGTCGATCTCGCGCTCGCAGATCTCCTGGGGTGTACCGGTGCCGTGGGACCCTGAGCAGGTGATCTACGTGTGGGTCGACGCGCTGTTCAACTATTGGACCGCACTCGGCTACGGCGCCGGTGGGGACGGCATGCGCTATTGGCCGCCGGACCTGCAGCTGATGGCCAAGGACATCCTCAAGTTCCACGCGGTGATCTGGCCGGCCCTGCTGATGGCGGCCGAGATCGAGCTCCCCCGGCGCCTGGCCATCCACGGCTACGTGCTCAAGGGCGGCGAGAAGATGAGCAAGACGACCGGCAACCTCGTCGACCCGTTTCCGTTCATCGAGAACTACGGCATCGATGCGCTGCGCTATTACCTGAGCCGGGAGATTCGGTTCGGCGAGGACGGCACGTTCAGCGCGGAGGGATTCGACGCCCGCTACACCGGTGAACTGGCCAACGAGCTCGGCAACCTGCTCAACCGCACCGTCAGCATGATCGACCGCTACCGCGGCGGTGTGGTGCCGGCGGACCAGGGCGAGGATCGCGCACTCGCCGACGAGGTCGCGCAGCGGCAGGCCGAGATCGTGGCGGCATTCGACGCCGCCGACATCACCCGTGCCGTCGAGGCGGCGTGGGTGCTAGTGCGGGCGCTCAACCGACTGGTCGAACAGCGCGCGCCCTGGGTGTTGGCCAAGGACCCGGGCACGGCGACCGACCTCGATCAGGTGCTGTTCTCGCTCGCGGCCGGATTGACGTCCGTGCTGGTGCTGCTGTGGCCGATCATCCCGGGCAGCGCCGCGCGCGCGCTCGCATCGCTCGGCCAGGATCCGTCGCAGGTCCTCCTCGCGCGCGCCGCCTGGGGCGACGGGATTGCCGGTGCACGGGTGACGGCGATCCCGCCGCTATTTCCGCGCATGGAAGGACGCCCGGAGTAGTCGACACGCACGCTCACCTGGAGTCCTGCGAGGGCGGGATCGAGGCGGTCCTGGCGGCGGCCTCCGAGCACGGCGTCGATCGCATCGTCGGCATCGGGATGGGACGCGCGTCGAGCCTGGCCACCGTCGCCCTCGCCGAAACCCATACCGCAATCTGGGCGGCCGTCGGGGTGCATCCCAACAGCGCTGCGGCATGGACCGATGCCGATATCGAGTGGATCGCCGCGCTCGCCCGCCATCCCCGGGTCGTGGCGATCGGAGAATGCGGGATGGACTTCTACCGCGACACGGCCACCCCGGCCCAGCAGGAGCGGGCGTTTCGCGCGCAGATCGCGATCGCGCGCGCGGCCGGACTGCCCCTGGTCATCCACACCCGCGATGCAAGCGTCGCCACGCTGAAGGTGCTCGGCGAGGATGCCACGGGGCTCGTCGTGGTTCTGCATTGTTTCTCGATGGTCGAGCACCTCGACAGGGTCATCGACGCCGGCTGGTACGCGAGCTTCGCCGGACCGTTGACGTACAAGCCCAACGACGCGCTGCGCGCGGCCGCCGCCCAGATGCCCGCCGATCGCATCCTGGTCGAAACCGACAGCCCCTACCTCGCGCCGGTCCCGCTGCGGGGCAGGCCGAACCAGCCGGCATACGTCGCCCACACGCTCGCCAAATTGGCCGAGGTCCGCGGGCTCAACGTCGTCACCTGCGATGAACTCACCACCACCAACGCCGCCCGCGTCTTCGGCTGGTAACCCCGCGCCCAGCGCGCGGGTCCGGGTAATCCGCCTGCTCGCGGAGCATGGACTGTCCCCGAACACCGACCTCGGCCAGCACTTTCTGGCCGACGAGAATTTGGTCGACCTGTCGCTCCGCGAGGCCCATCTACGCCCCGACGACGTCGTGCTCGAGGTCGGTGCAGGCGTCGGCGTCCTGACCCGCGCGCTGGCGGGTGGCGTGGCGTGGGTCCATGCGGTGGAGATCGACCGGCGTCTCGCGCCACTGCTCGCCGAGGTACTGCACGGCCAGTCCAACGTCACGGTCCACTGGGATGACGCGATGCGCCTTGCACTCGGGACGCTGTCTCCCGCGCCCACGGCGCTCGTCAGCAACCTGCCATACGCGATCGCGACCCCCGTCGTCGTCGAGAGCACCTGGCAGCTGCCCGCGCTGCGGGTCTGGTCGGTGATGGTCCAACGCGAAGTCGCCGACCGCTGGTTGGCGCACCCCGGTGACCCGAGTTACGGCGCGCCGTCGGTCATGATCCAACTCGCGGCCCAGCCGGCATTCCGACGCAACGTCGGCCGCGAGGTGTTCGTGCCGCGCCCGCGCGTCGATTCTGCGCTGGTGGTGCTGCGACGCACCGGACCTGGCGCCGCGCCTGCGCTGAGGGGCATCGTCCGCGCCGCGTTCGCCCAACGGCGCAAGACCATCGCCAATAACCTTGCCGCGCACGGGCTCAACCGCGCGGATGTCACCGACCTGCTTGACGAACTCGGACTTCCTGCCGCGGCCCGGGCCGAACATCTCGCGCCGGACCATTACCGCATCCTCGCCGAGCGACTGCCATGGCCGACCACCTCGTAATCCCCGCGCCGGCTAAGCTCAACCTCGTGTTGCGCGTCGGTCCACGCGCACCGGACGGCTACCATCCGCTCGGCACGCTTCTGGTCGCCCTGGCGGGCCTCGAGGACACGGTGACCATCGCCGCGGCCCCGTCGCGCACGCTGTCGTGCCCGGGCGCACCCGACGGCCCGGCGAATCTCGCCTGGCGCGCAGTTGATGCGCTTGAGGCGGCGTGTGCGCGGCCACTGCCCGCCAGGATCGACATCGTCAAGCGCATCCCGATGCAGGCCGGTCTGGGCGGTGGATCGAGCGACGCCGCTGCCGTGCTCATCGGACTTACCGCGCTGTACAGGCTCGGACTCGACGTCCGCGAACTGGAGCGGCTGGCGGCGGATCTCGGCTCCGACGTCCCGTTCTTCGTGCGCGGCGGCACCCAGTGGGCGACCGGCCGCGGCGAGCGGTTGCTGCCCCGCTCACGTCCGACCGACCTGTGGGCCGTCATCTGCGGCCCGGTGGCGCCGCTGTCGACCACCGAGGTGTATCGCACCTTCGACCGGCTCGGCCACTGCGGCGCGATCGACCCCGCTCCGCCGACCGAACCGTGGACCTCCGGAGGATGGGTCGGCAACGATCTCTGGCAGGCCGCGCGGACGCTCGCCCCCGAGCTCGGTGCCGCGGCAGACGACCTGGCGCGTCTCGGCGCGCACGAGGTCCTGCTGTGCGGAAGTGGCGGCGCGATGGCCGGGCTCTGGACCAGCCGCGCCGCCGCCGAGGCCGCCGCCGGCCAGCTTCGATCGGTGATCGCGGTCACGTCACCGCGTCCGCGCGTCACCGGGACCGGATGACCGGGCACGAAATCCAACGCGCGATACACTCAGTCGACCGTGGATAATCAGCAGCCCATCATCATCGAACAGCACGCCCACGGCAGGGGACCGGGCATGGGCGGCGGCCCGACCAGCGTCCTGCGTCGACGACGTTGGTCCATCGCCGCAGGGCTCGCGCTCGCCGAGATGCTCTACGTCATCGTCGGGCGGCCCACGTGGTTTCTCGCCTCGCTCGTCGCGCTGCTGGTTCTGGTGCTGGCCGTGCTCGGCATCCGGCACCTGCGTCCAGGAATTCTTCGCGATGCACTGATGATCGTCGCGATCTCGCAGGGACTCGTACTCGTAATACCCATCGCGATCACCGCCTCATTCGCCCTCGGTCTGCTGCTGGCGGTGTTGGTCATCATCGGGGTTGCCATCTTCGCCTTCCGGCTCGGCGCGTAGCTGACGGCGCGTCCGCGGCGCCCGCCGCCGGCGATATATCACCTGTAAATCATCGCCCCACTACCGGGTTCCACCGATCCGCGTCAGACTAGGGACGATGCTGAACTCGTCTGACGCCACGGCAACGCCGATCGATCTGCGCGATCCGGCGCTCTACACGAACCGCGAGCTGAGCTGGCTGGACTTCTTCGCGCGCGTGCTTGCCCAAGCCGAGGACCCGGCGGCCCCACTGCTGGAGCGATGCCGGTTCCTGTCGATCTGCGCGAACATCCTCGACGAGTTCTTCATGGTGCGGGTCGCTGCGATGCAGGAGGCCGCCGCCGCAGGCCGGCGCCCGTCGACACCGGATGCCATGCCGCGCGACGAGGTCATCTCCGCCGTGGGAATCCGCATCCGCGAGCTCATCGTCGAGCAGGTGCGCATCTGGACCGAGCACGTGCATCCGGCCCTCTGGCAGGTGGGCATCCTCATCACCAATGTGGCGGACCTGACCGACGACCAGCGCGCCAAGGCGGCCGAGCTGTACGACAATCAGATCGCCCCGACCCTGACGCCGCTGGCGGTCGGCCCGGGCCTGCCGTTCCCGTACATCTCCGGGCTGTCGCTGAACCTCGGCCTGATCGTCCGCGATCCCGAGACCCAGGAGCAGCGCTTTGCGCGGGTCAAGGTCCCGCCGGGTCTGCCGCGGCTGATGCCGATCGGGGCACACCTTGTTCCGCTCGAGCAGCTCATGGCGGCCCACATCGACCGGCTGTTTCCCGGCATGGACGTTGTGGAGTGTGTCCAGTTCCGGGTCACGCGGGACGCGGACTTCGACATCTCCGAAGACGCGGACGACCTGCTGG
>Ga0307374_10013033_pt1 | contig 11564 bp, 14 predicted proteins | sample OX3MG_FD_202532 | JGI IMG/M metagenome (GOLD analysis project Ga0307374, IMG submission 202532) | Soil microbial communities from Risofladan, Vaasa, Finland - OX-3 | ecosystem: Environmental > Terrestrial > Soil > Coastal area > Acid sulfate soil | place: Finland: Risofladan, Vaasa | collected...
AAGCCTAAGGCGCACTGGAGCCCCGACGATGAGCTATTTTCCGCCTGCCGACCCCGCCTGGGACCGGATTGATCCGGCTGCCGCCGGCCTCGATGTCGGCGCGTTCGCCGCGGCCGCCCGCCACGCCATTGAGCATGAAACGCCGTGGCCGCGTGACCTCGCGATCCCGATCGCCGGGGATTTCGGCGAGGCGCCGCCGTGGAACGAGACGCTCGGCCCGGTGCGGCCGCGCGGCGGCCCGAGCGGGGTCATCGTGCGCGGCGGGCGGGTCGTTGCCGAATGGGGCGACACAAGCCGCGCCGACCTGACGTTCAGCGTCGCCAAGAGCTATCTATCGATCCTCGCCGGCATTGCCTGGGACCGCGGGATGATCGGCGATGTCGACGAGCTGGTGCGCCGCACCGTCGACGACGGCGGGTTCGACCCGCCGCACAACGACGCGATCACCTGGCGCCACCTGCTGCAGCAGACCTCGGAATGGGAGGGTACGCTGTGGGACAAGCCGGACCTGATCGACCGCAATCGTACCGTCGCCGGGCGGCCGACCGAGGGTGAGAAGGGCACGCACCGCAAGTTGCGCGCGCCCGGCGGGTTCTGGGAATACAACGATGTTCGGGTCAACCGGCTGAGCTTGGCGCTGTTGCGGCTGTGGCGCCGGCCGCTGCCCGACGTGTTCCGCGACGAGGTGATGGACCCGATCGGCGCGTCGCACGGCTGGGAATGGCACGGCTACCGAAATTCCTATGTCGAGATTGACGGGCGTCGCGTGCAGTCGGTGTCGGGCGGCTCGCACTGGGGCGGCGGCGTGTTCATCGGCGCGGCGGACCAGGCGCGGATCGGGCTGATGCTGCTGCGCGGCGGGGTATGGGGAACGCGCCGCATCCTGTCGGAGGGATGGATCGCGCTGATGCGCGAGCCGTGCCCGCTCTATCCGAATTACGGTGCGCTGTGGTGGCTCAACACAGGCCGGGGCCTCTATCCGAGCGCGCCGGAGGGCAGCTATTATGCGCGCGGCGCCGGCGGCAACATCACCTGGATCGATCCCGGTCTCGACATCGCCGCGGTGTTGCGCTGGGTCGATCCGGCCGCGGCCGACGGATTTATGAGGCTCGTCGTTTCTGCGGTATCTTAGGCCGACGTGCAGGGTTGGGTACAATCCGCGCGGAAACTCGTTGCGGCAATCGGAAATTAACGTTAACCGATGGTTTGGTTGACTTTATCGGACGCGCCTGACCCCGAATGGCGATAAACCTCGTGCAGGGCGCGCTGTTCACCGTAATGGTGGTTCGCGCCAGTATGCTGCGCGACCCATCATTCGAGCATGAATTGGCGCGGCAGATCGACCGGAGCCCGCGGTTTTTCCGCAACGCCCCAGTCGTGCTCGATGTCCGCGGCGTCGGCGGGTTCGAGACGGCCGACGAGTTTGCCAGGGCGCGCGACATCTTGCGGCACTACACGCTGGTGCTTGTCGGGGTGCAGAACGCCGCTCCGGCGCAGGTCGAGGCCGCTGCGGCGGTGGGGCTGGCGAGCTTTGCCCCGACCGCAGCGCAACCTGCCCGCGCGCCGGCTGAGACGGCCGAGCCGCCGCCCCCGGCGGCGAGATCGCGGCTGGTTACCGCGCCTGTACGGTCGGGCACCCAGGTTTATGCGCGCGGCACCGACCTGGTGGTCACCGCGGCGGTCAGCCCGGGCGCGGAACTGGTGGCCGACGGCAACATCCATGTTTACGGGGCGCTGCGCGGGCGCGCGTTGGCCGGTGCGAACGGCGATACCGGCGCCCGGATCTTCTGCAGCAGACTTGATGCGGAGCTGGTCAGCATTGCCGGCCAATACCTGGTCAGCGACCAGCTGCCGTCCGAACATCGCGGTCATTCGGTGGAGATCGCGCTTGTCGATGACCGGTTGACCCTGACGCGAATTTGACGCTCATCATGACGCTCTTCACTAGGCATAGGGGCCGCAAGATTCGGGGAAGAATCGAGCCGCGTCAGGCAGGGCCGGGACGCGGCAAGGGGAGGGCCGGTTGGCAAGGGTAATCGTCGTCACATCCGGCAAGGGCGGGGTCGGCAAGACCACGACCTCGGCCGCCTTTGCGGCCGGGCTCGCCCTGCGTGGACACAAGACGGTCGTCATCGATTTCGATGTCGGGCTGCGCAACCTCGACCTGGTGATGGGCTGCGAGCGCCGCGTGGTGTTCGATTTCATCAACGTGATTAACGGCGACGCCAACCTCAACCAGGCCCTGATCAAGGACAAGCGCAACGACAACCTGTTCATCTTTCCGACCTCGCAGACGCGCGACAAGGACGCGCTGAAGCGCGACGGGGTCGAACGGGTGCTCGACGAACTGAAAAAGACCTTTGACTACATCATCTGCGACAGCCCGGCCGGGATCGAACACGGCGCGATCACCGCGCTCTATTTCGCTGACAGCGCGATCATCGTGACCAACCCCGAGGTATCATCGGTGCGCGACAGCGACCGGATCATCGGTATCCTGTCGTCGCGCTCGCGCCGGGCCGAGCGCAACGAGCCGCCGGTCGACATCCACCTGCTGTTGACGCGCTACGATCTCGACCGCGTCACCAGGGGCGAGATGCTGTCGGTCGACGATGTAAAGGAAATCCTGTCGATCCCGCTGTTGGGCGTGATCCCCGAATCCGAATCCGTGCTGCGCGCCTCGAATACCGGCACGCCGGTCGTGTTCGACCCGGACAGCCCGGCCGGCCGGGCCTATGTCGATGCCGTTGCGCGGTTCCTCGGCGAGCAGCGCGAGATGCGTTTCGTCAAGCCGGAGAAGCGGGGATTTTTCCGGGTTCTTTTCGGTAGGGCGTAAATGAGCCTTTTCAGCTATCTGTTTACCCCACGTCCGAAAACCGCGGCGATCGCCAAGGAGCGGTTGAAGATCGTGCTGGCGCACGAGCGCGCCGGCCGCGACGCGCCGGATTTCCTGCCGCGCCTGCAAAAGGAATTGCTCGCCGTGGTCAGCCGCTACGTGCAGATCAATGAAGACATGATCCACGTCAATCTCGGCAGAGCCGGCGACACCTCGCTGCTCGAAATCAACATCGAACTGGCCGGTGCCAAGGCCAAGGACGGTCTCGCGCCGGTGTCGTGACCACGCGCCGCCGCTAGACCGAATCGACCAGAACCAGCTCGGTAGCCTCGCGCGCCGACAGGGTCAGCATCGATTCGTCGCGGATCGCGACGCCGTCGCGCGGGCCGGCGGCGATGCCGTTGACGTCGAGCGCGCCGAACACCGGCACCAGGTAGGCGTGACGGCCCGGCGGCAGCGCGTAGTTGAGCCGGGCTCCGGCGGCCAGCGTCGCGGCGAGCACGCGCGCGTCGGCGCGGATCGGCAGCGCCTCGTCGTCGTTCTCGTGCCCGCTCGCCAGCGCGACCAGCCGGCCGGCGCGGTCGGTCTTGGGGAACGGGCGGGTGCCCCAGCCCGGTTCGCCGCCGCGTCGGGTCGGGATGATCCAGATCTGGAACAGCCGCGTCGGCCCGGTTTCGAGATTGTATTCGGCGTGGCGGATGCCGCTGCCGGCCGACATCACCTGTACGTCGCCGGCCTCGGTGCGGCCGCGATTGCCGAGGCTGTCCTCGTGGGTCACGGCGCCATCGCGGACATAGGTGATGATCTCCATGTCGGCGTGCGGATGCGGCGCAAAGCCCTGGCCGGCCGCGATTTCGTCGTCGTTCCACACGCGCAGTGCGCCCCAGCCCATGCGCTCGGGGTCGCGGTAATGCGCGAACGAGAAGTGATAATGGGTGTCGAGCCAGTCGAGATGCTCCTGGCCGAGCTTTGCGAACGGGCGCAATTCGATCATAGGGCCTCCACCATCTCTGCACATTCCGCCTGCACCAGCGGGTCAGGGTCGTGTCGCACGCGCTGCCAGATATCGGCGCTCGGCGCGTGGCGGGTATAGGCCCAGGCGGCAGTCGCGCGCACCAGGCCCGAAGTGTCGTCGAGGCAGGCTTCCGCCACGGCGATCAGCTCGGAGTTGCCGGGCTCGCCATTGCCGATCGCGATCAGCACGTTGCGCAGAAACCGGTCGCGGCCGATGCGCTTGACCGCGGTGCCGGCGAACATCGCGCGGAAAGCGGCATCGTCGAGCGCCGCGAGCGCAGCGAGGCGCGGCGCCGTCAGCGCCTCGCGCGGCAGAAAATCGGGCTCGGCCGTGGCGCGCGCGTACTTGTTCCACGGGCAGGCGGCGAGGCAGTCGTCGCAGCCAAAGATGCGGTTGCCGATCAGCGGTCGAAGCTCGCGCGGGATCGGCCCCTTGTGCTCGATCGTCAGGTACGAGATGCAGCGCCGCGCGTCGAGCCGATAGGGCGCCGGAAACGCCGCGGTCGGGCAGGCATCGAGGCAGGCGCAGCAGCTGCCGCAATGGTCGACCTCAGCCGGGTCGGGGTCGAGCGCCAGGCTCAGGTAGATCTCGCCGAGAAACAGCCACGAGCCGAACTCGCGCGAGACGAGGTTAGTGTGCTTGCCCTGCCAGCCGACTCCGGCCTGTTGTGCCAGCGGCTTTTCCATGACCGGCGCGGTGTCGACAAACACCTTGAGGTCGGACGGCCAGCGTTCGGCGATCCAGCGGCCGAGGCGCTTCAGGCGCTGCTTGATCGTGTCGTGGTAATCGCGCCCGCGGGCATAGACCGAGATGACCCCGCGGTCGTCGCGGATTTGGCAGTCAGCGCCGCCCCCGTAGTTCATGCCGAGCACGATTACGGTTTTCGCCTCGGGCCATAGCACCTTCGGGTCCACGCGGCGGTCGGCCTTGTCGGCCAGCCACCCCATCTCGCCGTGATAGCCACGGGCAAGAAACTCGGCCAGGTCGGCGCGGGCCGCATCGGCAAGATGCGCGGCGGCGAAGCCAACTGCGTCAAACCCCAGCGCCAGCGCCTCGGCGCGGATTGCCTCGCGGATCGCGGCGGCTTCCATCACCCCCGGCCGCGATAGGGCGGGACGCCGGCATCGGGCAGCCACAGGCCTTCGGGCGGCACGCCGGTCTGGTAGAACACGTCGATCGGAATGCCGCCGCGCGGATACCAGAAGCCACCAATCCTGAGCCAGCGCGGCGCCGCCGCGGCGACCAGCCGCTCGGCGATCGTCAGCGTACAGTCTTCGTGGAACGCGCCGTGATTGCGGAACGAGCCGAGAAACAGTTTCAACGACTTGCTTTCGACCAGCAAGTCCTGCGGCACATAGTCGATGACGAGATGCGCGAAATCGGGCTGCCCGGTGATCGGGCACAGCGCGGTGAATTCGGGGCAGGTGAAGCGGGCCGCGTAGAGTTTGCCGGGGTGCGGGTTGGGCACGCACTCGATAACCGCCTCGGCGGGCGAGGCGGGGAGCGGCACGCTGTGGCCCAGCTGACCCGGAACGACGCTCATCCGGGGGCCTCGATCTCGCTCAATCGCCCGGCCGCGATCGCCGCGCGCATCGCCGCCATCAGGTCGGCGTAATAGGTCAGGTTGTGCGCGGTCAGCAGCATGCTCGCCAGGATCTCGCCGCTCTTGGCCAGATGATGAAGATAGGCGCGGCTGAACCCGGTGCAAGCCGGGCAGCGGCATTCCAGGTCGAGCGGGGCAGGATCGTCGGCGTGGCGGGCGTTGCGCAGGTTGAGCGTGCCGGCGCGGGTGAAGGCCTGGGCGGTGCGGCCCGAACGAGTCGGCAGGACGCAATCGAACAGGTCGACGCCGCGCTTGACGGCGCCGACCAGGTCCGACGGCTTGCCGACCCCCATCAGATAGTGCGGCCGGTCTGCCGGCAGGTATTGCATCGTCTCGTCGAGCACGGCGAAGGTCGTTGCCTGGCCTTCACCAAGCGCAAGCCCGCCGATCGCATAGCCGTCGAAGCCGATCGCGGTCAGGCGCTCGGCCGAACGACGGCGCAGATCGTGGTGCACGCCGCCCTGCTGGATGCCGAAGAGGCCGTGCCCGGGCCGGTCGACAAAGGCGCGGCGCGAGCGCTCGGCCCAGCGCATCGACAATTCCATCGAGACCTCGACCGCCTCGCGCTCGGCCGGGAACGGGGTGCATTCGTCAAACGCCATCGTCACATCGGCGCCGAGCAGATGCTGGATCTCGATCGAGCGCTCCGGGGTCAGCAGGTGACGGCTGCCGTCGAGATGCGAGCGGAACGCGACGCCTTCCTCGGAAATCTTGCGCAGCGCCGCCAGCGAGCGCACCTGGAACCCGCCGGAATCGGTGAGAATTGCGCAGGGCCAGTTCATAAACCGGTGCAACCCGCCGAGCGTCGCGATGCGCTCGGCACCGGGGCGCAGCATCAGGTGATAGGTGTTGCCGAGGATCATCCGCGCCCCGGTCGCGGCGACTCCCTCTGGCGTCATTGCCTTGACCGTAGCCGCGGTGCCGACCGGCATGAACGCCGGCGTTTCGACCACCCCGTGCGCGGTTTCCAGCCGGCCGTTGCGCGCCGCGCCATCGCGGGCGAGGACGGTGAAGGCGAGGCTCACCGCGCGACCTCGATCAGGCAGGCGTCGCCGTAGGAGAAGAAGCGATAGCCGGCGGCGATCGCGTGGGCATACGCCGCCTTGATCCGCTCCAGCCCGGCGAGCGCGGCGACCAGCATGAACAGGGTTGAGCGCGGCAGGTGGAAATTGGTTAGCAGCAGGTCGATCGAGCGAACGCGATAGCCGGGCAGGATGTAGAGCCGCGTTTCGCCGGCGAATGGGCGGAACATGCCGTCATCGGACACCGCGGTTTCGAGCAGGCGCAGGCTGGTTGTGCCGACCGCGACGATGCGCCCGCCGCGCTCGCGCACGGCATTGAGGCGGGCAGCCGCATCCTCACCGAGCACGCCCCATTCGGCGTGCATCCTGTGTTCGCGCGGGTCGTCGGTCTTGACCGGCAGGAACGTGCCGGGGCCGACATGCAGCGTCAGGGTGAGCCAGTCGATGCCGAGCGCCGCGATGCGGTCGAGCAGCGCGGGGGTGAAATGCAGCCCGGCGGTCGGCGCTGCGACCGCGCCCTCGGCGCGCGCGAACATCGTCTGGTAGTCGGCGCGGTCGCGCAGGTCGCCGCCGCGCGGGCGCTTGATGTAGGGCGGCAGCGGCATCGTGCCGTGGCGGGCGAGGGCGGCGCGGAAATCGTCGGCCTTCATCGCGAAGCGCAGCGTCACGTCGCCTTCGGGATGCTTTTCGGCGACTGTCGCGGCGAAATCCTCGGCGAAAACCAGGCGGTCGCCGGGGTGCAGCCGCCGTGCCCCCTTGGCGAAGGCGCGCCAAGCACCGCCGCCGAGGTCGCGATGCAGCGTGATCTCGACGGTGGCCGCATCGCGCCGGCCGACGAGCCGTGCCGGGATCACCTTGGTGTCGTTGAATACCAAGAGGTCGCCGCGGCGCAGCAGATCGGGCAGATCGGCGATGCGCCGGTCGGCAAACGTCCCCGCGGCGGGCACGACGAGCAGCCGGGCGGCTTCACGCGGTTCGGCGGGGTGCTCGGCGATCAGCGCGCGCGGCAGGGTAAAGTCGAAATCGGCGAGTCGCATCGCGGGGTTATTTGCCGGGGCTGCAAGGGCCGGGGGTGATGTCGGTGGCGCCGTCGACCTTGGCAAAGCATTTGTTGCTGTAGGTCTTGGGGTGGCCCTCCTTGACGGCGCAGACCGGCTGATAGACCTCCATGCAGACTTTTCCGGCGGGCTTGTCGGGTTTGGTGCTCGGCCTTGGCGGTTCCTGGGCGAATGCGGGGAGCGCCGTGAGGACGGCGAGAATGATCGCGATCGACAGACGCATCGGCAGGCTCCTTTCGGCACGCTTCCTAAGTTCTTCGTCGATTGACGAGGTGCCGGGACGTTACGGATGCACCATAACCCGAGCCGCCGCGATTTCGCCAAGACCCGAGCTTGACGCTGTGTCGGACGAAGGGAACACTTGGGAAGCGGCAGCAACAGCCGACAGGAGTTTTCCGATGGCGATCGAGGTTCTCGGCATTCACCACCATGCGACCCGAATCGACGCGATGCCCGAAAAGCTCGCGGCGGTGCAGGATTTCTACAAGACCGTGCTCGGCCTCGGCGCCGATCCCGGCCGCCCGACGATTCCCGGCGTGCCGGGGTTCTGGATCAATGTCGGGCAGGGCGGCCAGATTCACCTGATCGCCGGCGCCCAGCCGTCGCCGCTCGCCAAGGGCCCGGGCCAGGATCCGACGATTCCGCACGTTGCGCTGGCTGTCGCCGACATCCAGGCGACCAAGGCGGAGCTCGACCGGCTCGGCGTCAAATACTGGTCGATGACCGGCATCAACGGTCCCGAGGCAGAGCAGGTCTTCGTCAACGACCCCAGCGGCAACATGGTAGAGCTGCATCAGGTCGACCAGTGCCGCTGTGCCGCCGACGGTCGGGGCAAATAGAAGGCTATTTTTCGAGCAGTTTGGCGCCGGGCGGGGTCGGCACCTCGAACACGTTGAGGGTGACCGAGACGAACGAGTAGTAGCCGATCAACCCCGCGAGATCGACGACGCCACGGCGCCCCCAGCGGCCTTCGACCTTGGCAAAGGTGGCGTCGTCGACGCGGTGGTCGCGGTAATAGGCGGTGGCGAAATCATAGACGAGTTGGTCGTCGGGGTCGGCGAAGTGCGGCTTGCGCCGCTCGGCGATCGCGTCGATCTGCTCCTGCGTCAGCCCGGCCTGCAGCCCGAGCCGGACATGCGCGGCCCATTCGAACTGCGCGGTCCAATAGCGCGCGGTGCACAGGATCGCGATCTCGGTCTGCTTCGGGGTAAAGGCAGTACCAAAGCGGACGTGGCCGCCAAGCTTGTGCGCATGGTCGGCAAGGCCGGGGCTCGCCAGCCAGACATAGACCGGCGGCGGCACCGAGCCGCGCGGCCCCGCCTTGCAATCGTTGAAGACGCGGTGCTGTTCGGCGTCGAGTTCGGCCTCGTCGAGCTGGCGGTAGCGGGGCATTCCGGTTCTCCATGGTTGGCAGAAGGGTCGCGAGGATCATATCGTCCGCGCGACTGATGAGGAGGAAAGAGATGCAGCGGCGGAAACTCGGCGATCTTGAGGTGTCGGCGGTCGGGCTCGGCTGCGGGACGATGACCCCGTTCTACGACATGCCGGACCCCGAGGCGGCACTGGCGACGCTGCGCCGGGCGCGCGAGATCGGCGTCAATTTTCTCGACAGCTCCGACGCCTACGGCAACGGACGCAACGAGGAACTGATCGCCAAGGTTCTGAAAGGCCACCGCGGCGACTATGTCGTCGCCAGCAAGTTCGGCAATGTCCAGCTGCAGGGCGGCCCGCGCTTTGCCGACGGGCGGCCCGAATACGTCAAAGAATGCTGCGACAAAAGTTTGAAGCGCCTCGAAACCGACGCGATCGACCTCTACTACATCCACCGCGTTGATGTCGACGTACCGATCGAGGACACAATCGGCGCGATGGCCGACCTTGTACGCCAAGGCAAGGTGCGGCACCTCGGGATCTGCGAAGTCGGTCCGGCGACGATTCGCCGGGCGCACGCGGTGCACAAGATCGCCGCCGTGCAGATCGAGTATTCGCTGTGGTCGCGCGACGTCGAGGACGAGATCCTGCCGCTGTGCGAGGAATTGGGCATCGGTTTTGTCGCCTACAGCCCGTTGGGGCGCGGCATGCTGACCGGCAACGTCAGCGATCTGGCCAACCTGCGCGAGGGCGACGCCCGCCGCCGGATGCCCCGCTTTCAGCCCGAAAACCTTAAGCAGAACCTGGCGCTGGTCGAGGAATTGAAGGCCCATGCCCAGGCCGAAAACTGCACCCCAGCCCAGCTCGCGCTCGCCTGGGTGCTGTCGCGCAAGCCGTTCATCGTGCCGATCCCCGGTACCAGCCACACCCATCGGCTCGAAGAGAATGCCGCGGCGGCCGCGCTGCACCTGTCGGCCGACACCGAGGACGTGCTCGAGCGCACGTTCCGGCCGGGCGCCGCGTCGGGGCTCAGGTATCCCGAGGCGCATCTGGTGCGGCTGGGGATTTGAGCCCGTCCGAGAAATCGAAAAATCGGCTTTGGCTTCGGTTCGAGGCACGGGAGTAGCGCTTATGGAATTCGGCATGTTTCACGAGTTTCCGTCGTTGCCGGGGCGCAGCGACGGAGAGGCCTTCGACGAGGCGATGGCGCAGGTCGACGCCGCCGAGCGCTGGGGCCTCGACGTGATGTGGCTGGCCGAAATCCATTTCGCCCCCGAGCGCACGCATCTGTCGGCGCCGCTGGCAATCGCTAGCGCGATCGCCGGCCGCACCGACCGGATGAAGATCGGCATCGCGGTGCAGGTGCTGCCGCTGTGCCATCCGCTGCGCCTCGCCGAAGAGGCCGCCACGGTCGACCAGATCAGCAAGGGGCGGCTGATCTTCGGGGTCGGGCGCAGCGGCGTCGTCAGCACCTACGACGCGTATCAGGTGCCGTACAGCGAGAGCCGCGAGCGCTTTGCCGAGATCCTCGACGTCGTCAAGGAGGCGTGGTCGAAGCCGCGGTTTTCGTATAATGGCCGCTACTACCAATTCGACGACGTGACCTGTGTGCCGCACCCGTATAACGGCGCGATGCCGCCGATCCGCATCGCGGCCAGCACCCCCGACACGTTTCCGGCGATCGGCGGGCTCGGCTATCCGGTGTTCGCCAGCACCCGGCATTCGACCTGGACCGAGGTGAAGCGCCAGGTCGCGACCTATCAGGAAGGGTGGAAGGCTGCCGGCCGCGCGGGTCGCGGCCCGGTTTATGTCGCCGGTCCCATCTACATAGCCGAGACCGATGAGCGGGCGCACGATGAGGCGCGCGAGAGCGTCGAGCACTTCTATCGGTTGCAATACGAGCTGATCGCCGAATCGGCGCGCCGCTCAGGCCGGCCGGAGTTTATCGCCCGCGCCGAGCACCTGAAGAGCCTGACCTATGCCGACGTGACCCGCGACAACGTCATCGTCGGCTCGCCCGAAACGGTCGCAGCGCGGTTGAAGGCGCTGCAGGACGAGATCGGGTTTGACGGCATCCTCGCCGAATTGAACTGCGGCGGCATCATCCCGCACGACCGGGTGATGAACGCGCTGCGGCTGATGTGCAAAGAGGTCAAGCCGCGGTTTCAGTGACCTACGGCTTGAGCAGCACTTTGCCGATGACCTCGCCGGCTTCGAGCATCGCCTGGGCGCGGCCCGCCTCGGCGAGCGGCAGGCGGTCATGGATCAAGGGGGCGATGCGGCCGGCGGCGAGGTGCCCGATCAGCGTCTCGCTTGCGGCGGCGCGAATGTCGGGCCGGTCGTCGAAGCTATGGATCGTGAAAAACCGCACCGCCGGGCTCACAGAATGGTGCGCACGCATCGCCTCGACAAAGCCCGGGTCGGGCGGGCCGTCGAGCCGGCCGTAGGAAACGACGAGGCCGAGCGGCGCGAGCATCGCAAAGTTGCGGGCGAAGCCCTTGCCGCCGATCGGGTCGAGGATCAGGTCGACGCCGCGTCCGTCGGTCGCCTCCTTGACGCGGGCAACGACGTCTTCACTGCGATGGTCGATCGCGCGGTGCGCGCCAAGGCCGAGCACGGCGCGCCGTTTCGCCTCGCCGCCGGCGACGCCGATCACCCG
>Ga0307374_10013035_pt1 | contig 11564 bp, 8 predicted proteins | sample OX3MG_FD_202532 | JGI IMG/M metagenome (GOLD analysis project Ga0307374, IMG submission 202532) | Soil microbial communities from Risofladan, Vaasa, Finland - OX-3 | ecosystem: Environmental > Terrestrial > Soil > Coastal area > Acid sulfate soil | place: Finland: Risofladan, Vaasa | collected...
GGATGGCACGGCATGGTCGGAACTGAGCTCATACCGGTGACCGATACTCGGAATCCCTTCGGTGCTGGCGTGGCCGCCGCGCTTGCGGCGGCCAATGTGTTTCGCTACATCTTCGTCTCGCACGAACTACTGGATAGCTCGGCCGTTCTGGGCTCCATTCCGGACGGCTGGGAACTGCCCGCACCATCGAACGTCGACATAGGAGCCGCCAACGTACTCTGCGGGCTCGGTGCCGTCGGCCAAGCCGTGGCCTGGGCGTTGGCGAGGTCTGATGTCCGTGGACGTGTGGAGTTGGTTGACCACGAGACCGTCCAACTCGACAACATGCAGCGATATGTCCTGACTGCTCTACCAGACGAAGGCCAGCTCAAGACCAACTTGGCCGCCAAGTTCCTGGCTGAGCGGTTCTGCGTCCAGGAGCATCCGCTGCGATGGTCGGAGTTCGTAGAGCGCAAGGGCTACGCCTGGGAGCGGGTGGTATGTGCGGTCGATTCCGCTGACGCCCGACGCGAAGTGCAGGCCTCGCTCCCGCGCTGGATCTGCAATGCATGGACACAGCCCGGCGACTTGGGGGTATCCCGCCATCTTTTTGGACGCGGCGCGTGCCTTGCATGCCTCTACATGCCGCGCACGCCGGCACTGAACGAGGACGCCGTCATTGCCAATGCCCTAGGCATTCCGGATGCACCGTTCTTGATGCGCGTGCGGGAACTCCTTTTTCGTAATGACGGCGCTCCAGATGATCTGCTGGCATTGATCGCAGATCGTCGGCCTGAAGTGGATCGAGCAGCACTCATGAACTTCTCCGGACGTCCTCTGAGAGAATTGTACCGGGAAGGGTTCTGCGGAGGAGCGGTTCTTCCCATAGGCCTAGCAGGCACACCACAAGCCGACGTTCATGTCCCAGTAGCACATCAATCAGCGCTGGCTGGTGTGCTAGCTGCGGCAGCGCTCGTCGCGGACGCACTGGGTTTGCGGCCACCCCGAACAGACTCCCTGCGCGCCGATCTGCTGCGGCCCCTGCCCTCTGGCGTCGGTTTCCAACCCGTCGGCGCAGAAAGTGGCTGCCTCTGCCAGGATCGCGATTACCAGCGACGATACCTGGCCAAGTGGCCCAGGCCTCTTTCGGTTGTTGCTGAGTCTGCCTACCCCTTTCGCGTCGCAGGCTAACCTGCTCCTTTCACCCTGAAGGAGGATTGTCACCAACTTCCGTGGTCAGTACAGCTAGTGCCCGCGCGCGAGGTGGTCCATCATGTCTCATCTGGGATTCGCCGATAGGGTAACCGGCAGCTGCCCGCCGAAGGTCTTCGAGATCGGCATCCTGCCCGACAACCCAGCTTGCATGCCATACAGACTCAGCCCATCGCCCTGCGGTGCCATCAGGGCTCCGGCGTGTTCCCGACTTAGCAGGGTTTGGCCCTATACGGGCGGATAATGCAGGAACGCGCGGTTTTGTGGGCGCGGGCACGCTACGTGATCATGTAGGTATCTGAGGTCTACGTGAACGAGGTGCAGCGTGCCCGCTGTGGCATTGTCGCGCGCCGGGGCGCGCGTGGTCGAGTCCGGTCCCGGCGGGAAGGATCTGGCCGCCGGTGCGTGGCAGCGGCTGGAGGCGCTGCCGGACCCGCGGTCCCCGCAGGGGCGGATCTACCCGCTGGCCTGCCTGATCGCGGTCGCGGTGTGCGCGTTCACCGCCGCCGGGAACGACCGGCTGACCGCGGTCGGGCAGTGGACGAAGCGGGCCAGCCAGGAAGATCTCGCCCGGTTGCGCGCCCCCTGGGACCCGGTAGCCGGCCGGTACCGGGCACCCGATGAGAAGACGATCCGGGTGGTGCTGGGCAAGCTGGACCCGGCGGCCCTGACCCGGGCTCTCCTCGGGCCGCGCCGCGGCCGGCGCCGGAAATCTGGCGGGCCGCCTTCGGCCGGCGTGCGGGATTACCGGGCCCGGCGTGCTCGTCAGGAGGCGAATGCGCTGGCCCGCGATCGGTTACGGGCGGTGGCGGTGGATGGCAAGACGTCCCGCGGGGCCCGCCGCGGCGACGGGACGCGGGTGCACCTCCTGGGTGCCGTGGAGCACGGCGGGCGGCTCCTGGATCATCTTGAGGTGGACGTGAAGCACAACGAGACCAGCCATTTCGCTGAGCTCCTGGGCTTCCTGGACCTGGCCGGTGCCGTGGTGACTTTCGATGCCCTCCATACGGTGCGGGCGAACCTGGCGTGGCTGGCCGGGGAGAAGAAGGCGCACTACATCGCCGTGGTGAAGGCTGATCAGCCGCTGCTGCACGCCCGCCTCAAGGCGCTGCCCTGGAGGCAGGTCCCGGCCGGCGACCTGACCCGCGACGCCGGGCACGGCCGCGCCGAGACCCGCACCCTCAAGACCGCCCATGTCAAGGACCTGGACTTCCCGTTCGCCCGCCAGGCCATCAAGATCACCCGGTGGCGGCAGGACACCGCCACCGGGAAGATCTCCCGGGAGAGCGTCTACGCCATCACCAGCCTGACCAGCGCCCTCGCCACCGCCCGCGACCTGGCCCGCCTCGCCCGCGAGCACTGGACTATCGAGGCGCATCATCACATCCGTTCTCCAGGGACGAGCCTGGCCGTTGCATCCTGTTGCGCCGACGTGACACGGGTGTCGTTTAGCTGCTGATCTCCCTGGGTGTGGTGCTCGTGGCTGGTAGATGTTCACACGAGAAGCACGAGATCGGGGGATCACAAGGTGCGAGCGTTCATGGTGAGGCTGCCGTCCGGGGTGCGGTACTGGACGGTGCTGGATGAGGATCTGGCTGTCGCGCCGGTCGCGGATTCGTTCTTGCGGCAGGTGCGGTTCGGCCGGGACGGCGCGGAATCGACGACGAAGGCGTACGCGGGGGGCATCGCGCTGTTCCTGCGCTGGTGCGCCCGGTCGGGCCGCGACTGGGAGGCGGGTGCCGGGCAGCTCGGCCTGTTCATGACCTGGCTGGGGCACGCGGGCCGGGCGGTGTCGGGTGCGGACGCTCCGGCCGGCGCGGCGGTGCTGGCCGGCCCGGGGACGCCGGCGGTGCGCTCGGCGCGGCGGATCAACGCGGTGCTGGCCGCGGTCCGCGGCATGATCGTGCACGCGGTCGCGGAGGGCACGGCTGGCGGGCACCTGGTCCAGGTTCTGTATGAGGTCGCCGATGACCGGGACCTTCCGGCGGCGGCCCGCGGGGAGGACGGCGGGACGGGCTGGCGGATGCGCGCCCGGCACCGGCTGCACGAACCGAAGACGAGAGTGGACCGGGCGGGTGACGGCGATGTGGTCGCCGTGCTCGGGGCGTGCGGTTCGGCGCGTGACAGGCTGATCGTGCTGCTGATGGTCCGGGCCGGGCTGCGCCGCGGCGAGGTGCTCGGGCTGCGCCGCAGCGATGTTCACCTGCTGGCTGATTCCCGGCAGCTGGGGTGCGGGATCGTCCGCCCGCACCTGCATGTGGTGCGGCGGGAAGGCAACCCGAACGGGGCGATCGCCAAGTCCCGCCGTCAGCGGGCCGTGCCGCTGGATTTCCTGACGGTGCAGGCGTTCGACACCTACGAGTTCGAGCGGATGGCCGTCCCGGCAGCGGCATCTGGGGACTTCGTGTTCGTGAACTTGTTCCGCGGCACTGTCGGCGCGCCGATGCGGCTGGACGCGGTCAACGACCTGGTCGGTGCCGCGGCCCGGCGGGCGGGCATCGATCCGCCGCCCCGCCCGCATCAGCTGAGGCACGCGTTTGCCTCTAACGTGCTGGACGCGGGCGGGACCCTGGACGAGGCACAGGATCTGCTCGGTCATGCCAGCATCTCTTCGACGCAGGTCTACGCTCACCCGGACCTGGCGCGGCTGAGGGCCGCCGTCGATGCGGTGCCCAGCCCGCGTGACCTGGCGGGGGCGAAGGCATGACGGCGGCGGCGAGGATCCACGCGGTCCCAGCTCCGCGACCGGGAGAACTGCTCGCCGACGGAGGCCTGTTCGCGGGCCAGGTGCTGCTGGACGGGCGGTCAGCTGCGCTGGCCAGCCGGATCGATGCGGCGTTCCTGGCCGAGGCCGGCTGGGATGCCGTGGCCTGGGTTCTGACGTTGCCGGCGGAGCACCCGCTGCTGGGCCGGACATTCTGCCGCGCCCCGGGCTGCCAGACCACCTGCGCCGCAGCGACGCGCGTGTGCCTGGACTGCCAGCGCAGGCTCGCCGCAGCCGGGCTGGACCTGGAGGACATCGCGCTGCTCCCGCCGCCGCAAGGTAAGCGCTGGCTCGGCACCGGGGATGGGACATGCCGGGTTTCCGGCTGCCCGCGCCCGTGGGTGACGTCTGGTCAGCCGCTGTGCCCTGAGCATCTGGGCCAGCGAGAACGTCTCGGCGTCAGTATCGCTGACTTCACCGCCCGGCCTGACGTTATCGCGCTGCCCTCGCATGGCACCTGCCCGGTGGCGTCGTGCCCTCGGCAGGTCCCCGGACACGATGCCGTCTACTGCGACGCGCACCTGCAGCGGCTGCGTGTCTTGCGCCGCGCTGGCCAGCACCCTGACGAGGCGGCCTGGCGGGTGACCGAGCCGCCGGTCCCGCGCGCCGGGCAGGTCAGCCTTGCCGGGCTGGCCCCGGCAGTCGCCGTCGAGATGCTGTTCGGGCTGCAGCAGCGCACCCGGCAAGGCGTCAGGACCTATTGCACGATCCTGCGGCCAGTCGCTAATGACGCGCGCACCCAGCAGGTCCGGTCCCTGGCGGAACTTGACATCCCGGCCGCCCGCGGCCAGGGCTACGCCAGCGTCGCGCACACGCTGATCACGCACGCCCGCCGCGGTATCTCCGATCCGGGCACCGAGATCGCCAAGGATATATGGGACATGTCGCTGTTCGGGCACCGCGGCAACCTGTCGTTCACCGCGATCACCCAGCCGTGGCTGCGCGAGACCGCCAGGATCTGGGCGCTGGCCGACCTGCCCCGCCGCCGCGGGCGCAGCGGCGGGGACAAGACCCGCCACTACCTCGCGAGCCTGGCCCTGCTGTCAGCCAGCCTGCGGCAGCGGGCCGATCACGGAGATGACCCGGCCACGCTGGGACGCCAGGACATCGAGGTGTTCCTCAACCGCCTCGGCTACCTGCATGCCGCCGGGGAGATCAGCGAGCTGACCCGGGTGCTGGGCTGCCGCGAGGTCCGCAGGCTGCTGACCACCGCACGGCAGCTCGGCGCGACCAGGAACGGCGGCCCGGCCGCCGGGCTCAGCGACCAGTTCGCCCTGCACCGCGACGACATGCCTGACGAACCTGAGCACGGCGAACCCGGCCGGGACCTGCCGCCGGAGATCTTGCGGCAGATCTGCAGCCAGCTCGACAGCATCGCCTCACCTCACATCCGCACCGCGATCGAGATCCTCATCGACACCGGCCGCCGCCCCGACGATGTCGTCTCACTGCCGCTGGACTGCCTGGCCAGCGACCCCGGCGGTGCGCCCGTCCTCGTCTACGACAACCACAAGGCCCACCGGCTCGGCCGGCGGCTGCCCATCCCCGCCGCCACCGCGCAGCTGATCCGCGCCCAGCAGCAGCGCGTCCGCGACCGGTTCCCCGATACCCCGGCCAGCGAGCTGAAGCTGCTGCCCACCGGCTGGGCCAACCGGGACGGCCGCCGCCCGCTGACCGTCTCGGCCCTGTCCACGGCGCACCGCGACTGGCTCACCTCGCTCCCGCCGCTGCTGCTAGAGGGCGGCGGCGAATTCGACAAGGACCGCGCTGTCCCGTACTCCTACCGGCACACCTACGCCCAAAGGCACGCTGACGCGGGCGTCCCCATCGACGTGCTGGCCGAATTGCTCGACCATCGCAACCTCAACGTCACCCGCGGCTATTACCGGGTCGGCGAGGACCGCCGCCGCGGCGCCGTCGACAAGGTCACGGCCATGCAGTTCGACCGGCACGGCAACCGGATCTGGCGTGACGCCCGCGCGCTGCTGGACGACGAGCACACCCGCTACGCGGTCGGCTCCGTCGCCGTCCCCTACGGCACCTGCACCGAGCCGTCCAACGTCGCCGCCGGCGGGAACGACTGCCCGGTCCGGTTCCGCTGCGCCGGCTGCGACCACTTCCGCACCGACGTGTCCTACCTCCCCGACCTGACCGCCTACCTCGACGACCTGCTCCGCGCCCGCGAACGGCTCGCCGCCGTCACCGGAGTCGACGCCTGGGCACGCGACCAGGCAGCCCCCGCCGACCAGGAGATCACCGTCATCCGGCAGCTCATCAGCCGCATCAAAGGCGACATCGCCGGCCTCACCCCGGCTGACCGGGCCCGCATCGACGAGGCCGTCGCCGTCGTCCGCAAGCACCGCGCGGTCAGCATCGGCATGCCCCGCCTGCGCCCCGCCACCCAGGCCCTCCCCGAACAAGCGAAAGGCCAGGCTTCATGACCAGCCGCAAGCCAGCAGCAGGCACCGGCACCGGCGCGCGCACCGAGACCATGCGCAAAGGCCGCCAGGCCGACTCCGCCCGGCGCCGGCAGCGCGTGCTGACCGCCCTCGACCGCGCGGCCGCCAGCGGGACCGAGATCAGCGCCTCCGGCATCGCCCGTGCCGCCGGCGTCGACCGCACCTTCCTCTACCGGCACCGCGACCTGCTCGAGAAAATCCACGCTGCCGAAGCAGCCCCGCCCCCCGCCGGCGGCACCGCAGGACCCGCCGTGAGCCGGGCATCACTGCAGGCCGACCTGCTTGCCGCCCACGAACGCGCCATCCGCCTCGCCGCCCGCATCCGCCAGCTCGAACAACGGCTGTCCGATGAGCTCGGCCAGCAGACGTGGCGAGAATCCGGTCTCGGTGCCCCCGCCGACATCGACGCGCTCAACCAGAAAATCACCCACTATGAACAGCAAGCCGCCGACCTGCGGCTGCAACTCGAAGACCGCGACGACGAACTCGCCGCCGCCCGCGCCGCCAACCGCGAGCTGATGACCCGGCTCAACCAGGCCGCGGCAACACGCTGACACAACACGCCGCATGGTCGTTGCACCACACCTGTTGCATCCGGTAACTTCATCACCACCAGCTGCTGACCTGCGGAAACGCGGAGATCAAGCTCAGCTAGCCGGGCTCCGCCCCTGGAGAACCGGCGGGACGTGACCTTCGGTGAGGACAGCTCGGCCAGCCGCACCGGCAGCGGCCCCATCAACCTGGCGACCATCCGCGCCGCCATCATCGCGGCCATCAAAGATGCTGGCTACCTGCACGTTCCTGAAGGCCGCCGCGACCACACCACCGCGGCGGAAGCCCTCCGCCTCCACGGCCTCGAATAGGACACCAACGGACAATCACGGAACACGCCGGAGCCCTGGCGGTGCCATGCGTCGCCCAGTTGGCAGTCACCTGCCATGACTCCGGCTGGGTGTGGCCAGACGTCGCTTGACAGCTGGCGCTGCTGGCTCCCAACTTGGCTCCCAGAAAGCTCCTTAGCACTGCTAATGTTCGATTTGCTCGAACACTCCCTGCGGCCCGCCGCAATGCCTCCCCGACGTCACGCAGGGCCACGAGCAGGGCGACGGCGAGCCGGGGCTGCACGGGCCCCGTGCGCGAGTGCGAGAGTCATGGCCTTAAGCATCCCGTCAGTGCCTGCGGCGCGTTCGGCGCGGAGGATGCCGCGGCTGAGTCCGCCTGCCCTTGTCGGCCCGGCTCTTCGCGAGGCGGCGGGCGTCTTCCTCCTGCATCTCCCTGAGACCCTCGATCGCGCCTATCTCGTTCATGTAGCCCTGGACCGCCACCGCCATGCCCTCCGGACCGCCCTGCTGAAACCCGGTGACGAACCGGTCCCAGAAGGCATCCACGTGCGATCGCATGTCCTGCGGGCTCTGGCCAAGCCATGCTATGAACTCGGGGTCGGCTAGGTAGCCGCCGTGGTCGAGCAGTCCGCGGACAGTGGCAACCATCTGGGTGGCCTCGGACTTGGTGACCTGATCGGGGCTCCATATGACCCCGTCGCTGAGGCCGGCATACAAGCCGCGCTGTTTGGCCTGGTTGTGCTCCCGGGCCAGCGTCTCCAGGTCCTTGCCCACGTCGATCATGCTCTCTGGCGCGGTGGCTCCGCCCCGGAGGAACGCGTGCATGTGTGCCATGGCGTGGGCAGCCATGAGCTTGTCCAGGTGCGCGCCGATCATCCCAGCGAACGGGTACTCCTGGCGGGTGTCGGCCGGGACCATCATGGCGATGACGCAAAGCCACGCCTTTCCGGCTTCCTCGAAGGCCAGGACGGCGACGGAATATGCGGTCGGCCACCGCCCGCGCTTCAGCAAGAGGTCCGCGTCGTCCAGGAGCCTGCGGGAGTTCCTTGCGGCCGTGATCGCCAAGTCGCCGAGGGCGTCAAGGTCCGGTACTGGCATTGCCTTACTCATGACAGATGACGGTAGTAGGAATGGGTCTGTGGGCTTGCGAATATTGGCTGCGCAACGGCCCCGGTCAGGTCTCGATGGTGCCCGGTAGCAGCAGGCGCCAGCCGTGGTTCTGATCCGAGGAAGATCACGGTCAAGGGCGAGCGGAGCGAGTCCGGAGGACGGCGCCGCAGGCGCCGCCCTTGAGGGTGTTCTTTCGAGGCTTCATGCTGGTGCGCCGGGAGGATGGCGCCTTCTGGGCTGGTGCGGCCGGGCGAGTGTTGCGGCGGCCAGCTGGCAACGGGCAGTGCTGGGGTTGCGCTCGGCGGCCGGCGTGCCGGGTGCCGAAGGTGCTAAACCGAAGTTACGGGTGGTTTGGAACCCGAGTGCGGCGCTGAGCTGTGGTTTTGCTGCCGGGTGGGGTGGTTGTCCTGGCTACTTCAGGGTGAGCGGGATCGGGGCGCCGATGAGGTCGAAGGCCCGGCGCTGCTCGATGGTGGGCTCGGTGAGGACGGGGACGGCGGCGGGGGTGCCGGCGAAGCGGACCTGGTTGCGGGTGAGGGTTGCCAGGTGGGTGAGCAGGCCGTGGAAGCTGCGGTAGGGGCGGCCGTTCTCGTCGTGCTGCCGGGAGGCCTTGGCCTCGGCGGATGCCGAGCGGCGGGCGGGGGCGACGGGGTTTGCCTGCTGCGGCGGGTCTTCGTCGGTGTAGGTGAGAGGTGCCCAGGCCTGGCGCAGGTGCCAGGTGAGGTAGGCGGCGAGCATGCAGATCAGCACGTGGGCTTTCACGCGTTTTTCCAGGCGGTGGAAGACCGGGCGCAGGTCCAGGTCGTCGGCCTTGATGTGCCGGAAGTCCCGCTCGACGTGCTTGAGGTTCTTGTAGGCGGTGACCACGCCGGGCGCGCCGAGTTCGCTAGCGGGGGCGGGGGTGCGGATCACGTAGATCCCGTCGAGCGCGGCCTCGGCGCGGATCTGGTCCTGGCGGCGCTGCACGTCCAGGCTGTCATCGGTGATGGTGACGTCGAAGTGCTTGGCCATCTTGTGCCTGCCGATGACCTTGCCGACGGCGACGCCGATCTCGTCCTTGCCGCGCAGCCGCCCCGCCGCCACCCGGGCGATGAGGGGTGCGAGCAGCTTCTCGGTGGCGGCCAGCAGGTCCTCGCGCTTGCGGGCGCGCTCTTCGGCCAGCACCGGGTTGCGGCAGGCGACCAGGCGCTCGCCGGGGAAGTCCGGGGAGCTGATCTCGGCGAGATCCTGCTCATCGAACAGGGACAGCTGCAGCGGCCCGTTGTCGGCCATCAGCTTCTTGATGGCGGGGGCGCGCAGCGCGGTGATCCACCCGTAGTTCCCGTCGAGCTCGCGCAGCGCGTCGATGCGGGCGGTGGTGATCATCCCCCGGTCGCCGGCCATGACCATCCTGGCCAGCCGGAAGTCTTTCCTGACGACCTGCGCGATCTCGGTGAATGCGGCCGGGTCGGCGGTGTTCCCCTCGAAGACCCGGACCGCGACGGGGCGGCCCTGCGGGTCGGTGAGCAGCCCGTACTCGATCTGCAGCCTGCCCTTCTTGCCGTCACGGGAGTAGCCGCAGGCCCCCAGCGGGCAGCACCGGCCCTCCAGCCACGACGACGACAGGTCGAACAGGGCCATCCGGCCCGGGTTCGCCTGCGGGGACAGGTGCCGACGCGCCAGCCCGGCCTCGATCGCGTCCTGCCGGGCCTGCAGCCAGTCCATCGCCGCGTACACGTCGTCCGTGGACGCGCCGCCGGTGCCGAGGTCGGCGCCGAGGGTGGTGTCGGCCCACCAGGCCAGGGTGGACAGCTTCGAGCCGGGGGCCACCACCCGGGAGACGATCAGGGCCAGCGCCAGGTCCCGCTGCGGGCAGGCCGGGCCGAGCAGCCGCGGCAGGCCGAGTTTCACCGCCATCGCGTGCACAGCGGCGACGTGCCCGTGCGGCAGCGACCGGGTGATCGTCACCGCGTCCCCGGCCGGGACCAGCGCCGCGCCCTTCAGCGCCGCCTCGATCGAGCCGACGACATGCTCGGGCAGGCCGGACAGGTTCGCCAGCGTCTCGTGCCGCACCCTGCCGCCGTCGCGGTAGGTGCGCCGCAGGTACACCGACTCGTACTCGCGGCGCCGGCCCTGCTTGTCCGTGTGCGAGCTCTTGATCCTGGCCACGTGCATTGCTGCCGCCCGCCCAGCCATACCCGCGATTATATCGGGATTCGCTGCTGGCTGCAGTAGTATTCCAAGATTTTTCTGGCTACATTATGAGCAGCGCGGGCTCGCGTGCCTGGTCAGGCACGAAAGTGTTACCCGGAGTCCCCGTAACTTCGGGCTAAAGGCCAGCCCGGCTACGCACAGGGTCCCGCGGGCGTTTCACCCGGCTGCCCGGCGCGCGGGTTCAGGTCCAGGTGAGGCGCTAGCGTGAGTCCGGCGCGCTCCGCGCGCCCTTGAAGCGGTAGAGAAAGTTGTCACAGCCCCAGGGCCTGCACCCAGGGCCTGCTACCACTTGCGAGTTAGTCGCTCGGCTCGCCCAGGTCAGATCGCATGGCTCTTTGCAGCTGGGCCCACACTTGTCCAGCATCGTCATCGTGGGCCGCGAATTTATCCAAGATTTTCTTCGCGAGATTTCGTATCTCAGCAGGCGCTATCAATCTCAGTTCTGCCCGTACATTGCTGGCCGCTATCAGTGCTGTTGCGTATTCCGACTCGACTGACTCGGCTGTCTGGGGGTCAAAGTCGGTTTGACTGTACCGTCTCTTAGAAGCGGCGGCCGATAGGTTGTCAAACGCGATTACGCAACGAACGTATACCTGTCGTTTATCGGCTAGGCGGATACGCTCATTCTCGACATTAGTACGACCCTTGCTCGACCATAGCGTACCACCGATGCCAGCAAGGCCGACTACGCCGGTGGCGATGGCCGAGGCTATGGCAGGCCAGTCTGTGCTCATGTTGGGATAGTGTATTGTAAGATCAGTGCATTTCCCGGGACTATTGAGATCATTAGGCGCACTGGCTTTCCTTCGGCGGTATAGCCGGTCCGGATGTGCTCAGCTGCGAGGGACGCCGCTCGACGCGCACAACGTGCGGCCGTCGTTCCGGGCGATCACGAAAGGCGACCGTCGGCCAGCCAGCCATGGACTTCATCAGCTTCGTCTGGCTGGTGCTCGCCATCGAGGAAGCTTGGAACATCCGCGACATGGCATCTGCGCCAATCAGCCC
>Ga0307374_10013038_pt1 | contig 11562 bp, 10 predicted proteins | sample OX3MG_FD_202532 | JGI IMG/M metagenome (GOLD analysis project Ga0307374, IMG submission 202532) | Soil microbial communities from Risofladan, Vaasa, Finland - OX-3 | ecosystem: Environmental > Terrestrial > Soil > Coastal area > Acid sulfate soil | place: Finland: Risofladan, Vaasa | collected...
GTGCCAGGGGAATGGGCAAGTCCCACGTCAGGCACTTCGCCACCGAGGGCGCCAGGGTCGTCTTCGGCGACGTGCTCGACGAGCAGGGCCAGGCCGTGGCCGACAAGCTGGGCCCCGATGTCTGCCGGTACCTGCACCATGACGTGACCAGCGAGGCAGACTGGGCGGCCGCGGTCGGCACCGCGGTCGAGACGTTCGGCAAGCTCGACATCCTGGTCAACAATGCCGGGGTGCTGGTGTTCGCCTCGATCAGCGAGATGCCGCTGGCGGACTTCCGCCGGGTCCTGGATATCAACGCCATCGGCTGCTGGCTCGGGATGAAGTCGGTGATCGAACCGATGAAGGCCGCGGGCGGCGGGTCGATCGTCAACATCTCCTCGATCGAGGGACTGACCGGTGCCGCCGACTGCTCGGCCTACGCGGCGAGCAAGTTCGCGGTCCGCGGCATGACCAAGGCCGCCGCTCAGGAACTCGGCCGGCTCGGCATCAGGGTGAACTCGGTGCATCCGGGCGGCATCCTCACCCGCATGGTTCTGGAGACCGCGGAGACGATGGACCCCGAACGGGGCGAGCGCTATTTCAAGGCCCTGCCGCTCGGCCGGTTCGGCGAGTCGGTCGAGGTCTCGCGGCTGGTCGCGTTCCTCGCCTCCGACGACTCCTCCTACTGCACGGGCAGCGAGTTCGTGGCCGACGGCGGGATCTTGTCCGGGCCCGGCTACTGAGCGGGCGGGCAGGTCGGCACTGGCAACGGCGCACGAAACCTAGATCTCGAGGAGCTTTCAAATGGCCGACGGGCTGACTCTTGGCGGCAGAACAGCGATCGTGACCGGGGCTGGCAACGGCCTCGGCCGGGCCGAGGCGATCGCGCTGGCCGCGGCGGGCGCCAGGGTGGTCCTCAACGACCTGCCCGGGCCCGCCGTCCACGCCGTCGCCGACCAGATCACCGCGTCCGGCGGCCAGGCCGTCGTCTGCGAGGGCGATGTCGGCGACTGGGCGACCGGCGAGGCGATGCTGGCCGCCGCTCTCGGTTCTTTCGGCGAACTCGACATCGTGGTGAACAACGCCGGCGTGCTCAGGGACCGGATGGTCTTCACGATGTCCGCCGACGAGTGGGACCTCGTGCTGCGGGTGCACCTGCGCGGCCATTTCATCATTTCGCGGCTGGCGACCGGCTACTGGCGGGAGCAGAGCAAGCAGGCGGCCGGCCCGGTCTACGCGAGGATCATCAACACCTCGTCCGAGGCGTTCCTGCTCGGCTCGGCCGGCCAGCCCAATTACGCGGCCGCCAAGGCCGGCATCGCGGCGCTGACCGTCACCACGGCGCGCAGCTGCGCACGGTACGGCGTGCGGGCCAACGCGATCTGCCCGCGGGCTCGGACCGACATGACGGTCGGCCTGATGGGCGCGGCACCGGATGGCACCGTGGACCCGCTGGCACCCGAGCACGTCGCGCCGCTCGTCACCTACCTGGCCGGCCCGGCCGCGGCCGGGATCAACGGCGAGGTGTTCGTCGTGCACGGCGGCGTGGCCGCGGTCATGGATCCGCCGAGGATGCGGGCCGTGTTCCGCGCCGGAGCCGGCATGTGGACGCTGGACTCGGTCGCTTCCGCGCTCGGGCCCGCCTTCACCGGCGACGGGAGCGGCGCGGGCTTCGCCTGCGAGGACACGCTCTCCCTGGCCGAGCACACGATCGGCTTCGGCGGTTCGCAGTGAAGCAGCGCGACCAGGTCGCGATGACCCCGGACGAGGCGACCGGGCTGCTCGCGGCCGGCCGCAAGGTGCAGCTGGCCACCAACGGCACGGACGGGTTCCCGCACCTGGTCACGATGTACTACGTGATGGTCGACGGGCTGCTCACGTTCTGGACTTACCGCAAGTCGCAGAAGGCGCTCAACCTGGAGCGCGATCCGCGGATCTCCGGCCTGGTCGAGGACGGCGAGGAGTACTTCGACCTGCGGGGCGTCCTGATCCAGGGCATGGCCAGGCGGATCGAGGACCCCGCGACGGTGGCCGAGATCGGCCGGCGGATCACGGCGGTGATCGGCGGCCCGATGGCCAGCGCGGACCCCGGCGCGCTCACCCAGTACGTCGAGCACGCGGCGAGCAAGCGCTATGGCTACCGCGTCGAGCCAAGCAAGGTCATCTCCTGGGATCACACCAAGCTCGCCTCGGGTTAAGTCCGCAGTGGCAAGGTAGGTGCGTCACGACATATCCAGCGAAGGAGAAGCTATGCCCACGCGCACCGCCCGCACGACCTGGACCGGGGGCCTGGAGGACGGCACCGGCACGGTGGCTCTGGTCAGTTCCGGTGCCGGCCGCTACGAGGTCAGCTTCCCCAAGCGGGCGGCGGACGACGCGGACGGCACCACCAGCCCGGAGGAACTGATCGCCGCGGCGCACACCGCCTGCTTTGCCATGCAGTTCTCCGCCATGCTGGGCGCGGCTGGCGGCAGCGGCCAGTCGCTCGAGGTCACTGCGGATGTCAGGCTCGGGCCTGACCCCGCGGGCGGCTTCCGGATCGGCGGCATCACGCTGACCGTCAGCGGATCCGCTCAGGGCGTCAGCACCGAGGACTTCGCCAGGATCGCGCAGGAGGCGAAGAGCGCCTGCCCGGTCAGCAAGGCCCTGACCGGCACCGACATCGCGCTCGCCATCGAGTTGCGCTAGACCGGCTGCCCGGCTGGCCTGCCGGGCCGGGCAGGCTAGACGGGCCACTGCTCCCGTTCGAGGATCCCGACGGTGTCCAGCTCGAGCTCACCGCGCCGACAGCGGCTGGCTAGCCGGGACGGCCGGTCAGGTCGCCGCCGTACAGGTTGCTGGCGCTGATGTCGGCGTGCTGTGTCGGACCCACAGTAACGAGCGACGGTAAGGAACCTGCCAGGCGCCAGCGGCGTCCGATAGGTGAGCACCTGTTCCTGGATGGTCCCGATGAAACTGCGCACTCCCCCGGTCGCCTTTCTCAGCCTGCTCGCGGCAGCGGCCTGCGCCGGCCCGGCCGCGGCGCGGGACCACGGCCACGTGGTCGCGCACCTGACGATTCCCTTCCGGCCGGCCGCCGTGACCGGCAAGACGGAGGTGATCAAGGTCGCGGTGAGCTCCGGTCAGCGCTTCTCGGTCAAGGTCGATACGTCGGACGGGCCGTTCTTCTGGAATCAGACCGGCAGCCGGCCGGACCCCCGGGTCGTCCGGCTGGCCGGTGATGTCAACGACGGAGGCTGTGCCTCCGGCATGGTCGGCTGCCGGGTCCCGTACTTCCACACCCTGCTCGCCCGGGCACGCGGCACGACGACGATGTCGTGGAAGTACCACGACCTGCGCTGTCAGGCCGTGCGCAAGCGGATGACCCAGGCCACCAGAGAGTGCCCCTCGGTCACGGTCGTGACGTTCTACATCACCGTCCGCTAGCGAGCGCTCCGGCCGAGTACGAGCACGCCAGAGGTGGCGAACATCCCGCCGTTGCCGAGCACCACGCTGATCTCCGGCCCGGCCACCTGCGCGGCCGCCTCGCCGCGGACCTGGCGGACCGACTCCTGGATCGCGAACATGCCGTACATCCCGGTGTGGGTGTAGGACAGGCCGCCGCCGTTGGTGTTGAGCGGCAGCGACCCGCCCGGCTCGGTATGGCCGTCGGAGATGAACGCGCCGGCCTCGCCCTTGGCCACGAATCCGAGCGCCTCCAGCCCGTAGATCGGGACGTGCGCGAACGCGTCATAGATCATCAGGTGGCCGACGTCGCCGATCGTGATCCCGGCCTCCGCGAACGCGGCCTGCCCGGCCAGCCGGAACGCCTGTGACTCGGTGAAATCCTTCATCTGGGAGATCAACGGGGTCTCCGACGACTCGCCCGTACCGAGCACATGCACCGCGGGCTGGGGAAAATCGCCTGCCCGGTCGGCCGACGTCACGATCAGCGCACCGCCGCCGTCGGTCACCAGGCAGCATTCGAGCAGGTGGAACGGGTAGGCGACGATCCGCGAGGCGAGCACGTCATCCACCGTGATCGGGTCGCGGTACAGGGCCCGCGGGTTCTTCGCGGCCCAGCGCCGCTGCGCCACTGCCACGTAGGCGAGCTGCTCGCGGGTGAGCCCGTAATCCTTCATGTAGCGCAGCGCCGGGATGGTGAACGCGCTGGTCGCGCCGGAGACGCCGTACGGCGCCTCGAACTGCCCGGGAATCGAGGACGGCGCCGGCGCGAACCTGGCGGCGCCGACCCTGGACCGGCCGGACTCGCCGTGGGTAATCAGCACCGTGCTCGCGTGCCCGGCCATGATCGCCGCCGCCGCGTGCCTGACGTGCAGCAGGAACGACGTACCGCCGACGCCGGTGCCGTCCATCCAGCGCGGGACGATGCCGAGCGCGTGCGCGACCTGGACCGGTCCCGGCGAGCTGACCGTCGCGATCCCGTCGATGTCCTTCGTGGTGAGACCGGCGTCGGCGAGGGCGTTCAGCGCCGCCTCCAGATGCAGCTGGAGCGTGGAGTGGCCGGGCAGCTTGCCGACCTGATCGGTCTCGGCCGCGCCGGCGATGATGACCCCGCTCAACGGCCCTCCTCCGCCGGAGCGAACACCGGCAGGCTCATGTCCCCGCGCCGTTCGAACGTGACCCGCAGCGGCATGTCGAGCTCCAGTGCCTCCGGCGTCTGGGGGACGCCGGTCAGGTTGGCCATCATCCGCGGTCCCTCCGCGAGCTGCACGACCGCGATGGCATACGGCGCTTCCTCCTCGAACCCGGGCGCGGGACGGTGGCTGATCACGTACGAGTACAGGGTGGCGCGGCCGCTCGCGGTGAACCACTCCACCCGCGGCGAGCCGCAGTCCGGGCAGACCGGACGCGGGTAGAAGTACGGCTGCCCGCAGTCCAGGCAGCGCTGGATCCGCAGCTCGCCAGCGGCGCAGCCGTCCCAGAACGGCTGGGTCTCCGGTGTCGGCACCGGCACGGCCTTGCCAGCTGCCACGGGGCTCACCGGGCTCGGCCGAGGTGCGGGCCGAACGAGCGCTCGACCTGGCTGGCCAGGTCGTCGATATCCCACGGACCGGTCCCGATCAGCCGGACGACCGGCTCGGGCTTGCTGTACAGCGCCACCTCGTAGCCGGAGGAGTGCACGATCCGCCCGGTGATCCAGCCGGACTGCTCGCTGGCCAGGTAGGCCACGACCGGCGCGACGTTGTCCGGCGACCACTCGTCCGCGCTGGCCCTGGCCCGGCGCCGCTCGGTCGGCACCGAGTCGGTCATCCTGGTGGCCGCGCCCGGCGAGATCACGTTGACCGTCACCCCGTACTGCCCCAGCGCGTTCGCGCTCGAGTAGGTCAGGCCGACGATGCCCATCTTCGCCGCCGCGTAGTTCGGCTGGCCGGGTGCCCCATGCAGCCCGGAGACCGAGGTGAAGTTGATAATCCGGTTCTGAGCCGAAGCGTCGCGCAGTGACCGCCAGTGCGCGGCCGCGAACTTCGTGGTGGTGAAGGTGCCCCGCAGATGCACCCGGATGACGTCGTCCCACTCCCGCTCGGTCATGTTGAAGATCATCCGGTCGCGCAGGATCCCGGCCACGTTGACCAGCACGTCCAGCCGGCCGAACTGCTCGATCGCGGTCCCGATCAGCTGCTCCGCGGCCGCGTGGTCGGAGACGTCCGCGCCGTTGGCGACCGCCTTGCCGCCGGCGGCGCTGATCTCGTCGGCCACCTGGCCCGCGGGCCCGGTGTCGCTGCCCGAGCCGTCGAGCGCGGCGCCGAGGTCGTTCACTACGACCGCCGCGCCCTCGCTCGCGAGCAGGGTGGCGACCGACCTGCCGATGCCGCGCCCGGCACCGGTAACTATCGCGACACGCCCGTCAAGCCGCCCCATCGCTGCTCCTCCTAGCTGGCCCGAGTTCGGATTACTAGAATTCTCTTCTGGAATTACCTTCAGGTGGGGAACTTGGCACTGTCAAGGCGGCTGTGTCAAGGCACCAGACGGGCCGGTGAGCGGTATGCCGAGCGATCTGACGAGCAGGCCGGCCAGCGGAGCCTGGCAGTGGGGGCGGACGAAGCAGACGCAGCGCGCGCTGCTGGACGCCGCCCGGGCGGTCTTCGCCGAGCAGGGTTTCTCCGGCGCCAGCATCGCGGACGTGGTCGAGCGGGCCGGGTCGAGCGTGGGCAGCCTGTACCACCACTTCGGCGGCAAGAGCGAGCTCTTCCTCGCGCTGTGGCAGGAGCATCAGGCCGCCCACGAGAAGGCGTCGAGCGAGGCGGTGGCGCAGGCCCGCCGGGCAGGCGAGTCCGACCCGACGGCGCTGTTCTGCGTCGGGGCCAGGGCGTTCCTCGAGGGCAGCTGGCTGCGCCGGGACCTGGCGATGCTGTTCGTCTCCGGCGACGGGCCGCCCGGCTTCGAGCTGATGAAGCGGCGCCGGGAGCACGAGTGGATCAGCCAGAACGACGCGCTGCTGCGGCTGGCCGACACCGCACTCGACCGGCTCTACGCGGCCATCCTGACCTCGCTGATCGGCGAGGGCGCGCGGGAGGTGGCCGCCTGCCGGACCCGGCGCCAGGCGAACGCCGTGATCGACGCCGTGATCGAGTACGCACAGCGCGCGATGACCGGCGGACCGTGGCATCAGGACTGATCCGGCCAGCCAGCACCGACCTGCCCGCCTTGACAAGGCCACGGGCGCTTTGTTGTGCTGGAACTTAGAATTTGATTCTAGGATTTCAACCCCGCCGGGAGGCCCGTGATGGATCTTGACCTCGGCCCGGAGATCGCGGAGTTCCGCGCACGCCTCAGGGACTGGATCGCCGCGAACGCGCCCGAGGGGCTCGCGGGGCTGACCGACTGGACCATCGCGGCGACCACGGGCGGGTATCAGGGTGCCGAGCTCGCCAGGGCGGCGGCGCACCCCGCGTACGCCGAATGGGAGCGCATGCTCGCCGAGGCCAGGCTGATCTGCCCGCAGTGGCCCGAGGAGTTCGGCGGCCAGGCGATGGACGGCGTCCGCCTCGCGGTGCTGAACGAGGAGTTCCACGCCGCCGGCCTGCCGCGGGTCAGGCGCGGGATGGGCGAGAGCCTGGTCGGCCCGTCGATCATCGTGCACGGCACGCCCGGGCAGCGGGCGCATTTCCTGCCCCGGATCATCACCGGCGAGGACGTCTACTGCCAGGGATTCTCCGAGCCCGACCAGGGCTCGGACCTGGCCGGCGTGCAGACCCGCGCCGAGGTGGACGGCGACGAGGTCGTGATCACCGGCACGAAGGTGTGGACCTCGGGTGCGGGGCGCGCGACCATGATGTTCGCGCTGTGCCGGAGCGACCCGGCCGCCGAGAAGCACGCGGGGCTCTCCTACGTCCTGTTCCCGTTCACCGATCCGGGGGTCCAGTACCGGCCGATCAGGCAGATGTCGGGCGCAGCGGAGTTCTATGAGGACTTCATCGACGGCGTGCGGGTGCCGCTGTTCAACGTGATCGGCGGCCTGAACAACGGCTGGAAGGTCGCGATGACCACGCTCGGGTATGAGCGGGGCGGCGCCGCCACCGTCCAGCACCTGGGCTTCGAGCGGGAGTTCTGGGAACTGGTCGAGACCGCGCGCAAGCACGGCCGGGACACCGATCCGCTGGTCCGCCAGCAGCTTGCCTGGGCCTACACCGGCGTCCAGGTGATGCGGTTCAGCGGGCTGCGCACGCTGGCCCAGGTCGCCGAGGGCCGGCCGCCGGGCCCGGAGGCGTCGGTCGCCAAGCTGGCCTGGAGCGAGTACCACAAGCGCCTCGGCGAGGTCGCGATCGGCATCGTCGGGACCGACGCACTGATTCGCCCGGACGGCCCCGGCTACCCGACGACCCCCTGGCAGAACGTCTTCCTGTCCAGCCGGGCGGGGACCATCTACTCGGGCACCAGCGAGATCCAGCGCAACATCGTCGGCGAGCGGGCGCTCGGCTTGCCGAAGGAGCCACGGGTCCTGCCGAAGGAACCACGGAGCTTGCCGAAGGAGCCACGGGTCCTGCCGAAGGAACCACGGAGCTTGCCGAAGGAGCCACGGGTCCTGCCGAAGGAGCCACGGGTCGCAGCCGATGGCGGCCGCTGACCGGGGCTGGGCGGCCCCTCCGCTGGCCCCGCCCAGCCCGTCCCCGCAGGTCGCCGAGGCTGCCGCCGTGCGGCCCGCGGTCGCGCGCGCCGAGTCACCCGTGGTGCCCGAGGCGCCCGCGTCGCTCACCAGTCCGGAGCGGCTGGCCGAGTTCTTCGCGCCGCGCAGCATCGCGGTCGTCGGCGCGTCCGACACCTCGGCGTGGGCGCGCTTCGTCCTGGCCAGCGCCGCGGCGACCGGGTTCTCCGGCGAGCTGATCCCGGTCCATCACGTGCGCCGGACCGTGTTCGGCCGGCCGGCCGTCGCCAGCCTGCGCGACCTGCCCGAACCGCCCGACCTGGCGTTCGTCCTGGTACCCGCCGAGGCGGTGGAAGGCGTGCTCGACGACGCGGGCGCGGCGGGGGTGTGCGGCGCGATCGTGCTCGCGTCCGGGTACCGGGAGACCGGGCCGGAGGGCAGGGCCGCGGAAGAGCGGCTGACCGCCCGCGCGGCCGGGAACGGGATCACCCTGCTCGGGCCGAATTGCCTCGGCTTCCTCAACGCGCACGCCAAGGCGGGGCCGTTCGCGCTGACCGTCCCGCTGCCGCTGCTGGCCGGTCCCGTCGGCATCGCGCTGCAGAGCGGCGCGCTGGCCAGCGTCATGCTGAGCTTCGCCCGGTCCCGGGCGATCGGCGTCAGCACGCTCGCCAGCATGGGCAACGAGGCCATGATCACGGCGACCGACATGGTCGACTACCTGATCGAGGACGAGCACACCAGGGTCATCTGCCTGTTCCTCGAGCAGATCGGCGACCCGGCCGCCTTCGCCGCGGCGGCCGGGCGGGCCGACCGCGCGGGCAAGCCGATCGTCGCGCTCAAGGCCGGATCCAGCGCGGCCGGCAGCCAGGCGGCGCTCGCCCACACCGGGTCGGTCGCCGGGGACGACGCCGTGGTCGACGCCGCGCTCCGGCAGCTCAACGTGATCAGGGTGACCAGCATCGAGGACCTGCTGACCACCGGCGCCCTGCTCGGCTACGGGCGCCCGCCGCGCGGCCGACGGATGGGCGTGCTGACCGCGTCAGGCGGGGCGTGCGACATCATCGCCGACCAGGCCTCGGCGCAGGGCATCGAGATACCGTCGTTCGGGCCGGCTACCGCCGCGGCGATCGCGCCGCACGTGCCGCCGTTCGCGCAGGTGCGGAACCCGCTCGACGTGACCGGCTACTTCCTGGCCAACCAGCGCACCTCGGCGCTGACCGCGATCGACCACGCGCTGGACGCGGCCGTGTCCGACCCCGGGCTGGATTTCGTGCTGTTCTCCGGGCTGACGCTGCCGGATGCCAGGCCAGCCGACGAGAAGCTCGCGAGCATGCTGGACGAGCGGGTTGCCTGGCTGGGCCAGCGGATGGCATCGGCGCCGATCCCGGTTATCGCGGTCGGCTCGACCTGTGTCGACGTGACCTCTTACGGCCGGGACCTGATGGGCAGGAACGGCATTCACCTGCTCGGCGGCATGGACCTCGGCGTCCGCGCGATCGGCCACGCCCTCCAATGGTCAGAAAACCGCGGCCACCTCTGGCCTGGCCCGGCGGGAACGAGAACGCTGAACCCCCGCTGGCGCCAGGACGACAGCAAGGGTTCAGCGCTGTCGTCCGAACCGGTGGTGTGGCGGGAGGCTGACGCGCGGGGACTGGTGGCGGAGTTCGGGGTTCCGCTGGTGCCCGGCGAGCTGGTGACCTCGTCCGAGGCGGCGGCCGCCGCGGCCAAGCGGCTGGGGTATCCGGTCGCGCTGCGGATCAGCTCACCGCAGATCACCCACAAGTCCGATGTCGGCGGCGTCGCCCTCGGCCTGCGCACGATCGCGCAGATCAGGGCCGACTACAAGCGGGTCAGCGCGGCCGCCAGCGCGCTGCCCCATGGCCCGGCCGACCCAGCCAACCCCGCCGACCACGCCGGCCCAGCCGGTCAGGACAGCGTCGACGGGGTCATGGTCAGCGCGATGCGCACCGGCGGGACCGAGCTGCTGGCCGGGGTGACCGTCGATCCGGCGTTCGGCCCGGTGCTGGCGGTCGGTCTCGGCGGGATCTGGGTGGAGGTACTCGGCGATATCGCCCTGCGCGTCCTGCCGGTCGGCCCGGACGAGGTGATCGCGATGCTGGGCGAGCTCAGGGGCGCACCGCTGCTGCGCGGGGCGCGCGGCAGGCCGCCCGCCGACCTCGACGCGCTCGCCCGCGTCATCGGCGGGATCGCGGACGCCGCGCTGTCCCTCGGCGACTCGCTCCGCTCGCTGGAAGTCAACCCGCTGTGGGTGAACGGCGAACAGATCGAGGCACTGGACGTCCTGGTCGTTACCGAACCGCCCGGCCAGAACAAGCCGAGCCAGAACAGAACGGAACACCGAACATGAAGCTCGCCTACAGCACGGAGCAGCGGGAGCTGCGGGAGTCGGTCCGGCGGTTCCTGGCGGACCGGGTGCCGCTGCCGCGGGTTCGCGAGCTGATGGAGTCGGCCGACGGGACCGACGACAAGGTCTGGAATTATGCCGGCAGTCAGCTCGGGCTGCAGGGCATCGCCATTCCCGAAGAGTATGGCGGCGCCGGGTTCACCTTCACCGAGCAGGCGATCGTGCTCGAGGAACTGGGCGCCGCGCTGTACCCGGGACCGTACCTGGCCAGCGCCGTCCTGGCCGCGACGGCCCTGCTCGCGAGCTCGGACGAGGCCGCGAAGGCCGAGCTGCTGCCGCCGATCGCCGGCGGCGAGACGGTGGCGACGCTGGCCTTCACCGAGGACGACGGCTCGTGGGACCCCGACGCGATCAGGCTGGCCGCGGCACCAGCCAGCCCGGTGCCAGCCAGCCCGGTGCCAGCCAGCCCGGTGCCAGCCAGCCCGGTGCCAGCCAGCCCGGTGCCAGCCAGCCCGGCGTCAGCCGGGACAGGCTGGGTGCTCGACGGGCACAAGAGCTTCGTGCTGGACGGCCACACCGCCGGCCTGATCCTGACGGTGGCGCGGACCGACGGCGGCCTGTCGCTGTTCGCCGTGCCGGCCGGCGCCGAGGGTCTGACCCGCGCCGAGCTGCCCGCGCTGGACCAGACCCGCGGGCTGGCCAGGCTCGAGTTCACCGCGACGCCCGCGCGGCTGATCGGCGGGCCGGGCGAGGCCGCGGCGATCCTGAGCCGGACCCTCGACGTGGCCGCGGTCGCGCTGGCGGCCGAGCAGCTGGGCGGAGCCCAGCGCGCGCTGGACATGGCTGTGGCCTACGCGAAGATCCGGAACCAGTTCGGCCGGCCGATCGGCAGCTTCCAGGCGATCAAGCACCGGTGCGCCGACCTGCTGCTGGAGGTCGAGTCGCTCCGCTCGGCGGTCGGCTACGCGGCCGCCGCCGTGGCCGAGGACTCATCCGAGGTGCCCGTGGTCGCCGCGCTGGTCAAGGCGCTCGCCTCGGACACGTACTTCCACGTCGCCGCTGAGAACATCCAGATCCACGGCGGGATCGGCTTCACCTGGGAACACGACGCGCACCTGTACTTCAAGCGAGC
>Ga0307374_10013039_pt1 | contig 11561 bp, 11 predicted proteins | sample OX3MG_FD_202532 | JGI IMG/M metagenome (GOLD analysis project Ga0307374, IMG submission 202532) | Soil microbial communities from Risofladan, Vaasa, Finland - OX-3 | ecosystem: Environmental > Terrestrial > Soil > Coastal area > Acid sulfate soil | place: Finland: Risofladan, Vaasa | collected...
TCGGTCCGGGGTGAGTCGGTCCAGGTGATCTTGGCCCGACGGGCCGGGTTGACCTTGTCCTGATCGACGAACCAGTGAGCCGAGGCGGCCAATGCGGCGGCGGCCGGCCGGGGGGCGTAGCCGAGCTCGGCACGCGCCCGGGAGTCGTCGAAGCTCATACGGGTGGTGGACATCCGGGCTGCCTCGATGGGGACGGAGGGGTGGCGGTGAAGCAGGTTCCCCTCCACGAACTCCGACAGACGGGCGACACCGAGGGCCAGGGCCCGGGGGACCGGCAGCCGCGGCCGGGGCAGACCGGTGAAGGCGGCCAGGGTGTCGAGAAGGCGTTTGAGGGTGTAGTTCTCTCCACCGAGGATGTAGGAGCGGCCGACGGCGCCGCGTTCGAGCGCCAGGATCTGGCCGGCGGCGAGGTCGTCCACGTGGGCGACGTTCAAGACGGTATCCACGTAGCCGGGGACCCGGCCGTTCAGGTAGTCGAGGACGAGTCGGCCCGTCGGCGTGGGGGCGCGGTCGCCCGGACCGAGGGGGAAGGTGGGCAGGATGATGCTGACCGGAAGTCCTTCGGCCGCGGCGCGCAGGACCTCGTGTTCGGCCACGTACTTGGACTGTTTGTAGGAGCCGAAGAGGTGGCTGACCTCCGCGTGGGACCGCTCGTCGGAGGGCCGGGCGTGCTTGCCGGACTCGAGTCCGAGAGTGCCGACGGTGGAGGTATAGACCAGCCGTTCGGTGCCGGCGCGCTTGGCCGCGTCCATGATGTTGCGGGTGCCGCCCACGTTGACGTCGTAGAACTGGCGGGGGTCGCGGGCCCAGAAGCGGTAGAGGGCGGCGACGTGGAAGACGGCCCGGCAGTCCTTGACGGCGCGGTCCACCCCTTCGGGATCCCGGAGATCGACTTCGAGCCGCTCGATGTCGAAGTCGGTCAGGTTGGTGTGGTCGGCTCCCGGTTCCAAGAGGGCGACCACCTGGACCCCGCGTCCGAGCAGAGCCCGGGTGACGGCGGAACCGATGAAACCGGAGGCACCGGTGACGAGGACGCGATCTCGCGACGACAGCTCCACAGCGGCGGCGGGCTCTAGCTGGGAGAGCGACGGAGCGCGCTCTTGGCCATGGTCCGTCCGAACTCGAAGAAGAGGCTCGAGCCCTGGCCGGCGGCGGTCAGGACGTCGTCGAAGGCTTCGACGAAGTAGTCCACCTCCTCGTCACCGGCGATGAGGGGGGGCAGGAGCTTGACCACGTTCATGTTGTCCGCCGCCACCTGGGTGAGGATGCGGTGTCGGTGGAAGAGCGGGACCACCATCAACTGGGAGAAGAGGGCGGACCGGATGGCCTCCATGGCCTTCCAGCGGATCCGCAGGGACCGGGAGCTCGGTTCACCGAAGACCAGGCCGATCATGAGGCCCTTGCCCCTGACCTCATGCAGGAATTCATGGCGTTCCACCAGCGGGGCCAGGGCCTTCATGAAGGAGTCGCCGGTGCGGCGGACCCGGTCGAGGATGTCCTCGTCGTCGAAGGCAGCCAGGGTGGCCAGGCCGGCCACCATGGCCATCTGGTTCTGGGCGAAGGTCGACGAGTGGACGACGGCCCGGTCCATCGAACTGAAGACGCTGTCGGAGACCTTGGCCGAGCTCAGCAGGGCACCCACCGGGACGTAGCCGCCGGAGAGGGCTTTGGAGACGGTGATCATGTCGGGCTGGACGTCGTAGTGCTCGTGGCAGAAGAACGTGCCGGTCCGACCCATGCCGGCCTGGACCTCGTCCATGACGAAGAGGGTCTTGTGCCGCCGGCAGAGCTCCTGGACGGCCGGCCAGTAGTCGTCGGGGGCCATGTTCACGCCCTTGCCCTGGATCGGCTCGACGATGAAGGCGGCCACGTCGCCGGCCTGGAGCTGCCGGGCCAGCGCGTCGATGTCGCCGAAGGGGACCTGGTCCGACGGGATCAGGGGCCCGAAGCCGTCGCGGAATTCCCTGCCCCCGTTCAACGAGAGCGCCCCTGTGGTGAGTCCGTGGAAGCCGTGGTCGGCATGGAGGATCCGGTCCCGTGAGGTGGCGTGACGGGCGAACTTGATGGCCGCCTCGATGGCCTCGGCGCCCGAGTTGGTGAAGACGACCCGCTCGATACCCGGGTGGCTGCGGCTCACCAGGGCCTCGGCCAGAAGGCCGGGCAGCAGGGCGCAGTCCATCTGGACCAGGTTGGGCAGGTCGGCGTCCACGGCGTCGTGCAGCGCCTGCTTCACTCCGGCATGGTTCCGACCGAGGGCGAAGACACCGAAGCCGGAGAGGAAGTCGAGGTAACGCCGACCTTCGGCGTCGAACAGGTACGAGCCCTCGCCACGGAGGTAGAAGCGGTCGAACCCCAAGGTTTTGAGGACCCGGGCCATCTGGGGGTTCACATACTGCGAGTGGAGACGGAAGTTCTCGTCGTGGCGCTCCTTGAGCACCTCTGACAAGTCAAACGACATGGACGGCCCTCGGGTCTGATCGGTCGTGGCTCACTAGGCAATCACCATCAGCAACTACTCAACCTCATCACACGGAAAACGCGCCACCCGGCTTCACGGCCGAGCCAGCCGGCTCCACGGCCAGAGCCACCCTGTCTCAGAGCACACACGCCGGCCTGCCTGAGAGCCAGGAGATGGTCTTATCGACGTGGCGGCGGAATGACGATCGCCTCGGGCCGACCCCCGACGAAGATCGAAGGTCCCGTCCGCCCCGTGGCCAGGTCGACCGGGGTGACAGTGGCGTCCTGGCCGGCCACCCAGGCCGTCCGGCCGTCGTGGCTGATGGCCACCGCTTCGGCCAGATGGCCGACGCTGATCGGGGTCCCTGTCCGTCGGGTCGTGAGATCGAGAGGGACGAGGTCCCGGCCCGCCGTCAGCCAGGCCGTCGGGCCGGCCGGGAGTGGGGAGACGGCCAGGCCGGTCGGGCCGATGCCCACCTCGACGGACGGAGCGGGCCGGAGGGTGGCCAGGTCGATGGGGGTGACGGTGTTGGAGCCGAGGTTGGCCACGAAGGCGGTGGAGCCGTCGGGGCTGATGGCCAGGGCGTCGGGTTCCCGGCCGACGGGGATGGGCGGACCCGGGGTGCCGGTGGTGAGGTCGACGGGGGTGACGGCGTTCGCCTGGAGGTCGGCGACCAGGGCGGTCCGGCCTGAGGGGCCGCCGATGGCCAGGGCATCGGGCCGGGCGCCCACGGCGATGGGGTGGCCGGCGCGGAGGGTGGTGAGGTCGATGGGGGTGACGGTGTCGTCGTCGATGTTGGCCACCAGGGCCAGCTTGCCGTCGGGGCTGACGGCCACGGCATCGGGCTCCACGCCCGTCGGGACGTGAGCGAGAACGGTGTCCGTGGCCGTTTCGACCACAGACAGGTTGTCATCACCCTGATCGGTGACCAGGAGGAGTCGACCGTCGGGGGTGGCGGCCAGGGCCGAGGGGAGCGATCCCGTGGTGACCGAAGCCAGCCGACGGCCGGTCCGGACGTTCAGAGCGGCGATTTTCGTGCCCGGCTGGTCGTCGAAGCCGAAATTGGCGACGTAGGCCATGACCCCCTGAGAGGCGTTGGCGGCCAGACCGGGGGCCGGTGGATCCGTTCCTGACCCACAGCCCGTGACCACAAGGATAATCCCCAACGTGGTCAAAACTCTCACAACAAGTGGTGATTTTCCCCACTTTCCCATCAATAAACACGCTAGGTGGTCCGATAGCTTCACTTAGTGAATACAACCCCTCAGTTGTCACGGAACGGGACGAAGACCGGAACCCCCGGCTGGCGGTCTTCGCACCCCCAGATCAGGAATCTTCTCTCCGTCGCCGGGCTGACCGTACTGGCCTTGGTATTGGCAGTGGTGGCACCGGGGCGGACGATCGCTCTCGCCGCTTCCGGGCCCGGCTCGCATCCGACCGGCCCGAGCGCTCTCGCCGGCGGCGGCCCCGCGCCGGTGACCAAGGCCTACCCCCAGTCCCGGCAGGGGATCCTGCCCCCGGGGAACCCGCCGGCCAATATCGCTCCCAACCCGAACTTCCTCTCTTCCTGTTCGGGCCGGAGCTACGACGACTCGGCCGGCTGTGTCTCCGCCAGCCTGGCCGCCATCGCCAACGGCCGGCAGGCCGAGGGCCTGCCCGGCATGGTGCTGCCCACCGACTGGACCTCGCTGACTCCGGCCGAACAGGTCTTCGTGGTCACCAACCTGGAGCGGACCGTCCGCGGCCTGCCGCCGCTGGCGGCCATGGCCAGTGCCCTCGACGGGGCCGCCTACGCCGGCGCCAGCCAGAGCAACGACCCTTCGCCGCCGGGGGGCTTCCCCTGGACACAGTGGGGAAGCAACTGGGCCGGGGCCATGGGCAACCCCCTCGAGGCCGACTACTTCTGGATGTACGACGACGGTCTGGGCTCCTCCAACATCGACTGCCGGTCGGCCGGGGACCCGGGCTGCTGGGGACACCGGGACAACATCCTGCTCGGTCTGAGCTGTACCCCATGTGAGATGGGAACCGGATTCAACCCGACCGGCTACCAGGGCTACCCGAGCTGGGCCGAGCTGCTGGTGGACACCTCGGGCGCTCCGGCCGTCGACTTCAGCTGGAGCCAGGTCACCCCCTATCTCCCCGGAGCGGGCGGAGGGGCGGGGCTGACGGCGCCGGCGGTCGGGATCGCCTCCACGCCCGACGGCGGGGGCTACTGGGTGGCCTCGGCCAACGGCGGGGTCTTCTCCTTCGGCGACGCCACCTTCTACAACTCCCTGGCCGGGGTTCACCTGGTCCAGCCGATCGTGGGGATCGCGGCGACCCCCGACGGTCGGGGCTACTGGTTGGTGGCGGCCGACGGTGGGCTCTTCGCCTTCGGTGACGCCGGCTACTACGGATCCATGGGTGGCCGACCGCTGGTCCGGCCGGTGGTCGGGATCACCCCCACCCCCGACGGTGGGGGCTACTGGGAGGTGGCCTCCGACGGCGGGATCTTCGCCTTCGGCGACGCCGGCTTCTACGGCTCCATGGGCAGTCACTGGCTGAACCGGCCGGTGGTCGGTATCGCCGCCAGCCCGAACGGCCGCGGCTACTGGGAGGTGGCCTCCGACGGCGGGATCTTCGCCTTCGGCAACGCCCCCTTCCACGGCTCGACCGGCGGGATCAGGCTCTTCCGTCCGGTGGTGGCCATGACAGCCACGAAGGACGGCAACGGCTACTGGATGGTGGCCTCCGACGGCGGGATCTTCGCCTTCGGTGACGCCAGCTACCACGGCTCGACGGGGGGGACGCTTTTGGCCTCACCGGTGGTCGGGATGACGGCCTCGGCGCAGGTCGGCTACTGGCTGGCGGCCTCCGACGGCGGTGTGTTCAGCTTCGGCGTGGCCTTCCACGGCGCCATCGCCTGAGACCGGCCGGCGACGCCGGATCCAGTCGCAGCCGGGCAGGCGACAGAAGGTCCGGCCAGCAGCAGTCTTGAAGCGGGGGGAGGTCCGGTCGGCCGGCGGGTTCGGGAGCCATCCCGGGCCCGCCGGCACCGTCATCTCCGGGGCCCGAGGGATCAGCCCCGGGCGCAGGAGAGAGAGGAGTCCCGGTCGTGGACCGACCATCCGGGTCGGTCGGTGACGGGCCAGAAGTCTCCGGTCCGGGGGTCCTGTTCGTAGGAGATCGGCGGGGTCCGGCCCGCCGCCGCGTCGGCCGCCAGCTCCGCCACCGCCGCCAGGAGGGCATCGACCTCGGCCGTGGTCGAGGAGATCCCGGCGCTGGCCCGGACCGCTCCGGGGACGGAGCTGTGGTCACCGGCCAGGACCTTCTGCCGGTAGGTGGTGATCTCCCGGGCGGAGAGGCCGAGGAGACGGATCAGATAGGGATGGGCGCAGAAGCAGCCGTGGCGGACGCCGATGGCCCATTCGGCCGAGAGACGGGCGGCCACCAGGGCATGGGGGAGACCCTCGACGACGAAGGTGCCGATGGCCAGGGTCTCGGTCTCGAGGTCGGGGCCGAGGAGCCGGACCCCGTCGATGGCGGCCAGGCCGCTTCGGAGCCGGCAGGCCAGGGCCTTCTCGTGGGCGGCGATGGCGGGCCAGCCGATGTCGGTCAGGGTGGTCAGAGCCGTTTCCAGGGCGACGGCGCCGACGACGTTCGGCGAGCCCGCCTCCTCCCGCTCGGGCGGCTCGGTCCAGACCACCTCGTCGAGGTCGACGAGATCGACGGCCCCGCCGCCGGCCAGGAAGGGATCGCCCTCGAGGAAGGTGGCCCGGGGACCGACCAGGACGCCGGTGCCGTAGGGGGCGTAGATCTTGTGGCCGGAGAAGGCGAGGTAGTCGACCTCGGCGGGGATGGGCCGGTGGGGGGCGAGCTGGGCGGCGTCGAGGAAGACGGGTACCCCTCGTCCGTGGGCCGCCTCCACGATGGCGGGCAACGATGGCAGCCAGCCGGTGACATTGGAGGCGCCGGTGATGGCCAACAGCCGGGGCCGGGGCATCTGGTCGAGGCCGGCCACCACGTCGTCAAGGCCGAAGGTGCCATCAACGCCGCATTCCACGTAACGGCGGCGGGCCAGCCGGCCCCAGGGCAGCAGGTTGGCGTGATGCTCGACGACGGTGGTCAGGACGACCTCGTCAGGTTGAAAGCGGAGCCGGTAGGCGAGGTGGTTGATCGCTTCGGTGGTGTTCCGGCAGAGGATGGCCACGTCGTCGGTCCGGCGCTCCCCGCAGAAAGCGAGGCTGGCAGCCCGGGCCGACTCGTAGGCCGTGGTCGAGAGTCGGGACTTGTAGCCCGCCCCGCGGTGGACCGAGGCGTAGGAGGGTAAGAAGGCCGTCACCGCCTCGGCCGTCTCTCTCAGAGCCGAGGTGGAGGCGGCGAAATCGAGATTGACGTAGGGCCTCTCCCGGCCGTCGAGGCAGGGAACCCCGAGCCCGTCACCGACCAACCGGGCCAGGGGGCCGGTGCTCTCGGGAGCTCCGCCGATGGTGTCTGTTGGTTTGGCCACCGCAACCCCCTTCCGCCTCGTCGTCTCCGGGCCGGATACTACGGGCCCGCCCCCGACGAGCCGACCGGCTCGGGCTGGTCCGTCGGACCGGTCGACCCCCGGTACGATCAGCTCCTGTGGAGTATGAGCGGTCCCCGGAGGGCGACGAGATCGACGGCCGGCCGACCGGTGAGCTCGCCACGGTCGAGGGCGACCTGGACATCGAGGTGCTCGAGTCCATCGAGCAGGAACTGGCCGATGTGGAGCTCGCCCTGGAGCGACTGGGCGACGGGAGCTACGGCTCCTGCGAGACCTGTGGCCAGCTACTCGGGGACGACGAACTGGAAGCGGCCCCGGCCCGACGGTTCTGCCGGGCCCACCTCCCGTTCGATCCGTCCCCCTGATCGCGGCGCCGGGTCGATCAAGCCTTCTTGGTGGCCCAGAAGATCTTGTCGATGTCGGCGATCTGGTTGAGCAGGTCCTCGGCCACCTTGACGTCGTTGGTCTTCTTCGTCTCGCCCGCCGTCTTCGTCGCCTTCCAGAAGGTGTCCGCCAGGTCCGGGTGCGCCTTCAGGTGCTCGGGCTTGAAGTAGTCGGTCCAGAGGACCCAGAGGTGGTGCTTGACGAGCTCGGCCCGCTGCTCCTTGATGGAGACGGCCCGGCCCTTGAAGACCTCGTCGTCCGACGCGTTGAACTTCTCCATGCAACCCTTGACCGATTCGGCTTCGATCCGGGCCTGGGCCGGGTCGTAGACGCCGCAGGGGAGGTCGCAGTGGGCGTAGGCGGTGACCGGCGGGGCGAGTCGGTCAATGGTCGAGAGCAGGCGATCCGCGATGCGCATCTGTAGGACTCCTTCGTCTTCGTCCAGCGGGGAACTCTTCGGTACGGGGGTCACCTTACCCAGGGGCAGGGACCGGTGAACCGGGCCCGGGGCCGTCGGGGGTTCGTCCGGCGGGTGGTCGTCGAGGGGCCGAGCATGGAGCCGACCCTGGTCGGGGGCGACCGGATCCTGGTCCTGCGTCGCCGGTCGCCCCGGGTGGGCGACATCGTGGCCGTCGGCGATCCCCGGCCCGGCGGCCGGCTGTTGGTGAAGCGGGTGGCCTCGGTCGTGGGCGACCAGGTCGATCTGGAGGGCGACAACCCCCTGTCGAGTACCGACAGCCGGGATTTCGGTCCGGTGGACCGACGGGCCATCGTCGGTCGCGCCGTCTACCGCTACGGTCCTCCCGGCCGAACGGGCCGGATCCTCTGAGAGACCGGGCCGTCTGCCTTCACCGTCTGGCTTCACCGTCTGGCTTCACTGTCTGCCTCGGCCGTCTGCCTCGGCCGTCTGCCTCGGCCGTCTGCCTCGGCCGTCTGCCTCGGCCGTCTGCCTCGGCCGTCTGCCGGACCCTTCCCGCCTCCCCGACCCTTGCCGGGGCCCCCGGCACCCCGAGGATTGTGCCGCCGGAGGGACGAGCCGGGGAATTGGTGGCCCGGCCAGCCCGGTGGCCGACAAGGAGCGCGGTACGATCCCCCCCGTGACCTCACTCGAATCGGAGCTGGATCGGCTCTCGGCGTCGGACTATCTCGACGGGCTGGACATGCGCTCCCTCGAAGAGGTCCGGGCCATGCGGGCCGACTGCCAGGAAGCAGAGACCGTCCTCTCCTACGTGAGACGGGTGGCCCAGGGTCGTCTCGATATCGTCCACAGCTTCCTCGACCACCGCGACACCGGTCACAGTGTCGGAGATCTGGCCGGGGCCGTGGAGGACCTCTCCTCGATCATCGGATCGGGGCCGCCGCGCCCCTCGGGTTACGGCCGGCTGCCTTCGCAGATGTCTCCCGACATGGAGAGCGTGGACCTGACCAGAGAGATCGACGGGGTCCTCGACGCCGATGGGATCGGACTGCTGCCCTCCATGACCGAGGCCGATCTCCGGGACATCGCCGCCCGGCTGACCGTCATCGAGGCCCGGGTCTCCGATCAGCGGCGGACGTTGCACGAGCGGATCGACGCGCTCCAGGCCGAGATCGTCAGTCGGTACAAGGCGGGCAAGGCCACCGTCGACGGCCTGCTGACCTGAGCTCGTCCGACCCGTCGACCAGCCGCCGTGCCCAAACAGCTGCCCGACCGGTTCAGCGATCTCGGTTCCTTCATCCGTGAGCAGAGAAGCAGCGCCCGGCTCTCGCTTCGTCGTCTCTCGGAGCTGGCCGGTATCTCGAACCCCTACCTGAGCCAGATCGAACGGGGTTTGCGCCGGCCGTCGGCCGAGATCCTGCAGCAGATCGCCAAGGCGCTGCGGATATCGGCCGAGACCCTCTACGTCCAGGCCGGCATCCTCGAACCCGGCTCGGCCGACACCGATCTCTCGCGCCAGATGTTGGCCGACCCGTATCTGACCGAGGACCAGAAGCAGGCCCTCATCCGGATCTACCTCTCCTTCCGTCACGAGAACGAGGGCCGTCAGCCGAACGAGGACCGGGCTTTGGCGGACCGGGGCGACTCTGATCCCGGGACCGGCGGTCGGGCTCGGGGACCCGGCCCGGAGAAGGCGGAGTCGCAGCTCGCCAACAACGGCCGTGGCCCGAGCCGCCGGGGCGCCCAAGCCGCCGGCTGAGGCTCGTCGGGGTCCGGGTAGGCTCGGCGCCGGTGCGCCGGCTCGCCGTTCTCTCCATGCACACGTCGCCCCTGGCCCAGCCGGGTACCGGCGATGGCGGGGGAATGAACGTCTACGTCCGGGAGCTGACCACCGCCCTGGCCCGTGCCGGGGTCGAGTGTGACGTCTACACCCGGGCCTGGTCGTCGATCCTTCCGGCCACCGTGACCGTCGAACCGGGGTTCCGGGTCCACCATGTCCCGGCCGGGCCGCTCGACGCCGTGGCCAAAGAACAGCTGCCCGCCGTGGTGGACGAGTTCACCGACAACGTCCGCTCCCTGATGCTCTCCGGGGCCGGGGTCGACCCCGCCTTCCACGAGGAAACCGGCTACGACGCCCTGCACGCCAACTACTGGCTCTCGGGACTGGCCGGTCACCGGTTGAAGCACGAGCTCGATCTCCCCCTGGTCTCCACCTTCCACACCTTGGCCCGGGTGAAAGCCGAAGCCAGCCCCGAGGAGGTCTCGAGCGACGAACCCCATCGTCGGGCCGAGGCCGAGGCGACGATCATGCGCTGCTCCGAGGTGGTGCTCGCCTCCTGCAGCGTGGAGGCCACCCAGTTGGCCGATCTCTACGACTCCGACCCGGAGCGGATCCGGGTGGTGGCCCCGGGGGTCGATCAGGCCTTCTTCGGACCCGGCTACCGGCCGCAGGCCCGCCGGGCCCTCGGACTTCCGGCCGATGTACCTCTGCTTCTCTTCGTGGGACGGATCCAACCTCTGAAGGGCGCCGACGTCGCCGTCCGGACGCTGGCCGCGCTGACCGACCATCCCGATGCCCATCTGGTCGTCGTCGGCGGCCCGTCCGGTCCGCGCGGTGAGGACCATCTCGGCCACATTGAAGAGATCGTCGCCCGGCACGAACTGGCTGACCGGGTCCACCTGGTGGCTCCGCAGCCCCACGAGTTGCTCTCCACCTACTACCGGGCCGCTGACGTCTGTGTCGTGCCCAGCCGGTCCGAATCCTTCGGACTGGTCGCCCTGGAAGCCGCCGCCTGCGGGACCCCGGTGGTGGCCGCCGCCGTCGGTGGACTGACCACTCTGGTCGATCACGGCCACACCGGGTATCTCGTCGACCGCCCGACACCGGACGCCTTCGCCGTCGCCGTCGCCCGGGTGTTGGCCGATCCGCTGCTCGGTGAACAGCTGGCCACCGCGGCGGTCGTCCGGGCCCGTCGGTACACCTGGAGCCAGGCGGCCACTCTGCTGCGGACCACCTACGAGGAGCTCACCGCCGAGCGACTCGTGGCCTGTCGCTGATCGCCGACGGCGGCCGGCGACCGGAGGAGCCCGTCCTGCCTGTCGCCGACATCGCCACGCCCGATGAGAAGGCCGCCTGCGACGCGTTGATCGGCCGGTGGGCCGCGGCCCGGTTGGCCGAGAGCGAGGCGGTGGTGGCCGTCGACCGTCAGGAGGATCTCGGCCGCTGGTACCTGCGGTTGCGCGGCGACGAGAAGGATTTCGTGACCGTCTGGCTCACCGTCCGGCAGCGGACGCTGCACCACGAGACCCAGGTCATGCCGGCGCCCGAAGTGAACGTGGCCGAGACGTTCGAATACCTGCTGCGCCGCAACGCCGATCTCTACCAGATGCGTTTCGCCCTGGGATTCGAAGATGCCGTCTACCTGGTGGGCGAGCTGCCGGTGGCCGACGTCACCGAAGACGAGCTCGATCGGATCATCGGCTCGTCCCTCGCCTATGTCGACGCCTCCTTTCCGACGGCGATGGCCATCGGCTTCGCCGGCCGTTACCGCCGACGGACCGGCTGAACCCCCGCTCCGCCGCCGCCCGACGACCGTAGCGACCAGCGCCGCCTGTAGCCACGGCCACAGCCACGGCCACAGCCACCGCCACAGCCACAGCCACAGCCACAGCCACAGCCACAGCCACAGCCACAGCCACAGCCAGCGCCGGCGGTAGCAACCGACCTTCGTGGCGGCCGGAGTGCTCGTGTGCACGACCACGCGTCTATTCGCGTCGTCTTCGTGAACGGG
>Ga0307374_10013040_pt1 | contig 11560 bp, 8 predicted proteins | sample OX3MG_FD_202532 | JGI IMG/M metagenome (GOLD analysis project Ga0307374, IMG submission 202532) | Soil microbial communities from Risofladan, Vaasa, Finland - OX-3 | ecosystem: Environmental > Terrestrial > Soil > Coastal area > Acid sulfate soil | place: Finland: Risofladan, Vaasa | collected...
GCACTCCCAGTTCCAGCTCGCCGATGGTGATCACCGAGACCGTCACCCGAGCCGGCAGCTCACCGAGTGGTCGCTCGACCTCGCGGGCGATGAACACCGAGGTGTCGAGGAGCCCGGCCGGCTCGCCCACAGCTCGTCCACGGTCTGTCCGGCGAGGCTGTCGAGAGCATCTCGACGCGCCGGGTCCGCTGCCCGTTCGGCGAGCGCTCGACGCAGGGCATCGCCGCTCAGCCAGCGGGCCCTCTGACCGTGGGGCACGATGTCGGCGACCGCCTCGCCGTGCGCGGTCAGGACCACCCGCTCACCGGCCCCCACGGCGTCGATGACCTGATCCCTTCTGCGTGCGAAGCTCGCGTACGCCGATCCTCATGGGCGATCGCGTAGCCCATCGGGTCCGTTCCCCCGCGTCAGGGTCGCTCCGGGATGGACGGCGCCGCGGGGGCGGTTCGGTTCGGGTGACGGTGTCCACGCCCGGGCATCGAGGCGCTCCGCCAGGGTGTCCCGCGCGGCCGACGCGCCCGTCCGCGCTCGGGAGGGACACCCGGCGCGATGGCCTGCCCGACGACCTCAGGTGAGCCGGCCGACGTACAGCGCGACGACCTGGTCGTCCGCGAGCAGGTCCCGGCCCGTCCCCTCCAGCCGGTTCTGACCGAGGGTGAGGACGTAGGCCCACTGGGCGTGGCGGAGGGTCTCTCTCGTGTTCTGCTCGACGATGACCACCGCGACGTCGGTGGTCTTGACCTGCTCGATCTGGTCCCAGACCAGGCCCTGGAACTGGGGGGAGAGGCCGGCGCTGGGCTCGTCCAGGATCAGGACCACCGGGTCCACCATCAGGCCGCGGGCCATCGCCAGCATCGTCCGCTGACCGCCGGAGAGGGTGTTGGCGGCGCGGCGGGTGGCGCGGTGGAGGTCGGGGAACAGCTCGAAGAGCTGGTCCATCCGTTCCCGCACCCCGCTGCGCCTGATGTATCCCCCCATCTCCAGGTTCTCCCGCACCGACAGCTCCGGGAAGACGTTGGCCACCTGGGGGACGTAGGCGATCCCCTGGCGGACGACCCGCTCGGCGGGTTGTCCGGTGACGTCGCGTCCCTCCACCCAGACCCGGCCGCTGGTGGTCCGGATCACCCCGGCGATCGCCTTCAGCAGGGTGGACTTGCCCCCGCCATTGGGGCCGACGATGGCGGTGATCGCCCCCCGCCTGGCGGTGACGCTGACGTCGGTGACGATCGGCGCCCCCCCGTAGCCGGCGGTCATCCCGGTGACGACCAGCGCCGGGGCCGGGCCGCTGTCAGGCGTCATCGGTGCGCTGGGTGCCGAGGTAGGCGTCGATCACCGCCCGGTCGGAGCGGATCGCCTCGAACGGCCCGGCGGCGATCACCGCCCCGTGGGCCATCACCACCACGTGCTGGGTCACCCGCTCGATGAACGGGAGGTTGTGCTCCACCAGGACGACCGCGGCCCCGTGGGCGACGAGGGTCTCGATCGCCGCCGCCATCCGCTCGCCCAGGACCGGGTTGACACCGCCCATGGGCTCGTCGAGGATCACCAGCTCGGGTTCGGCGATCCGAATCCGGGCGAACTCCACGAGCCGCTTCTGGCCGCCGCTGAGGTTGCCGGCGCGCTCGTTGCGCAGGCCGAGCAGGCCGAACTGGTCCAGCACCTCGCGCACCTGGGCCAGCTCGGCCTGGTCGGCGACGTGGCCGCCCCGCAGCATTCCTCGCCAGAGGCCCTCCCGGCGCGGCTGGTAGCGGCTCAGGATCAAGTTCTCCATCACCGTCAGCTGCGGCCATTCCCGCGGGGTCTGGAAGGTGCGGACGAGGCCGAGGCGGGCGATCCGGTGGGGGGGGAGACCGGTGATGGCGCGGTCGCCGAAGAGGACCATGCCGGCGTCGGGGCGCTTGAACCCGGAGATGCAGTCGATGGCGGTGCTCTTGCCGGCGCCGTTGGGCCCGATCAGCCCGGTGACCCGGTGCCGGGGCGCGGCAAAGCTGCAGTCGGTGACCGCGTTGACCCCGCCGAAATGCTTGGTGAGCTGCTCCACCTGGAGCGCCGGCCCCGGCGGGGCGGCCCCGGCGGGGGGCGCCGGCACGCTCACGAGGCGTCCGGCTCGGCCGACCCCACCTGGGGGGCGGCGTGGGACGCTCCGGCCCCCAGAGGCGGCGGCCCGCCGGTCCCGGGCCCGCCCTCCCGATCGAGGTGGCGGCGCTCGGGCAGCAGTCCCTGGGGGCGCAGGCGGATGAAGGCGATGAGCACCAGCCCGATCACCATCTCGCGGAGGGCCAGGACCAGCTCGGGATTGTTGGGCACCTGGGGCAGGAAGCGGGTCGACTCCTGGAGCAGGACCGCGATCAGGAACACCCCCAGCACCACCCCGCGGCCGTTGCCCTTGCCGCCGACCAGGATCGACGCATAGACGACGATGGTTTCGATCGGCGACCAGGCGGACGGGTTGAAGGCGGTGAGGTAGCCAGCGAAGAGGCCGCCGGCCAGCCCGCCCACCACCGCCCCCAGCACGTAGCCGCGCAGCTTGAGCCAGTAGATGTTGCGGCCGAAGGCGGCGGTGGCGCGCTCGTCCTCGCGGGTGGAGCGCAGGGCGAGTCCGAAGCGGCTCCCCGACAGTCGTTCCAGGAGCAGGAAGACCACCACCGCGACCGCGATGCAGAGCCCGAGGAAGAAGTACTGGTAGGTCTGGTAGGTGAGCCCAAAGGTTGAGCCCATGGGGTCGAAGAGGCCGGAGACGCCGTTGTAGCCGTCGAAGAGCGGCACGTACTGGCCGGCCAGCACGTAGAGGACGTAGACGGCCCCCAAGGTGACGATCGAGAAGTAGATGCCGCGCAGGTGGCGGAGGGCGATCAGCCCCACCACCAGCCCCATCAGGCCGGCCGCCAGCGCTCCCAGCAGGACCGCCAGCGGGTAGGGCAGCTGCAGCCCCAGGATGAACTCCGCCGGTGGCACCGCCCGGCCGATGGTCAGCACCAGGGTCATGTAGGCGCCGAGGGCGACGTAGCCGTAGAAGGCCAGGTCGAAGTCGCCACCCCAGCCCCAGATGACGTTCAGCCCCAGCGCCATGACGGTGAAGATCGATCCCTCGGTGAGGACCGAGACCAGGTACTGGCTCACTCGAACACGCTCAGGCGGCCGCGGCTGAACAGGCCGCGGGGCCGGACCAGGATGACCAGCGCCAGGATCGCGAAGGCGAAGGCCAGCTCGTAGCTGGAGCTGACGTAGGCGCCGGTGAACTGGAGGGCGATGCCGACCAGCACCGCCCCCGCCATGGTGCTGAAGGCCTTGCCGAGGCCGCCCGCGACGGCCGCCGCCAGGGTGATGAGGAAGAAGCTGAAGCCGAAGTAGGGGTTGAAGGTGCCGACGCTCTCGGCCAGGACGAAGCCGGCGTAGCCCGCCACCAGGCCGGCCAGGAACCAGGTGGCGGCAGCGATCCGGCGGGCGTGGATCCCGGTGACCCGGGCGAGGTCGCGATTCTGGGAGACGGCCCGCAGGGCCTTGCCGAACTTGGTGTGGTGGATGATGCCGTAGAGGGCGGCCGTGATCGCCACCGCCGAGGCCAGGATGGTGATCTCGGTCGGGGTCCACAGGAAGGGGCCGATGTGGCGGGGCGCCCCCTGGGGGATGGAGTAGGCCACGTTGGTGGCGCCGAAGATGATCACCAGGGCGTTCTGGATCACGAAGGACAGCCCCAGGGTGGCGATGAAGATGCTCATCCGGGGCGTCCCCCGGGAGACGAACCGCTCGATCACGGTGGTGTGCACGGCCAGCGCCAGGCACCCGCCCGCCAGCGCCGCCGCGATCGCCGCCGCCAGCAGGCTGCCGGTCTGCCGTTGCACCAGGTAGGCGGCGTAGGCGCCGACGGTGAGGATCTCGCCGTGGGAGAGGTTGGCGATGTTGGTGACGGCGTACTCCAAGGAGAAGCCGACCGCGGACAGGGACAGGATGGCGGCCGACACCAGGCCGAAGCCGAGCGTCAGCAGGACCTCATTGATGACCCACCTCCCGTGCTCAGGCCCGGGCGTGTTCGGGAAGGACGCCTGTCCTCTGTCCGCCGCGGCGTACCGGGACGCGCCGCCCCCCGGCGGGGGAGCGGCGCGCACGTCGGGGGGCGGCGGCGGTGCCGGCGCTCACGCCGGCACCGCCCGGACGCCTTCGGTCACGGGGTGGCCTTGGCCAGGGCGTTGGCGGTGAGCAGCCGCACCTGCTTCTCGACGCCGTTGGTGGCGACCTGGAAGGCTCCGTACGGTCCGAAGACGTTCTGGAACTTGTTGTAGTCGAGGTTGCCGCTGGCGCCCTGGAAGTTGATCTTCCGGTGGCCCCGGATGAGGTGGTCGCACTGGCTGTAGGAGAAGCACTGGGTGCCGGGGGGGTTGGTCACCTTGGTCATGACCTTGATCACCTTGGGCCCGGCGGTGGTCCCCGCCAGGTCGTCCGCCAGCGCCAGGCTGACGACCGCGTCGTACGCGTAGTTGGCGTTGGCCAGCGGGATCGCCTTCTTGCCGTTCATGGAGGCGAACACCCTGTTGAACGCGGTGGTGGCGGCGCCGCTCACCGAGGTCCCGTAGACCGAGGTCAGGTGAGCGTGCGCCTGCTTGAAGGTCACCGCCTTGAGGTACTCGGAGCCGCCGGTCACGTCGGTGCCCACGAAGGGGATGGCCAGGTTGTCCTGCTCCTTGAAGTTCTGGAACAGCACCGCCGCGGTGGCGGCGTCGGTCTGGGTGAAGATCACCTGCGGGTGGGTCTTGATCACCTGCTGGACCTGGGACTGATAGTTGGTCTGGTCGGGGGCGACGGTGATGTTGGAGACCACGGTGCCGCCCAGCTTCTTCCAGGTGGCTTTGATGGGCTTGATGAAGGTCTGGGCCGCGATGTCGGAGTAGAAGAGGAGGGCGGCGCGGTGGTAGCCCTTCAGGTGCGCGTAGAGGGCCATCGCCACGCCCAGCTGGGAGTCGGAGGGGCTGTCCCGCCAGAGGTAGGGGTCCTTGTTCTTGTCGAAGAGGGTGCTGCCGCCCTGGAACTCGTCCGGGATCTTGGCCTGGGTGATGATCGGGCTGTCGGCGGCGATCTCCTGGGTCTCGGGCCCGATGATCCCCGCGATGTTGCTGACGGCGAGGAGCTGACGCAGGGCCGGCACCGAGTCGGCCTCGTCGCACTGGGTGTCGGCGTGGGAGAGGTTCAGCTTGTGACCGAGCACGCCCCCCGCCTGGTTGACGGCCTTCTGCGCCACCTGCGAGCCCTGCAGCATCGCCTCGCCCAGACTCGCCAGGGTGCCGGTGAAGCAGGAGAGGACGCCGTAGGAGACCGTTCCGTGGAGCCCGCGGGGGCGCTGGGCTGCCGCTGCCGCGCCGAAGCTGGCCACCAGGAGCGCCACCGCCACCGTGGTGCCCGCGAGTCGCGGGACCACCATCCGCCGCCCCCGCGGGGACGGCCCCGACCGCCGCGATTGCATGTGCATCCTCGCCCTCACGCCTCCCTGATGCGGCTCGCGTCGCGGCCGGGAGCGGCCCGACCGCGCGCTCGTCGGGCGGAAGCTTACTCCGGGCCGCATGGCGAGTCAATGGTCGGACCACCTGTCCTCCGAGCCTGCTAGACTCCGGCCATGGGGACCGCCCCGGCGTCCGCCCTGCGCCCGCTGGAGCGGAGCCGACTGTACGAGGACCTCGTCGAGCGGCTCGCGGACCACGTCCGCCAGACCGGGATGGGGGTGGGGGACCGGTTCCCCGCCGAGCGCGAGCTGGCCCAGCGGTTGGAGGTGAGCCGCAGCTCGGTCCGCCAGGCCCTGGTGGTGCTGCAGGCCCAGGGCTTCGTCGACATCCGTCACGGCGGCGGCGCCTTCCTCCGCCGCCGCCGCGGGTTCGGCGAATCGCTGCCGCGTCTGATGGAGCGGCGGCGCCGACTCCCCGAGGTGCTGGAGGCGCGGGAGGGCCTGGAGGTGAAGCTGGCGGCGCTGGCGGCGCAGCGCCGGACCGCCGCCGGGCTCGCCACCATGCACGCGGCGCTGACGGCGATGCAGCGGGACATCGCCCACGGCGGCCTCGGGATCGAGGGGGATCTCGCCTTCCACCACGCGGTCGCCGAGGCCGCCGCCAACCGGGTGCTGGAGCACCTCATCGACGAGATCGCCGACGTCGTGCACGAGAGCCGGGTGGAGTCGCTCACCGAGCCCGGGCGCCCGGGCCGCTCGCTGGAGGCCCACCACCGGATCCTGGCGGCGATCGAGGCGGGCCTCCCGGAGGCTGCGGCGTCGGCGATGCTCCGCCACCTGCGCGAGGTCGCGGACGTTGCCCTCCTGCGCGAGGAGCCGCCGGCCCTGCGCCTCGGTGCCGACCGGCCCCCGGCCTGAGACCGCGGTGGTGGACCGCACGCCCCCGCGCTGCCCCGGCTGCGATGCCGGCCTGGACGACCTCGGCGTGTGCCCCGACTGCGGCCGCCACACCCGCCTGACCGCGCCCCAGCGGATCGAGCAGCTCGTCGATCGCGGCACCTTCCGCGAGACCGAGCGCCACCTCTGGTCAGCCGATCCGCTCGATTTCTCCGACGGGGTCAGCTACGAGCGCCGGATCGAGGAGGCGCAGGCGCTCACCGGCCTCCTCGACGCGGTGGTGACGGGGCGGGCGCGGATCCTCGCCACCCCGGTGGTGCTGGCGGTCTTCGATTTCCGCTTCCTGGGGGGCAGCATGGGCAGCGTGGTGGGGGAGAAGATCTCCCGCGCCTTCGACGCCGCCCGCCGCGACCGCAGCCCGGCGGTGGTGGTGTGTTCCAGCGGGGGGGCCCGCCTCCAGGAGGGCATCGTCGCCCTCTTCCAGATGGCCAAGACGGCGGCGGCGGCGGCGCGCCTGCGGGAGCAGGCGGTGCCGCTCCTGGTGGTGCTGGCAGACCCGACCATGGGCGGGGTGCTGGCGTCCTTCGCCAGCCTCGGCGACGTCGTCCTGGCCGAGCCCCGGGCCCGCGTCTCCTTCGTCGGGCCCCGGGTCCACGAGCAGGCGAGCGGGGACCCGGTGCCCCCGGGCTCGGCCGAGTTCGCCTTCCGGCACGGCACCGTCGACGCCATCGTCGAGCGCTCCCGGCTCCGCGCCGTGCTCGGCACCGTGGCGGCGCTGCTGCAGCCGACGCCGCCGGGCAGCTCGGCCGACCCGGGCCCCCGGCTGGCGCCGCCGCCCCGGCCGCCGCGCGACGTCTGGGAGACGGTGGAGCTGGCGCGCCACCCGGCCCGGCCGAGTGGGCGGGAGCTGGTGGGCCGGGTGCTCGCCGACGTGGTCGAGCTGCACGGCGACCGCCAGGGTGAGGACGATCCCTCGATCATGGCCGGGCTCGGGCGCCTCGGCGACCGGGCGGTGGTCTTCGTCGCCCAGGACCGCACCGGGCCGGGCGGCGGCCACACCCGCGCCGGCGGCTACCGCAAGGCCCAGCGGCTGTTCACCCTGGCCGAGCGCTTCCGGCTGCCGCTGCTGACCCTGGTCGACACCCCGGGCGCCGCCACCGACCAGGAGGCGGAGGCCCAGGGCGTCACCGGCGCCATCGCCGAGTGCCTGGCGCGCCTGGGCCGGCTGCGGACCCCGATCCTGTGCGTCGTGGTCGGCGAGGGGGGCAGCGGCGGGGCGCTGGCGCTGTCGCTGGGCGACCGCATCCTGATGCTGGAGAACGCCATCTTCTCGGTGATCGCGCCGGAGGCCGCCTCCGCCATCCTGTACCACGACGCCGACCATGCCCAGGAGCTCGCCGGCCGGCTGAAGGTGACCGCCGCCGATCTGGTCGCGCTCCACCTGGTCGACCGGGTGGTGCCGGAGCAGCTGCCCGCCCACGAGCAGCCCGAGGTGGTCGCCCGGGTGCTGCGGCAGGCGCTGGCGGCCGAGCTGAGCCAGCTGGTCCAGACGCCGCTCAAGACGCTGCTGAAGCAGCGGGAGGGACGCTTCCGGCATTTCCGCCAGACCCGCGGCCGGATCCGCCTCCTGGTCCGGCGGCCGCGCGGCCGCGGGCCGGCGGCGGCGCCCCCGCCGCCCGCCGGCGGGGTCGGGGCCGGCGACGTCCGTGTCGCCGAGGCCTGACCCGACCCGCCCCGCTCCGGCGCCCGTCCCCCTCGCCGGGGTGCGGGTCGTCGACCTCAGCCACGCCCTCGCCGGTCCCTACTGCACGATGCTGCTCGCCGACCTCGGCGCCGACGTGATCAAGGTCGAGCCGCCCGGGACCGGCGACCAATCGCGCCAGTGGGGGCCGCCGTTCGTGGCCGGGGAGTCGTCGTACTTCCTCGCCGTCAACCGCAACAAGCGCAGCGTCTGCCTGGACCTCAAGGTCGGGGCCGACCGTCGCACCGCCCTCCGACTGGCCGCGACCGCCGACGTGGTGGTGGAGAACTTCAAGCCGGGTGCGGCCGCCCGCCTCGGTCTCGGGGCCGTCGCGCTGCGCCGCCGCCATCCCCGGCTGATCCACGCCTCGATCAGCGGCTTCGGCCAGAACCAGCCCCGCCTCAGCGGGTACGACCAGATCGTCCAGGGCACCTCCGGGCTCATGAGCCTGACCGGCGCGGCCGACGGGCCGCCCACCAAGGTGGGGGTCCCGGTTGGCGACATCACGGCCGGCATGTTCTGCGCCCACGCCATCCTGGCGGCGCTGTGGGAGCGGGAGCGCACCGGCGGCGGGCGCACCATCGACGTCGCCCTCAACGATGCCCTGCTGGCCCTGCTCACCTACCAGGCGGGCCGCCTCTTCGCGTCCGGTGCGCCGCCCCAGCGCACCGGCAACCACCACCCCACCATCGCCCCCTACGGCACCTTCGCCACCGCCGACGGGTTCGTCAACATCGCGGTGGGATCGGACGGTCAGTTCCGCAGGTTCTGCGACGCGATCGGGGCGCCCGAGCTGGCCCAGGACCCCCGCTTCGCCAGCAACGCCGAGCGGCAGGCGGAGCAGGTCGCCCTGGCGGCGGCGATCGAGGCCCGTCTGCGCCGAGGCACCAGGGCCGATTGGCTCCAGCGCCTGGAGCGGAGCGGCATCCCGGCCGGGCCCATCCTGGACGTCGCCGAGGCATTCGCGAGCCCGCTGGCGCGGGACCGCGCGATGGTGGTGGCGGTCGACCATCCGGTGGCGGGCCCGATCGGGCAGGTCGGGGCTCCCTGGAAGCTCGACGGCCAGTCGCTCCCGGTCCGCCGGCCGCCCCCCACCCTCGGCCAGCACACAGCGGAGGTGCTCCGCGAGGTGCTGGGCGCGGGGGCGGCCGAGATGGAGGGGGAGCCGGAGAGCGGGCGCGCGGACCGGCCCCACCCGGCCGGGGTGCGGGCCGGACCGCGCAGGTAGCCGCCACCCCAGCCTGGGGCCGCGGGCGGTGCCTCAGGCGGGTGGGAGCGCGAGCCGGAGCGCCTCGGCGAGGTGGAGCGTGCCCCGGCCCGTCCCCTGCTCGATCTGCTCCCGGCAGCTGAAGCCGTCGGCGATCACCAGGGTCGCGGGGTCGGCGGCGCGGACGGCGGGCAGCAGGACCCGCTCCCCGCAGCGCATGGAGACGTCGTAGTGCTCGCCGCGCTCGTAGCCGAACCCCCCCGCCATCCCGCAGCAGCCCCCGTCCACGATCTCGGCGGCGAGCCCGGCCGCGGCCAGCACCGACCGGTCCGGGTCCAGCCCGAAGACGGCGCGCTGATGGCAATGGGGCTGGACCAGCGCCCGCACCCCGTGCGGGCGCAGCGGGAGCCGGTCCAGCCGGGGCTGGACGAAGTCGGCGAGCAGGTGGACCTGGCCGGCCAGCCGGCGGGCGCCCTGGTCGTCGCCGAGGAGGTTGGGCATCTCGTCGCGGAACACCGCCAGGCAGCTGGGCTCGAGCCCCACCACCGGAGTCCCAAGGCGGACCTCGTCGCCGACGGCGGCGAGCACCCGGCGCAGCTGGCGGCGCGCCAGGGTGAGCATCCCGTGGTCGTACAGGGGCCGACCGCAGCACACCCGCCGGGCCGGGATGACCACCTCGCAGCCCATCGCCTCCAGCACCGCGGTGGCGGCCCGGGCCGTGTCCGGGCGGAAGTGGTCGTTGAAGGTGTCGACCCAGAGCAGGACCCGCTCCCCCCCGGTGGGACCGGGGGGCCGGCTGCGGAACCAGGCCCGGAAGGTCTGGCTGGCGAAGGCGGGCGGATGCCGCTGGGGGGCGATGCCGGCCGCCTGCTTGAGCAGCCCGCCGAGGCCGGGGGCCCGCATCGCGCTATTGACGAGGTCGGGCGCGACCCGGGCCAGACCGGCCCACCAATGGATGAGGCCCATCGCGTAGGCGGAGCGCGGACGCAGCCGACCGGCGTAGTGGTGGGAGAGGAACTCCGCCTTGTAGGTGGCCATGTCGACCTGGGCCGGACACTCCGCCCGGCAGCCCTTGCAGGCGAGGCACAGGTCGAGCGCCTCCTTGACCGCCCGGCTCCGCCAGCCGCCGGGCACCGATCCCGTCTCCAGCATCTCGAAGAGGAGGCGGGCGCGGCCGCGGGTCGAGTGGCGCTCCTCACGGGTCACCATGTAGCTCGGGCACATGGTTCCGCCCGCGGTCCGGGTGCAGGCGCCGACCCCGACGCAGCGCCGGGCGGCGAGGGCCAGCCGACCGCCGTCATCGACCAGCCGGAAGGTCGACGGCCGCCGGCCGGCGCCGGGCCGGATGGCGCGCAGGCGCAGGTTCGCATCGAGCGGATTGGGGTCCACGACCTTGCCCGGGTTCATCCGTCCATCCGGGTCCCAGATCGCCTTGAAGGCGCCGAACGCCTCCACCAGCTCGGGGCCGAACATCCTGACCAGCAGCTCGCCCCGGGCCTGGCCGTCCCCGTGCTCGCCGGACAGCGACCCCCCGAACCTCACCACCAGGTCGGCAGCGGCCTCGACGTAGGCCCGGAAGGTGCGGACCCCGGCCGGCGTCGTGAGCTCGAAGTCGGTGAGGGTGTGGAGGCAGCCGTCGCCGAAGTGGCCGTAGAAGGCGCCGGAGTACCCGTGGGCATCGAGGAGGCGGCGCAGCTCGCGCAGGTAGGCTCCCATCCGCGCCGGGGGGACGGCCGAGTCCTCCCAGCCGGGCCAGGCGGGGCCGCGGCCGGGCGCGCGGGAGGTCGCCCCCAGGGCGGCCTCCCGGATCCGCCAGAACCCCTGCGCCGCCGCCCGGTCGCCGACCAGCAGCCCCGGAGCCGGGCCCAGTCGGCGCCGGGCCTGCTCCGCCACCGCCACCGCCTCGTCCTGAGTGGCCGCGCCGAACTCGACGATCAGCCAGCCGCGCCCTTCGGGGAGGGCCGCGGTGGCGACGGGGCTGATCCCGCGCCGCCGCACCGCCCCGACCAGCCGGTCGTCGATCCCCTCGACCGCGATCGGGTGGAGGGCCAGGACCTCGGGAACGGCGTCGGCGGCGTCGGCGACGTCGGGGTAGGCGAGGACCAGCACCGCGCGCCCCGGCGGGCTTGCCACCAGTCGCACCGTCGCCTCCAGCACGATCGCGCAGGTCCCCTCGGTGCCCACCAGGGCGCGCGCCGGATTGGCCCCGCGCTCGGGGAGGAGCTCGTCGAGGTTGTACCCCGAGACCCGGCGGGGGATGTCCGGGAAGCGTGCCCGGACCAGG
>Ga0307374_10013041_pt1 | contig 11560 bp, 14 predicted proteins | sample OX3MG_FD_202532 | JGI IMG/M metagenome (GOLD analysis project Ga0307374, IMG submission 202532) | Soil microbial communities from Risofladan, Vaasa, Finland - OX-3 | ecosystem: Environmental > Terrestrial > Soil > Coastal area > Acid sulfate soil | place: Finland: Risofladan, Vaasa | collected...
GCACCGGACGGCTCTAGGGGGTCACCAAAGGACACCAGCCTGGTCGATTTCGTATTCGCGAGGACGACTCGGGAGTCTGTCGGACACTGGAGGACACGCCAGCGACACGGTTCGGGACCGTGAGGCCGCGGTTTCAAATCCCGGGTCCCCGGCCAATTTCTGAACTCAAATCAATCCGGCCAGCGGAGCTAATGTGACAGCTTGGCTATATCGATGTAGCACTGCCTTCCAAAAGTCGCATCGCATTAGCGCAGAGGAAGCTTCGGGCAATGCGCACTTGCGAGGGAGCTCGCACGACTTCGGCTGCTGCGCTCCAACCCTGGATCACCGGTTGAGCGGGCGCCGGTAGGCGACTGTAATCAGAGAGTCCAAGTCGCATGTGATGAATTTGTGACGCTAATGTGCGGGAAATATGTCATCATTGTGAAGTGGCGACGATCCTCCCACTAGCCGTCCCTCCTAAGCTGCGCTCCTACCTGAGGCCTGGCAGAACGACCTCGGCGCGTCTAGCGCACTTAATCGCTCAGCGACAGCGTGTGTGCGACGGGGTCGTCTTGGACCCCACCCTGTGGTCGCGCCAGGCGGACTTGGCGCGCGTCGCACGGGCGGCAAGAGTCGACACGATTCTTGACCCTAGATCCTTGGAGCTGGCTTCCGCAGGCGGTCATCTTCGGACAGGCATCAAGGACCTGCCCTGGTACACGTCGACGGTCCAAGGTCCTGGCTCGCTTGCCCATGTCGCCGCCCAAGAGGAATTGGTCGGTCCGATTGCCGAATACATATCCAACCGGGACATAACGGCGGTACTCATCCCTGGGCACTTCATTGAATCCAAGTCAGACCCATGGATCGGAATAGACAATGACCTGAGCCTTAGGCTTCAGCAGCATTTGATCGCGTCCGGCCGGCCAGATGTTCGAGTCATTCGCCCGCTATATCTCCATTCGAACCTGCTGCGTCAGACGCGCGACCTTGAATCGATTCGTGAATCGCTAGTGCTTGACGGTGTCTCCGCAATCTGGCTCGCCGTTCATCCTTTCGGCACGTCCTCTGCCGGCCCTTTGTCCCTTCGCAGATATATCGAAGCTGCATATGAGCTAAAGCGGACGAACCTACCAGTGATGGGCCTCAATACCGGAACGATCGGTCTGTTGCTGATGGCGGTCGGGGCATTGGACGGTATCGAATCGGGATTGACAGACGGGGAAGGGTTCGACATTGGGCAGCATGCAGCTCCACCCGCCCCTAAGGGAAACGGCGCCACGATTGGCTCTACCCCCAGGGTCTACATTCCAACACTCGGGGTGTTCCTTACTACGAAGGAAGCTCGCGCCTTTTTCTCCGTCAGAGGCATGACCGGGCAGCACGCTTGCCAAATTGGATGTTGCCCACGAGGAGTTGAGGACATGATTGGGCGTCGCCTAGATCACTTCATAGTGAGTCGAGACAGGGAAGTAGCTGATCTCTCGGCGGTACCCACTCATCTCCGGGCGCGCGTTTACCTGGACAGTTATTTGCGGCCGGCATCGGATCGTGCGGTAGCGGCCGAACGCGCCCATCCACGAATGAAATCGGTGCGCAAGCGTCTTGATGACTGGCGGCGCACTGTTTCGAGTGCTGTCGACGGTGGCGCGGCTACAGATGTGTCTGCAAGTAGTCGTGACTTGTCTTCCGGGACGGCAGATAAATGACCGCCCTCGCTCGTCGCCTCGAAGAAATCGCTGAAAAAACCGGAATGCGAGAAGCGGAAATCGCGCAACTCTTAAAGACGACACCGCAGAACGTCAATCGCTGGCGGCGAGCCCAAGTTGAGCCAAAGCCGTCGCATCTGCGGCGGATTCTCGAACTTACTTATGCGATTGAAGAGCTGGGCGAGCTCTATGCACCGGATGAAGCCCGCCTGTGGTTGTACTCAAGGCACAAGCTGTTGGCCGGACGTTCGCCAGCGGAGCTGATCGTTGAGGGGGAGTTCGACACGGTGTTGCGCCTGATCTCGCAGCTCAAAGACGGCGCGTACGTTTAGGGCCTACAGCTGAGCGGTGATTTACGACCGCGACCTATTGACGGCACTCGAGCTGGAAGCCCCAACAACTTCATTCACTGCCCATGTCTGGCGGGCGACGATCGCCAATCAGCTACCGCTTCGACCAAATGTAAGGGGGGCAAGGTGGAACCCCGCGGGTACCGACTGCCTGTACACCAGCGAAACGTCTGCCTGCGCGTCAGCTGAACTGCGAAATCTCATCTCTATGCAACCAATCAGTCCTCGTGGGCCGTTCGTCCTTAACGAACTCGACGTCAAGTTGGTCCGGGTAGTCGACCTACGCAACAAGAGCCTGCTGAGTCGACTCGGAGCTGACATCGACCACTTGCCAGAGGACGAATCGGGCCATGTTCCGTGCCAGATTATTGGGGGTGCCGCTGCTTTCCTGGGGTTTGAAGCCATGCTGGTGCCCTCCTTGCGATGTGATGGCGCCAGTCTCACCGTGTTCATGTCGAGGCTTCGGATTGATTTGGGCTCCTTCGTAGTGCTCTCAAAATCTGAGGAGCTAACGGTCTAGCTGGCGATGGACCCGCGTGGGTCAAAAGGCTTCTGGCCAGAGCATTACTGCGACGCAGTTCATCTCAATCAGCCGAATCATGCACGTCACCGTTCTAACGGGCGCCAGGCGCAGCAAGCTCGTTGAGTAGGGCGGCGACGATTGAAATTGTTGACGCTGCATCGATGCGGTTCCACTCGAATGAGGCTGTCACCTCGTCGATGTTGTCATCATCCTTCAGCGCACGCATGATCTCTTCAAGCACGTCACGGCAAAGGCCGACAGCCTCGCGATAGTCGCCGCGAGCCATTGCCTGCTGAGCTTGACCTAGTGATGTTGCAGCGGCGGCCAATTCAGGGGACAGGTGGGCATCAGGCACTGGAAGTTCAAGCAACATCACCTTCCTGTAGTCCATTTGCTCTAGGGCGGCGACCCACGTGCTTTGGTTCGCTGTATAGGCCGTTTGCGCGTTAGTTTGGCGCGGCTGGCCGGCTGAGTCGATCAGGGTCGAGGAGAGCGTCAGGTTGAAGGTCAAATCGGCCCCATTTCGAACATCCTCAATTGCCTCCAAGCGCGCACGATCAAGTTCGATCTCAAAGTTGACTTGCCGTTCCTGTGCATAGTTCGCGGGCATGATTGGCAGTTGCTGCGGTATTGGATTGGCGCGCCCGAGTGGGCGTCCGCCCGCGAAGATGTCAGCCGCCATGGTGGTCAGTCGCTCTCCCAGCACAGAGTCGCTCGTCTCCACATTCAGCATCAGGACAAACGTCAGCCGGTAGAAGCCCAAGCCTCGCTGACCCGAAATCTGCTTGACATTGCCGGAAGTCCACTGGCGACCGGAGTTGGAGTTGATCTGAAAATCTGCCATCGCCGCTGACTCTACGCGCCATCTGATAGGGTCCGCGCCGCCGACTAACGGCCTTGGAGGTTCCTGAAGTTATAGCCGGCTTGAACGGGTTGACCCCGCGCGGGTGGCCGTGACGTAACCCCGGAGTCGGCCCCTCCTTTCCACACCCAAGAAGCTCGCCCCACACCAGACGCCTTAAGGATCCCGTCCGCGGTCTCCGATTCTGGCGGACCCTTGCTCAGCTCCACCATCCAGTCCACCTCAGGAGACGGCGACGGGTACGTGCTTGGAGGGCCGGCCACCTTTAGCACGGCGCGCCAGGTGAGTTCGACGTATCGCAGGCACCATGCCCATGCCGAATCGACAATCGCTGGCGGCATCGCGAAGTCCCTTGTCCTGTACCCGCCTCGCCAGTTGTTGTGATATCGAGCTTCGCGGCCGATGCGTGGATACAGCGGGTACATGCCGTTCACGTCCAACTGCATAAAGGGCGCTCCATGCACGAGGAAATTGCGGTACGCGCCGAGTAGCTGCATCGGCTTACTAGGTTTCGCGTTGAACCACGCCTCGCGCGCTCTTTTCGCTTTCGGGCCCATGCTATGAGCGATGCCGGCGAATGCTGCTGCCGTGTCCCTAGCGGAGCTGAGGCGGGTGATGCAATGCACAAATGTGTCGAGCTCCATCACCGGCTCGTCGTCAAGGTGTCGCAGCCGGTAGGCCGCGCAAAGGTGCCAAAAGGTCGCGTAATGCAACGTGGCGAGATCGAGGTCGAACTTGGTCCGCGGCGGGTCGAGCTTCGCTAAATCCTTATCGGATTTGAAATGGTGGCTGTACTCAGCGTCCTCCCGTTTCGTCAGGGGGACAGAGTACTTGCGCCAGTAGATTTCATACGAGGGAAACTGCTCCCCAAACAGCAGCCCAAAGGCTCTCTCCAGCCTATCGCCGTGGTCGGCAAGTCGCCATTGGCTCGCCATGCAGCCCGAGGATAACGCCAGATCATGGTGTTGAGGTCAGACGTGGCATGTAGACGGGAACGGCACGGAGGACCATGAGCGCAGTGCCTTGCCGGGTGGCGGGCGTTCGAGCATAGGATGCAACCGTGCCACAACGTCTGCGGCCGGAGGAGGACAGGGCGGCAGGCATCGTTGTAGCCTCTCTGAAGGCGGTCCGCTTCGAGCGACGGGACGACGGGCGGGTGCAGAACGTCCGGGACTTCGACGTGGTCTTCGCCGATGGTCACTCTGAGCCGCTGGAGGTGACTACATCAACCATCCCCGAGCTGAAGGATGCCAAGGCCAAATTCAAGAAGTACGGCGATGAACTGATCCAGCTGCCTTCCCTTCGCAACGAGTGGCACGTTTTCACGTCGATCGGCACCCAGTTCATTGGATTCGACGTGGCCGTCGAGCGATTTCTCGTCGCGCTGGAGGTGGCGGGATCCACATCGTTCAGCCTCTTCACCGATTCACATGACGACGCGGATATCACCGCGCTGGCGCGCAAGGCCGGTATCGAATTCGCGCGGGGCGCGCCGAGTTCCAGAGGGCGGGCCATCGTCTTTCCACCATCGGACGACACAGTTTGGTCAAGCGATCACGAGGATCCGGGTTCGCACGTGTTGGCAGAGGTTGAGCGGCATGCGAGTGATGAGGGCAATCGCCGTAAGCTGGGTGGGCAGGGAGGAGGTCCGAGCCATCTGTTCGTATGGCTCGACGAGGAGACATTCCGGTGGCACGATATTACCGACGGTCAGCTCCCACGACGGGCACCAGAGCTCCCTTCCGAAATCACTACCATCTGGGTCGTCACCCGTAACCGCAACTACTCGATCACCGGGTGGGTCTTTGATAACCGCGCCGGCTGGCGGAAGGTTTAGGCGGAGGCTCCTGCAGCAAGTGGTGCTGTGTACGGCGGGTATGGCGGCAACCACGCGTTCTTCGGGGCCTCGACCGGGCGCTGTGGCAGTGGCACAAAGAGACCTCGGCAAAGACCGCCTGAACAGACGGGAGGAGTATTAGGAACAGGCCCATACCCATCCGAGGTTGGGCAACCGCTTACACGAGCAACTGCACATTGGTTATCGCGCCCGTGGCAGACTCCCTATCTATGGCTCGAATGCTTTCAAACGGCGCAATCGTCGACGACTCAGGTCAGTGGTTCTGGAGTGGGTCAACGTGGAAGGCGTTACTGACGACTCCGACCTCAAAGCAACCGGGGGCAGTGTTCGGCAAGGATCGTAAAGATGTCGCGCACCTCCTCAAGGGTCGCGGCTTGCTTGAGATGGGCAAGGTTGGGGAGGCAGGAGAACGCGTGGCCCAGCTCGTCCACAGCCACGGAAGTCTTGAGGCGGTAGAGGAAGAGCTGCAGAGTGCAGTTACAAGCGCCGCTCCTGTCAGCGGGACGGCTGAGCTGTCTTCGCCTGCGGGCGTTGACGTAAAGACCTACCGGAGTCAGGACGAGTACGAACGTGACGCCCGGTCACGAATCGCAGCTGGATGGCGCGTACAAGCCACAACGTCAAGCCATGGCAAGGTGAATATGGGACGCACCATCGTGAAGGCTGGGTTGTTCCTTCCTTGGGCCGTTATGCGCCCATCGCGTCAGGGCGACCCGCTAACGGTGACCTGGGTACGCGAGCCGAGTGTTCCGACCTCGAGTTCAGCAACTCAGAGCAACCAACCTACACCCCCTGCAGCTACAGATCTCCTGACCCAGTTGGAGCGCCTTGGCAAGCTGCGAGACAGCGGCGTGCTGACTGAGGACGAGTTTCAATCGCAGAAAGAGCGCCTTCTGGCTTCAGGGTAGGAATGAACCGCAGCGGACGAGGGCGCGGCGCTCGGGAGCGCGTTGACGCAGCTCGTCGCCAGGCTGCGCTCGCTATTGGCCGTGATCCTGACCAGCGCGACTCGTTCATCGAGCCGCCGAGGCAAAGCTCGCCGATGCCTGCTTCTTCGGCTGCTGTGAACGAACCACGCCGCAGTGAAAGCGTCGCTGTCTTGAGCCTGGGAGAGGCGGCAGCTCGACTCGGTGTGGCGCGAGCTCATCTGGAGGCGATGATCGATCGCGGAGCGGTCGAGGCTCTGCCGACCGGCTTCACACGGATGATCCCGACAACCGAGGTCGAGCGGCTTCTCGATGACCGGTCGCAGCGATGACCGGCCAGGTCGGCCCACCTCTGTTCCAAGGCAAGCCCTCACGCAGTGAACCAAAGGACTACAGCGAAAGCGAGTTTGAGTTTCTCGAGCGGGTTGACCGACCGTACTGGGCGCGCGTCCGTGCGCTAATAGACGCGTGGTTCGCGGACTTTCCCTCCAACCGCCACGACCACCTCGAGAAGCGTCTTCGGTCAGTAGATCCGCGCCAGTTTGCTGCTGGATTCTGGGAACTCTACTTGCACGCTGCGCTTAAGAGATCTGGCCTGAATGTACAGGCCCTCAAAGAGGGGAAGGAACGGACGCCGGACTTCGAGGTCAGTACCGACAAAGGCTCATGCTTCATCGAAGCGACCGTCGTCTCTGGAATAAGCGACCCTACCGAACAGGCGGAGCGCAGGCGCGGCGTGCTCCTCGACGCGATCGACAGACTACGTAGCGATCGGTTCACGCTGGACATTCACGTTGAAGAGGACGGGGAAGCGCTCGTCAATCCTGACGGAGATCCCTTGCCTGAGCTGGAGATGCTGGTAGGCGATGTGTTAGCTCGTCTTGCAGATCTCGATCGACTCGCGAGCGCGGCGCAGCTGCCGGCAGAGGACCTACTTCTATCCCACGGGTGGACGTGGAGAGACAAGGGCTGGATCGTCACGTTCATTCCGATTCTTCTGCCTGAGGCGATGTGGGCCAATCACTCGGTTCCACTCGTCGGTGCCCTGTCAATCGGTGAGGCGTCCATTGTTCGGGACGACCGATCGCTCGCCAACAAACTGCTGACGAAGCTCGATCACTATGAGGGCCGATTTCAACCTCTGCTTATTGCGGTCCACCTCGACAATCCATTCATAGGTAGACGGGTACTTGGTGGGTTGTTCGGGTATCCGATAGAGCTGACGGCCGATGGGGAGGTCATGCGTTCGGCACTCAAGGAATCACCTGGAGTGTTCTTCACCGAGCCTGGGCGCACCCTCGGCGGTATAGCCATCGTCACGGCACTTCGACCATGGATTGTGGCGCGTGCATCCGTCGACCTCTGGCGCAATCCGAACGCAAACGCATCTCTTCCAGAACTGAATGTGTGGCCGACACACGAGTTCGACCTACCGCTGGGACCGAGCCGGCTGGTGTCGTCGGGCCGACCGCCACATCTCTTGTTCGACCTCCCGAAAGAGTGGCCAGGGCCCGAGGGCCCTTTCGAGTAAACCTTCTCGGGATTGAAGCCGCAACCTGCGGCGCCGAGACAGCTTCCTATATTCGCTTCCGGCCATCGGCACCTCCTACAACTCGACAAGCTCTGCTCTCTTGGGTCTGGTCAAGCACTTCGGACTTAAGGACAGACTTCTACAGGTGGACGCCATTACGGGCGCGATGCGAGACGCAATCTCACGGTGGCGGAGCGATAGCGGCGCCAATGAGCAAATCCGCTCGATCCTCGGTGAACGCACAAAGGTGGACTAGTTGCACCGCCCCATCTGCCAAACGTGACGAACGTTCTCCGGTTAGCGAAACTATACGAATGAGAGTCACTGACGCTGAAGTCAATAGCGCCCAACATGACGCATACCTCGGCATCATCACGACCCACTCGGAACCTCTCGGCACAGCCATGCTCGAAATGGGTACAGCGGCCGGAATCGCTGCGCGGTCCGGAGGGGTTTCAGACTTTTCGGCTGCAGTTCAGGCAATCTCCCGCGTGAGCGAACGGTCCGGCGCGTTTCTTGATGCGCTTGCCAGCGCTCATTGTCCGGCCTACCTACGAGGTGCAGACAGTGCGATTCAGGACGCACTCAAGCTGCTCATTGATGGTTCTCACCGAGGGGTCAGGGCCGCGCGCGCGGCGGATGGCACTACCCTGGTGGCAGCTGCTAAGGAGATCGAGGTCGCTAACCAGGACATGGTCGTCGCTGCTCACCGAATCACAGCCTGGCGTAGTGGCGTTGCTCGACCGTGACTGCGCAGCAAATTGCCTTTTGAAGGCAATTTCCGATGCCGATCCCAGGTTTTCCGACTCCTGAAGCTCAACGAGTTACCGACGCTCTCGTCGAAGCGACGCAGCGGGTCCACCATGGAATACAACCGCCCATGCCTGGACTCGGCCCGGTGGCGCGGCTGTTCGCTCCAATCGGCGAGGTGCTGGCATGGATCGTCGCCTTAGATGACACGCTCGAAGGGGCCGACGGGACTTATCGTGCGCGACGTAATGGTCATGCAGATGGCCGTTTGATCCGTGGCTTGCGATACGCGCGTAACCAAGTCATACATGGAACGGTCGTTGCCGCCTACTTCCATGGCGGGGCGGTACCCGGCTTGATAGTCCTCCCGGCGGTTCTGGGTCAGGCACCGTCTTATCGCTGGCGGCCGAGCGCCGACCTGCCTGTTGTCACAGGAACTCAGATCCCGCTCAAAAACGTCTACGACGCTCACATCGCCAATGTCGAGCTCATGCCCGTGCTGAACCGTGCCGTCGGGTACCTTCGACTAGAGGCGGGAACATAAACCCGGAACCTCACACCGGCTGATCAAGCGTCCCGGTTTCCGCCAGAGCAGCGGAGCCGGTTGTAACGAAGCCACCGCAAATCAGCAAGTGATTTCACAATCCCGGGGCATGTGGCTGCCGTCCGCTGTCACGGCCGCCTCGACCTGAGACTCGGATGCACTTCAAGACATCGCCTTCCACCTCCGCGTGTGACCGAGTCCGCCCCGCGGCTGGCTAGATCGTAGTTTTAGGTCGAGGTGGGGAGGAGAGCGCACGGGCCCTCGATGGCGATGAATACCGGGCACCCCAGGCGGGCCTGACCCCGCCCTCCTAATGCACCGTCGTTACCAAGGTTCGCGGGCCCTCGTTGGGTGTTTATGAAGGACAGCTGTTCACAATTCAGGGTGCAACCATGATTGGACGTCTTGGCGCGGTACTGATGGTTGTTGCGAGCCTGACCTTTGCGGCCTGTACGACGAGCCCAGCCGAACCGAATCCCCTGAGTGCAATCCGAGCCGTCCTCGTTGCTGCTGGCTTCGCGAATAGCTCGCAGACATTTCCCGAGCAGCCGGGTCGAATAGCTTGCGTCATTCAGGGTGGGGGCCCGTACCCCGGGATTCGCGTGCCGGGCACCTGCCAAACGTCGGTGGCCTGGAACGGTAGCGTGTTCCTCGTGACGCTCACGGAGTATTGGGACGCGAGTGTGTTCCACGGCGGCGATACCGACCCCAGCAACGGGCAGTTGTCGTTCTCATGGCGATACAAGGTCAACGGCACAGGCAACGTGACGTTCGTGGACAGCTCGGGCAATTTTTCTCCTGGCGAAGTGAGCTGAACCCGCCCGTTATAGACGAGCAGTCCATCGCTTTCAGGAGTCCGACCATCTCTTCCGGAATCGCCTTCGTCGCGAGGTTCAGTCAGCCGGATTCGACGCCAGCCGCGCCGAGCAGACGCTCCTCGAGCCGATCCTTGATCCCCGTGCCATCTAGTGCGGAAACGGAGCATTGACACACCTTCAACGGGGTCTGCGCCGGCCGCGAGGCTGAGGCCGAGCCGCTGCGGCTTAGCCGCCGGGCGATGCTCCTGGGTTGACCACGAACAAGATGAACTCGGTGAACACGTCTCCGTCCACCTGCAGCCCAAAGCATCCAGGGCTGTCGGTGCTGAGCAACCCATTCCAGGTTCTCCACGAGGATGTCGGCACCAGGGGGCCTAAATACAAGCCGCCTCCCGTTGTGTGGAGTGCGGGAACCACGGTCACCCGGGGCTCCTGCTTGATTACATCGGTCGGAGGAAGATCCGCGAGAGTGACCGTCGATTTCCCATCACCCGCTAACTGAAACGGCCGCACCAGCAGGGGTCCGGAATATTTGGAGTCCACCATGAGGACGGCCACCTGGCCGGCGGAGTACCAGCTGTCCTGTCCCGACAGGTAGGCGGGCCCGACCCCCGCTCCGTAGTTCGGCGCGAGCGAGCCTAAATCAACTATCGACGAAGCCGTACAGGTCTCACATGGAGCGGTGATGGCACATCCCGGTGGCGCTGAACGAGGCGGCTGGGGCGAATTTGGTGCCACGATGGGCGGCCTCATCGGCCTCTGCTGCAGCGCCGTCATCGCATCGAGTCCGGCGGGCAGCGGTGACGCGGGTTCATTCGGGAAGGATTGCGTATGAGCTGGCCCGACCGCGCCCGGCTGGCCGACCACTTCTCCGCAACCAGCCAGGCCGGCGGCCAGGCTGACCAGAGCCACGAAGTGCGTCACGCTGCGCGTCACAGGCATCGCCCGTAGACATAACGGTTACAGGCCGGTCGAGTTACGCAGCCTCAGCCTGGGGACGATCAGAATCGGCGGCTAGCCCGAGTTGTGGGGCAGCTGGGACAGGCGGTAAGTCCGTACACCTTAAGGAAATACGGGGCATGGTGTAGCCATGTGGTTCGAGTCCGCCGTGGCCCACCGCCCGCATGCCCGCGGGATCCACATGACGAGCCTCAGTAAGCTTTGCAGCGTCAGCCACCAACGGAGCCGAGGAGGACCACATGACCTCCTAGCTGAGTTCAAGTTGATGCACTTTCAGCGAACACGGGGCACCCCGGCGATCGTGTGCATAGCATCTTCATTCGATTTGGCCGCTCGACCATCGAGAAGCAAGGCCCGCGAGCGCCGATCCTTGGGGGTAGCCTTCCGAACAGGGTCCTACTCCAGGGTTGGCCACCGCAGGAATTCGCTGACCTTCGCGACAAGAACTCGGGTCTCTATCGGTTTTGAAAGCTGGCCGCTGTAACCGGCCGTCAGTACCTGATCTTTGGCACTGGCCATTCGGCTGTCCGTCAACGCAATGATCGGAATACTTGCTGTGGTGGGATCGGCCTTGAGCTGCCAGGCAAGTGACGGGTCATGGTGCTGCGGCAGATTCAACTTCATCAGGATGAGATTCGGCCTGCGCGCATGAATCTGTTGCAACGCCGCCTCAGCCGAGGCGGCAGTTTCAACTTGGTAGCCATTCAGAACGAGCGCCACCGTTACCGCGAGCTGTTCGGCGAAACT
>Ga0307374_10013043_pt1 | contig 11560 bp, 12 predicted proteins | sample OX3MG_FD_202532 | JGI IMG/M metagenome (GOLD analysis project Ga0307374, IMG submission 202532) | Soil microbial communities from Risofladan, Vaasa, Finland - OX-3 | ecosystem: Environmental > Terrestrial > Soil > Coastal area > Acid sulfate soil | place: Finland: Risofladan, Vaasa | collected...
TGGAGGCTGCGGGACGGCTCCGGCGGGTGCTGGCGACCGGGACCGGGCGGGTGTTCGAGGTGGCGGTCACGGTGAGCCTGGGAGCGGACTCCGCAGCCGAGGCCGGGGCCAAGGCGCGAGAAATGCGGGCTCGCATGGACGCCCTCAGGGGCAGCCTGCTCCCGGCCTGGCTGGACCAGCTGCCGGCCCGCTTGGAGAGCGTCGCCGCCCGCAGTCCCGCTCATTGGCGACTGGTCGACACGGCCGAGCTGGCCACCTTCTGGCCCTGGCTGGATGCGGGCCAGGACCCCTCGCCCGACCAGAGCCTGCTGGGACGGCAGCAGCGCACCGGCCGGCCAGCGGCACTCGACCTCCACTCGGGGCCCCAGCTGGCCAACGCCAACCTGGGGGTGGTGGCCTCGTCCGGCAGCGGCAAGTCCTATCTCGCTGGATTGGTTGGCCTGGAGGCGGTGCGAAGGGGCCAGTTGGTGGTGGTGGTCGATCCCGAGAACGAGCACCGCAGGTGGTGCCAGGCCGTGGGCGGCGAGTACCTCGACCTCTCAGATCGGCTCTCGGTGGGGTTCAACATCATGGAGCTAGGGGACCCGGGGGACATTCCCCTGGCCGTGGTGGAGCTGGTCGGGCTGCTCTGTGGGCCCCTGAGCACGGCGGAGTCGGGCTGCCTGCTGGGGACGCTCGGCCGACTGCTCGAGGCGCCTTCTCCGTCATTGGTCCTGGGGGACTGCCTCGGGCCTCTGGGGGCGACACCCGAGGGGCAGGCACTCGCCAACCGGTTGCGGCCATGGGTTCAGGGGTCGCCGGGCCGGCTCTTCAGCCGCCCGGGCCGGGGGCCCAGGGTGCGATCCGCGCTCGGGATAGGCATCCGTGACCTGCCTCCGAGCTGGGTGCCTGGGGCTACTCTTCTGGTCTCCAGGTGGCTGTGGGCCTGGGCCAAGAGCGAGCCCGGCTTGAAGCAGGTGATCGTGGACGAAGCCGGACTGTTGGCGGAAAACCCCGCCCTGCAGATGCTGATCAACCACCTCGCCCGACGCATCCGCAAGTACCAGGGATCGCTGATGCTGCTGACCCAGGCGGCCGGGGACCTGGCCAGCGGCGCCGGAGAGGTGGCGGCGGTCAACTCGGCAACCATGCTGCTGGGAGGGCAGGTGGCGGCTGGCGCTCTCCGGCTGCAGGAAGCCTTCGGCCTTGACGACGACCAGCGGGAGTGGCTGCAGCAGGCCGGACGGGGCCACTTCCTGCTGGTTTCGGGGACCCGCCGCTGTCCGCTGCAGATTGAGGCGCCCCCTCTCCACCACGCCTGGCTCACCGGCCAGACGACCGCCTCAGCCGGACGGGGGCTCATCTGACGCCGGGCTAAAATCACTGTCCATGGCCCGGGTCATCTACTATCGCCTGCTCAACGAGGGCCGGGGCACGGCCGCCTCCTGGGCGGAGGCGGTGGAACGTTTCGCCGGCACCCGGGCCTGGCGTGGTGAGCCCATGTGGCTGGCCACGGACAATTCGGCTGGACTGTTCCAGTCCGAGTACCTCCGTCACCTGCGCCTGGGCAGCCTCGAGCAGGTGGTCGGGGCCGGGTTCGTGAAGCTGGCCGGCGACGAGACAGACGCCCTGGCGGTCTCCTTCGGCCTGCTGAAACTCAGCCTTGAGATGGGCGGCCGGGTGGTGGTCGATGACCCCGACAACCCCATCGGTAAGCAGCGGGTGGTGGAGTTCGTCGAGGGCTCCGTGGTCGGGCCCAAGTCGATCGACGACCTGATGGTCTCGGGTCCGATCTTCAAGCGGATGCCCGGCACCACGATCACCTTCTACCCGCCTCGCTACCGAGGCGCGACCATGCCCGGCCCGGCCGGCCCACCCGGGTGGTGGAGCTTTTTGATCCAGGGCATGCGCGACCGGGCTCCCGGGTTCCTGGAGGCCGAGGCCGAGGCCATGCGTATCTACCGCAGCCTGCGGTCGATCGGCTAGCGCTTGCGGGCGGTGGTGGCCCGGGTGAGCCGGGCCCAGGTGAGCGTGGGGTCCGGGGTGGTCGGTGAGATCGGCGCCGGGCTGCTGGTGCTGGCCGGGATCGCCCCCACCGACAACGAACAGGTGGCTAAGCACCTGGCCGGGCGGCTCACATCGTTGAGGATCTTCGCCGACTCCCAGGGGCGCATGAACCGATCCCTGCTGGAGACGGGGGGCGAGGTCCTGCTGGTGAGCCAGTTCACGCTGTTCGCGGACACCAGCCGGGGGCACCGCCCCTCCTTCATGGCGGCCGCGCCGCCGGATCAGGGGCGACGGCTCTGCGCGGAACTGGCCCAGGCGATGCGTGCGCTCGGAGTGTCCCGGGTGGCGGAGGGCACTTTCGGCGCCCACATGGAGGTGGCCTCGATCAACGACGGGCCGGTCACCATCGTGGTCAGCGCCGGCGAGGGCGCCTGGGAGACCGCCTGCGGCTGAGACGAAGCTCCGCATCACCCGCTTGGCGGACATAAGCAAGGCTGGGACGGTGGTGGTGGGGAGGAGCCGGGATGGCGGAGCTCGATTCTCTGCTCAACTCCTGGGTGCTGCTGGGGCAGGGCCTGATCGGAAGTTTGGGCACGCTCGCGTTCGTCTGCGCCTTCGTCTGGCGGGTTGTCGCCCCCAGCCCGCGGAGCGCCATGGAGGCCCAGCGCTGGTTGGGTCGAATCGCGGTGGGCACCCTGGGAGTTGAATTGGCCGGGCTGCTCACCCACGTCCTCCTGGCAGCGGTACCTCACAGCCTCGGCTAGAGATGGTCACGGGGGCAGGCGTTGCCCTGCCGGCCTTCTCCTTCGACCCCCTGGCGATGCTGCTCCACCTCCTGAGTGGCGCCCTCAGCGATTTCGTCAGCCAGGCCCGGGGGTCGCTGGACTCAGCGCTCGCCGGATATCTCTTCGGCACCTACGACGCTGCCTCCCCAGGAAGCCGCCTGGCGTTCACGCGCACTCCCGGGCTGGCGCCTCTGAACCACCTGCTGGTGCTCGCCGGGGGCGCCCTGGTGGCGGCGATCTTCATCTACAGCTCGCTGCGGACTGTGGGGGATGCCGGGGGCAGTCAGCATCACCAGCTCCAGGTGGTGCTGCCCCGAGTGCTGCTGGCACTCGCGCTGGCCGCCCTCAGCCTGCCTCTCATTCAACAGCTGATCGATCTCAACAATGCCCTCTGCTCGGTCGTGGTGGGAGGAGCCGCGGTCAACCTGGGCGACCTCCCGTGGAGCTCTCCGCTGAGCGCCCCGGCAGTCGCCAGCGCCGCCGACAACATCTTCCTTCTCCTCTTCGCCGGCGCCCTGGTGCTGGCGGTGGTGATCCTGGCACTGGCCTACGTGGTCCGCTACACCCTGCTGGCAGTGCTCTGCGCCAGCGCTCCCCTGGCGGCCACCTGCTGGATCCTGCCCGAGACGCGAGGCTTCGCCCGGCAGTGGTCCCGGTTGCTGGTGGTCGCTCTTTTCATGCAGTTCGGCCAGCTCCTGGTGCTCCGGGTCGCGATCGCCCTGGCCTTTGCCAGGGGCCAGGGGGTGACGGGCATGCTCTACGCCTTCAGCTGCCTCTACCTGATGCTGAGGGTACCGGGAGCTTTGAACGTAGCCACTCACTTCGAGAGCAGCGCCGAGGCGGCTGGAAGGCGCTGGAGCCGGGCGGTGCGGCGACTGGCGGCCAGCGAGGTGTGATCCTGCTCAGAGCGTGACGTGGACCTCGCGCAGGGCTGTGCCCAGGGTCTCCTCGAGCTCCCCGAAGACAGCTGCGGAGCGCAGGCTTGGTCGCCGTTCGAGGTCCCCAAAGGTGATCTCCATCCGGCCGGTCGGTAGCTCAGGGGACCAGGGCATGAGGAGGAGCGGAAGCTCCGCCCCGCACTCGGGGCAGGCGCCGAGCATGGGATTGGCAAAGGGGAAGCGGAGGGCGAAGAACTCCTGAGCCGCCCCGCAGCCGGGGCAGGGTGCGGTGTAGCCCCGCAGGGGCACGGTGTTGAAGCCGTCGGGGCCGGGGTCCGGGTAGCAGCGCCAGACCCCCGCCTCGACCCTCACCTCCCCCCGCTCGCGAGCGCTCTGCGCGCCCAGCATGGGCAGAGAGCTGGGGGAATGACCGGAACCGAGCACGCGGGCGAACTCCGGCCCGGGCAGCAGCTCGCCGTCGGGGGCGGCCACCGCCAGTCCGTGGGCGACAAGCACATCCCGCGCCTTGGCCAACTCCTCGGGGCCGGGCTGGAAGCTCGGCTCCGCGGCCAGCAGGTGCAGCCAGCTGCGGTGCGGGTGCGGTCCGTGCCCGTGATCGGGTCTCATCATGTCTGCCAAGTCAGATAGATCGTAGCCAGCCCGTCGAGCCCGCCCCGGCGGACTCCTTCTGGTGAGCTATGAGCAAGGCAAGATTCAAGACCGGTCTGGCCGTGGTCGGGGGCTGCGCCGCGCTATCGGTCGTGGCCCCGCCGCTGGCGGGCCTGCTCAATGCGGTCGGCTCACTGACACTGCTGGCCCTGGCCGCCTACGCCGCCTATCGCACCTGGGCGTTCCTGGAGGCGGTGGTGGAGGCGTCCCGGCGCCCGGTCACCGTCCGCCGGAACCTGCAGGAGACGCCCGAGCGCGGCACCCCAGAGCGGGCGCCCAGCCGCAAGCGGGCTCCGACGGCGGAGCGCGAGGCCCCAGAGCGGGAGTTCAGGCGCCGGGGCGACGCCGGGCAGCCCCAGATCGCCCTGGCGGAGCCGTTCAGGAGCCGCTGAAGCGCTGCCGGAGCTGGAGGTAGGCCCGCTCCAGGAAGTCGACGGGATCCTCCCCGGCGTCATCCGATCGAAGCTCGGGCCCGGCCCGCGCCCGCAGGGCGGCGGCCAGGTCGCGGGCCAACACCCGTCGCCGCTCCGGCGTCAGCCCGGGTCGGGACAGGAAGTCTTGGAGCAAATCAAGATCGAACTTCCCGCAGCGCTCGAGCCCTGGGATGGGCGGGCCGGGTTGGGTCCCCGTCAACAGCGTCGGCCGCAGCCCGGGGCCGCCGTCGCGTCCCAGCCGCCTTAGGCCGCGGTCGTGGACGACCACGGTCCCCGCCGCCAGATCGCCCAACCGGCGCGGTTGGCGACCGGCGAACATGGTCACCACCCCGACCGCGTACAGGAGCGGAAGAAAGTCCAGGATGCGCACCAGGTTGCGCACCAGGGAGTCCCCCAACCCGACCGGCACCCCCCGGAGGTCGACCACCCGCAAACCGAAGAGCGCCTTGCCGATGGAGCGGCCCCCGGTGGCAACCTCGCAGACGACGTAGTAGAGCACGGGCACCACCGAGGCGACCACCACCACCACGATCAGGGCCGGACCCGCCACCGCCGCGGTCACCGAGACCAACGACAGGGCCAGGCCACCTGCCAGCAGGATGAGGACGATGATGAGCAGGATGCACGAGTCCACCCCGGCCGCAAGGCCCCTGGATCCGATCCCGGCCACCGGCTGGGAAATGGTCAGGCTCTCCGGGGTGCGGTACTCGAAGCCGTCCAGCATGGTCGCGGCGAATCGTAGCTCCCGCTCGCGCCCCCCTAGCTGGGCTGGGCAGGCCGGCACACCGCCGTGAGGACGCTGGAGGAGTTCGCCGGGGATCGCCAGCCGCGCTGGGACGAGTTGATCAAGCTGGCTTCGAGCCTGCGCGGGCGGCGCCTGCGACGGGCCGCCGCCAGCGATGTGGACCGGCTGGCGAGTCTGGTGCGGTTGATGAGCGGCGACCTGGCGACCGCCCGCCGCGACTATCCCGGCTCGCCGCTGCCGGCCTACCTGGAGCGAGTCTTGGCCACCGCCCAGCCTCTGCTCTACCGGCAGACCAGTCCGGGAATCTCCCAACTGCCCCGGTTTTTCGCGGTGGGACTGCCCCGGCGATTCCGGGAGACCGGCCCCTACATCGGGTTCGCCGCCCTCTGCCTGGTCGCGGGCACTGCGGCCGGGTGGTCGGCGGTGGCCCTGCGCCCTGACCTGGTGGGACTGCTGCCACCGGGCTACCAGGCCAGCCTGGCGACAGGACACCTGGGCAACCCGGCGGCGCTCAGCGGCCAGTTCAGCTCGCAGCTGTCCGCTCTCATCATTCAGAACAACATCAGAGTGGCGGCCTTGGCCTGCGTGCTCGGCCTGGCCCTGGGTTTGCCCACCGTCGCTCTCCTTTTGGCCAACGGCTTTCAGCTGGGGATTCTGGCCAGCGCCAGCCATGCCGCCGGCCTGGACCTTCAGTTCTGGGCCCTGATCGTGCCCCACGGGGTGATCGAGCTCACCGTCATCTGCACCGCGGCCGGGGCGGGTTTGCGACTGGGGGACTCCCTCCTCCGCCCCGGACTTCAGACCAGGGGGGCCTCCCTGGTGGCGGCGGCGCGGCCAGCGGTGGAGCTGGCTCTGGGTGCCGCCTGCCTGCTGGTGGTGGCGGGGCTGATCGAAGGGTTCGTCACCCCCTCCGGGATCGCGCCCTGGAGCAAGCTGCTGGTGGGCGTGGCGAGCGGCGTCGCGCTCTACTCATGGCTGCTGGGCTCAGGCCGGCGAGGGCAGACAGCCCCGAAGGGCACCCTCAGCGCCGAGGTTGCTCAGTTCGGCTGATAGGATCGAACCATGGAGGTGGTCAAGATCCGGCCCCGAGGCTACTGCCACGGGGTGGTGGAGGCGATCCGGGCTCTGCGCCTGGCCTCCGAACAGCATCCGGACGAGCCGGTGGTGATGCTGGGGCATCTGGTGCACAACGAGCACGTCACCCGGGAGTTCGCCGAGAGGGGGGTGCAGCTCGTCGACGCCCCGTCCCGCCTCCAGGCCCTGGAACAGGTCGACCGGGGCACCGTGGTGCTGACCGCTCACGGAGTCTCCCCGGAGGTCAAGGTGCGGGCCCTGGCCAAGGGACTCAACGTCGTGGACGCCACCTGCACCGATGTGATCCGCACCCACGACCTGGTGCGCCGCCTCAGCGAGGACGGCTACACCATCGTCTACATCGGCAAGGCCGGTCATCCGGAGCCCGAGGGGGTGCTGGGAGAGGCGCCGGAGGCGCTCCATCTGGTGGAGTCGGTCGCTGACGTGGACCGGCTCGAGATCGATTCGCAGAAGCTGGCGGTCACCACCCAGACCACCCTCTCGGTCTGGGACACACAGGCGATCATCGCCCGCCTCCAGGAGCGATTCCCCAACATCGAAGTCCACAACGAGATCTGCAACGCCACCCAGGAGCGCCAGCAGGCGGCGGTGGAGACGGCGGCCAGTTGCGATCTAGTGATCGTGGTGGGCAGCTCGCGAAGCAGCAACAGCCAGCGGCTGGTGCAGGTGGTGCGGGAGCTCGCCCACCGGCCCGCCCACCTGGTCGACACGGCAGCCGACCTGCGACCGGAATGGTTCCAGGACGTGGGCCGGGTGGGGGTGACCTCAGGGGCCTCGACGCCGACTGGGATCACCCGGGAGGTGATCGCCGCCCTGGAGGCCATGGAGGCGCCCGCCCCAGCCGCGGTCACAGCTGGCCCCGCCCCTTCAGTTCCAGGTAGCGGTTCAGCAGGGCCGGGCTGACCCCCTCCGGCCCGCTGTCCACGGTGAGGACGCCCAGCCGCTGGAGCTGCTGCAGGGCCCGCTCGCGCTCCTCCAGGATCCCCAACGCCGCGGCCCGGCGATACAGGGCGCGGTCGTCGAGGGGAGCCCGGCGCCTAGCCGCCTCGAGGGCCGGGTCCCTCTGGGTCACCACCAAGGGCAGGTGGCGCGGCCGCAGCAGGGCGGTGGCGTGGGCCAGCTCGGCGGCGACCAAGGGGTCGGCCAGGTCGGTGAAGATCACGATCAGGGCCCGCGGCCCCTGGCGCTGGCGGAGCTGAGCGATCACCAGGGCCCAGTCGGGGTCCACCAACTCCGGCCTGAGCGCGGACAGCCGCTCGAGCAGGCGAGGGTAGTGGCTCCGGCCCGCCCGCAGCGGAACGGCGGCCACCGGTGTCCCCGCCACCGCCAGGGCACCCACCCGATCACCTCTGAACAGAGCGACCCAGGCCAACAGCAGCGCCGCGCTTAAGGCCGCGTCGAGCTTGGTCAGTGGGCCGCTGCCGCCGGCCATGAGACGGCCGCAGTCCAGGACCAGCCAGATGGGGCGGGAGCGCTCCGGCTCGAACTGGCTGAGCATGGGCCGGGCCAGCCGGGCGCTGGCCCGCCAGTTGATGCGTCGGAAGTCGTCCCCGGGGACGTAGTCGCGCACCCCCTGGAACTCGGTCCCCTCGCCGAAGCGACGCCAGCTGCGCACCCCCATCTCCTGAACCGCGCCCCGCCTCACCAGAGCCTCCCACCTGCCGATGGCGGCCAGGGCCGGGTACACCGACACCTCCTCGGCGGCGGGGATGGCCGTCTGGCGCCGCCAGAGCCCCAGCGGACCTGGGCAGCGGACGACGATCCGGCCAAAGTTGTGGGGGCCGCGGACGCTCGGCCGGGCCAGGTACTGGGTCACGTACTCCACCCCCGGCTGCAGTTGGAAGGTGATGATGGAGCGGTTGCATCTGATCTCGGGCGGAGCTTCGTCGCGGGCCTCCACCGGAGAGGGATGCCTCAGCCGGGCCCGGAAGCGGAGCTCGATCGGGTTCTCGACGGCCAGCGCCAGGGCGGGAGCGTGGATGCGGCGGGCCTCCCAGTCGCCTCCAGACGGAGCCAGCCACCAGTCGGCGCCGCAGAGCACCAACCAGACGGCCAGCAGCCCGCAGCCGATGGGCACCAGAGGACCCCAGGCGGCCCCGGCCAGCACCACGGCGACGGCGAGGAGCCCCAGCCCGAGAGCTCGGATGGTCAAGCCCGCCCCTACCGTGGCACCGGAACCCTGGCCAGGACCCGGCTTATCGCCTCCCGTTCGCCCACTCCCTGCATCTCCACCTCGGGTCGGCGCTGGACCCGGTGCCGCAGCACCGGCAGGCAGACCTCCTTGACGTCGTCCGGCTCGACGAAGTCCCGGCCGGCGGCGGCGGCGCGCGCCTTGGCGAGATGGACCAGCGCCACCGTAGCTCTGGAACTGGCCCCAACCGACAGCTCGGGCGCCTCGCGGGTGGCCTGGACCACCTGGGTCAGGTACGAGAGCACCTCGTCCGAGAGCTTCACCGCCAGCACCTCACGGCGCACCTCCACCAGCGAATCCCGGGTCAGCACCGGCTCGCCGAGCTCGGCGGCCAGAGAGTGCGGATCGAAGCCCCGGTCGACCATCCGGGCCAGCCGCTGCTCGCCCTCGGGCGGCAGATACGAGATCTCCAGCTTCATCAGGAAACGATCGAGCTCAGCCTCCGGCAGCGGGAAGGTGCCCTCCAGCTCGATCGGATTCTGGGTGGCCAGGACGGTGAAGCGGTCCCCCAGGGGGTAGCTGCGCCCGTCCAGGGTGACCTGGCGCTCCTCCATCGCCTCCAGCAGAGCCGCCTGGGTCTTGGCCGGGCTGCGGTTGATCTCGTCCGCCAGCAGCAGGTCGGTGAAGACAGGCCCCGGCCGCACCTCGAAGGCGGCCTTGGCCTGGTTGTAGACGACCGTGCCAACTATGTCGGCCGGCAGCAGATCAGGGGTGAACTGGACCCGGGCGTAGCGGGCATCGGTGAGCCGGGCCAGGGTCTTGGCCAGCAGGGTCTTGGCGGTGCCTGGGAACCCCTCCAGCAGGACGTGGCCGCCCACCACCATCGCCAGCAGGCACAGCTCCAGGTTGTCGGTGGGCCCGACCAGGACCCGGGATGCCTGCTGCAGAAGCCGGTCCTTGGTCTCCGCCAGCTTGGTCATCTTTCAATTACCTCAGGTGAGATGGGTGCAGGAGCCGCTCCGGCGAGCCGGTGCTCCAGGCTGTCCGCCCGCCGCGCCAGCTCGGTAAGTCTCTTCGGTTCCACCGCCAGGCGGGAGGCGGCCTCCAAATCCCCCAGCAGGCGGTTCAGCTCGCTGGCCAGGAGGGTCCCGCGGCCGCCCGGAGTTCGGCCTAACTCCGGACCGGCGCTGGCTTTGAGTTCCGCCAGGTAGCGGCCCGCCACCGCCCGCCGATCTGACGTCCTCGCGTACAGGTGGGCGAGCGCGTCCAGCTGCTCCTCCGTGGTGCGCACCGATACCAGCTCCGGCGGCGGCAGCGCCCGACCCAGACGACGGCCTCGGCTGGCCAGGAAGAGCATGACCACCACCGCGACCAGGATGGCGGCGAGCCCCAAGGGGGTGCCCAGCAGGAGGGCGGCGGCCCCATCCCCCAGGCTGTAACCGTGGTGGATCTCGTCGAAGACCACCTGGCGTCCGGGCCTAGTCCCGGACGCCAGCACCGCGAACAGGCCGTTCTGGCTCTGGCGCAGGCCGGCGTTGGAGATGGGCGCCTCGGACCCGAGCACCACGGCGCGGCCCCGGCCCAACTGCTCGACCACCGCGACCGGGGCTGACACCGGGCCCAGGAGGGGCAGGGCGGTGGCTCCCGAGTAACGCAAGCCGACCGCGGGCCCCATCTCCACCAGGAGGGGCGCGTGGCCGGCGAGCGGGAACGCTTCCCGCCAGCGGCCGGCCGGATAGGCGCCGCTCGCAGTGAGGCCGAGGGCAGCCAGGATCGGCGCGTCGACGGCGGCGCTGCCGACGGCGTAGAGCAGGGTGCCGCCAAGACGCACGAAGCGCAGCAGATCGACCACCTGGGCCTTGGTGAAGCTCACAGTTGGGGCCGCCTCCACCAGGGTGTCGGCCGGCTGAAGGGCACCTCCGAAGCCGCTTCCGGTGACACGGGTGGGAACGGCCCCCAGGGACGCCTCCAGGTGGTAGAGGGCCCAGGTGCCGGACCGGCCAGTCGCGTAGCTGGAGGGGTCCGAATTGTTGGGAGCCGCGGCGGGGGTGATCAGGATCACCAGCGCGGCGCCGACCGCCACCACCGCCGCCGGCAGCAGGAGGGGGTGGCGGGAACGGGGCGCGACCCTCAACGGGCCAGCCCGCCGGCGGCCGCCCGGCAGGCCGCGTTGAACTGGGAGCATCCCTGGGCGCCCGGATCGCGACCGCCATAGACAACCGCGTTGAACTGCGCCACCAGCGGCCGCAGAGCGGGCTCCAGATCGGCCACCTGACGCGCCTGTTGGAGCAGCTCCGAATTGGTCCAGCTGGGATCGACCTGGAGCACTCGGCGCTCGCCAGCGCTGATAAGGAGGGCTTGGAACGAGGCTCGGACAGCGTCTCTGAACCTCCCCGCCTGAAGGAGTTGGTCGGCGCTCGCGAAGAGCCGCTCGGGGCGCTCGCGCGGCGCGGCTGCGGCTCCCGGCAGGGCCCGATCGGCACCGTCCGGCAGCCGACTCCGCGAGCGCTGAATCAGCACCACCGCCAGCGCCGCCCCGGCCCCGAGCACTATCAGCCCCAGCAGGCTCCAGAGCAGTCGCCCCCCGCCGGTAAAGATGTCGAGCAGGACCTGGCGCAGAAAGTTGGCTAGGTCGGACAGCAAGCTGTTGGTCGGTGCGGCCGGTCGGTCGATGCCAGCGAGCTGCCCGCTGGCGTAGACCTGCGCCAGCCGTTTGCTGACCGCGGTGGAAGCCGACGGCTGGGTCGAGATGGCCGCCTTGAGCAGGCGGAGCTGCCCGCCGGCCCTGACCTGCTGCCCGCTGCGGAGCTCGGCGGCGATGACCCCGGCGGCGGGCA
>Ga0307374_10013044_pt1 | contig 11559 bp, 7 predicted proteins | sample OX3MG_FD_202532 | JGI IMG/M metagenome (GOLD analysis project Ga0307374, IMG submission 202532) | Soil microbial communities from Risofladan, Vaasa, Finland - OX-3 | ecosystem: Environmental > Terrestrial > Soil > Coastal area > Acid sulfate soil | place: Finland: Risofladan, Vaasa | collected...
TTGGTCGGGGGCCCGGGATTTGAACCCGGGGCCTCACGGTCCCGAACTCCGGGAAGTGTCTTCCAGCTAGTCCGATTTCGACGGTTTTAAGATCAATTCGAGTGCTCGAAACTGGCGGACAGGCCGACTTCGGCCTCCGAGATCGCTCGTATTACTACATGAATTACTACATTGACGCGCCTGATACAAAAATCTTACTGTCTGCCGGGACGATCCCCCACCGTCACGAGGGTGGATCCAAGCGGAGACTCTGGTCGAGTCGGAAGTCGCGTGATGACCGACCGGCGCGAATAGTGTAAGAGCCCGGCCGCTGCACCCAAGCGCTGGCCGAGTCGTCGTATTCGGAAAATGCGCGAGCGCGAACGGTCATGCGGGCCTCCACCGATTCGCCCGGACCAGCAGCAACGCTTGCGCACGATGCCAGCGTTCGCAACGGCCGGCTTAGGCCCGCGTCGGGTGCTTCAAGGTAGAGCTGCACGACCTCACGACCGGCGCGCGACCCCGTGTTGCGAACTCTGACCACCACCCCCAGGTCCTCTGCCGGCAACTGCGCCGGCGATTCGAGCTCGATCGATTCATAAGTCCACTCGGTGTATCCGAGCCCGTGCCCGAAGGCAAAAAGTGGTTCAACGCCGGCGCGGTCATACCCGCGATATCCGACGAGGAGGCCCTCGTCGTATGGCAGCACGTCGGCCTTCGGTTGGGCGATGAGAACCGGTGCATCGGCCTCGACGCGCGGAATGCTAACGGGGAGGCGGCCACCCGGCTCGGCGGCGCCACTCAGGACATCCGCCAGCGCCTCGCCAAAAGCCTGGCCCGGAAACCAGACCTGGACAGTGGCGGCAACATCGTCGATCCAGGGCATGAGGACCGGCGTGCCGGCATTGACGACCACAACGGTGTTTGGATTGGCCGCGGCGACGCGGCTAACGAGTTCATCCTGCCGACCCGGCAGCGCCATCGTGTCGCGGTCGTAGCCCTCGCTCTCGGTGCCGTCCGCCGAACCGACCACGACGATGGCAAGCTCCGCGGCCGCAGCTGCTGCCACAGCAGTGGCGATCAGCCGGTCATCGTGAACATCCGGCGCGATGCCGAGTCGCAGAGTCACGAAGCCCGACTGCCTACCGTGGACGTCCGGCCTGTGCTCGACACGCACCTCGACCTCGCGTGCAGCCCGCAACTCCACTGGCACACGAACTTCTGGCGGCTGCGAGAGGATGAACACCGTGTCGCGCGGCGGATGAGAGGTGACTCCGTCGCCCACGACGCTGCCGTCGACCAAGACCCTGAACATGCCGATGCCTCCCACCCCGATGACGTACTTGCCGTCGGAGGGAGCGCGGTACCTGGTACGCATGACGATTTGCGAGCCCTCCTCGTGCACCTTGGGCGGAAGGGGATCCCACCAGGTGACGACGGTCTGGTCGAACGGCATATCGGCCAGGCTTCCGCCCTGCGGCCCCGTGACCTCGATGCGCACGCCGGCGTGCCCGCCCACCGGATCGTGAAACGTGCCCTCGACCGGCAGCGCGATATTGGCGCCGGTCGTGCAGCCCTGGTCTATGGTCACATAGGAGTCGAGCGATTCGGCCAGCGCCTCGGCGATGCCCGGCCTGGCCACGGAGAGCACACGAATGCTGCCGCCTCCCTGCGTCCGCGGCTCGAGCGCGTTCGGGCCGATAAGCGCCACGTTGCCGACTTTGCCCTTGGGCAAAGGAAGAAGTCCGCGCGGATTCGTAAGCAGCACAAACGATCGCGCGGTGACCCTGCTGAGCAGGCCAGGGTCGATGAGACTCTTGGCGGTCTCCGCACTGCCGTTCTGCGGAGCCCCGGCCCTACCCTCAACCGACCCGTCTAGTGCTCCCACGCGGCGCGCGAGCACGAGAAGGCGCCGGACCTTCTCGTCGATCACGGCCTCCGGCACCGATCCGTCCCGGACGGCGGCTACGAGGCGCTCGCCCCAGGGCCCGTTCGGTCCCGGCATGACCAGGTCTAGACCTGCGAGGGCGCACTGCACCGTGTCGCTCGCCGCGTGCCAGTCTGAGACCACCACTCCGTCGAAGCCCCATTCTTGCTTCAAGAGGTTTAGAAGCGGCCCGTTGGCGGTCATCGCAGCTCCGTTGACCGAGTTGTACGCGGCCATCACCATCATCACTCCCTCCGCGACGCACGCCTCGAACGGCGGCAGGTAAAGCTCGCGGAGCACGGATTCGGAGATGCGCGCGTCATAGGTCCGCCGTTCAGTCTCCGAGTCGTTCGCGATGTAGTGCTTGGCGGTGGCGCCGACGCCTGCCTTCTGCACGCCTCGCACGTATGCGGCCGCGATCAGGGCGCTCAGCAGCGAATCCTCGGAAAAGCATTCGAAGCCGCGGCCGCTGAGCGGAGTCCGGACGATGTTTACGGTCGGGCCGAGGAGAACGTCGACACCCTTGGCGCGCGTCTCGCGGCCGAGCGCGAGCGCCAACTCCTCGATCAGATCGACGTCCCAAGTCGCCCCCAGGGCGATCGGGCAGGGCAAAGACGACGACGGGTTCTCCGCGTCGAAACGAACCCCGCGCACGCCCGCGGGGCCGTCCGAGAGGACGATGGGACGAAGCGCGATCTCGGCAAAGTCGTGCAGGATCCACGAATTACGGCCTGTGAGCAGCCTGACCTTCTGCTCCAGGTCGAGCCGAGCGACAAGGGCGGACTCATCGCCCGGTATCCCGATGGCGGCGCCATTCATCGACTGCCTCCTAGTGGGTTGACGGAGTGAGAGTCCGGCCGGTAGACAGCCGGCCGGACTCGATAGATGCACGAACCGTTAGGACACAGCCTTCAGCTGCATGAGGATGTACGGCATCTGGGGGTCGCTTGGGCTGGGGTTCATGTACGCGTGCGACTGGTTCGGCCAGCCCGTGTACTTGGCGCTGCTGAAGACGTTCCAGTCCGCGCCATAGAGGAGCGGGGCTTCAGGGACGTCCGTTGACATAATCTTCTCGAGCTGCTGCACGATCGGGTACAGCGTCGCAGTGTTGCTTGGGTCGGTGCTCGCGTAAGCGGTCAAAGCCGACTGCGCTGCGGGGTTCGAGTAGCCGATGAAGTGCGCCGTCGAGTTGGTGTCGGTGCTGTCAAGCCAGTTCTGGTACTGGATGTACGGGATGCTTCCCCCGGATCCCCAGTGGATCGCGGTCTGCCACTGCGACGGGTTCGACGTGATGTTCGCGTTCCAGTCCGAATATCCCTGAGCCGGCTTCGTGGTCACGTCCATCCCCACTGCCTGTAGCTCCTGGGACATCAATGCCGCGTTTTCCCAGTAGTCGGAGAAAGGAACCGGGTCGTAAACGGAGAACTTGATGATCTGGCCGCCCTTCGTCCAGCAGTTGGCGCGGCTGCTGCCGTCGCAGTTACCTCCCGAGTGGAAGGTCCCAGTGCCGCTGTCATAGTGCGAGCTCGCCGGAGGCGCCCAGCCACCGGCGGTCAGGATGTCGTAGACATCGGCGCCGGCCGGCAGGTTGTCGGTCTTCGCGGTCGCCGCGTCGGGGACGCTGCCGCTGGTTGAGAGGTCATTCTTCATGGTGCCGTCAGAGGGCAGGAATGCGCCCTGGTTCGGCAGGATAAGGGCGCTGGATGAGCTCGCCGGCTGTTCGTAGCCAGACTCGCCCAGCTGGGCCAGTGCGTTGCGGTCGACGCCGTAGCTCACCGCCTTACGCACCGCAGGGTCGCCGATGCCGCTCGCTCCCCCGTTGCCGGGGTTCAGGTTGAACCACAAGGTCACGGTGCTGCCCGCTGCAAACCACGCGTGGTTGGTCAGCGGGTTGAGGTTCACGTAGTTGGCATAGACGTTCGGGATGTCGTTGCCCGCCCAGTCCAGCTGGCCGCTCACGAGCGCGTCGCTCGCCGCGGCGTTGGTGGCGATGGAGGGCGTGTCGATCTCGGACTCTGGCGGCGTGCCGCCCCAGTAGTGGGGGTTCGGCTTCCAGCGGATCAGCGCGCTGGAATAGCTCTTCAGCATGAAGGGGCCGGTGCCGATGGGATCGGTGATGGCCATGGTCGGGTTCGCCGCGATCTGCTGCGCCACCGACGCCTTGAGGATGTAGGTGTTGCCGAGGATTGGGAACAGCCCGGTGTACTGGGCGGACTGGAAGTGGAGGGTCACGTTATTGCCGGAGACCGTCGGGTCTGACGCCTGCGCCGGGACGCCGGTGATGTCGACCTTGGGGTTCTCGATCATCTTGAACGTGGCTGCCACGTCGGCCGGACCGAAGCTCGAACCATCATTGAACTGGACGTTCTGGCGGATCGTGACCTGTAGGTCCTTGCCGCCGTTCTGGAACGAGTAAGCCGTCGCCAGCCATGGGTGCGTACCCGCGGCGGTCGCGTCGAGCTGGTCGAACTCGACCAGGGGCTCGTTGACGATCGTTCGCGTGCCCATGCTGGCCGCGACGGAGTTGGTGTCGTACGGGTTGAAGTCGTCCGAGAACGTCACCCCGGTGGTGGGCTCAGCAATCAGCGCCTTGCCGCCGGACACCGAGGGTGGGCTGGACGACTGGCAGGCGGCGACCATCAAGGTCGCCACTGCAAGCAGACCGGTCACGACTCGCCATTTCATCGGTTGATCACCTCCAAAACGCACGGCCTGGCAAGGCACGTGCACTGCTGACGGCTGACGGCACCTGGGCACCACACCCTCCACCTCGGTCCACCATGGGTGGGGACCGAAACGCCAAACGCAAACCCATTGCTCCTCACCTCTTTCTTAGTTTTTTTTGAGCGTGGCGCCGGCATCGACCGGCACACCGTTGTTACCTGCGGCCCGCTCGGCGGGGTCGACGTGAAGCCAGCACGCGGCAATGTGGTCGGACGCCACGACGACACTCGGCGGCGCCTGCCCCCTGCACACGTCCATCGCGTGAGGGCAGCGGGGGTGAAATCGGCAGCCCTGCGGCAGCGCTTGCATGCTCGGCGGGGCGCCTCGCCCGGTGAGGTGCGGAGGCTGAGCCCGGTCCGGATCGGGGGCGGCGGAGAGCAGTAGTTGCGTGTAGGGGTGTGCCGGCCGGTCCGTGAGCTCCGTGCTAGGGGCTGTCTCGACGAGCTGACCGGCGTACATCACAACGATCGTGTCCGCGAGGTAGCGCGCGGAAGCGATGTCGTGCGTCACGTAGAGGATCGCGAGATGCGCATCGTCCCTCAGCGCCGCGAGCAGGTTCAGCAACCCGAGGCGGATGGACACATCGAGCATCGACACCGGCTCGTCGGCGATCAGCACCTTAGGCTGCACCGCAAGCGCGCGGGCGATGGCCACGCGCTGCCGCTGGCCGCCCGACAGTTGATAGGGGAACTTGTCGAGGAAGCTCTCGGGAGGCTCGAGAGCAACGCGCCGCAACAGGTCCGAAGCCACCGCCCCGGCATCGCCGTGAGCGAGGTGGTGGATCTTCAGCGGACGTTCGAGATCGTGGCGAATCCGGCGCACCGGGTTGAGAGAGGCGAAGGGGTCCTGGAGGACCATCTGCACTTTCGCCGCGTACGCGCGGGGACGACCCGCCGGTGCGGGCTTGCCATCGAGCAGCACCTGTCCCGCGTCCGGCTTGATGATCTTCGCGAGCAGCCGCGCAACGGTGGTCTTGCCCGCCCCGCTCTCGCCGACCACCGCCGTGACCTTGCCCGCCTCCAGGCGGACAGACACGTTGTCCACGGCGGGGATCGGTACGCGGCGCGCGAACGGTCCTCGGCCCCGCCTCAGCCAGAAAAGCTTCGTGAGATTGCGTCCTTCGAGGACGGCCGGAGGAGTTGCGATCATTGCGCGCTCACATGCACCGGCTTGGCGGCGGAGAGCTCGGGGCGAGCCAGCTCGGCCGGAACCTGCGCCTCGTCGTGATGCAGCCAGCAGGCGACCTCACGGTTTGATCCGTCGAGAGGCGCGAGCTCCGGCACATCGCTGGAGCAGCGTCCAAGGGCCCACCGGCATCGCGGATGGAAGGCGCAGCCCGCGGGCAGCCGCCTGATGTCGGGGGGCGATCCGGGTATGCCTTCCATGGGCACCCGCTTGCCGTGCATCGGCGGAAAGCAGTGCAGCAGTCCATACGTGTACGGCAGTCGTGGCGCATGAAAGAGCGCACCTGCTTGCGCCCGCTCCATGACCCGCCCGGCGTACATCACTGCAATGTCGTCGGCGAGCTCGACCAGCAGTGACAGGTCGTGCGTGATGAACAGGGCGGCGAACCCGAGGCGCCCGCGAAGGTCCATTAGCTCCTCGAGGATCTCGCGCTGGGTCACGACGTCGAGTGCGGTCGTCGGCTCGTCGAAGATCACTACCTTGGGATCGAGGGCAAGCGCCATCGCGATCATCGCCCGCTGCCGCATGCCTCCCGAAAGCTCGTGTGAGTAGGAGCGCAGGCGCTCGGGGCTGATGCCGACCATCACGAGCTTCTCGGAGGCCTTCTCGATCATGGCCGCGCGCGACAGTTGCGGCCGGTGTGCGCGCAGCATGTCCTCGAACTGCGCACCGATCGTGATCACTGGATTCAGCGCATTGAGTGAGCTTTGGAGAACGACAGCGATCTCGGACCATCGGATCTCGCGCATCTCGCGCGGGCCGGCGGCGAGCAGATCAACGGTGGTGCCGGCGTGAGAGTGATAGAGCACCTGACCGGAGGTGATCACGGCCGGCGCGCGTAGAAGGCGAATCGCCGCGAGCGCGAGCGTGGTCTTACCGCTGCCGCTCTCCCCCGCGAGGCCGAGGACCTCCCCTCGGCGCAGCACTAGGTCGCAGTTCATGACCGCGTGGAGGGCTTCGGCGCCATAGCCGTAATCGACGGACAAGCCGCGGATCTCCAGCACGGGAGCGGACTTGCCGGGGGCGAGTTCACGCGCCGCCGGAGCAACCTTGCCAACGGCCGAGCTGAGCACGGGGGTCAGGCCGACCGTGGTCCGCTGGTGGACGCCCGCCTTCTTCGCCGCGCGGCGCGACAGGCCCGTTGTGCGCAGCCGCGGATTGATGAACTCGTCGATGCCGAAGTTGAGGAGGGCAATGCCGGTTCCGAGCATTGCGACGCAGATTCCTGGTGGCGCCCACCACCACCACCAGCCGCCGCGGATCGCGTTGTTGGCGAATCCCTCACGCAGCATTTCACCCCAGTTCCACAACCCAGGCGGATCCGCTGTCGGAGAGCCGGCGAGGCCGAGGAACGCGAGCGCCACGTACGCATAGGTGGCCGACACCGTGGTGAAAAGGAAGGACGCGGCCACGATTGGGACAAGATTGGGCAGGACCTCGGCGATGATGATTCGCAACCGGCCCTCGCCGGAGACGCGAGCGGCTTCTATAAAGTCCCGGTTGCGAAGCGAGAGCGTCTGTGCCCGGAGCGTGCGAGCGCTGTACGCCCAGGACGTGATTGCGATGATCGCGGCCACCACGATCACGCTCGAGCCGGCGCTTGGAACGTAGTCGGCGAGCACGATCACGAGAGGCAGCCCGGGGATGGCAAGGAAAACGTTGGCTACCAGGGAGAGGCCCTCGTCGGTGGCGCCGCCGATATAGCCGGCGGTGACGCCGAAGAGGATGGAGAGCGCAGACGCGATGAGCGCCCCGAGCAGGCCGACCAGCATGGTGGCCTGCGTAGAGGCGATCAGCTGTGACAGCACGTCTTGCGCGAACACGGTGGTGCCCAGCCAGTGCTCCGGCGACGGCGGCAGGGGCAGCGGATAGTACTGCGCAGCGATGCCGGTGCCGGGACCAGTGCCCCCGACCAGGACATGGCGCACCCAGTGCTGCTCGTCGGTCCGGTTTGGCGAGTACGGTTCGATCCAGCGGCCGGTCAGGGCCACGATCCCGAAGACGCCGAAGATGAAAAAGCCGGCGATCACCTTGGGCGACCGCGGAAACTGAATCGCGCTATGGCGAGACAGCACCGGCGCCGGCTTCCCGGCCGCCGGCGATGGTGCGTTCAGCGTTGTGCTGTCGATCGTCATGGCCTCAGGCCACCTGCCTGGCGCGTGGGTCTATGAGCACATAGACGACGTCGGCGATCAGGTTGGCCGCAAGCACGACCAGCGTGATGACCACGAAGATGCCCTGGACCAACGTGTAGTCGAGCTTGCCCAGCGCGTCGAACAGGTGGAAACCGATGCCCGGGTAGTTGAAGACGATCTCGACCAGGATCTGGCCGGACACAACGAGGCTCACGGCGACGGTGAAGTTGGCGACCACCGGCAGCAGCGCATTGCGAACCGCGTACCAGACGACCCGCAGGTTCGAAAGGCCTTTGGCCTGGGCGACCAGGACGAAGTCCTCGTCCATCGTCGTGATGACCTGGTTGCGCATCGACATCATGAATCCCGCCACCGACGCCAAAAACACCGTGGTCGCGGGCAGGATGGCGTGGCTCAAGACGCTCTGGATGAAGGGCAGATTCCAGCCGGGCGTGACCGTGAATATGTCGTAGCCGAACAGGCTCGGGAACCAATGCAGAAGCGTGCCGGTCTGCCCGAAGATCAGCACGATGACGAGTGCCAGAAAGAAATACGGGACGGCCTGGAAGAAGGTCACAACGGGTATGAGCCAATCGGTCCACGAACCTCTCATCCAGGCGAGCAACGTGCCGAGTGCGCTGCCGGCGACGAACGAGATGATGGTCGCGACCACTAGAAGGCTGAGTGTCCAGGGAAGGTAGGACAGGATGAGGCTGCCTACTGGCGCGTTCTCCGACCAGGAATGGCCGAGGTCTCCGTGGGCGAGATTGACCATGTAAGTCGCGTACTGCTCCCACAGGCTCTGGTGGACGTTGAAGCCGAGCTGCGCTTCGACGGCCGACACACATGCCGAGTTGCAGTTGCCTGATTCGGACGCGCGAGCCACCGCCCCGGCGACGGGGTTGCCCGGAACCACACGGGGGAGAAGGAAGCTGACAGTCACGGCCACCCATGCGGCCAGGAGGTAAACGCCGAGCCTGCGGACGATGGCTGCCATGTCCTAAGCGCCGCTCCTTTTGCGCTTCCGCTTCGGGGCTACGAGCCCGCCTGCCTGGTGCGGGTTGCAGCCACAGCTCTCGCGGACGATCAGCTGCACCGGCAGCACCACGTCCGCTTCCGATTTACCGGAGCTGATCTTCGAAAAGAGCACGTCGAAAGCCCTTGCTCCGAGTTCCTGCATCGGCTGCCGGATGGTGGTAAGCGGCGGATGAAGGTGGCGTGCGACCGGAACGTCGTCGAAGCCGGTGACCGCGACGTCATCCGGCACGCGAACGCCCCGGCGCGCGAGTGCATGCATGACGCCCAGGGCGGTCTGATCGTTGGCGCACACGATCGCCCTCGGCAGCCGGCGCCCTTCGTCCAACAGCGATGTGAGGACCTTGGCGCCGCCGGCCGCGCTGTAGTTTCCCTGCCATTCCGGACCGGTTTGGACAGCGATCCCGATCTTCTTCGCCTCTTCCTCAAGGGCGCGCGCCCGCCTCAGGTTGTCCGGACTGTCGGCACGCCCGGATACGTAGCCGAGGCTGCGATAACCGTGGTCGCCCGTCAGGTGGCGAACCAGTGCTCGGATGCCGGCTTCGTTGTCGCACCTAACGCACATGTAGCCCGGACCCGGGCGGCCCGCCAGGGTTACGATGGGCACCGAACCGGCGAGCCGGCTGACCGCGGCGCCCGACAACATGCGGTCGTGGAGGATCAGCCCGTCGGCCTTACCCGCAAGGGATGCGATCCGCGCCGAGGCGTTTGTGTCCGTGAAGCCGACCGAGCTCATGAGGACGTTGTAACCGCGGCGCTGGGCCGCAACGTCGATACCTCGGTTGATGACGTCGATGAAGAGGAGGCTTTCGTCTTCATCCTCGAAGTACGTTTCGTGGCCGCGCCTGAACACGACGCCGACAACCTCTTTTAGACCGTTAGAGAGAGCGCGTGCGGCACCGTCGGGAACGAATCCCAGCTGCTCAACCGCCTTCATCACGCGATCCCGCGTGCTGGCGCGCGGACTGCCCTGACCGTTGAGCACACGCGAGACAGAGGCGATGGACACGCCGGCCTGGTCGGCAACGTCGTAGATGGTTCGGCTGCCCTTGGATCGCTTCAGTTCTGGCACGCGGACCTCAAACGAACGAAGGCTGGCGGTACGGGTCCGGACGACCTCCTGTAAGCGCTTACCGGTAAGCGCTTACAGGATTATATGCATGGCCTTGCCACTGTCAAGGTCCCTTCGTGACGGCCGTGGTTCAGCGGATCCGGTCGTTGACCCTGCCGGTCGCCAGTCGCGCATCGCCGGCGGCGACGTCATATCCGATGAGGTACGAATCGAAAACCTTGTTCTGCCAGAACGCGATGTAGTAGGTGGTGCCCGTGACGATGCCACTGCCGATCACCGACAGCGGCCCGAACCCGGTCTGCGGCCCGGTGGTGACCGTGCCGCCCACCAGCCTGATGAACGTCGTGTCCCTAGGCCCGAAGCCAAGGAGCGTGGACCCAGCTGTGTAGGTGCGCATAGCCCTGGCGGGGCTGTTGAACTTCACGATGAGGCCGATCATCATGCCGCCCGAGGGCGCCCCCGTGCCCGCCGCGGACAGCGCAGCACAGTCGCCGGCCGTGCGTCCGTAGGCGACGAAGTAGGCGTCGGACGCCCCCTGCATGCTCCATTGGGCCCACTCAGTGGAAGCCACGTCGTACTCACTCGGATTGGACGACTTCTCGCCTTTCAGGACCGCGTTGACGTCCCCACTCGCGCTGCACCTCTGGAAGCCGGAGAGGTCACCCGGCTGTAGCGAAATGCTTTCGACGGTGGCAGGCTTGGGCGTCGCAAGCAAACCCGGCGCTTGGCAACCTGCGGCTGTCAGCAGCATCAGGAGACCGACGAGTACGCGGCCCATCTGAATAGGAGAACGGATGCCATATCCTTTCACCCTTTACCTCCGGGTGGTCAGGCCCGTTTAAAACACCAGGTTCGACGGACTGCTACAAAGCCTCGCTGCCGTTCGTGGTCCATCCGACACCCAGCCAGCTTTAACAATCGATGCATTTCGGTCGAAGGTGCATGTCCGCTGGGCTGAACCAGGATGCATAGTGCGCCGATTACGATGTTGCGTCAGTGCCGCTTAGCGAAAGCCCGGTGTCGCGGGAGGTGAACGAGCTGGTCTAGAGGTGCTCCAACGGACATCAGTGCCTGGCCAAATTTGTACAGTGATACAGCGGAGTTATCACGTTAGCTCCGCCGTCGGGATGATTCTAAGTTCAGAAATTGGTCGGGGGCCCGGGATTTGAACCCGGGGCCTCACGGTCCCGAACCGTGTCGATGGCGTGTCCCCTAGTGTCCCGGGGGATCCTTCAGGGTCCCGCTGAATTCAATCGCCGGAGTCGTCGTCTCCTCTCGTGTCCTCTAAGGTCCGCCTGGTTCCGCGATTCTGTGCCCCGTCTGTGCCCCGGCACGGTCCCAGATCGTCCCCAAAGAGTCTCGGACGCGAACTCCTTGCTCGACAGGAAAAGACACGTGCGGCGCCGATCTTGACCCCGTTTCAGTTGGAGTCGATGAGCTGAGACAAGCCGGCGAGGACACGCTCCAGCCCAAAGGTGTAGGCGTGGCCTGGGCTATACGCG
>Ga0307374_10013046_pt1 | contig 11558 bp, 12 predicted proteins | sample OX3MG_FD_202532 | JGI IMG/M metagenome (GOLD analysis project Ga0307374, IMG submission 202532) | Soil microbial communities from Risofladan, Vaasa, Finland - OX-3 | ecosystem: Environmental > Terrestrial > Soil > Coastal area > Acid sulfate soil | place: Finland: Risofladan, Vaasa | collected...
GGAGGCCATCGCCACACCCACCCCCGACAACCGGATCGTCGCCGAGCCCTACACCAAACGCATGACCGCGTTCCTCGGGTCAGACCAGGGCGCGGCGATCATCGTCTGCTCACTGGCCGCCGCGCAGCGCGCCGGTGTCGCTGATCGGGCGGTTTTCATCTGGTCCGGTGCCGAGGCCGTCGACGTGCGGTTTCCCGCCGCTCGCCCCGACCTCGGGCGCTCGCCGGCCATCGCCGCTGCCGGAGACGCCCTCTTCGCCGCGGCCTCCACCGCGGGGGGCTCCCACGCGACCCTCGGGATCGACGACGTGGAGGTGCTCGATCTCTACTCATGCTTCCCCTGCGCCGTGGAGTTGGCCACGGAGGCCCTCGGGATCGCCACCACCGACTCGAGGGGGCTCACCGTCACCGGTGGGCTGCCGTATTTCGGGGGGCCGGGCAACAACTACGCCTCCCACGGCATCGCCACAGTCACCGACCTGCTGCGGGGCTCTTCTGATCGATCCGGCGGGCCGGCCCGGCTGGGCCTGGCCACCGGGCTCGGCTGGTTCGTGACCAAGCATGCCTTGGGCCTGTACGGATCGGCCCCTCCGCCGGGCGGCTTCCAGCGCGGGGACACCGGCGCGGCGCAGGCCCAAATCGACGCCTCCGCCATCGAGATGGCCCTCGAGGTCGAGGCTCCGACTCAGGCCACCGTCATGGCCGCCACTGTCATCAGGGACAACGAAGGTGGAGCGACCGGTGCGCCGCTGGTGGCCACGCTGCCGGATGGCCGCCATATGGCCCTGGCGCCCGCTGACGAGGAGGTCACCGACGCCATGGGGCGAGCCGACGTCCCCGGCCTCATCGGCTCGCCCGTGATCGTCCAACCTGGTCCGGCGCGCTACCGTCTGGCCACAGGCTGACCGCACACTGGGAGACCGCCATGTCCGAACTGCTTCGTGAACGCCGGGGTCACATCGAGATCCTGACCATCAACCGCCCCGAGGCCCGCAACGCCATCAACGGTGCCGTCTCACGGGAGTTCGCCGACGCCTTCGACCAGCTGGACGCCGACGATGACTGTTGGGTGGTGATCGTCACCGGAAGCGGGGACAAGGCGTTCAGCGCCGGCATGGACCTGAAGGCCTTCGCCGCCGGCGAGTCCGCCGACATCATGGGGGCCAAGGGCGGCTTCGGTGGTATCGCCCAACGGCAGTTCTCGAAGCCACTGATCGCCGCGGTCAACGGATCGGCGCTGGCCGGTGGGTGCGAGATCATGCTCTCGTGCGACCTGGTGGTGGCGGTCGAGGGCGCGATGTTCGGGATCCCGGAAGTCAAGCGGGGCCTGATGGCCGCGGCGGGAGGGCTCATCAGGCTCCCGAAGAGGATCCCCCCGGCCATCGCTCTCGAACTGGCACTCACCGGCGATCCCATCGACGCCCAACGGGCCCTGGCCCTCGGCCTGATCAACCGGGTGGTGCCCGCAGACCGGCTGATGGAAGAAGCGCTGGCGCTGGCCGGCACCATCGCGGAGAACGCCCCGCTGGCCGTCCGGGCGTCGAAGCGGGTGATGAAACAGGCCGGTGAGCTTCCCGACGCCGAGGGGTGGGCCATCAACAACGCCGCCGTGCCCGAGGTGTTCGGCTCGGCCGATGCCATGGAGGGGCCGATCGCCTTCGCCGAAAAGCGCAAACCCAACTGGTCGGGCACCTAGACGCCGGATGAGACGAATCGGATCGAAACCACGCCGTTCATGACCCTCCTCGGCCACGCCATGCCAGCCGGTGGAACCGTGCCCTCGCTGGCGGATGGGCTCGGAGGCTTCCGCGTCATCCTGCACGTGCTGGCCGCCAGCATCTGGGTGGGTGGGCAGTTCACCCTGGCCGGTCTTGTGCCCACCATCCGCACCCTGGGCGATGACGCTCCGAAGAAGGTGGCGCGCGCCTTCGGCCGCCTGCTGTGGCCGGCCTACGCGCTGTTGGTCGTCACCGGCTTCTGGAATATCGGCGCCCTGACCGTGAAGGATGCCTCCTCGGCATGGAAGACGGTCCTGGCCGTCAAGATCGTGGTGGTGGTCGTGGCCGGTGTGGCCGTCTTCCTCCATCAACGGTCCACATCCAGGCGTGCGACGGCCGCGTGGGGGGCGATCGGGGCCCTGGCCTCGGTGGCCGCACTGTGCCTCGGGGTCTTTCTGGCCGGTTGATCCGGTCATCCGAGGGGGAGCTCGGCACCGAACAACGATCGGAATCGGCTGCAGCCCGCTTCGTAGCAAGCCAGGTCGGACAGGTCTAACCTGGTACCAGTTGCCGACAAAGGAGACACGATCGTGCACTTCGGCCCAACCGCAGAGATCTTTGGGGTAGACGGAATCATCATCCTGGTCGTGGTGGTCCTGGTCCTGTTCGGATCCACCCAGATCCCCAAGCTGGCCCGATCCCTTGGCTCGGCCCAGAAGGAGTTCAAGAAGGGCATCGAGGAGGGTTCCGCTGACGACGCCACTCCGCCCGCCGCGGTGGCCCAGGCCGCACCTCCCGCCGCGGTCAACCCGCCCGCGGCCGCGGATCCCGCGGTACAGGTGAACGTCGACGGCCAACAGGGCCCGTCGTCCTAGCGCCGCACCCATGAGCGAGGGGGTTGGACCGGGGCCGCTTCCCACGGCATCGGGGGTCCGAAGGCGCTGGCTCCCGTTCTGGATCCTGCAGGTGGCGGAGATCGTGATCGCGGTGGTCTTCGTCGACATCTCGGTGCACGTGGCCAATGGTGGACTGCTGGTCGTGGCGGCGGGGGCCCTCGTGGCACTGGCCCTCACCGCGAAGGGGCCGCTGGGACTGGTCAGGGTGTGCCGGCCGCAGCTCCACCTCCGCCTGACCATCGTCGTTGCCGGTATCGTCGCCCTCGCCCCGATCGTTCCCTCCTTCCGGCCGGACGTCGAGGGGATCATCGTCATCGAGTTCGGAGCCATCGGGCTCATCCGATTGGCCACCTTCACCGAGACCGCGCCGAGGTCGCGGGGTGCTTCGGTGCGCCGACCCGCCGGCCCGGCGGTCATCGAAGCCACAGCGGTGGTGGTCGACGTCACCACCGCACCCGGCCCGGGGTCGGAACCTGCCGCGTCAAGTGGAGATCGCCCGCGGTCTGCTGCTCAGGGTGCCGCGGCACGGTGGGCCGGACGCACCGCAGGGGCTGCCGCAGTCACCGGGAAACGGGCGATGGACAAGCACCGCCCCGCGGCCGAAGCGCGGGTCAAGCGGACCATCCGCAGTGCCGGCCGGATCGCCGGACGGGTCACCTCCCCACCCCCTCCCGAGGATCCCGACCGCTGATCGGCACTAGGTTCTCCTGAGGCCGAAGAGGGGGAACCCGATGCCCGAGTCGCATGACGTACTGGCCACTGCCGATCGCCTCTGGACCGGTGAGGTCACCACCTCGGAGATCCACCCATTGAGCCCCTCGACGGGCCTGGCCGAAGTCGCCGACGGGATCAGCTTCGTCCCGTCCTTCGCCAACGTGTCCGCCGTCAGCACCGAGGACGGCCTGGTGCTGGTGGACACCGGCAGTGCCTTCATGGCCGCCCACATCCACCGGACCCTGCGGGCCTGGTCACCGGACCGGCTCCATACCGCCATCTACTCCCACGGGCACATCGACCACGTCTTCGGCGTACCGGTGTGGGCGGCCGAGTCCACCGACGCCGGCTGGCCGGATCCGGTGGTGGTGGCCCACGAAGCCCTCCCCGCCCGCTTCGACCGGTACATCCTCACCGCTGGCTACAACGAGATCATCAACCGCCGGCAGTTCAACATCGATTCGCTGCAATGGCCGACCGAGTACCGCTATCCCGATCGCACGTACCGCGACCACCTCGAGCTCGACATCGGGGGCGTGGCCGTCGAGCTCCACCATGCCAAAGGGGAGACCGACGACCACACCTGGACGTGGTTCCCCGAGGCCCGCGTGCTCTGCTGTGGCGACCTGTTCATCTGGGCCTCACCGAACGCCGGCAACCCCCAGAAGGTCCAGCGCTATCCCCTCGAGTGGGCCGACGCCCTCCGCCAGATGCTGGCGCTCTATGACTCACCCGGTGGCGGGCCCGGCGTGCTCCTACCCGGGCACGGCTACCCGGTGGTCGGCGAGCATCGGGTCCGACAAGCCCTCACCGACACGGCGGAACTGCTCGAGTCCCTGGTGGAGCAGACCCTCGCCCTCATGAACGGCGGTGCCCGTCTGGACGAGGTGATCCACACCGTCACTCCCCCCGAGCGTCTCATGGAGCGCCCCTACCTCCAGCCCGTCTACGACGAGCCGGAATTCATCGTCCGGACGGTCTGGCGGCTGTACGGGGGGTGGTGGGACGGCAACCCGGCCACGCTCAAGCCCGCGCCCGAACGGGCACTCGCCGTCGAGCTGGCGGAACTGGCCGGAGGGGCGGGCGTGCTGGCCGACCGAGCCCTGTCCCTCGTGGCCGACCCGGGACCGAACGGGGCCACCGACCCTGGTGACCACGCCCTTCGCCTCGCCGGCCACCTGGCCGAGCTGGCCTGGCTGGCCGCTCCGGACGACGCCGGAGTACAAGAAGTGCGCCGGGCCGTGTTCACCCGCCGGGCCGACGCGGCGTCGTCCACCATGGCCCACGGGGTGTTCTCGTGGGCGGCGCGCGAGTCCAGCGAGGGGCGGAGCGAGCCGGCCTCCTGAGCGCCGCGCCACAGCGGTCGTGGACACCGTTCTGAACAGGGCATTCGTGAGCCGGTACCGGCGTCGATCCTGAACTTCTAATTCTGGTCCCGTGCCCACTAGTGTCATCGCCGTGAACGCATTCACAACCGGGTCCCGACGCTCGTCCCGCGGGAGCGATCGGCCTCCATCCGGCGCCCCACTCGGACCAGCGGCCCGCGCTTCGTCCCCTCGCCGGCCCTGGCGCCGCTGGGGACTGGGCGTGGCGGTGGCGGCTCCGCTGGCGCTGGGCGGATGCGACTTCTTCCCCACGTACGGCGCCAGCCGGGGGGCCACCCAGCAAGGGCACGACACCTTCAAGCTCTACTCCGGGATGATGACCACCGGCATCGTCATCGGTGGCCTGGTCGGCCTCTTGATCCTGTGGACCTTGTTGCGATACCGGAGGCGCTCCGAGGAGATGCCGCGCCAATTCCACGAGAACATCCCCATCGAGGTGCTCTACACGGTGATCCCCGTCCTCATCGTGGCCGGACTGTTCGTCTTTACCGTGCTCACGGAGAACAACGTCGACGCCACCGTGCCGATGAATGCCACCCTGACGGCAAGCGGGAAGCCCGTCGTGGACATCCGGGTCACCGCCTTCCAGTGGGGATGGAGGTTCGACTACACCGGGCTGAATGTGGGAGTGGCCGGCGAGACCACCAACGGTCCCGACAACCACGGCCCCCAAATGGTGGTGCCGGTAGGCCAGAAGGTGCAGATCACCCTGGTGTCGGACGATGTGATCCACGGCTTCTACGTCCGGGACTTCAACTTCAGTCGGTACGCCCTCCCCGGCGTGACCAATGTGTTCGACCTCGATGTGCTCAACACCGGCACCTACAGCGGCCAGTGCACGCAGATCTGCGGCCTTTACCACTCCGAGATGCTGTTCAGCGTGCGATCGGTGAGCCCGACAGCCTTCCGGCTGTGGGCCAGCGCTGAGGTGAGGGCCGGACACACCCTCGTGCGGTCCGGCTCCTCGACCTCCAACAATCCACCCCTCGATACCCACGTGACTCCCTCCAATGCCATCGCACCCCCCTCTCTGGTGAAGGGATCCGCATGACGACGACCGTCGAACCCCCTGAACTGATCACTCCCGAGGAGCCCGATGGTCCTGACGGACATGCACCGGGGACCCACGGAGGTCACGACGAGCACGCCCACCACCAGGGTCCGACCGGAATCCTCAACTGGATCACCTCCACCGACCACAAGGTCATCGGCAAGAGCTACATGATCACGTCACTGGTGCTGTTCTTCATCGCCGGCATCATGGCCCTGGTCATCCGGGTCCAACTGGCCGACCCGACCTCGTCCCTGGTTTCCTTCCAGACCTACAACGAGCTGTTCACCATGCACGGCAGCCTCATGCTCTACCTGTTCGCCGGCCCCTTCGCCTTCGGTGGGCTGGCCAACTACATCGTGCCGCTGCAGGTGGGAGCCCCGGACATGGCCTTCCCCCGGTTGAACGCCTTGTCCTACTGGTTGTACCTGGGTGGATCCATCACCATGCTGTCGGGCTTTCTGGTGGCCGGCGGGGCCGCCAGCTACGGATGGGTGGCCTACGCGCCGCTCTCCAACGCCATCAACTCACCCGGCGCCGGCGCGGACCTGTGGCTGATGGCCCTGGGGCTCACCGGGTTCTCCGCCATCTTCACCGGGGTGAACCTGGCTGCCACCATCTTCTACCTCCGGGCGCCGGGGATGACCATGTTCCGGGTGCCGATCTTCTCGTGGAACATGCTGGTCACCGGCATCCTCATCCTCATCGCCTTCCCGGTGCTGTTCGGCGCGGTGGTGATGCTGTTCTGTGACCGCCACTTCGGGACCCACATCTTCACCGTCCAGGGCGGCGGCGTTCCCGTGCTGTGGCAGCACCTGTTCTGGTTCTTCGGACACCCTGAGGTGTACATCCTCGCCCTTCCCTACTTCGGCATGGTCACCGACATCTTCCCGGTGTTCTCCCGCAAGCCCCTGTTCGGCTACAAAGGCATGGTCTTCGCCACCATGTCCATCGCCGCGCTGTCCACCGGGGTGTGGGCCCACCACATGTTCACGACCGGCGTCGTGCTCCTACCGTTCTTCTCCCTGCTGTCGTATCTGATCGCCGTGCCCACCGGCATCAAGTTCTTCAACTGGATCGGCACCATGTGGGGCGGTCAGCTGAGCTTCCAGACCCCGATGCTGTTCTCCATCGGGTTCCTCTTCGCCTTCCTCATGGGCGGGGTGACCGGCGTGCTGCTGGCATCACCCCCGGTCGACTTTATGACCCACGACACCTACTTCGTGGTGGCACACTTCCACCAGGTCCTCATCGGGACGAGCGTGTTCGCCGGCTTCGCTGGGTTCTACTTCTGGTACCCCAAGATGTTCGGCCGAATGCTGCGCGACAACCTGGGCAAGTGGCATTTCTGGGCCCTGTTCGTCGGGTTCTGGCTCACCTTCATGCCCCAGTACCTGGTTGGGCTGTACGGCATGCCCCGCCGCGTGGCCGACTACCTGCCATCCAACGGATGGACCGGGCTCAACGTGCTCTCGACCATCGGTGCGTTCGTCATCGGAGCGTCGTTCCTGTTCTTTCTGGTCAATCTGTGGGTCTCGTGGCGGGATCCCATCGCCGCCGGCGACAACCCGTGGGATGGTGGTGGGCTGGAGTGGTTCACCTCGTCCCCGCCACCCCACCACAACTACACCCACCTTCCGCCCATCCGATCGGAACGCCCGACCTGGGACTACAACCATCCCGAGCACCGGACCATCCACACGGGACAGCCCGTCCCCGTGCCAGCCGACGCATCGGACGGCAAGGAAACGGTAGGAGCCAACTGATGAGAGTCAGCGCGGTGTTCCTGGCCGGAACCGGCATCTTCTTCGGTGTGATCGGCCTCGTCTACTGGTTCACCAGCTACGAGGATGCCGGCTTCCTGATGTTGATGGGATCAGCCCTGCTCGGCCTGCTCCCCGGTTCGTACTACCTGTGGTGGTCGTACAAGATGAAGCCCCAACCCGATGACGATCCGCACGCAGAGGTGGCGGAGGGCGCCGGGGCCGTCGACTCGTTCCCCGGGTCCAGCATCTGGCCGTTCATTTTGGGGATGGGAGCGACCTTCACCGTACTGACGTTCGTGTTCGGGCTGTGGTTGGCGCCTCTGGCGGCCGCCCTCATCCTCTCTGCCGCCATCGGGGTGACCGTCGAGAGCCGTCGGGGTGGCACCGTCTGATCCAGGCCGTCTGATCCAGGCCGTCTGATCCAGGCCGTCTGATCCAGGCCGTCTGATCCAGGCCGTCTGATCCAGGCCGTCTGATCCGCGGCACTCGAGCGTCGGAGCGGTCGTCGCCCGTCGGAGATAGCGTTGCTGGCGAGCAGGACGGTGGCGATTCGAGGAGGTGACCGATGAGACTTCTCAGGCTCATCGTGGCGTTGGCGAGTATTCCCGTAGGGGCCACAATTGGTGCGGCTGCTCCGTTGGGGGTTGAGGCCGCTTCTGCGGCGCCAATCCATAGGACACCGAAGCCAATCGAGTGCACGTCGATGGCGATGAGTAGTCCGGCAGCGCCAGTCGTCGTGAGCAACTGCAGCCGCCGGGGAATCACAGGTCGCTCCGGATCGCTACTTCCCTGCCCAAGTGGGACGTGTCTTACGTGGTCAACGGGGAAAGAAACCGACTTCACCTCCTCCTTTTCCGCTCCTTCGATAGCTCGTTGTCCGTTCCCTCTTGCCGAGCTTGACTTCGCGGGCAAGGTTGTGAGCGTCTCGGGCGCTGGGACGAAACGGTTCATCGGTGCTCCCGTGACATTTGACGCCTGCTTTGCCCAGCAAATCAATGTTGTCCTCGTTGAGCTCGTACCGGGCACCCTGTTCACCATCGGCTGATTCGCCGCAAGCCCTGACGACCTCGCGCGCCACCGACAGGGTTGGTACCTGCCCACAACATCGGGCATGCTCCAGTCAGTGCCGTGTCAGGCAACGTTTGCTTCGTTGGAGGCGAGGCTCCCACTCGGCGAAAGGATGCAGCTTTCCGGAAGTGAGTTACGCTCGCACTCATGTCTTGCTGCATGGTGATGGTCCTCCGTGCCCGAAACCCGCGGACCACGGTGGGGGTGGCATCAACTCGATAGTCGTTGGGCGCGCCACTTCGTCGCAGACGCTGGTGTGCTTGCCGGTGACCTTGTTCTCGATGTCGGTGCGGGAACTGGATCAATAGCTCGCCCGCTCGTCGCGGCAGGTGCACGACGTCGTCCCTTCAGAGCGGTGTCGATCCCGCCGTTCGGGATCACCACGTCACTCGTCAAGCGCCTGTTCAGCCTCGGTAGTCGTCTGATCCGAGCGGAACTTGTCGTGCCATGGCACGCCGCCCAGCGCTGGAGTTCGCACGGGGATCCTGGCCGAGAACGCTGGAACCGCGACTTCATTGTCCATGCCTCGTCCCCCACCTCGATCGGCGTTTCGTCCACCACCTCCGAACGACGTCGCCATGCTCATTGTTGTTCGTCGAAGCCCGTTCCTGCCGAGACACCCCATCCCAACAAGGAGACAGCCATGAACCCGAAGTCATCGACCCGGCTCGTTCTGATATCTGGCCTTCCAGCTTCAGGCAAGTCGACACTTGCTCGCCGGCTCGCCCCCAAGATTCCCGCCATCAGGTTGGACAAAGACCAGTGGACGACCCGATTGGGTCACGACCCGTGGGACGACAACTTTCGCCCCCTTGTCGAAGGACAACTATGGACACTCACCCAGGAGCTCCTCGCCCACGGTCAGAGCGTGATCTTGGAGTGGGGCCACTGGGCGCGAGTTGAACGGGATGAGAAACGACTCGGAGCGCGGGCTCTGGGGGTGCGGGTCGAGTTGCACTACCTCGATATGCCCTTGGAGGAACTGATCGAGCGGGCTCAGCGACGCAATGCGTCGGGCGAATGGAGCGCCTCACCGATGGTGCGGGCGCACTTTGAACAGTGGGCAACGATGTTTCAACCTCCAGACGACGAGGAGTTCCTCCTCTACGACGAGCCTGTCCCCGAAGAGTAGTTCCACGAAGACATCACGACCTCCGTCAGCCACGTCACCGAAGTGTGGTTGGAGGAAAGCGCACACATTGCCTGACGCGGCGCTAGCGCGTGAGGACCAACTGTCGAACGATCCACGAAACGGTGGCGCCATGGTCATTGTTCAACGTCGCTACCAGTCCCCTCTCGAGATCTGGCAACTGCACGTCGGTGACGGGGAGGTTGGGCATCTCGAGCCAGTGCCGAACATTGAACAGGTAGATCTTCGCTGCCAAGGCGCCCGGTACGGTCACTGGCGTGACCACTCCGCCAAGGTCGGCGAGCGCAGCTCCGGCGTACATGAGGCCCCCACCCGAGCGAACGATGCTGGCGGAGACATGCTCGTAGTCGTGGAGAGGTCCTGGCGGATTGATCACCCCTTCAAGATCCTCAATCAGGAGCCTCCCGCCCGAGGCAAGCTGGCCTCGCCAACTCTGCGCGATCCGCCCCGGCTCCGTAACATGCGCGAGGAGCAGGCGGGCATAGATGAGGTCAGCCGGTGCGCCTGGGAGGGGAAGCTCGGTGACGTCGTGCGTCTCGAATCGGACCTCAGGTAGGCGAGCTCGGGCAGCTGCGACGAATGCTTCGGAAGAATCGACGCCGACGAGCGTCTCGGGCCGACAGACCTCACTCAGGAGTTCAGTGGTGAAGGCAGGCCCGCACCCGAGGTCGAGGGCTACCTTCGGCCGCGGAGGCGCATGGGCGGTGAGGAATGGACGGGAGACCGGATCGTACGCCGTGGCCACAAGGCGAAGACGATCCGATGCCGACTGATCAACCCCGAACCTGTATTCCCTCACTCCACCATTCTGACTGAGAGAGCTCCACATCGCCCGCCGGCAGCCCCTCGTGGCGACGGGGCCGCTCTCGCGCTCCCGGGCTTTCTCTTCGCTCTCGAAGACAACGAACATGATCACCCGGCTCGGGTCCTTCGAGCCGCGGGTTGCCGTCGAGTGGACAAGACCGAACCGGGCTGTTCGGCTGCCTTCAGCTGAGCGGTGGGCGTTTCCAGCTCGTCGTCCCGGCCCGGCTTCAAACGCGAGGTGATCATTTGTGCCCACGTGTATCGCTGCCTTCCCGAAGATGATGACGCTCACCCTGGCCATCACCAGGGTTCGAAGTGAGTCCCGCTCGACGCAGCGTGCAGCTTCTGGTGCTTTTGGTTCCTCCCTACGTCGCTGCTGGAGGCGTTGGACGATAGGGCCGCGTGGCCAACGCTCCCTCGAGCGAGTCGGTAAGGGCGCGCAAACTCTTCTCTGCACCTTGGTTTCGCCCATGATCGGACCGAAACAGGGCGGTGAAGGCCGCAATGTCCGAGAGTTTCCACGCCAGTCGGAACAGTGAGATCGCCGTGTCGTCAATCATCCTGCCGCTCGCCTCGGTGTAAGGCGCCAGGATGCCCGGCGACCCGTCGTCGAACATCCAAAGGTCGCGCTCCGGTGGGGCCAGGCCAACTGTGTCCCAGTCAACGAACAACACCCCATGGTCGGTATACATGAGATTGCCCGGATGTGGCTCACCATGGGTGACAACCTGCTCGCTTCCTGCTTGTTCGACGCGGCCCGCGAGGTGGTCGAAGGCGATCATCCACTCGTGGACCGCCGTTGCATGAGTAGCCAGCTCTCGTCGTGCCGGTTCGGAATACGGACCACCGGTCCACCGGCGGTCGAGGTCATCAAGTGCATGCTTCAAGACCGTTCGGCCCGGCAGCACAGTGCCATGCCGGAGCGACCGAGAGGCCACCACCGGTGTTGACCGGTGCAGCTCGGCGAGCTGGCGCAGTAGTTGCTCCCGGTCCGTCCGGCCGATCGG